>JAEIGA010000068.1_pt1 | contig 131960 bp, 127 predicted proteins | sample 9270691 | NCBI WGS metagenome assembly JAEIGA01 (sample SAMN17057246, study PRJNA624740) | gut metagenome | biome: biome; isolation source: fecal sample | host: Bos grunniens | place: China: Xizang | collected 2019 | reverse complement strand
TGATCAAAGAGAGGTAAAGGTGAAAACTTATAAAAAAGAAGATCATTGCAGCCCTAGGGCTGCAATGATCTTCTAAAAAGTTATAACTTTGTCCTAATAAAACTAAGTAAAAAAACTGTAACGGTTATTTAGGACTAGTCACCATATTGGAATTGAAATATAAATGTGCAAATGTGGACATCCATTGTACCACATTCTTTTAATCGAACCATATTGGAATTGAAATAGCGTTGCACCGCTTTGCGTATCAGCATTAAATGTATCTTTTAATCGAACCATATTGGAATTGAAACATGTAAATACTTTCGTTGATTCCGACGTCGAATTAGCTTTTAATCGAACCATATTGGAATTGAAACGTATTAATCCTTTCATGCAAGGTGCTTCGGTTTCTTCTTTTAATCGAACCATATTGGAATTGAAACAGATAAAAGAGACTATCGTTTATTTTTGACTGATTACTTTTAATCGAACCATATTGGAATTGAAACGCCAAAGCGGGATTAAGTCCAGCATTTCGGAAAGCTCTTTTAATCGAACCATATTGGAATTGAAACAAAAATATAGACTCATGTGCTATCTATGTTAGCAACTTTTAATCGAACCATATTGGAATTGAAACATAGATCAACATAACCACCCATACCTTTAGCTTTGACTTTTAATCGAACCATATTGGAATTGAAACTCCGAAAAAGTCTTGGTTCGGTTCGCATGGTTTCAGCTTTTAATCGAACCATATTGGAATTGAAACACGGAAACACCGCCCTCACTGCGTGAACTCTCGACACTTTTAATCGAACCATATTGGAATTGAAACATCAAACTCCCTTATCCATTTGTTTTTTAGGGATTCTTTTAATCGAACCATATTGGAATTGAAACAAAAATATAGACTCTTGTGCAATTTATTTGTCTAAACTTTTAATCGAACCATATTGGAATTGAAACATAAGAAGCGGCTGAACATTAGGGTCTGTATTTGCTTTTAATCGAACCATATTGGAATTGAAACATACAAAAGAATGACTATTAAGGCATTCGAGGAAACCTTTTAATCGAACCATATTGGAATTGAAACTTCCCAAGAATGCAGTTCAGAACAACAAATTATAATTCTTTTAATCGAACCATATTGGAATTGAAACTACTTAAAAGTATTAAGCCCCCCATATGGGGGGCAGTCTTTTAATCGAACCATATTGGAATTGAAACAGATTTCGAAGTTGTGTGTCAGCGGTCGAAATAACCCTTTTAATCGAACCATATTGGAATTGAAATACAGCAACGTTCTTTGCCACGACTGTGCCGAAGTTTCTTTTAATCGAACCATATTGGAATTGAAATTAGTGTAAAAAAATAAAGTAAAAAACAACAAATAGGACTTTTAATCGAACCATATTGGAATTGAAATATGCTAGATCAAAGTCTTTTATGGTTCCTTGTACTACCTGTTAATCGAACCATATTGGAATTGAAATGTGTGTGGCGGCAGCTGTTGTGCGGACATAAACGACTTTTAATCGAACCATATTGGAATTGAAATTTGGAAAAGGTGGAAGAAGGAATCACGAAAAACCCAACTTTTAATCGAACCATATTGGAATTGAAATGCGATAACCTCGCATATACGGCTTTCCGACAGCTTATCTTTTAATCGAACCATATTGGAATTGAAATCTGCATAGCCTTGTTGCTTGCGTATTGTGTGCGAATGCTTTTAATCGAACCATATTGGAATTGAAATTCATGTTGTACACTTATACAAATAAAAAGAAGGTGCCTTTTAATCGAACCATATTGGAATTGAAATGCGAAAAGAACTATATTCCTTACGCAAGAGAATTTGCCTTTTAATCGAACCATATTGGAATTGAAACTTCGATTATACGTTTGATGACACATTCGACAATTGACTTTTAATCGAACCATATTGGAATTGAAACATGAACCAGGCGGCTATTACTATAATGTCTGGTTCTAATCTTTTAATCGAACCATATTGGAATTGAAACTAGTACAACTTATCTTCCTCATTAAGTCTTTTATTCTTTTAATCGAACCATATTGGAATAAGAAACTTCAAAATTAGTATCTTTGCCCCCGATTTCGTTAGCTTTCCCGAGGTATATAATCCCGTAAGCTAACTAGTTATGTTAACGTTAAAATTCCATTTCATGAAGCATCTTGTCAGATATATTGTCATCGCTATATTGATGATTGCAGGGATCCTTTCGGGAATGGCACAGACGGTGGGGTATCTACACAAACCATTGTTGCCGGAAGGGTGTCATGTGGAATACAATGTCTCGAAGCAAGACAGTGCGTATTATATCATCGCTACTGTGACTTCGGATCGCTTGATCTTTCTCGACAATCCTACAATGAAGATCAGAACTTTCAAAGATGATGTGATTACGTTGGAGGGCAATGCGATTGGAAACAGAAACGGCGTGTCGTTCGGCTATTCGATAGGTTATGTGGGCGTTTCAGAGTCGGAGATAAAATCTACAGCTCAGTTTTATATTACTCCGGATGTTTTTTTATTGCTGAAGGATGGTGTGGCGAAGGTGAGATTGTCGATGAGGCCGATGAATCATGAACGTACATTTAAGAAAGATAAGATAGGAGCTGCACTTTATCAATTGTATTTGGATGCCAAAGATCAGGATGATAATTTCTAATTTGGGTTGTAGAAAGACACCTAACCAGATTATAAGTAAATCTACGTAACTTGTTTAAGATTATCTGTTTGCCTGCTATATTACAATCCCGTTGCACCTGAAAAAGTAATGGAGAAAGTTTTGGTGAATGAGAAAATTTCAATTAATTTTGTCGGGAAATCTTCTGTTGAGGTTTTTGCCTTTCTATTCTGGTAAGTGGAAGAAAAAAGGCAGAGAATGAACATCTGGAAATAAATGACAAAATATATGAATAAAAGAGTTATTAAAAGGTTTTTCTTACCTGTTTTATTTTCTATGGGGCTTTCATTAAACGCGAATGCGGTGAAGGTCCACATCAATTCAGGCAATCCTGCCTATCCGTTTCCACAGTTTTTGAAATATGCTTGTGGAGGAAACTTGGGTACTAATCTTCCAGAGGGCTTGACTCATGCTGAGATGGAGCAGCAGATTCGTGAGGCTTATCAGCTGCATGCCAATGCTTTTGAGTATACTGGCGACGAATGGGCGGGCATCAAATATATCAAGGGAAACCTTGGTTGTCCTTATGATTGCACAGAGGGTGACGGTTATGCTTTGCTTGCGGCTGCTTACATGGCTGATAAACCGACATTTGACGGTTTGTGGATGAGAACACATGATTTGCGTCGTTACCGCACAAAGAAGTATATCGATTGTGAACCTATTGAAGAAACTTATGGGGCTGGACCGTTTTCTCTAGGAGATCAAGGAGGCAAAGGTAATTCTGCTGCCGACGGTGATGAGGATGTGGCATTGGCTCTTTATGTCGCATACAAGCAGTGGGGTGAGTTTATGCTCGACGAGAATGGAGAAAAGGTGTTGGATGCTTGCGGTGAGCCAATCAGTTATAAGAAGGAGTTGATAGAGGTGGTTCGTGGACTTGTGGCGTTGAGCACAAAATTTCCAGAAGATGTAACGGCGATGCGTGTCTGTTCAGGAATGATTGGTTTGGACGGTTATGTCAAGAGTGGAGACACTTGGGCTGAAATAACAAAATGGGCGTCTGAAAATCCTATCGTCTTCGCAGATTCGACAAGTATTTTTTCTTTCGATTTTGACAGCAAAAAAATGTCTATGAAAAATGTAAAAGGAATCAATCTTATTCCTGAATTCGTAGGATCTGTTAGTCAACTCACAGATTATAATGCACCAGCCTATTATAGAGAGTTTCATGATTTGTTGCTTTCATTATCTAAGGAGTTGGGTGTGACAAACGAGTGGGAGGCTGAGCAGTTCCGTCGTGCGGAAGCCTCTTCTGATTGGTTGATAGGTCAGCTTATCGCAAAGAATCCATATTCTGTGCCGACGGCAGGTTATAGCACAGTGAATGAAGATGGTTCAGAGACTACATTTGAGAAGGCTGGAGCCTTGACTGATATACGTACTGCTTGGCGTACAATTAGTCATTATGTTTGGCATGGCAATCCTAAGTATTCATGGAATCCTGTTACACATCAGGTAGAGGATGGAGAAAACAGTTTTGAATATGGTGCTGCGGTTAGATTTTCGAATTATTTGAATGATCCGATGAATTGGAATGACAGTTTGGAACATTCATGTTATGAATATGGCGCACTTTCGATTCCAATCAGCGGCCCTAAAACAATGCCTTGGCAGATAGATCCGATGACGGGAACTTTCGAAGGAAGCAGCTTTGCCGGACTCGGAGTTCAAAAGGCAATGTCGTCGTTTGCTGCTATCGGAGCTCAGGATTATAATTTGATGGGAGAGTTGTATAATATTGCCTATTCTCTTTTTGATGTTGACGAACAAACAGAAGATGGTGAACTAAAACCCAAATATTTTCATGGATGGTTCCGTCAGATGGGAATGATGGCATTGACAGGAAACTATGCAGCACCGTCGCAGATGGAGGCATCTTCCAACTTGAAAATCTATCGCTCTATAAAGGATAGCGTCAGCAGCTGCCGAGTGGGCGACACTATCACATATATATTGTCTTATCGTAATTATGGATCGAAAGACGCTACTGATGTGGTGATTGTGGATACTATACCAAATGATTTCCAGCTTGTCAGTGTAAGCGAGGGTGGCGTGTATAGACCTGTTACAAACGAGATAACATGGTCTTTGGGCGATGTGCCTGGATTCAAGAGCGACAGCACAGAAGGTGCTGCACTTGATTTCTCTGCTCCTAATCTGTCGAAGACAATGGGTCAAGTATATTACAAGTGTGTGGTGAAACCAGGAGCAAGTGGCAAGTATTCTCTTAACGCAACAATCTATTCGAAAGGCGGAAAAGAGAGTAAGACGAATGAGTATCCAAACTATGTCACATCCACTATGCAGCGTAACACAATCGATATCATCCCTAACACTTTGAGTGTCACGAAGAGTGCGGACAGAGATACAGTGAAAAAGGACGATGTGGTGGAATTCACAATCGCTTATAGCAATACAGATTCTCTTCCATTCTTGACTGGAGGTAGATCACGCGTCAACTTTACTGTGGCAGGAAATTATGAACGTAATCAAATTCATTTGAATCTTAGATTGAATAATGATGCTATCGAGCCTTTTATCAATGCTGGTAATTATCGTGTCACACAATATATCAAATCGAAGAAAGAAGATGATGATGAACTTTTATTCGAGAATGAAATAGCAGAAGGTCTGTCTAACTCTATAGGTAAAGCAGATATTGGGTTTAGTACGGTGGATTTATCAGACAGTATTGTCGGTTGTAGAATTCAATTGCCGTCTTACTTAAGTTCCAATACAATATTCTTATCGTGGTTCCCTGTTTCTACAATAAGAGACCTTAAAGGAGGTTTGCCAATACGATTACTAGGAAGCATTCATACTTCCAGATTCACTGATTTTTATGATTCTGATTGGTGGAGTAAGTTAGAGACTGCGGAGATTGAAGATTTGTATTATCCGGTAAGTCCATCATATCAGATTCCAGATTCGATAGTTGATGTAGACAAGGTAATCTATAGCGCATGTGATAATAGCGACGTCGTTACAGAGACTGTGTTGGTGGAGGAGTTTGACGGACACACATGGCGTAAGATACTTGGTGAGGCTCCGTATAATGGAATAGAGGCGGAGAATGTGGTGATTACAGATTCCATTCCTCTAGGATTTGAGTTTGTATCGTTTGTGGGCGATAGCACAGGAGCAACGTATGAAGCCACTCCAGATGCCGACTTCGCATCAGGAGTTGTCAGATACAGAGCAGACAAGTTGAAGATTGGAGAAAAAGGCAGTTTCGGATATAAGTGTCGCTACACAGGACCAGTTTCAGGAGGCTCGTATGTGACATCTGCCATTATGGAGAGCAAGAATGAAAAGGTGAAGTCTACGATGCATCTGATTGTTGATGATTTGTCATCTGCAAAACAGACTCTTAATGAAGACGGAGATGCTCCAGTCGACGTATACAATGCACAGGGTCAGTTGCTGAAACGACAAGTTAGTCCAGACCAGGCACTCGAAGGTTTGAGCAAGGGTGTTTATGTGGTAGGCGACAAAAAGAAGGTGGTTACAAAGTAATCCACAGATAATTCAAGAGATAAGCCAGCCGGATCGACAAATCAGGCTGGCTTTTCTACACATGGTTGATGATTGATGATTGATGATTGATGGTTGATGGTTGATGGTTGATGATTGATGGTTGATGATTGATGGTTGATGATTGATGATTGATGATTGATGATTGATGATTGATGGTTGATGATTGATGGTTGATGATTGATGGTTGATGATTGATGGTTGATGATTGATGGTTGATGGTTGATGGTTGATGATTGATGGTTGATGGTTGATGATTGATGGTTGATGATTGATGGTTGATGATTGATGATTGATGATTGATGATTGATGGTTGATGATTGATGATTGATGGTTGATGATTGATGGTTGAACCTTCCATCATCAATCATCCATCATTCACCTTCCACCTTCCACCTTCCATCGAAAAAGTTTCGATTGTCAATATGGATTCTTATGTGGATCCTATAAAATTTCGGGCTGATTGGGTGAAGCATTTTCAAAACTCAAATGTTTTTTGTAGTTTTGCGGATATTTTTGTGAAAATTCAACAATTAAGATATGAAAGTAGCACTTGTTACAGGAGGTTCGAGAGGTATCGGTAGAGCTTGTTCGGTCAAGTTGGCGGAGCAGGGATACTATGTGCTGATCAACTATCAATCAAATGAGGCCGAGGCTCTCAACACTTTGGCTATGGTTAGAGAAAAGGGTAGCGACGGTGAGATCATCAAGTTCAACGTTGCTGATTGTGAGGCAACAGAGTCTGCTATCACTGCATGGCAGGAGGCTCACAAGGATGAATATATAGAGGTGTTGGTCAACAACGCTGGTATCCGCCGCGACCAGATCATGGTGTTCATGACTAATGAGGACTGGAGAAACGTTATCGACATCACAGTCAACGGTTTCCTTTACGTCACTCGTGCTCTTCTTCAGCCAATGGTGAGAAAGAAATTCGGACGTATTGTCAATATGGTGTCTCTGTCAGGATTGAAGGGGCTTCCTGGCCAGACTAACTACTCTTTGGCTAAGGGTGGTATCATCGCCGCAACTAAGGCTTTGGCTCAGGAGGTTGCGAAGAAGAACGTCACTGTCAACGCTGTGGCTCCTGGATTCATCCGTACAGATATGACAAAGGATTTGGATGAGGCTGAGTTGAAGAAGCAGATCCCTGCCAACCGTTTCGGTGAGCCTGAAGAGGTGGCTGCTGTCGTAGGTTTCTTGTGTACAAAGGAGGCTGCTTACGTTACAGGTCAGACAATCTCTGTAAACGGTGGTCTTTACACATAATCGGATTATTCAATCAAATCTATATTTGGGCAGACGGATGTTCTGCCCTTTTTTATAACTCTGGGATGTGGGGTGTCATCGAAATCCCGTGGGTGGATGCCATTGGATTCCGTGTGATGCCATCGAAATCCCAGGGTTACGCTACGCTCATCCTGGGCTGTGGTATGTCGCCTAATCCTAGGGTTACGCTACGCTCACCCTAGGCTGTGGACTATCGCCCTTTCAGGGCGTGGTGGATTTTTAATTTTTCATTTTTAATTCTTAATTTAAACCATTATGCCCTGTTGGAATGGCAAGACACGTGGAGGTTCGTTCGGATACGGATTCTTCATCTTTTTGATAAAACATTTAGGATTGAACGCAGCGTATGCGTTCTTGTTTGTCGTCGTGCCATATTTCGTGCCGTTCGCGCCGAAAGCCACAGCCGCAAGCTGGAAATATTGGCGTAAGATTCACAATAAATCGGTGTTGTGCACCATCGGAAAAATCTTCCAACACTACTATCGCTTCGGACAGGTGATCATCGATAAGATAGCAGCGTCGTCGGGACTGGAAAAGGAGTTCTCTTTCTCGTTCGACGGAATGGATTGCCTGATTGATCATTTGAAACGAGGGGAGAAGGGCGCTGTGATGATCGGGGCTCATGTAGGAAACTGGGAGGTGAGCCGAGTGTTTATGAAGGAGTATGGCACCAAACTGAATGTTGTGATGCTCGACGCTGAATATCAGAAGATTAAAGATAAATTGGAGTCGACGATGGGAGCCAATACATTTGGTGTCATTCCCGTCTCCACGGAGAATATCGACCATATTTTCAAAATACAATCGGCATTGGCATCCAATGAGGTGGTCTGCTTTCAGGGCGACAGATATATCAGGGAGGAAGATGCGAAGACGGTGCAATTCCTTGGCCACGACGCACCATTTCCACCTGGACCTCACCAGATCGCCACAATGACGGGTGCCGACACATTTTTCTTTTTCGCTGTCAGGGAGTCCGGCAAAAAATACCGTTTTATCTGCCGAAAAGCGGAGGCTGCCGCACAGGAGACGAACCGAAAGATGAAGACATCCGCGTCGATGCAGGAATATATTGATTTTCTGGAAACAATCGTACGCCAATATCCAGAACAATGGTTTAATTTTTATGATTTTTGGCTGTAGAGACGGTTGAAGGTTGATGATTGAAGGTTGAAGGTTGAGGGTTGAGGGTTGAAGGTTGATGATTGATGGTTGATGGTTGATGGTTGAAGGTTGAGGGTTCGTCCAATATTCGTTGGCATAAAAAAGGGCGAGCATAAAGCGTCGCCCTATATCATTCAAAATGCGAAATTATTGGAAAACACAACGATGGAATATCTCAGATGAGCATCTTAATTTAGCATTTCGCATTTATAATTTTTAATTTTATCTCTTGTCCACGTTTCCCTCGTAGAAATTGATGAATGCGTTTGTCACCAGACGATTACCGCCAGGAGTAGGGTAGTCGCCGGAGAAATACCAGTCGCCACGATGGTCCGGACATGCGACGTGAAGATTGTCAAGTGACTGATATACAATCTCTACTGGTGTTTTGACATCTTTGGGCGTAAGCAATTCCGCTATCTCTGCTGAAATCTCTTCGTCGGAGAATGGTGCGTAGATCTCTTTCACATAGTTGACATACTCCTCTTTCTTCTTGCCCACCTGTGCCTTGCTTTTTTTATACACATCCTCGATGACATTCTCCATTCCTCTCTTTTTCAGCAAAGAAATAGCGGCTTTGAATGCGATAAACTCGCTCATTCGGCTCATGTCGATACCGTAGCAGTCGGGGAAGCGAACCTGTGGAGATGAAGAGACGATGACGATCTTCTTTGGCTCAAGACGGTTGAGAATCTTGATGATGCTTTGTTTTAGAGTCGTTCCTCTCACGATAGAGTCGTCGATCACGACAAGGTTGTCGGTCTTTGGATGGATAGATCCGTATGTGATATCGTAGACGTGTGCAGCCATGTCATTACGGTTTTTATCCTGGGCGATGAATGTGCGCATCTTGATATCCTTGATTGCGATTTTCTCCTGACGTGGACGTGCGGAAAGGATTCTGTTCAGCTCCTCGTCTGAGAATTTCTTTCCGGAAAGAATCGCGCGTTTCTTATCCTCAATCATCACATTTTCAATACCATGCATCATTCCGTAGAATGCCACTTCGGCGGTGTTTGGAATGAATGAGAAGACGGAATTGTTCAAGTCGTTGTCGACAGCTTTCAGAATTTGTGGAGTGAGTAGCTCGCCGAGTTTTTTGCGCTCCTTATATATGTCGATGTCGCTGCCACGGGAGAAGTAGATGCGTTCGAACGAGCATTTTTTTATTTCTCCTGCCTCACGGATCTGCTCGAGATGGAACGACGCGTCTTTTTTGATGATGATTGCCTGCCCTGGCTGAAGCTCATTAATGTCATCAATCTTTACATTCATCACTGTTTGGATGACAGGTCTTTCGCTTGCGGCGACGATAATCTCATCATCGTAGTAGTAGAAAGCAGGACGTATTCCGTTAGGATCACGGAAGATGAACGAGTCGCCGTGGCCCACCATACCGCAGATGCAGTAACCACCGTCGAAGCCTTTTTCGCTACGTCTGATCACTTCACCCAAGTCGACATTCTTCTCAATGAGTTGCGAAATCTCATCGTATGATTTTCCCTGAGCGTCATATTCATTAAACTTACGCTGGACTTCCATGTCGAGCTGGTGGCCGATGGTCTCGAGCATAAGGATAGTGTCGCCCATATCACGAGGATGCTGGCCTATACGGGTAAGGTTGGCGAACACTTCGTCGACGTTGGTAAGGTTGAAATTGCCAGCCAGCACCAGAGTGCGGTCTTTCCAGTTGCTGCGTCGCAAGAAAGGATGGACGTATGACAGACCTGATTTTCCAGTTGTGCTGTAACGGAGATGACCGAGGTATAGTTCACCAGCAAAAGGGAGATTGTCGGCCGCATAATCAGCGTCTGCCCAAATTTCAGGAGTGAGGTTCTGATAGTTCTGATAAACAGTTTCAAAGATTTTGTCGATTGCCTGGCCCCCCTCCGCTCTTTCACGGAAAATATACTCTTCTCCGGGTTTCGCATGCAGTTTGACGCAAGCCAAACCAGCGCCTTCCTGACCACGATTGTGTTGCTTTTCCATTAGGAGATACAGCTTTTCAAGACCGTATTTCCAAGAGCCATATTTCTCGTAATAATACTTGAGTGGCTTTCTTAATCTTACATACGCAATTCCGCACATGCCGTCTTATGTGTTAAGTTAATTTCAGTTTGTGATGCAAAATTATATAAAAATGGTTAAAATGAAAGCAAAATGTTGCGTATTTTGCAGAAAATGTGGAATTTTTCTATCGTGAAGGTCCGTGTTAAACAACATAATTAAATATAAGGTGCAGAGACATTTTTATTGTATCTTTGTAAATATCTTTTTTTTCTTTCTTAAATTTTTAGTGATAAATAAAAATAGAATATAGTATGAAGAAATTATTTGCGTTTGTTGCAACATTGTCTCTTTCTATCTCCGTATTTGCAGGAGATATGGTAGTCCACACGGGAAACGGATATGCGGTGATTCATCCATTCCCTACAAGATCAGAGGTTAAAGAGATGACATCTCCATGTGTCTTGGACTATGGAAACAAGACAGAGGAATTTTATCGTTTTGATTTATCTTCCAAAGGAAATGTCAAGGTCAAGTCGACGGAAAAGTCGTCTTGGGTAGAAAAGAAATATCCTTCAGTAAAGTCAATCACGCATACTTTTAAGGATGGGTCTATTAGTAAATTTATTCCGTTGTATGAGGCTGATAATAAGGCATACATAAAGGGCACAATAAAGAAGGACGATTCACCTGCGTGGTTTTATCTGTTGTTGGAGGGTGAGATTTCTATCTACTTCTTATCTGGAATAGGCCTATATACAGGTTTGACAAAGGCTGGTGCCCCACCTATATTATATCTTCATCGCAAGGGTGATGATTTTGCAGTGAAAGTTTCCAAAGCCACTAGTGTGGGAGCTGAATTCGCTTTGATGCCGGAAGTCATTGCAGAGTTTGTCAAGGACAATGCGGAATTGGCTGCTACGGTGAAAGCGGAGAAAAAACTTCCGTCTAAGAATGAGACCTCAATCGGAACTTTGGAAAGAATTATTCGAGAGTATAACACTGCAAAAGAGGCGAACAAATAAAGACAAAATCCAATTTAAATAGACAGGTCCGGACTCACACAAGTCCGGATCTTTTTGTATATTTGCAGAAAATAAATAAGATTAGTAAAATTAGGTTTATATGTGGAATAGTAACAGTGATATCCTATATGGATTGGCATTGACGTTTGTCCATGGTGTCGGATCCGCAAAAATCAAGGAATTATCACAGAAATATGAATCGTTGGGCGACGTTTTTGCATTGCCCGAGAAAGTGTTGGTGGAGCAGTGTAGACTGAATGAATCGGCGGCTAAAGCAATTTCAGGAAATAGTGCGACGTTGCTTCGTCTGGCTGAACGGGAAATCGAATCGGCTGGGAAAGAGGGCGTGAAAATCCTGTCGATCTACGATGCCGACTACCCGTCTTCGTTGGTGAAACGACGTTCAGACACTCCTTTCTTCATCTATTACAAGGGAGCTGCATCTCTCAACGATCGCAGGATCATCTCCATCGTCGGCACACGCAATATGACTCATTATGGAAAATCGTTCACGGAATCTTTTGTGTCGGATATCGCAAAAATCTACCCTGATGCGTTGATAGTGAGTGGATTGGCACGTGGAGTGGATATCACCGCGCATTGTGCCGCATTGAAGAATGGGCTCGACACACTCGCTGTGATGGGCACAAGTTTTCCTACAATCTACCCGGCGGATCATCGTCGTTATGTCGGGGAAATAATGGAGCATGGAGGGTTGGTGACACAGTTTCAATACCAATCGTCGACAGACAACAAGAATTTTGTGGAGCGCAACAGGATCATTGCGGCTATTGCAGATGTTGTGGTGGTTGTGGAGAGCAAAGGGAATGGAGGATCAATGTACACTGCGGAGTGGAGTCATAGGTTGGGAGTGCCGTTGTGTGCGTTGCCTGGCGACTATACAAGAGAGCAGAGTGAAGGATGCAACAATCTGATTCGCAATGGGAAAGCTCATCTTGTCACCTCAGCTACCGACGTGGATGAGATACTTTCAGGCAATCGTGATGATTCATTCCTGCGACGTGTCTCAGCCATACAGTCGCATCCATCGTCTGAGAAAAACTCCCCACAAAAGCCAGATCTGTCTGCCCTTGATCTTGACGAAGACAAGAGCAGGATTGTGGAAATCCTCGCGTCGACAGGGCCATCGCATAAAGACATCATAGCCAGAGAGTCGGGCAAGACAATCTCGGAAATCTCCGACATCCTTTTTGATCTGGAGATGGAAGGAATAGTGAGGGAGACGATGGGAGGAGGATATGAAGTGGTGTGACTAAACGTGAGTTTGCAAGATCATCAAGTAAAACCGAGGATTGTTAAGGGCGGAACGCCCTAACTTCTTCTCTCTCAGCGAGACCGGAGGTCGAGCTGTTATAAAACTTTGCTTTTGTGGTTTATAAGTTATAAAAGTGCGGATTTTTGATATTTTGTATTCTATGGAATATGAAAATGAGGATTTAGCGACTTTTATATTTTATAAAGAATAAAAATGTAGATTTTATGTTTTTTGTATTCTATAGAATATAAAAATGCGGATTTTATGGATTTTGTATTTTATAGAGAATAAATTTGTTAATTTTGTGATGTAGTCCGGTTTTATTAGATATGAATTCAGGTTGTAGGATTAAAGAAAATAGTTTTACAATCTTATATACAGAAAGTGATTTCGTTAGTGTTTAAAAATATTAATATGAAAAATTTCTTACTATTTTCGACTATATGCTGTTGTGCATTAGTCAGTTGTGGAGGTTCAAATAACAGCAACGGTCAGGATTCTAAAAGCAAGGAAGATACGTCTGTTGTGGAAGGAAAGATTGATACAGTGTCTGAATCTGTAGAGAAAGCGGATCTTTATACGATGACAGACGGAAAGTTTTTCGACTTGAAGGGAAATGTGAAGAAGTGTGTTGTATCTGTTTACGCTGCCGACGAAAATGGCAATCCGGAATCCTCAAAAGCGGAGAGTGAGACAACAATTGAGTTTGACGCTGATGGTAAATATTCCGTTCATTCAGGATATGATAATTGGGATTGTGTCCGCAACGACAATGGTTCGATAAATAAGTTCACTTGGTATTGCAGTGATTTTGGTGTTACGTTTGTAGACTCAGTTTCTTACAATAATGCGGGATTCCCAGTTGCTTTGTCGTCAAAAAATCTAGGGCATCAGACTTTTGTTTTCGAGTATGACGCGGACAATGAGCTAGTGTCAAAATCATCAACTGCCACATATGAGGAGGGAGTGGAAGGCAAGACCGTGTCTGCATATAAGATTTTGAAGCGTGACGCGAAAGGAAATTGGACTAAACGTGTGATAGATGTGACAGAAGGAACCAAAGAGTTTGGAGCCGCTGACTATGATTATAAACGTTATAAATCATTGGAGGTCAGAAAAATAGGATATTGATCATTGATCTTTGTAGAAATTGTCTCAGCAATCATAGAATTTTATTTTCTTGTGATTGCTGAGTATTTTTTCTTGCCAATATTCAAAAACTTACCTATATTTGCCTTGTGAAATAATTGAGAGCGTTTTTAAGTGCAAAATCAGTTTTTGACTTTAATAATTGATTGTATATGGATTTTTCAACAACAGTAAACAGAGATAAGAACGGTACATTATTAGCGTATATCTGCCTGAATGTTCCCGGAATCAATTTGCGTAAATTGCTAAAACTTGTCTATTTGATTGATGAGAGATTTGTTATGACCCGCTGCTTCCCTTTGACTTGGTTCTCATATTACGCATGGGAAAAAGGACCTGTCGCATCTGAAGTTTACGATATTAAGAACGGCGGTTTTTCTGATTTCGTATGTTGTACAAAAAATAAGGAAGGACAAAACATTGTTTTTCCTATCAAGAAAAAAAACTGCGAATCAATAAATATGGATGAGTTTTCTCAATATGAGATAAACTTGATTGATAGCGTGCTGAACGAATTTGGACATAAATCAGCAGATGAGCTTTCTGATTATACACATAGGAAAGATTCGTTGTGGACTAAAACAGTCTCTGAAAAACATGTTGTTTTTGACGATGGCAAATCAAATGTAGCGATTGATCTTGATGAGATGAACGACGACGAGGAGAAAAAAGAAATCTATATGGAAGCTTTGGAATATATGCAAATTTGTTCGTGAAATGCTAAGGGCTAAGAATATTATTTATGGTTATTGTTTAAGGACTACACCCAATAAATACAAGTATTTGATTTCAATTTACAGGAGCGACGAGTTGAATATTGTTGCTGTGTTTCCTACATCTCAAAAGCGTTCTGGTTCATCATCTCCTGTACATGGAGCCAATATGCGAGACGGAAATATTGTATCGTATGTTTTTAAGGGGAATGTTTCTATTGGATATATGCCTAATTCAGAAGAACCTTTTTCGTTTCCTTTGGATACGACTATACCTTTTGATTATTGTTTTTGGAATGATAGTCAGGAGGATATTCTTAAGAAGTTCCGAAATCCGGAAATTGTAGGAATACTATCAGATAAGGAATATATTGATTTGGTGTATGCATTTTTGAAAAGTCCGTTGACACCTAATAGGTATCGTCCGATAATGGACAAGATTCTGAAAGAATATTTGGATAATTGATGTGATACTATGCTATAATAACGTGAGTTCGACGAATTGTAATCAGTGAATCATTTTCCACTTTCTGATTGAAATCTAACCTCCTTTTCTTATAAAAACGCGTGACCTTTCTCTATGAACTTTGTGTCTCTGTGGTTTTATTAAATTCTGTGCGCTCGCCTTCGGCTCGCACTTTGGAAGGGTGGTAAGGGCGTTCCGCCCTTTGGAATCCTCATTTATGACACTCCAACTATCATTTTTTCCAAACTATAATGTTCTTTTATGTCATCGAATTGACGTTATAATATATAATTCTGTCTTTCAACAAATTCCTCAAATCTTATTCATTCCCACAATATTTTTATATCTTTGTCCTTCAAACAAAGAACATTATGTGTAATATAAAAATTTTGGCGGCTGCATTCCTTATGCAGGTTTGCGTAGTGGCAAACGCTTTGGAAAAAAACAGCACTTACGTCAACTATATCTCGAAATACAATAAGATTGCTGTTGAAGAGATGCGTTCCAACGGTGTGCCTGCAAGTATCACTCTTGCCCAAGGTTTGCTTGAGAGTGGAGCGGGCCTAAGTGAACTTGCAAAGAAAAGCAATAACCATTTCGGAATCAAGTGCCATAATGAGTGGACTGGTGAACGTGTCTATCACGACGACGATAAGCTTCAGGAGTGTTTCCGCAAGTATGATAATCCGGAACAGTCGTTTGTGGATCACTCATTGTTCTTGAAGAAGGCCCGTTATGCCTCGTTGTTCACTTTGGACCCTACCGACTACAAAGGTTGGGCTAAGGGTCTGAAAAAATGTGGCTACGCTACTGAGCCTCGTTATGCGGAGCGTCTGATTGATTTGATCGAGACATATGAACTTTATAAGTACGACCAAAAGACTGATATCGAGGAGGTTGTGAAGACGGTGCAGGAAAATCAGGTCGTGGCTGAGACAGAAAAGAAATATCTTACAGAGAGTGCAATGGGTAGCATTCCCGTCGGCCCATATCATAAGGTTGTGAAAATCAAAGGCAGAAAGGCGATAGAAGCTCGTAAGGGTGATACATACGAGACGCTTGCCAAGGAATTTGGTATGCGTCCGTGGGAGCTTCGTTGGGCAAACAGAGCAAAGCGTGGCGATACAATCGAGGTGGGAAGCCCTGTCTATCTGCGTCGCTGGTAATTCTTTAATAAGTATAGAATGAAGACGAAGTTGAGACTGCAATATAAAATTTATTTGGTTCTTTCGTATGTGATGGCGGTGCTATATATTGCCAGATACTATGATAAACCAGTTTATTTGCTGATGATTATCGCATTGCTTGGGTTTGTGGTGTGGAATTTGCCGATATATGAGGCGACGGAAGATGCGATTGTGGAGTGGAGACTGGGTATTCCTGGACTGCTGAAGGGAAAGGTGTTGAAATATAGCGAGATCACCCGCTATATGCCTGATAATAAGAATGCAAGATTAAGCAACTACGGCATCTATACGGAAAAAGAATCAATATTCTTGTCGGAACGAAGGTTTTCCAACATTGAGGAGTTTATGGAGTATTGCAAGGCAAAATCATAATGTGATGTGGGGGCAGGTCTGAGATCTGCCCTTATATTTTATGTGTCTCTCAAATGTTATGCAAAAAGGGCAGACACGAGGTCTGCCCCTACGGTTATCGTATTATCTTAAACACTCCGTTCTCTTCGATTTTGATGATTTTCGACGGTGATGATGGCGTCTTGTCGTCGCGTCTGAACTTTACAACATAATCTGCTGCATTCAGTATCTCTTCACTTATTTCCGCAAAAAATTTCGCTGATGGCTCGCCTGAGATGTTGGCAGATGTGGAGACGATCGGAAACCCGAATCTTTCACACAGTGCGTGGCTGAACTTCTCTTTTGTCACTCTGATTCCGACACTTCCGTCTTCAGCAATCACATTGGGAGCGAGTCCTTTTGCTTTTGAATAAATGATGGTTGTCGGTGTGTCAGCACACTCAATCAGATCCCATGCGATATCCGGCATCGCGTCTGAGTATAGAGGAATACGTCCAGGCGCGTCGACAAGCAAGATCATTGATTTTGAGTCGGCTCTACGTTTGATCTCAAACACCTTCTTCACTGCGGCTTCATTCCTTGCGTCGCATCCAATGCCCCAGATGGTGTCAGTAGGGTAGACAATAATTCCGCCGTTGCGTAGTGTGTCTATTGCGGCTTTAATGTCCTCTTTGTCGTATTTCTCGTTCATTACTCTTCTCTTTTTCTGCGTTTCAACTCGAAATCTCTTCCCAAATATTTCTCTTTCACAATGGCATTTGCCGCAAGCTCTTCCGGTGTGCCTTTGAAAAGAATCTTGCCTTCGAAAAGCAGATATGCGCGGTCTGTGATCTGCAACGTCTCATCCACGTTGTGGTCTGTGATAAGGATTCCGATATTCTTGTCCTTTAGTTTCCACACGATATTCTGGATGTCGGCGACGGCGATAGGGTCGACTCCGGCAAATGGCTCGTCGAGCATGATGAATTTTGGTTCGATTGCCAGGCATCGCGCGATCTCGGTTCTTCGACGCTCACCTCCAGATAGACGGTCGCCAAGGTTGTGGCGCACGTGGTTGAGGTTGAACTCGTCGATGAGGCTTTCCAACTTCTCTTTCTGATATTCTTTGGAAAAATTGGTCATCTCAAGCACAGCTTTGATATTGTCTTCCACACTCATCTTTCTGAACACGGAAGCCTCCTGTGGAAGGTATCCCACTCCTTTTTGGGCTCTTCTGTAGACTGGATCTTTTGTAATCTCCTCGTTGTCGAGGAAGATGCGTCCTGCGTTTGGCACGATAAGACCTGTGGTCATATAGAAAGTGGTGGTTTTTCCTGCTCCGTTAGGGCCAAGCAGTCCGACAATCTCTCCTTGCTTCACGTTGATTGACACATTGTTGGCGACGGTACGTTCTCCATATTTTTTCACCAAACCTTCTGTGCGCAGCGTCATTCGCCCCTCCTCAATGACGATTTCCTCTTTCGAGTTAAGCATGGCTTGCTGCATTGCCTCGATTTCTGCGGCTGATATTTCTATTTTTTCACTCATGACATTCTAATTCTGTGGTTGCCCTTACATATCAAATGAGAATGGAAGGAACGAACCAACTCCTTTTATATAGTAAATCACCTCTGTCCCGTAGAGATAAAAATCGATCGCTTTTCCGCCTCTTCTTTCCGTCTCCAACAACACCTGCAGACATGCTGCGCATGGCACGATAGGCTGGGCTAAAAAATTGCCTTCAGTCTCAGCTGCGATAGCCAGTGCGACGACCGCCTCCTTAGGATACTGTGCTCCACAGGCAAACACTGCTGTTCGTTCGGCGCATAATCCGCTTGGGTATGCCACATTCTCCTGGTTGGATCCGCAGACGATATGGCTGCCATCTGTCTCCAGCGCAGCTCCTACGTGAAATTTGGAATATGGTGCGTATGACGTTTTTGTAGCCTCCTTTGCTTTGTCGATCAACTGTTTTACGTTGTCTGGCAACTCATTGTAAGCCACCTCACTATATTCGATTTTTTTGACTTTGCTTATCATAAATTGTCAATCACTTTGTTAAGAAAGAATTTGTTGTCGTGCTTAGGCATCATCACTTTCAATCCATGGTGGATGATGCGTATGTGGATATCTTTCTCTTCCAACACTGGTTCTCCGTCGATGTGGAATTCTCCGCTCTCTTCTCTGCACAGTGTGATGTCTGTAGCCTCCACAAATGTGAAGTACCTTGATTTTAGAAGATTTTTGGTCATAAGCTGTGCGATTATTGCTGGAATAGCAAACATCGTGAACGGTTTGAGGATGCAGACGTTAAGTTTCCCATCCGCAATATTAGCCTCTGGTGCTATGTAGGCGTTGTTGCCCCACTGAGCTGCGTTGGCGATAGTGATGAGGAAAGCCTTTTGTAGCACTGCCATGCTGTTGGCTTTGATGACGTAGTTGTATGGTTTGTAGTTCCAGTACTCCCTGCACATAGTTTTGATGTAGGTCATCAATCCCCTGGTTTTCTGGTTGCTGAATGAATGGCTCACATGTGCGTCAAAACCTGTGCCGCAAGTGCAGAAGAAGCATCTGTCGTTGGCTTTCGCGTAGTCGATATGCTCTTCATTTGCCTCGTTGATTTGTTGCAATGCTTTTGATGGACTCATGGAATAGCCAAGATGGCGGCCAAGTCCGTTGCCGGAACCAAGAGGGACGATAGCCAAAGCGGTGTTGGTATGGACGATAGCCGACGCGATTTCGTTCACCGTACCGTCGCCTCCGCATGCCACCACAACATCATATCCCTCTGCAGAGAGTTGTTGCGCAAGCTCCTTGCCATGTCCGGCATATTGGGTGTAGACGATTTTGGGCTCGAATTTCTCTTTGTCCAAATTCTTCTCGATAAGCTCGGGAAGAGACTCCTTGCTCTTTGTTCCGCTTTTGGGATTTATTATGAATGCAATTTTTTTCATGTCATTTAGTCTTCGACGGCATCTTCCTCTACCTGTAGGTTCTCAATGATCAGTTCCTGACGTTCGAGAGTGTTGACACCCATATAGAAACTTAGAATTTCAGCCACAGCATCCTCTTTTCTCAGTTGCACCTGGTCGAGACGGATATTCTTGCCAATCACATCGCGGAATTCCTCCGGTGAAATCTCACCAAGACCCTTGAATCGTGTGATCTCAGCATTTTTGCCGATGGCTTTGATGGCATTTTCTCTCTCCACATCATCGTAGCAATAGAATGTGCGTTGCTTGTCGCGGACACGGAAAAGAGGTGTCTGAAGAATGTAGACGTGGCCTTTCTTCACCAAGTCTGGGAAAAACTGGAGAAAGAATGTCAAAAGAAGTAGACGGATATGCATTCCGTCGACATCGGCATCTGTAGCGATGATAACTCTGTTGTAGCGCAAGCCTTCAAGACCGTCTTCTATATTTAGTGCTGCTTGAAGAAGAGTCATCTCTTCATTCTCGTATACCATTTTCTTCGACTTTCCGTAAAGGTTCTTTGGCTTACCTCTAAGGCTGAACACAGCCTGGGTGTTCACATCACGGATTTTTGTGATACTTCCAGATGCAGAGTCTCCCTCGGTGATAAAGATGCTTGTTATATCACGTGTGTCGATATCTCCTTTGGGAGCTTTGTTGTCGTTGAAGTGAATACTGCAGTCGCGAAGTTTCTTATTGTGAAGATTTATCTTTTTGGTTCTCTCCTTTGCCGCTTTCGACACTCCTGCCAAGGCTTTACGTTCTCTTTCAGACTCTTTGATCTTCTCCAACATTTTGTCGGCAACATCAGCATGGATGTGAAGATATTTGTCGAGTTTGTCGGCCACAAAGTCGTTGACGTATTTGTTGATGGAGACACTGTCTTCGCCGGGAGCCATCTCCTTTGAACTTAGTTTGTTCTTTGTCTGGCTTTCGAACATTGGCTCCTCTACATTTATCGCAATGGCTCCAACAACACCGTTGCGGACGTCAGCAAGATCAAGGTTTTTGTTGAAGAACTCTTTGATTGTCTTTCCTATAGCCTCGCGGAATGCGGTCTGGTGCGGACCACCAAGAGAGGTGTTCTGACCATTGACAAAAGAGTAGTATTCTTCGTTGTTTTGGTCGGCATGAGTGAGTGCGATCTCCAACTCGTCATCCTTGAAATGAATGATGGGGTAGAGGGCGTCAGATGTCATTCTGTCGTTAAGAAGATCTTGCAGACCGTTCTTCGACGACACTTTCTTGCCGTTGTACAGAATTGTCAGTCCAGTGTTGAGATATGCGTAATTCTGAAGCTGCTCCTCTATAAAGTCTTTGCGGAAAGAGTAGTTTTCAAATATCGTGTTGTCCGGCTCAAATTCGACGAATGTTCCGCGTGGTTCATTCTCAGTGTTGTCCACGATGCCAGAGTCAGAGACAAGTTTTCCTTGTTTGAACTCCATACGTCGGCATTTGCCGTCACGGTATGCACCTACAGCAAACTTCCAAGAAAGTGCATTTACCGCTTTCAGACCCACACCGTTAAGACCTACTGATTTTTTGAAGGCTTTCGAATCGTACTTGCCACCAGAGTTTAGTTTAGACACAGCCATCATCATCACGTCGTCGCCGGCTTTGTTTGTTCCCAACGGTATACCACGTCCGTTATCGCGTATACGAACTTTTCCGTCGGCCATGGTCACTTCGATCTGCTTACCTTCTCCCATACGATATTCGTCGATAGAGTTGTCTATCGCCTCTTTGATCAGGATATAGATACCATCGTCGGAGTGAGAACCGTCGCCCGCACGACCGATATACATACCATATCGAAGACGGATGTGCTCGATGTCCTCGAGATGACGGATGTTGTTCTCGTCATATGTCACTGACTTGTCTGCGACTGGTTGCTTTGAAAAATCTAATTCTTCTGCCATTGTATAGTTCTTTGTAGTGCCGATGCAATAGCATGGCTTATTATAGCTGTCCGCTCTCCACAAGTAGGATTATGCGGTTGACAATCTGATGTTCCTCTTTTGTTTCGTCGAACCCTGATTTCAGGTCGGCTCCGAGAATTTTGGCGAATCCTTGCCAAAAGAAGGCACGGAATCCTCCTCGTAGTTCCTTGACGATTTCGTATCCCGTCATATCACACTCTCTGTCGACAAGGGTGATGAGCATTTTACCCTGACGTAGTGTGAGTTTTTTTAGCATAGGTTCGTATTGCTTGTAAATCTCGTCTTCTTTTTGTTTCATGAACGCTTTTTTCTCTTTGTCGCTCATTCCCTCCATTTGGGCATGAAGGTCTTTTAGCATTGATCCGATAAGTTTTGCCCACGGAAGTGTCCTTTTTACGTCGCGAACGGTACGCCAGTAGAATTTCTCTTGCTTCTCGTTTTTGAATTCTAAAGGAGGAAAAACGTATAGGTTAGGAAGCCCTGCCACAAGAATGGTATCTCCGTTTTCCACAATGGCACGGAATACAGTACCTTCTTCATTCTTGATCTCTGACGCATTGCAGACAGAACAGAAAAAGACACTCAAAATGGACAATATATGTAAGATTCTTTTTGTCATAATATCGCTTACAATAAAGGCATCTCTATTTTGCAAATATAGCATTTTTTGCAGAAAAATGTCTTCGCTTTTTGACCAAAAGCATTTTTGTGTCCCTGAATTAACAATTTTTTATGAATTACGAAATGAGACTCACTAAACAATTTTGCATTTCTCATTTATAATTTATAATTGAGAGTTATTCCGCATATTTTGTTGGAAACCAAGCTGTGATCAATCCGATTGAAAGGACGGAGATGATGATGATCACGATGTCCCAGAATTGTACTGCGACGGGATAGTGCTCGATTACGAAGTCGGAACCTTCACTCAGTTTGATGATTCCAAACCAGCTTTGCAATCCGCATAGGAGCAGACCGAGGATCACACCTGCAATGCAACCGATGGCGGTCACCATCCATCCCTCAAGCAGGAATATCCTGCGTATTGTACTGTCTGTTGCTCCAAGATGTTTGAGTGTCTGTATGTCGTTCTTTTTCTCAATAATAAGCATCGACAATGAGCCGATGATGTTGACTATCGCAATCATCAGAACGAAGAACAAAATGAGGAATGTTACCCATTTTTCCACTTGGAGCATCCTGTAGAAATCTGCATGCAGCGTCTCTTTGTCGAGCACGTCAAAAGCATATCCGTCTACGCTGGATAATATCTCTTTAATCTGTTTCTGTATAGCCTCTATGTCAGCTCCTTCTTCGATTTTGATGTCTATATATGAAATGTCGTGAGGTCCGTATCCATACATCTCCCTTGCCACATTGATGGGAATGAAGGCGAATTTGGAATCTGTCTCCTGTTGGTTGACGGAATAAAGTCCGCTCACGAATAGTTGCATCTGGTTGAATGCTCCTTCCGGATTAGAGATGCTTAGTTTTGCGTCGTGGATGGGAGCGTACAGAGTCACTGGTTGGACGAAGTGGATGCTGGCATTTAGTTGGGCGGCAAGCGCCACACCAAGCGTCATGTATGGCACTTCATCATTGCCGACGTTGAATTCTCCTGCGTAGACGATATCTTTTTTGATGATATTGTAGTAGTTCTCATCCACACCACACAGCGTGGCGGATGTCTGTTTCTCACCATTCATAAGCACAGCACCGTCTGACAGGACTGGAGCTTGGACCTGAATCCCTTTTATTTTTCTGATTTCTGCTAATTGCGGAAGTGAGTCGGGGTATGTTTTGCCCTCTTTGGGTTGGATTCTGAGGTCGGGGTCGAACGACGAATACAGGTCGCCCACAACACTTTGGAATCCATTGTAGACGCTCAGAATACATACGAGTGCCAACGATGCCACACAAATGCCTGTGGCACATACGCCAGAGACAATGTTAATGGCATTCTGCTTCTTCTTTGAAAAAAGATAGCGTAGGGCGACTCGTAGTTCAAAACGCATTGTGGTTAATCTTTTTGAGTTTCGGTATCGTTTTCTGTCGCAGCGTTGACAGCGTCTCTGTCTACTGCTAGCAGACGATCGATGGTCTCTAGCTTGTCAAGCGTCTCATCAAGTTTGAAAATCAACTCTGGAATCACACGCACCTGATTTTTGATTCTCTTTCCTAGCTCATAACGGATGCTGCGGCTGCTGTTTTTCAACGTTTCGATCACATATTCGCTCTGCGACTGCGGAAAAACGCTGATGTAAGCTTTAGCGACACTCAAATCAGGTGAGATTCTCACCTCTGATACAGAAAGAATTGTCCCTTTGAATGTAGAGGAGACGTGGATGAACATGTCTCCTAATTCTTTCTGAAGCAGTCTCTCAATTCTATTTAATCTTGTATTCTCCATTTCTATTTTTTTTGATTAGGCTGCAAAGTTAATCTTTTTTCATCAATTTTGTGGTATCGGGTACCACATTATCATTCTGCCATTGCCTGTTTGCATTACATTCCCAATAATTAATGCTGGTTAAGTTTTTTTTAGTTTTCATATCTCTTTATTTTTCGTACTTTTGTGATGTTAATTGATTATTATATATGGCAGACGGATATTTGGAAAGTCGTTTTGACGCATATGAGAAGAAGAAGGCTGAGTGGGAACGTAAAAAGAAACTTGGTTTGCTGAAAAAGAAAAAAACTTCTTCAGATGTCAATCAGACGGAGTCGGATAAATAATTGGACGATTGTATGTCGTTGTGTGGACGGATTCATTTGCGTCTGCTTTTAATATGATTTTTTTATGAAAAGGATATTATATGTAATATGCGTATTGCTGATGTCGGCATCTTTTGTGTCGGCACAGACCACCTACGCGAGCAAAAAAGAGGTCAAGGAGTATGAGACGGCTGTGCTTCTTATGGGTGACGGCAAATACACGGAGGCGTTGCCTAAACTTCAGGCGTTGGTGCGTGGAAACAAGGAGTTTGTCGACGCCGCATGGACTTTGGCTGAACTTTATGGCTACATGAACAATGAAGCCAAAATGCTCCAGACTCTTGAGGGTGTGGCAAAACCAAAATTGCCTCGCTACTACAATTCGGTCATGCGTCTGGCTAAAGCCTACCACAATACTTGTAATTATGAGAAGGCTATAGCAACGTACGAATTAATTCCTCAGAAGGAGATGACTTATTATAAGATGGCACAGAAGGCTATCGCCCAATGTAAGGATGGAATTGAACTTGCATCTTCTCCTATTCCTTTTCAGGCTAAAAACATGGGACCTAATATCAATACCCAGTATGATGACTATTGGCCTTCAATCACTGCCGACGAGAGCCTTTTCTCCACTACGGTGAATATCGGAAAACTTGAAGGTCAGTCGACGGTGGGAAAGGGTGTCCATGAGGATATTTTCATTTCAAAGAAGCAAAGTGGCAGCTGGGGAAAGATTCAAAATGCGGGTCAGTCGCTGAATTCTATCGGAAATGAGGGAGCTCAGTGTTTTTCTTTGGATGGACGCTACCTTTTCTTCATTGCGTGTGATCGTCAGCAGGGTATGGGTGGTTGTGACATCTATTACTCTATCCGTGAGGGCGACGGTTGGTCGAGAGCCATCAATCCGGGTGCTCCACTCAATTCTAAGCACTGGGAAACATATCCAAGTTTGAGCCCGACAGGTGATGAATTGTATTTTGCCAGCACACGTCCAGGTGGAGTGGGAAAATCTGATATCTGGAAATGTAAGGTGAAAATCAAAGACGACGGAATGCTGGAATTTTCTGAGCCTGTGAATATGGGAGCTCCTATTAATACTGCCGACGATGAGCAGTCGCCTTTCATCCATGCCGACAACCATACTTTGTTCTTCTCTTCAAAAGGACATAAGGGATTGGGTAAGATGGATATTTTTGTATCGTACAAGGATGAGAATGGCAAGTGGAGTCAGCCTAAGAATATGGGTTATCCGCTCAACACATGCAGGGATGAGATCGGATTTGTGGTGAATGCGAATGGAGACAAGGCTTTCTATTCGTCGGACGGACAGGAGAAGAATGGCAAGGGTAGGGAAGTGTATGAGATAGATATGGCAAAGAACCCGTTGAAGCCGATGAAGAAGATGAAATATAGCCGAGGTAAGATAGTCGATGAAGCGACGGGAAAACCGATCCAGACAAAGATCAATGTGTATAGCACGAAGACAAATGAAAAGGTCTTCACCTCTGTTTCTGATAGGTCGACGGGAGAGTTTGTAACATGTGTGCCAGAAGGTGAGGAGACGGGATTGAATGTCAACAAACGTGGCTATATGCTTATCAGTGAGCATTTTGACAATGATAAAATGGTCAAACTGGATGATAAGAAGGGTATGGCACTTGAGAAGATTGAGGTTGGCAAGAAGATTACTTTGAAGAATATCTTCTATGATTTTGACAAGTCTACACTAAAGACAGCTTCATATAATGAATTGGATAATCTGATTCAATTCTTGAAGACCAACCCTACTGTTAAGATTCGTCTGTGTGGTCACACAGATAGCAAGGGTAATGCGGAATACAACAAAAAACTGTCGGATACACGTGCGAAGACAGCCTACGATTACCTTGTGAAGAAAGGCATCAATGCCTCACGTCTGGAATATAAAGGTTACGGTGCGGAACAACCGATCGCCGACAATAAGACCGATGAGGGCAGGGCATTGAACCGTCGCACCGAATTCTTGATTATCGGAAAGTGACAGATTTATTTCAGAGAAGAATATAGAATATATTAGAGATGGGTATTCCCCATCTCTTTTTTGATGTGAAAAGTACCAGCTATATGAAAAAAAGTGTAATATTCGATAAGAATAAGTGCAAAAAAATGTAATATTTAATAGAAGTAAGTGCAAAAAAGTGTAATTTTGAGATGTCGTAAATGGAGAAAAACGTATGGAAAGATTGGTAATGAATAAGTTAGTGGAGTGGAAGAAAAAAAAGAATAGAAAACCACTTATTTTGAATGGTGCAAGACAGGTTGGAAAAACATGGTTGTTGAAGGAATTTGGAAAGTTGCACTATGAAGATGTTGCTTATTTTATGTGTGATAGAGATGAAGAAATCACAAGAATTTTTTCTTCCAGTTTCGACATAAAACGCATTATTATGCAACTAAGTGCACGTATGGGAAAAAATATCATTCCTGAAAAAACGCTTGTTATATTTGATGAAATACAATCGTCGCCAAGAGTGTTGGAAGGATTGAAATTTTTTTACGAGGAAGCTCCTAATTATCATATTGTGGTGGCGGGTTCTTTGCTTGGGATATCGTTACATCAAGGCAGTTCATTTCCTGTAGGAAAGGTAGATATGATTCGTGTGTTTCCTATGAATTTCGAAGAGTTTTTGATGGCATCTGGTCAGAAAAAGCTTGTGGATATTTTAAATGTAAGAGATTATGAGTCGATAAATACGCTTAAAGACACTTACGAAAAATATTTACGTCAGTATTATTTTGTAGGAGGAATGCCAGCAGCTGTGCAGGCCCATGTAGAAAACTATGGACTTGAAGATGTCCGTTCAATCCAGCAACAGATTTTATTTGACTATTCCAGAGATTTTTCGAAACATGTTTCAAAAACGGATGTTCCCAAAGTGAATATGGTATGGCAAGGTATGCCTGCTCAACTTTTTAAGGAAAACAAGAAATTCATTTATGGAGTATTGAAGGAAGGAGGAAGGGCAAAAGAATTTGAAAATGCAATACAATGGCTTGTGGATGCTGGTCTTGTATATAAAATCAACAGATGCAAATCAATCAAAATGCCATTAAAGGCATATGAGGATTTCTCTGCTTTTAAGTTGTTTCTTTGCGACTGTGGATTATTGGGAGCTTTGGCTGAAATACCGGCTTCACAAATGTTGGTCAGCGATAAAGCAATAAAGGAATATAAAGGAGGCTTTACGGAACAGTATGTACTCCAACAATTGATAAGTCGAGACAGAGGCTCTATTTATTATTATAGTGCTGATAATTCTCGGCTTGAAATAGATTTCCTTATACAGAAAGACGGAGATGTAAAACCTATTGAAGTAAAGGCGGAGGGAAATGTGAGATCAAATTCGTTGTCTGAGTATCTTAACAACAATCCTGAAATACGCGGTATAAGATATTCAATGCTTCCGTATATCCAACAGGAACATTTTGATAATATTCCGCTTTGGGCTATAGAATAACAGAATATCGTTTGCAAAGTATAATACTTTAATGTGTGAGGCTAATAAAAAACGGTCGGAGAAACATCCTCCGACCGTTATTATTATTGATTATTGTCAATATTAGATGTATTGAGCAAGTCTCATGTCGCCTTTCTCTGCGAATGCAGTGTGGAAAGCAAATGCGTTCTTCAAAGATAGTGGAGTGTGAGTTGATCCGCCAAGCTTCAAGTAATCCCACATCAACTGCTTGTAGTCTGGGTGAACACAATTCTCGATGATTGTCTTCGCACGCTCGATTGGAGTAAGACCACGAAGGTCTGCGATACCCTGCTCAGTGATAAGAATCTTAACAGAGTGTTCGCTGTGGTCGCAGTGGCTTACCATAGGAACGATAGGTGAGATAAGTCCGCCCTTCTGTGTTGATGGACAAGTAAAGATAGAGATATATGCGTTTCTAGTGAAGTCGCCGCTACCACCGATACCGTTCATCATCTTTGTTCCAAGCACGTGAGTTGAGTTTACATTTCCGAAGATATCTGCCTCAAGAGCAGTGTTGATTGTGATCAAACCTAAACGACGGATGATCTCAGGATTGTTGGAAATCTCAATTGGACGAAGAAGCACCTTGTCGTTGAAGAACTTAAGGTTAGAGTAGATGTCTTTAGTCACATCAGTACTTGTAGTAAGGGAGCATCCCGACGCGAATGAAATTCTGCCTTTCTCCATCAAGTCGATCACAGCGTCCTGAATAACCTCTGTGTACATAGTGAATGTAGGCACGTCCTTATTGTCGCCTAGAGAGTAAAGCACAGCGTTTGCCACATTGCCCACACCGCTCTGGATTGGCAAGAACTCAGGTGGCACTGTTCCACGCTTCAACTCGCCAGCCAAGAAGTTTGCAACATTCTGTCCGATTTTGGCTGTTGTAGCGTCTACTTCAGTAAATTTAGCTACGTTAGTGAATTCGTTAGACTCAACGATTGCGACAATTTTCTTTGGATCTACTTTGATTGTCTTGTCACCTGCACGGTCGGAAACCTTGTAGATTGGAAGTTCTTTTCTGTAAGGTGGGTTTGCAGGAATGAAGATATCGTGCATTCCGTAAAGCTCTTTTGGCTGTGTGCTGTTGAGCTCAATGATAATCTTGTCTGCCAACATACAAGCTGTTGGAGCAAGACCTACACCTGCTGAAGGAAGAATCTCTCCATCAGGAGTTACATCTGCTGCCTCGACAACAGCAAAGTCCAATTTGCCATAAAAACCGTATCTTAGCTCCTGAGAAAGGTGAGACAAGTGCATGTCGCTATATTTGACAGCTCCTGTGTTGATGCCATTACGCAAATCCTTGTTGCTCTGGTATGGAGCACGGAAGTTGATAGCGTTTGCTCTTACCAATGCACCGTCTAGCATATCTCCTGATGATGCACCAGTGAATACGTTGATTTTGAACTCTTTACCTTCGTTGTGAAGTTTTTCTGCCATTGCAGCAATTGCTGATGGTACGACTTTAGGTGTACCTGCTGCAGTAAAACCACTAAATCCTACGTTTGCTCCATTGAAGAAGAGTGATGCTGCTTCTTCAGCCGACATGATTTTGTATGACATATCCTGTATTATTATGCAATTTGCTTAAAATTTCCGCAAAAATACTCTTTTTTTATGTATTTTCAAAAGGTTTTATTGCTTTTTGTCATTCTGGCTTCTGCCACTTTGTATGGAAACTTATGCCTCGAACCATTATATCTATATCATCATTGTCTTTGATGATGTTTACAAGCTGAGAAATCACATCCGCAACTTTTGTGATTACCTCTGTGCTGACATCCTTCTTGAATTTCATAGATATCTGACGTCGACCTGAGAGTCGCACGAGCAACGTCGACCTGCCATCGCTATCTTTTTCAATGGAATACTCCCACTTGTGCTTTTTTACAATTCCTTGAAGCACCATGTCAAGTGTGTTCTGGTTGATTTCCATCGACTTGCGTATCTTGGATTCTTCAATGCTCCATTTGTTTTTCCATTCCTCTTCGACTGCTTCGAATTTGTTTACAGCGTCGATTGTTTGCTCTGCGGAATCTGCGCACAATGAGAAATCATCGTATCTGTCAATGTCAAAAAGCTTGATTATCGGTTCGTCCCATTTGTGCGATTTCAGAACATTTGCCCAGAGTGTGTGCCCTTCTTTACACATGACCAGACCTTCACGCATATAATAAAGTCTCGAATAAAGTTTCATATATTTTTCGAGCACATCTCCGCTTATTTCGGTAAACCCATTCTCACGTAGCTTTTTTATTGTTTCGTCGCGTCGGTCATCATTGTCGGAGAGACGTTTGGATTCGCGTGGTAGCTTTAAGGCAGAGTCGAGATATTCCTGGTGGATTTGTTTAGAATCGCTACCAGATATTATTAGTTTTTTTATCTTTTGTTTTGTGAATGCGGCCATGATTTTGATGAATTTTTGCAAAGTTAGGATTAAATCCGTCATATATAGCGTGGATCCAAAATAAAAAAGAGACACCGAAAATTCAGTGTCTCTCATTGTCTATGTAGACCGTGTTATGGCTCGACGTAAATCGCGCGAATTGTGAATCCGCTTCGTCGGCTCAACGGTGTTGTCTGGATTCCCTCATCTTTGTTGAATGTCAAGTTCCAGCTCAAGTAGTCGTTAGAACTGAATGCTACACTTGCCCAATACCAGCCTGTAGTTCCTTGGTTTCTGATATCATATTGGTCTTTGCTACCTGCGGCAGGCAAGAATATCGAGTTAGTATTTCCTTCTTGTTTGCTCTTGATCTCGTATCCTTCAACACCACCTACATTAGTCCATGTCCATGAGCATTCGTTGATCAACTCTTGGAAATCTTCTCTAGTAGGGATTTTCCAGTAGCCACCCCAGTAGTGCTGTGCCACATCGTATGTTGGATTTAGCACTCCACCTCTGTTGGTGTAGCCTTGCAAAGCGAGTTGCTCTACAGTTTTACCGAATGTCATACAGTTTGTTGATGAATATTCGGATTTTGTGATTGTATCACCCCAAGCGTAGTATTTACCCCATTCAGAAGGGCTGTTTGCTCCGACGTTGCAGGAAGCCCACAAGTTACCGCTTGGAAGACCAAGGTTGATCCATTTATGACCTTCTGCTACACCTGTGCCTGGTTTTGAAAGTTCTCCGAATACGTCGCCTCCTTCAACCATTTCCCAAGTGACACCCTGATCCCAAGAAATCATAAGCTTGCCGTCCTCTATCTTTAATGAAGGAGTTTTTCCATCCTGTCCGACTGCGGAACCGATTGCTTCCCAAGTCACGCCATTGTCGTAACTGATATACCAGACGCCGTTCTCAATTTTTAGTTGTGGACATATTCCATCCTTACCATCTTTTCCGTCTTTACCTGTCGCCTGACCGATAATCTCCCATGTTTTGCCTTGGTCGTAGGATACCATCCAATAACCGTTTTCTATCTTCATCAAAGGAACGATTCCTCCTCCTTCGCCTTGTTCTCCCTGTTCTCCTTGGTCACCTTTATCTCCTTTCTTACCTTCGGCCAAAACCATTTTGCCATTTTCGTCAAGGAGCCACTCTCCGTTAAGAGTCCAATAGTGTAAACCATCTTCGGCGATCTTCACACCGATTACAGGGACGAAAGATGTTCCAGTGGTGTCGGTGAGAATTCCGTCTTTTCCATCTTTTCCATCATTTCCGTGATGTAGCTCAACGAATTCTCCATCGGTGAAGGAGATCACATATCCGTCTTGCATCTTGTAGACGTTGGAGATGTTGACTCTTTTGGCTTGTTCCTGAAGCAGTTTCTTGATGTTTGCAGAATTCTTGTTGATAATGTTACACAACTCTTCAAGTTCTGTGAATCTATCTTCAAGTCGGTATAGTCTGTTTCTGTCAGAGATGTCGTCTCTTTCTTCACATCCGGAGAAGATAGATAGTCCCAATACAACGAAAGGAATCGTTTTTATTAATTTATTTAGTCTCATAATCAAATCCTATTTAAAGTTGAATCCTGCCAAAATTTGGAAACTTCTGTTTTTTAATTGCTTATATCCGAGCATTAGTTCGTTGTCTCCATATATAAGGTCTTTCTTGTCTATCTTGTAAAGTCCCAAGTCGTATGTGAATCCGATTTGGACTTTTCTTACTACGAAGTCGACTCCGAATTTCACACCTGCGTCGAAACGTTTGAGAGCACCTTCTTTTAAAAGATCAAATTCATGTTCCGACTTGAATAGGTCGATTGCCGCAGGAGAATCAGACACTTCGGTCGTTAATGTGGCTTTCACTGCACATGCGACGTATCCACCTGCCTTGTATGTTACGTTAAGAGATTCTCTTCCTTGTCTGTAACACATCATCGCAGGCAATTCCAGATAGTATATTTTTGTCTTGCTTGGTTCGAATTCTTTTAGACTATATCCTTTACGGTTGATGAACAGACCGACTTCTGAAAACACGTTTTTTTCTCCAAACCAGATTTGATCGACGGCTCCGATAGTAATGCCGTTGAGGTGTGCGGAAGAAACTCCGTATGATGTCGCTTTTGATGTGCAGCCACCAAATCGGATACCCAGTACGTTTTTGATATCTCCGTCTAAGCGTTCGGTCTCATTGTTGGATGCAAAGAAATCCGTATCAAATTCATCTGAATTTGAAGTTGTAGATGTTTTGTCTAGTTGTGCTTGCGTTTGTTGAGTTTCTGCTTGTGTGGCAGGTCTGCTCTCAAAAGAATTGGTTTCTTCTGTAGCTACAGTTTTTGTCTCAACAGGTTCGCTTTTTACGTTTGTCTCTACCTCTGTGCTCTCGTTAACGGGCGTAAATGTCACGTCCATTTTTTCTTCTTGGGCAGAAGCATACAAAAGATTTAGTACGGTCAGTGCCGATACAAAAATTTTCTTCATAAAAATAGTCTTTTTTCAATCCTTTCGCTTGATTATTTCGCATACCATACAAAACAGAGTTTTTTCCTGTGTGGTCATAATCAATTAACGCTTTACAAAAATAGTTAATTAAAGTAAATCGCAAATGCCATAATTGTTAAAAAAACTAAAAAACTGTAGATTGTTGAAAAGTCAATATGAAACGTGTTGAAAAGTTGTTGGACGAATTTGCTGGACGTCCCATTTTTTTGTGATAGTTTTCTAAAATGTAAATATATTAGCTTGTGAATTAGTTGGTTGGATTGAATGTCTTTCATTGTTGTTTAGCATAGAGTTTTCATTCTGTAAATTAACGTGAGTTCGACGAGTTGTAATATGCAAGTTTGCAAAAATGGGCAATCATAAAAAGAAAGATATTTTTCCACTTTCTGATTGAATTTTCTCCTTTTTTCTAATAAATAAGGTGTGGTCTTTCTCTTAAAACTCAAAGTCTCCCTATTATTCTCTCTCTATATATATACGCTCGCCTTCGGCTCGCAATGATGGGGAGGACAAGGGCGGAATGTCCTTTGCAATCCTCATTTTCTCCTACTATAATTTCATCGAACTCGTGTTAAATTATGATTTTCTCCGCTTTCTTTTTAGAGCTCTGTCTTAACCATGTTCATAGAAAGTATTTCTGAGTCACAAAGTGTCACAGACACATCAAAAGGCTCATTTAAGAGATGATTTTCGAGAACTTTATGCAAAAATGATCTGTTGGGGTTGGGTTGGACTTTATAGGTGACGGTGCGTTTAAAATGAAAAAAGCCAGTATTTCACTGACTTTTCAATTTTCGAGCCTCTTGTCGGATTCGAACCAACGACCCCGAGATTACAAATCACGTGCTCTGGCCAACTGAGCTAAAGAGGCGTAAGGAATAACCTTATTAAATATGTATAGACTGCACCCGCAATCTTTTTTGAGCCTCTTGTCGGATTCGAACCAACGACCCCGAGATTACAAATCACGTGCTCTGGCCAACTGAGCTAAAGAGGCGTAAGGAATAGACCTTATTAAATATGAGTAGACTGCAACAGCAATCTTTTTCGAGCCTCTTGTCGGATTCGAACCAACGACCCCGAGATTACAAATCACGTGCTCTGGCCAACTGAGCTAAAGAGGCAAGTGGGAAAACCTTCTACATCACACCGCTACAACCGACGTACCCTTGCTGCGTTCAAACCCTGGGGGATTAGAAGGGAGCTGGTTGTGTAGCGCTTTCCCGGGTGCAAAAGTATAAACTATTTATCACACAACAAGTGTTTTCTGCTTTTTTTTTGAAAAAAGTTGCTTATTTCTCTATGAATTATGCAAATATAAATTGATCTTTTTCAAAAAACAGATCAAGGTAAAATTTTGCCATGTGTGTTTGACATGATAAAATCATTGTAAAAGACGTCGGGAATATTTTCTGTCTTAAATATTTGTGCACAAAGCATGGGAGAAAGGTTTGCAAAATAGTGGAATGCTATTATTCCCACATCATTTATAACGTTAATTTGATTCTATCCTCTTTTTTTATGTGCTTGTCTTCGGCTTGTGTTAGAAATGTGGGGCCTAAAACCAATATTTATATTATACGTGGTCCATTGACAATCATCAACTCGATAACCAAGTTTTTTAATTAATTTAATCATATTCTAAGGATTCAAAAATGGATTTTTTTACTTTGTTTTTTAGTTCATTTGTCATTTTTGGACTTGTTTTTTTGCCATAACGTAATTTTTTTTCCGCTTTTTTATATTTTTGTGCTCAGTTTAAGATTTTTGACATGGAGAATGGGTAAAATCCCATTGTCATAACACATTTTCAATTAAAAACTTGATAATGGATACAGTCCTCAATTTGTTATCGTTGTTCGGCTCACTCGCACTCTTCCTTTTTGGAATGAAAACGATGAGTGAGGGTTTGGAGAAGTTTGCCGGCGACCGTTTGCGCGCAATCCTTGCGGCAATGACAAAAAATCGAGTAATGGGTGTTGTTACCGGAATTGTGATCACTGCTATGATTCAATCTTCCAGTGCCACAACTGTGATGGTTGTGAGTTTCGTGAATGCCGGATTGATGAGTTTGACTCAGGCAATTGGTGTGATCATGGGTGCGAATGTTGGAACAACTGTGACGGCATGGATGATTTCCGCGATTGGATTCAAAGTGAATATCGCAGCGTTGACGCTACCTTTGATGTGTGTCGGTATGCCGTTAATTTTCAGCAGCGTCAGCAAAAGAAAAAGTATTGGAGAGTTCATTTTCGGATTCGCTTTCCTTTTTATGGGTTTGAGCTATTTGCAGCAGTCGGCAACCGACTTGAATATAGGCTCTTACGTAGCAAACCTCCTTGCTGGTATGGCGAATGGAGGGTTCCTTACAATCCTGCTTTTTGTAGTAGTAGGAGCTTTGGTTACAATGTTAGTTCAAGCATCAGCGGCCACAATGGCAATCACGCTGATGCTTTTTGATATGCATATACAGGGATTCGGATTTGAGCAGGCCGCAGCTTTGGCAATGGGTCAGAATATCGGTACGACAATCACAGCCTTTATGGCTTCCCTCACTGCAAACACTCAGGCAAAACGAGCAGCGTTGGCACACATGTTCTTCAATGTTTTCGGAGTGCTTGTCGTTTTGATAATCTTCTATCCGTTCTGTGATGCGGTGACTTGGATTGTCACTAATGTGCTTCATGCAGGCGACAATGACTTATTCCGTCTGTCTGCATTCCATACAGCATTCAATATCTTCAACACATTATTATTGATCGGATTTGTGAAGCAGATTGAAGCATTTGTTTGCAAGGTGTTGCCAATGCCTGAAAACCAGGATGCTGAAAACCGTTTGTTGTTTATCTCTGGCGGTTTGCTTTCCACTGCGGAGCTTTCTATTCTTCAGGCAAACAAAGAGATTGTGGTGTTCGGTGAACGATGCCGCAGAATGTTGTCGTTTGTGCCGGAGGCATTGGAGTGTAAGAAAGAGGAGGATTTTGAGAATGAGTACAAAAAACTGGTACATTATGAGCAAATCACCGACAATATGGAGGATGAAATCGGTAAGTATCTTGGTCTGGTGAGTGAAGGCCGTTTGAGTGGAGAATCGAAAAATGCCATAGCTTGTATGCTCCGTGAGATCGGGGAATTGGAGAGTATAGGAGACAGCATCTATCATCTTGGACGTACAATCTCGCGTCTTCGCGAATACGGAGAGGAGACATTCAATGAAGAGCAGAACACTTATATCCATAAGGCGTTGAAAATAGTGGACGAGTCTTTGGTGGCTATGATTAATGTCCTTTCATTGCCAGAGGAGAAGACGGTAAATCTGAAAGAAAACATCGGAATAGAGGACCGTTTGAATGAGCTTCGTACTCGTTGCACAGAGAGAAATGTAGAGGCAATCAACAATAAGGAATATAGCTATCGCCTTGGTACATATTACATTGACTTTATAAATGAATGTGAGAAAGCTGGCGACTACGTGATGAATGTAGTGCAGGCTGTGGCTAAGATGAGGGAGTGAAAAGCAATATAAATGCTGAATGCTAAATAAAACGCCTCTTGATAGGGGCGTTTTATTGTTTAAATCAGAGTGTCACCAGGTATCTTTATTCGCTTCGATTTCTTCGGCTTCCTCATTTGTGATTTCTCTGCGATGCCATTCTCTCATAACTAACCCGTTGTAAATCTAAAATTCGTTTGTTTGAAACTTTATGAACAATAGCAACGTCTATATAAATGAATTTCACTATAATTTTGTTATTTTTGCACAAAAATAAATTTGTATAGATGATTTCTGTAAACCAAGTCACTGTTGAGTTTGGTGGCTTCACTCTGTTAGACGATATATCTTTTGTGGTCAACGACAAAGACCGCATAGCGCTTGTGGGTAAAAATGGCGCCGGCAAATCGACTATGCTGAAAATCTTTGCTGGCTTGCAAAATCCATCAAAGGGTTCGGTGTCTGTGCCAAAGGAGACCACTATCGGTTATCTTCCTCAGCATATGATCCACAACGATGATTGCACTGTCATGCAGGAGGCTGAGAAGGCTTTCTCACACGTCTCTGATCTTCAGACAAAAATCGACAAACTGGGAGCTGAGCTTGCTGAACGCACTGATTATGAGAGTGATGCTTATCATCAGTTGATCGACCGTCTTACTGAAGCTAATGAGAAACTTGCTATTCTTGGCGGAGGAAACTATATAGGTGAGATAGAGCGTACTCTTTGTGGACTTGGTTTCACTCGCGAGGATTTTAATCGCCAGACAAGCGAGTTCAGCGGTGGATGGCGTATGCGTATCGAATTGGCAAAGATCCTTTTGCAGCGTCCCGACGTGTTGCTTCTCGACGAGCCTACCAACCATTTGGATATCGAATCTATCTGGTGGCTTGAGAATTTCCTGAAATCATCCGGTTGTGCTGTGGTGCTCGTTTCACACGACCGCGCATTCATTGATAATGTCACAAACCGTACTATCGAGATTTCCCTTGGTCATATCTACGATTATAAGGTAAACTATTCTCACTATGTGCAGCTTCGCAAGGAGAGACGCGAGCAACAGCTTCGCGCGTATGAGAATCAGCAGAAGCAAATCGCAGACACTGAGGAATTTATTGAAAGATTCCGTTACAAGGCGACGAAGAGTGTGCAGGTGCAGAGCCGTATAAAGCAACTTGAAAAAATCGAGAGAATCGAAGTCGACGAGGAGGATAACGCTGCTCTACACCTGAAATTTCCACCTGCTCCACACAGCGGGTCGGTGAGTGTGGAGGCTAAGAATCTTACAAAAAAGTATGGCGACCATGTAGTGCTCGATAATATCGACATCTGCATCAAACGTGGTGAGAAAGTAGCTTTCGTCGGCAAGAACGGTGAAGGTAAGTCTACACTTGTGAAATGTATCATGAACCAAATCGACTATGATGGCGAATTGAAACTCGGTCATTTGGTTAAGATTGGATACTTCGCACAGAATCAGGCATCTTTGCTGGATGGCGAGTTGACAGTGTTCGACACTATTGATTATGTGGCTACTGGAGAGATCCGCACGAAGATTAAGGATATCCTTGGCGCGTTCATGTTTGGCGGAGAGGCATCTGAGAAGAAGGTGAAAGTGTTGTCGGGAGGAGAAAGAACTCGTTTGGCGATGATACGTCTGCTTCTGGAGCCAGTCAACTTCCTTGTACTCGATGAGCCGACCAACCATTTGGACATGCGTACTAAAGATGTCCTGAAGGAGGCGATAAAGGCATTCGACGGCACAGTGATTGTCGTGTCGCACGACCGTGAATTCCTCGATGGATTGGTGGAGAAAACGTATGAGTTTGCCAACCATAAGGTGGTGGAACATCTCGGTGGTATATATGATTTCCTAAAGACAAAGCAGATGGAAAACCTTCAGGAGCTGGAGGTTAAGAAAACTGTCGCCGAAAGCAACGTCGCCACTAAGGCACCTACAGAAGGCAAACTTTCTTATGAGGCTCAGAAGGAGAAGCAGAAGCAGGTCAGAAAGGCAGAAAAAGCGGTTGCCGACAACGAGGCTGAGGTGACAAAACTGGAGAACAAAATTGCAGAGATTGAGGCAAAATTGGCGGAAGGAGATACTGATGCTGATTTGCTGACACAATACGAAAAGGCTAAGAAGAGCCTTGATGAAAAGATGTACGAATGGGAAATCCTGACGGAGGAACTTGAAAAAATAAAGAATGAACAGTGATGAAAGAGAATGAAATGATATTTGGAATCCGCGCGATCATTGAGGCAATCGAGTCGGATAAGGAGATTGACAAAATCATATTGAAGAAGGATCTTCAGAGTGAGTTGTCGCACGAACTTTTCGAAGTCCTTCGTTCACACCCGTTGATTCAGGTACAGCGTGTGCCTCTTGAGAGAATCAATAAGTATACCCGCAAGAATCATCAGGGAGCTATCGCCTTCATTAGCAGCACTCATTATCAGAGGGTTGAGGATCTTGTGCAGAATATATTTGAGGAAGGAAAGGACCCTTTCTTTATTATATTGGATGGAGTGACAGACGTAAGAAATTTCGGTGCTATCGCTCGTACTTGCGAGTGTGCGGGTGTCGACGCGGTTGTGATTCCGTTCCGTGGAAGCGTCAGTGTGGGCGCGGATGCGATAAAGACATCGGCAGGTGCACTGCACACATTGCCTGTATGTAAGGAGAAGAATCTTGTGCAGACGGTGAAATACCTGAAAGCCAGTGGAGTACGCGTCGTCGCAGCCACTGAGAAAGGTGATAAAGTCTACACCGATACAAATTTGACAGGTCCGTTGGCAATCGTCATGGGGGCTGAGGATACAGGTGTGTCGCCTGAGATCATAAGATTGTGCGACGACTTGGTGAAGATTCCGATCAACGGAAAAATCTCGTCACTTAATGTCTCTGTTGCGGCAGGTGTGATGATTTACGAGTCTATACGTCAGCGTCAAAAGTAAAATCCGCTATGGAGGTATTGTACGAAGATAACCATATAATCATTGTAAACAAGACTTGCAGAGAGATTGTGCAGGGCGACAAGACCGGCGACACGACTCTTGGCGAGCAGATTGCGGCATATATAAAGGAGAAGTATGCCAAGCCAGGCAATGTCTTCGTCGGTGTGGCTCACAGGCTTGACCGTCCTACAAGTGGAGTGGTGGTTTTTGCCAAGACAAGCAAGGCACTCTCCCGTCTTTGTGACATGTTTGCAAAGCACGATGTCAAGAAACTCTATTGGGCGGTGGTGAAGAACGCACCGAAAGAGGAGGAGGGTAAGTTGGTCAACTATCTGAAACGCAATGAGAAGCAAAACAAAAGTTTTGTGGTCGGCAAGGGGGTGAAGGATGCTAAAGAGGCTATACTTTCCTACCGTACGATCGCCAAATCAGATAATTATACTTTGCTGGAAGTCGATTTGTCGACTGGACGTCACCATCAGATTCGATGTCAGTTGGCAAATATCGGTTCGCCAATCAAAGGAGACCTAAAATATGGTTTTCCACGTTCCAATCCAGATGGTGGAATTTCACTCCATGCTCGTTCGATTGAGTTTATCCATCCAGTGTCGAAAAAAGAGATAAAGGTGGTGGCTCCGGTTCCAGACGACAATTTATGGAAAGAGTTGGAACGATTGGCGGAAACCAACGCGTCTAATGCAGATAAACAATAACAAATGGATATTTTCAGCCAAGAAATAGAAAACTATATAACGTCTCACATCGAGCCGGAACCAGAGTTTCTTAAAAAGCTCGTGCGTGACACAAATTTATATACACTCAAGCCGCGCATGCTTTCGGGTCATTTGCAGGGACGATTGCTGAAGATGTTCTGTGCGATGACTGGAGCAAAAAGAGTTGTGGAGATCGGCACATTCACCGGATATTCTGCACTTTGCATGGCGGAGGCTTTGCCGGAAGATGGAGAAGTGCATACCATCGACATCAACGACGAGCTGGAAGAGTTGATACTCAACGGATTCGACAGAGCAGGAGATGTCGGCAAGAAAGTCCATTTTCATATTGGAGACGCTGCGAAATTGATACCACAGATGGACGGAGAGTTTGACGTCTGCTTTATGGATGGCAACAAACGTCATTATATGGAGTATTTGGAAGCCGTCTATCCTAAGATGAAAATGGGAGGGTTGATCATCGCCGACAACACATTGTGGGACGGACACGTGTTGGAGGAGGACAGAAATGATGCCCAGACGGCAGGCATAAAGAAGTTCAACGATTCGGTTTGTGCCGACGACAGATTCTTCGTCACCATGGTGCCGTTGCGTGACGGAATGACATTGATTAGAAAAATTAAATAGGAATACTATGAATATCAGATTATTATTGGCAATAGCTACACCACTTTTTGTGGCATCTATATTTTCTTCATGTGATGACGACGATGATGAAGATACTGCAAAACTTAATTCATATCAAGAGAACAAAGAATATGGAGAGAAGTTTTTGATGGAGAAAAGGGCAGAAGAGGGCATAACCGAATCAGCAAGTGGATTGTTGATCAAAGTCAACACATTGAACCCTACAGGAATCCGTCCCGAAGATGGTGATACAATCTATGCTGTTGTGACTGGCAACAAGATTGAGAATAAGCAGAATGAGTTTAGATACGATACGATCAGAACGTCTATGCATGGACAGGTGAAAGCATTGGTGGAGGGTGTCAAATATATGACAGTAGGCTCTGATTTTGACTTCTATTCACCATACTATCTGGCATATGGAACAATTGCTTATGAAGGCGTGAGTCGTGAACCAAAGATGAAGGTGACGGTGAATCCTTATTCTGCGGTAAAATTCAATGTGAGGTTGCTTGGAGTCAAGAAATTGGACAAATAACAGATTAAAATAATTAAGACTCCTTCCAATTTAGCAACTGATTTTCGAGGATTGTTAAGGGCGGAACTCCCTAACTCTTTCCAAAGTGCGAGCCGAAGGCGAGCCCATAATAAAAATATGAGTGCTCGTTCTTATGAACTCGCAGATGTGGTGTGGTTAGGGAGTTCCGCCCTTAACTATTCTCAAATACTATAACGTAAGTCCTATGAATTTAATATGATAAAATTCCATGATCGTAGGGGCAGGTTTTAAACCTGCCAACAATAGAAATCTTTATTAAATTTAACCTTTCATTTCGACAAACGCCTTTCCATCTTTAATTGTAATGATCTTGTCAGCACCTGCTATTGTTCGTAATCTATGGGCAATTACCAGTACCGTTTTCCCTTTGATTAGTTTAGAAATGGACTGTTGTATAAGTGTTTCGTTTTCAACATCAAGAGATGCGGAAGCCTCGTCCAAAAGAATTATTGGGGCATTTTTAAGAAATGCACGTGCTATTGATATACGCTGACGCTCTCCGCCTGAGAGTTTCTTTCCATTCTCACCGATTACGGTATCCCATTTTTCTGGTAACTGTTCAATAAATTCAGTACAGTTGGCTAATGCGGCGGCTTGTTTCACTTGATCGTCGGTAGCGTTTTTGTCGCCGATACGGATGTTTTCCATTATGGTATTGTTAAATAGAGTTACATCCTGGAACACAATTGAGTAAAGGTTCATCAGTGTTTCTGGATCAACCTTAGAAATATCCTGTCCACCTACAGTTATTTTGCCGGAATCAATATCCCAGAATCTTGCTGCAAGGCGAGAAACAGTGGTTTTGCCACTTCCAGAAGGACCGATTAATGCTGTGACTTCTCCTTGTTTGGCTGTGAATGAAACACCGTCGAGGATTTTTTCACCGTCTTGGTATGAGAACTTGACATTGTCGAATACAATATCTCCACCGTTCACTTTAAGTCCCTCCGATCCTGTTTGCTCTTTGTGTAGGAGGATATCGTTTAGACGGTCACTATTCACATCGAGAGCTATTATAGCGGCAAAATGTTCGAGTGATACCAACAGAGGGTCATAAAGTCGGGATGCCATTATCAGAAAGAAGAAGTATTCCAACACTCCCAAATCTCCTGATTTCAGAAGCATAGCTCCGACAAGAGCTGTGGTGGCAATACAGAATTTCAAAATCATTTCTGCGTTGCAGACAAAAAGTCCTGTGCCGAGTTCGCTCCACAACTTACGTTTTTCCAACGTGTGGATTTTGTCTTTGACCTCTGTATAATAGCTGTCTTGTGCGTTATTCTGACGTAGATCACGTATGGTCTCTAAACATTCCTGAATTTTTTCTGTCATCTCTATTTGTGCAACACTCTGTTTTCTTCCCAGACGTTGCTGAACTCTACGTGAAAATGCCACAATCAACAGACAAATAGGTAGTGTCCAAACTGCAGCTAAAGCCATTTTCCAGTTTATGAAGATGAGAAATACAGCCAATATGCATGAACTTGCTATGGATCCGATCACTTGTGGTATAAAGTGAGACGAAGCTTGCTCAATTTGTGCAGCGTCGTCCATGATCGTGGATGTAAGATCCGCACTGTCTTTCTTTGAGAAAAATGATAATGGCAGGCGACGAAGTTTTTCCGCCAATGAAATACGTCTGATACCGCTTTCTTTGTATGTTGAGAAATAGCAGGTGTTGTATTGGATGACGGTTGTTATAGCCATAATCACGACCCATGCGCAAATGCCTGAGATATAGAATGTAGATTTGCCTTCAATGGTTCCGCCCAACATGTCTTTCACCAAAAAGTAAAGCAATGCGACTGGTGAGAACAGAGCCAAATTGTAAAAAATATTTGCGATCGACGCTACTGCCATTCCTTTTGCCCCCTCGTCTGACAGGGCATATTTTTGTTTGAAATTTGTCATAGTTATAAATATGAATTTTAATTCTCAATTTTCCATTCCACCGACTTCTGATAATCACCAAACATCTTTGAATATGTGCCGTTCTGCGACATTAGTTGCTGATGTTTGCCGCTTTCTATGATTTTGCCATCTTTGAGCACATATATCTGGTCGCAGTCCACCACGGTAGAAAGACGGTGAGCTATCTTGATTACTGTTTTGCCTTTTGATATTTCGTTAAACGCCTTCAAAACTTTTTCCTCGTTTTCAGGGTCGGCGAATGCGGTCGCTTCGTCGAGCACGAGAATAGGAGCGTTTCTCAGCATCGTACGTGCGATGGCGATACGTTGTTGTTCACCTCCGCTTAGATAAGTTCCTTTGCTTCCGATTATGGTGTTAGCCCCATCAGGAAGTTTTGCAATGATGTCGGAACATTGTGCACGTTCGAGGACATCCAAGACCTCTTGGTCTGTAGCGGATGGCTTTGCAATACGGACATTATCCATTATTGATGTTTTCAGAAGTTTGCTGTCTTGGAAGACAAACGACACTGTTTCTGACAGTTTCGCTTGTGGAATGTCGCGTACATCTACGTCGCCGATTAAGATTTTGCCTTCCGTGACATCCCAGAATCTGGAGACGAGGCTTGCTAAAGTAGTTTTTCCTCCGCCGGAAGGTCCGACGAATGCCACCTGCGAACCAGCTGCAATTTTTATAGAGATTTCATCAACTGCGTTTTTTGTCGCACCGTCATATCGGAAAGAGACATTCTGAAACTCGACGGAATTGTCTTTAGGAAGTTGAGGCGTTTCTGTTTCTTTGATTTCGGCTACGTCGAGTACTGAATCTATTCTCGAAAAAGCATTGCTGACAATCATTCCTGCTTCAGATGAATACATCAACTTGTTGAGTGTCACTGCTATAATAGGAGTGAAAACAATGTAGAACATCAGGTTTGTTAGCAGTTCATGATTTGATAGAGTCACATTGTGGTAAAGTGCAATGGCAATCAATATGGCAAAAGAAGAGTTTATCACAATCGTAAACGCTGTCATCGGAATACGGAATTGTTGTGTGTAGCTGATTGTGAATTTGGCATAATCGTCGATGGCTTTTTTTAGTTTTTTGAATGAAAACACCGATTGCCCGAATGTTTTTACAACAGGAATACCTCTGACATATTCTACAGCCTCTTTGGTCATGTTTTCGAGTGCCAGGTTGTATGCCTCCATATCTTTTTTTAGTTTCGGACCTGTCATGAATGATCCCATGATAAGGAATCCAACGATTATGGTAGAAAGGCATAGAAGACCTATTTTCCAATCGAAATACATCAGTAGTGCAATCATTGCTATGGGTGTAGTTATAGCTACGGTTCGGTCGGGAACTATGTGTTCAAGAAAATTATCCATCGACGCGGTAGAATCGATTATGATCTTTCGTATTTTGCCGCTTCCCTCGGTTTCTATGTATCCCAGTGGCAGACGCATCACTTTCGACATACAGATTTTGCGGATGTTGGCGACAGTGCGGAATCCGCCTACATGTGAGCATCCCAACGCACAGAAATATACACACATGGCGTTGATCGCGTATTTCACAGTAGTCATTCCGTATTCTTCGATGTTGGTGGCTTTTGAATAGTCGGGCATGACTGAAAGCACTTCGTCGATTATTTTCCAGATATACACAAACGGCATAAGCGCAAGACATGCACTTACAGCCGACAGCACGATAGAGCCGATAGTGAAGTATTTGAAACTTCCGGCATAATCCATTAGTCTTAGGAGATTATTCTTCTCTTTCATTGTTTTTTGGTAAGTTTAATTCCTTCAATTATTTGTTTTTCTTTCATTCAACTTGCAGACATTCAACAATGTATGTCGTCAATGTCCGTAGGCATATATTGACTTATCTTGTCCCATGTTGGCATTGGAATGCTTTTGTGTTGAAGTCTCCATTCTTCAAATTTTTTGTGGATGTAAATCATCTCTTTGATTCCGTTTTTGCAATGGTCGGCAACCATCAGTTGCCCAAGGATGGTTTTAGACATAATTCTGTATAAGAGAAACATTGCGTATGTCTTTATTCCTCCGTTATAAAATTTATCCTCGCCTTTGGGCATTACTTCTATTCCGGTGCTTTTCAAATATGCGAAACACTCCTTGGTGGCCTGCATAATAGTCTTTATATCGCGACGTTGGAGCTTTTTAAGATTGCCGTCGACTTTGTAACACATATATCCATACGGCATGACTTCTGCAACGTGGCAGAGGTAGTAGGCATACATGTTGTCAACTGGTGTTATTTTGACATCCTTTGGATTAAAGGCTTTTTGTATAGCCACAAGGTCTGTTTCGGATGCCGCATTGTGTAATCCGCCAACAAATAGTTTGGTGACAGGAAGTCGTGCCGCAATAGCTTTTGCACCTTCACGATGTCCAGCGGAATTTTGAAATCCGAAAAGAAGATGTAAATCTGGTCTTTTTTCTAATATACTGTTTTGACAGAACTCAGTTTCTAAATTATTGCCGACAAGCACTAAGATATTTGTGTCCAATTTTTTGAATGCCTCTAGCAACTCTTTTTGCTGTTGCCCCTGCATCACTGAAAAAGCGATGTCAAAATGTTCATCTGTAGGGACACTTTCTAAAATCGTAGGATGGTCGATGCTAGTCTTTCGTTGTAGATAATGTTTGACAACCAAACCGTTACGACGAAGCTCATCAGCGGTGCTCCGTGCCACCACTGTTACATCGTTGCCTGCTTTGCATAAGAAGTGTATCATGAGTGAACCTAAAGCACCAGATCCGAAAACAATAATTTTCATCGATGTAGTTTTTCAATCTGGTTTTTCATTAATCTTTCCGCAATTCGCATACCGATAATGGCGACGGGAATGGTCAGCACTATCACTGCGATTAGAGCTGGTGTATTGTCGATGACTGGTTTCATCATGGTGTCGTAGCCTGCCGGCATCTCTTCCACTGCGGCAGCGAGTGAACCTTCTGTGTCTGTCCACCAATGTGCTGTATATGCAAAAAACGACAATGCAAATGGTATGAAGCTAAAACGGATACCTTTGATTTCTGAGTATCCGCAAAAGAATCTTATTATTTCAGCAGCGGCAGTCAAAAGGATAAGTCCGACAACAAGTGAAATGTCTGCTTCTCCCGCAGCCCCAAATAATATGAGTAAAAATCCGTTGAGCACTGTCGCCGCACCGAAATTTTGTATTGTGCATGTGGTAGGCAAATATACGAGTGCAAACAACAATGGTAGCAAAGCACCTACGTAGGCATAGCACATTGGATGTATTAATCCGCTTGTGCCTCCTAGTATGAAAATTGCAAGATAGACAATTGCAAAAAGTGCGATTTTTAATGTTTTATTCATTTTTTTATGCTTTTATATATAGTTCGACATCTTGTTAATCAATATGACAGTGATCTCTCAAAAACGAACGATAGTCCAAAATGTTCAAAAAAAAGAGGAACTTATTTCTAAGTTCCTGACAATTCAAATTTTGAAAAAAAATATTTTTTTGTTGGACTCATATTTTGCTTTTATTTAAGACGACGCAAAATTCTAAAAAAAGAGGATGGGGGTCAATCGCCATTAATGAGGATTTTTGTGAATAATGAAATGACAATACAAAAAAAACGAGGATTGTTATTGGGTATTAACAATCCTCGTAAATTAGAAATAAACTATGATTTAGCCTTTTATTTATTGATCATCAATTTAAGAGCTGTAGCGAACTGATCAGGACATGAAGTTGGCTTTGGTCCACAAGTTGTGCCAGCAAACCTTTCGATTACGAATTCTGCCTTTAGTCCGACCACCAAACGGCTGATTCCAGCGGCGTTGCCTGGACAACCTCCTATGATTTTTGCGTCTTTAATCTCATGTGTATTCTCGTCGACAACAATGTCCATCATTCTGCTGCATACCCCCTGTGGAAAATAGCGAGCCACGATATTTCCTTTGTCATCTTTCTTGCATTCTATTGCGTTTCTGTTAATAAATTCCATAATATACGTTTTTTATGCTGTAAAGATACGTTTTTAATTCTTAATTTAGTGGAATAAACATTATTTTTGTAATGTTAAGTTGAAAAGAGTGAAAAATTTAGTTGTGATTTTAATACATTTCATTCTGCTTTTGGCAGTATTTTCGTGTGCTAAAAAAGCCCCCGAAACTGCGGTTGTGGCTGAACTTAACGATGGACATAATTCAGATTTGGTTGAAGTCAACATTGAAAATATACTTTTGCAGCAGGTCGCTCACGGTTGTTATTGTGAGGCAGTGTATGAAGATTCTGTGAAATATCGATTCACTAAAGCGGATATGCTTGCGTTGGGGGATGTGTTAGCCAAAGAAATGCAAGACAGAGGACTGAAGCTAAACCCAAAGATTTTTCGCAAGATGGCAAAAAAGACTCATGGAGTGGATGTCACCGCACCGTGTCATTTCTCTTTGTATGAGAATAGAATGATGCTGTACATGATTCCAGGATTGTACAAGCCAGAACCCGAATATGATTTTAACATAGACCTTTCAGAGTCACGTCGACGTTTTATTTGGGATGTCATTTTTGATCCACGTGTCGGACTTATATATCCTGCAAGTTATCTTCCAGAGCTTATAGATTATGCGGAGCGTTATCCAGAAATCAAAAAGGCAGAAGAAACTTTTGTGATGCCTAAAGTAGACGGTGAGAGAATAAAAAAATGGAGCGAGGAGTCAAGTCTGCCAATCTGTCGAGTTGATAATATGAATATGATCTACCATATCAACAATTATGCTCTTTACCAAAGTAGAGAGAGTCTGGATTGGCTGGTGAAAAATCGTATGGCATCTTTGCAGGCATTGTTTGTGGATTTCCACATGGAGCATGAACCTATAATAGATTCGCTTGTGTTGGTCAGAACCAGAAGTGGTGAGGCTCGTATTGAATCCCTTTTTGCTGAGAGAAATGCAGATGGATCTATCTACATAAGAGAGGGTTTGCTTGAATATATCTCTCAAAATGAAAGGTTGAAGACTCCAAGATTCAGAAGTATAATACAGCAGTATGTCGCTGGATGTTTCGGACATGATGTTTATTATGATCGTATGGAGCGATTTCCTCAGGTGTTGCTGGATAATTTCACTCTTGAGGAGCGACGTATGATAGTGGCAAAAATTATGGATGTGGTCTTTCCTATATATCCAGGTTGTGAAATAGATAAGATAGTTAAGACTATAGTTGAAAATGATCCAGGATTTATAGACAATGCTGTAGATAAAAACTATTATGGTCTGGAGAATTTGCGCATGGGTATTTCTATCTATAGAATGCGTTTCCGTGCGGAACATTGGCGTGTGATCTCACCAGCGCAAGAAAAAAAAGAAGATAATGTGAGACGGAAATAATTCCGTCTTTTTTGGATATAATTATGAAAAGTGAAGAAAGGACATGGAGTTCTGAAATCGCAGGGTTGGTGCGTATTCAGCCAATCGCGGACGCAGTAACAGATGCGGATATTTTTGAGAAACTGCCTCAGATGATTGCTCTTGGTAAATATCAGGAAATTGTAAGCATCTGTATGAAATATGCGCAACAGTCGGATCCAGTGCCTGCTGTCGGGTTTGTCAAGCAGGATAAGAAGAGTGAAGCGAATCCAGTGAAGGCTTTTTGCCAGTTTATCCTTGGACGATTGAATGAAACTGTGGCTGACGACAAAAAAAGCGCGGCGGATTTCTACAATAAGGCTATTGCTAACGGGAATGTTGAGGCCACTCTCTACTCGGTTGAGGTGGCGTTGAAATCATTGGATGAGAATGTGCGTAAGGATGCCGTCAGAATGCTCAAACAGCTTGCTCTGACTGGTAATCCGTCTGCTTGTATACGTTATGCCGCATTCATTCTTGATGAATATAAGTCGTCTGGCAAAAAATCCCGTCTCAACTTTGCTTTTGAACTTCTCCGTAAGGTGGAGGATCAACCTTCGATAGATTCATTCAAATGCTATCTGTATATGGCTCAATGCTGTAAACTTGGATTGGGTGTGAAGCAGGACGAACAGAATGCTGAGGATTATTTTCAGAAAGTTATACTATCGACTCCAATCCACGAATTTTATGATAATGCAGGTGCATGCGCGGAGGCTTTCCTTGAATTGAAATCACTTAATAGAGAAGTTGTTGAGGCTGTCCTTCCTTTGGTTCCTGTCGACGGAAGGGTGGCAATGCAGATTATCATCCATTGCCCTTTTATGAGAGATGAACAGTGCAGGAAGATATTTCTGGATGTGGCTAAGTTCTTGTTGGAGACGGAGGGTGTGGACGAACAGTTGAAAATGCTAGCCTACTGGCGTCTGTTTGGCTATTATTCCGAAGTGGAGAAAGACGACGATAAGGCTCTCGTCTACCTTATGCGCGCCGCCAATATGAAATGTCCGGAAGCTATGACATGGCTTTCTGAGGCTTATCGTGAAGGACAATATGGATTGAACAAGGATATGTATCAGACATATCAGCTGAAGAAAGGTGTCACTCTTCTTGATAATATAAAGGAAGACGCGAATTATCCTGGCTATCTTTTTGACTTAGGTGATTTCCTTTACGAGTGTGTTGACAAATATGAGTGGGCAGACAAGAAGATTATGTTGGAGTCGTTCAAAAAGGCCGCCGAACTTGGGGATGAGGAGGCTAAACTACGTCTTGTGCGTATGACTTTGTCTGGTGAGTGCAAGGGTGTCTACACAAAAAAGGATGCCAAACAGTTGGTGATGGAATTCTTGGACAAGGACAGCGGTGAACTTGAAGATCGGGCTGGACTGATGTTTGACTTGGCTCATATTTATTCCGACAAATCGTTTGGTGAGAATTACGAATCTGCTATAGAAATACTTGATGACGCTCTGATCCTCTCAGACAATGATTCAGAAATCCTTGATTATAAGGGAGAGTTGCTTATGAAACTTGGTAAGGAAGATGAAATCGCAGATGTCTGGGATGAACTTCTTTCGCTATATCCAGATTATGTGAAAGAGTCAGATTCACTTTTTTGCAAAACAATGAAAGAGAAACGCTAGATTATAAAAAAAACATATTAAATTTACCCCCAAAGATGATTTAATATGTGTAGAGGCTTGATTAAAATATTGTTTTTTCTTTGGACATTGTCGCTGGCTAGTGTAGTGTCAGCACAACCAGTTATGCCTGTAATTAAGATTTATGGCGATTTTTTTGATGAGTATTCCGAGGGGAAAATTATTGTTTGTGATCCAGACTCTTTGTATCCAGATACTTTTAATATGTTGGCAAAGTTCCGAGGAGGTACTTCTAAAAACTATGAAAAAAAGAATTATGCTGTCAAACTGGTGGATGAGTTTGGCTTAAAGCTTTCTGCTAGTATATTAGGAATGCGTGATGATAATAGTTGGATTTTAGATGCAATGGCAGTAGATAAAGCTCGAATGCGTAATCGTGTTGCTTTTGATATTTGGAATGCCATGGATGTGAAGCCATACTACTATGAAAGCGAACCCAAAGTGCGGACAGGAATATCAGGAAAATTCGTTGAACTTTATTTAAATGATGATTATAATGGTATTTATTGTCTGAATGAGAAACTTGATCGAAAGCAGTTGAAGCTAAAGAAAATAAAGGATGATGTGGTGAGAGGTGTATTATATAAAGGCTTTAGCTGGAATGGCACTTGCTTTGGAGATGAATCAGAAGCGTATTCTAATGAAAGCCCCGAATATCAGGGTTTTGAGTCTGTATACCCTGATGTAAAAGATAATGGAAAAACGGAATGGGAACCGCTTATCGAAAAAGAAGATTTTGTGGTTAATTCATCAGAAGATGTGTATGCGGCTGAGTATGCCGAGCATTTTGATGTGCCGATGCTTATGTATCTGCATATTCTTATAAATACAATAGGAGCTATTGATAATAGAGGGAAAAATCAGTTCTTCTATATTTATGACATCACGGAAAATAAGAAGATGTCTTTTGCTCCATGGGATATGGATTCCTCATTTGGAAGGGATTGGAGATCATGGGTGTATGAAGATTCTTATGATAAACTGTGGTTTGAAAACCACATTATTACGCAGATAAATGATGTGGATAGCACATTTTTGAACAATGTGGCTAATCTTTATTTTAAGTTGCGAAAAACGCTGCTTGCCAACGATAGTATAAAATCTCGTTTTGATGAATATTTTAAATTATTTGAAGAAACTGGTGCCGCAAAGCGAGAGTATGCAAGATGGAATGGAACAGATGACATAGAACTCAATTTTGAAGAGGAGAAAGAATTTATACATCAGTTTATAGATATTCGTATGGCATTCTTAGATGGATATTATGGCGATTATTCTGGTGTGCGGAATATTCCATCTGAAATTTCAGACGGAATTATCTATGATATATTTGGTAGAAGGGTTTATAATCCTCAGCCAGGACAGATTTATATAATGAATGGCAGATGTGTATATTTTAGAAAGTGAGTATCAAAATTAAAACAACTATACAAAAAGGATTCTTCTATTTTCGAGGAATCCTTTTTGATTTTTAATGAAAAAAAGGATTCATTTGAACTCCAAATACTTTTCCGCTCTGCCATTCAGGTTCTCATCGTATCCGATTTCTGCTTTTATCTCGTCAAACGATTTGTACCGCTTCCCATTTTTGATTCTCTGCTTGATCGTCTTCAACAGTTCACCTTTAAGATAGGGATGCCAAAGTTTGTAAGGGATAGTATTGTTGATGTCGATTTTGGCGACGGAATTGCCATCGCAGACTATATATTTTTTCAGCCGCTCCACTAGTTCCGCATCTATGCTATACACTTCTGCCAGCTGTTCCACAGTGTAGAATCCGCCAAGTGAGGTGCGGTATTTCACAATGTTCAGAGCCCGTTTCTCACCGATGCCTGGCAACTTACGCAGTTCGGCTGTGTCGGCAGTGTTGATGTCGACTTGCAGCCCGGCATAACGATCTTGTCTGAAAATCTGTTTCGTCGCATCTTTGAAATGGCCGGAAGTGTATTCCGTCTTCTTAGACTCTTTTTTATAATCTAATTTATTGAAATGTGATTCTTTAGATGAGCGAGAATAGCTGGAATCACTATAGAAAGTGTCTCTAACCCACTTAGAATAACGCTGTTGGGATGTCTCGTTTGCCTCTGCAATCTCCTGTTTGAAACGCTTCACGTCTTCTTCAAACTTCATTTCAAATTCAGATTTGACCTCCTGGGCATTAGCGTTCATAATGTATGCCCGCATCGCCATTACACCAATAAGCATCGTCGCCACGATTGTCAAACTGACCGCGACATTCACATTACGATTGTGTTGCTCGATTTTTTTGAACAAATGTTCATCGTCGAATTCTTCTTTTGTATCCATTCTAATCCTTATAAAAATTCATATTTTCGTCAAAAATAATATGTTTTGGTCAAATTTGACTATTTTTGTGCAAAAATAGTGAAAGAAAAATCTGATTATGCTGATTAATTTAAATACGAACGACGCTGAAGCTAATTTGCTTTACGCTGCATTTTCCGACAGATTGATTGGAATTGTGCCAAAGATGGGTAACCGTCACGGTTTGATCGCCGGTGCCACAGGTACTGGAAAAACAGTTTCTTTGCAAGTCTTGGCGGAAGGATTCTCTCAGATGGGAGTGCCTGTCTTCATGGCCGACATGAAGGGCGATTTGTCTGGTGTGGCAAAAGAGGGAAAACTCAACAAGTTTATGGAAAAACGCCAGGCTGAGTTTGGAATTGAATACGGATTTCAGGCTTTTCCAGTGGAGTTTTTTGACGTGTTTAGGGAGCAAGGTAATCCTATTCGTGTGACTGTCAATGACCTTGGATCACAGTTGTTGTCCCGTATACTTGAACTTAACGACACTCAGGAGGGAGTGTTGACAATCGCATTCCGTGTGAGCAGAGAGCAGAACAAGCCAATGGAGACGTTGGACGACCTTCGCAAGATGTTGACGTATGTCAGCGATAATGCACAGGAACTTTCCGCTACCCTTGGAGCTGTGTCTACAGCCAGTGTCGGAGCTATTCAGCGTGCTCTTCTTCGACTTGAAGAGGAGGGTGGTGACCAATTCCTATGCGGAAAGAGTTTCAATGTGATGGATTTCATCAGAACGAAGGATGGCAAGGGAGTGATCAACATTTTGGCGGCGGATAAACTTGGAAATTCTCCGCTTCTATATTCAACATTCCTATTCTGGTTGCTGACAGCCCTTTATGAAAATCTTCCTGAGGTAGGCGACGCGGATAAACCAAAGTTCGTTTTTTTCTTTGATGAGGCTCACCTGCTTTTCAACGACACCCAGAAGGCAGTGCTCGACAAGATTGAAAAGATTGTCCGTTTGATTCGTTCGAAGGGAGTAGGAGTCTATTTCATCACACAGTCGCCTATAGATATTCCAGAGAATGTGTTGGCGCAGTTGGGCAACAAAGTGCAGCATGCTCTTCGTGCGTTCACACCTAAGGATCAGCGTACAATCAAGAGCGTGGCAGACGGATTCCGCGAGAATCCGAAGTTCAAAAGTGAAGAGGCACTTCTTGAGTTGGAGACGGGAGAGGCTTTGATCTCATTCTTGGATGAGAAGGGAGCACCGTCGATGGTGGAGAGAGCGAAAATGTTAAGCCCTGCCGGTCAGATTGGTCCTATTACAGAGGAAGAGAGACGTGAAATCATCACGAAATCATCTTTCTATGAGAAAGAGGCTCCAGTGGTGAGACAACGTGAGGTGGAGGAAAAATCAGAGCCGAAGGTGAAGGAAGAACCAAAAGTAGAGGATAAGAGTTCGGAACTATTGGCTGAGGTTGAATCAATTGTGTCTGAGATGCAGACGAAGGTGGATGAGATCACAGAGTTGAAGAATAAGATCACAGAAATGAGATCTGTGACAGAAGATGCAACTGAAGCGAAAGATACAATCAAGCCTTATTTGTCTGAGGCAAAGAAACTAAAGGATGATGCTAACGGTTTGTATAAGAACGTCGTAAAAACAGTTGGTGCGTCTACGGACAAGAGTTTGACTTCATTGTTAAAGAAGGGAGAGAAGAAGTACGATGATGCAGAAAAGGCTCTCGACAAGTTGAAAGCAGAGTATGACGCTGTATTCAAAAAGTTGTCGGAACTCGAGAAGAAGGAAAAGAAAGAGGATGAGAAGAAGAAAAAATGGTGGTATAACTTGTTTATTTCTATACTTCACATATTCGTGCCGTCTTCAAAGAAGGTGTTGAAGAAAAAACGTTAAAAATTAAACAAGATTAGAAGCTGTTTGATTTATAAAAATTGAGACTATAGAGTTTGAGGATTGTTAAGGGCAGAATGCCCTAACTCCCTTCTCTTCTGCGAGTTCGTAAGAACGAGCTGTTATGAAAGTGTTCAGTTTTTGTAGATTAATCATATATAGTAAATTAGAGAATATGGTCTTAAACAATTTCTCAATCAAAAATAGAAATATGAAAAAATTATTGATTTCAGCGTTGATGCTATTGGCTACATTGTCGGCATCCGCACAGTTGATTTCAGCCGCACGTGATAATGATGGTGTGAAATTCGGAGTAAGAGGTTCGTTCGCATTGAGCAATATGAACCAAGAGGCTAATGCTTCAGTGAATCTATTAGATGTAGCTGGCGCTTCAGTCACTTCAAAACAATTGCCTGCTTTTGCTGTAGGATTTGCGATGAACCTTCCTGTTTTGGAAAGCTTCCACTTCAACATCGAATTGAAGTATGCGATGAAAGGTCAGAAAACTGTAGAAAAGGGAAAGGCGTTAACTATCAATCATGAGGTAGTGTCGTTGGAGCGCCTCGGCTATTTGGAGTTGCCAATCCAGCCTCAGTTCCGACTTAATTTCAGCGAAAGCTCACATTTGAACGTGAACGTTGGTCCATATCTAGCATTGGCATTGCATGGTCATGTCAAGACGAAATCACATGTAGAAGGAAAGGATGATGTCATCTCTAAGTTTTATACATTCACAGGAAAAAGCTTCACAAGAGTTGACGGAGAGAGCAGAAATTGGACCGATCCAGACGACAACTACAAAGATCCATACAGCCGTTTGGATGTAGGTTTGGCATTTGGTGTTGATTATCAGATCGAGAATTTCCACGTAGGAGTATCGTACGATCTTGGACTAAAGGATATCAATGCATTTGCAAAAGATATGAATGATGAGGTCGGTTACACTCCAATCAAAAACCGCACTGCATTGTTCACACTTGGATTTGATTTCTAAAAAAGGATTCAATTTTATAATTTAATAGTAGAGACGGGGGCACTCCGTCTCTTTTTTTGTATTTATAGATTTTTATTTTATTTTTGAAACGAATTTGTGTTTAGTCATATTTGATTAGACAAGTACAAAACAAAAATTAACATATCATGGGAAAATACATCGATTTACGATGCGATTTCGGGTTTAAGTATTGCATGTCAGACCCGATTGTTATGACCTCTTTTCTAAATGTACTTTTAGAAGGAGACGAGGATCCAATCACAAATGTACAGTTTGAAAATGTAGAGGAGCCGCGCAGAACGGTAGGTGAACGAGGCGTAATCTTTGATTTGCTCTGTACCACAAACAAAGGAGATACGATTCTGGTTGAAATGCAGAATTCTCACCAAAAGTTTTTCAAGACTCGAGCCAATTTCTACATCTACAATCTATTACGTAAAAAGATTGATCGTGGTCATGTGTGGAAGAACATGAAACAAGACATCTCCAAAATCATCGGTATCTTTATTATGGGAGAAGGCTTGGATGGTCTGGATAAAGTTATTACACGTACTTCAGAGTGCGATTTGGACACTGGCGATGAATTTTGGGACAGACATCGAAAATATTTTATATCTTTGCCCAAATTTGAATTGGATGTCAGCAACCTGACAGCCAAGGATATCTGGATTGATTTTCTTAAAAACTTAGGAAATATGGATAGAATTCACCCATCTGTGTACGAACGTGCTGACGAAGGTCTGCTTCGATTGTTAGAGAAAGCAAATATTGCCGCTCTCACAGAAGAAGAGATAGATTATTATGAAACAAGTATGAAACGCCTTGAAGATGAGATGGACATGGAGGAACATGGTTTTGAGATTGGCATGGAAAAAGGCATGGAAAAAGGCAAGGCTGAAGAAAGATCAATAACTATTTCCATATTAAAAGATTTAGGTTTGAGTGACGAAGAAATACAATCTCGTTTAAGTGCTTATGATGAAAAGAGCAAATAAACATGATTTCAGACATTGACTTTTGGATGTTTGTAGAGACGGGGAATCCCCCGTCTCTTTTTGTTTGGACTATTTTGCATCCCATTTCTAATATGTCATTCTAATTTATTAATTTTGTGCCACGTTAATTACATGAACAATGAATAAGGAAAAATTCGTAGGAATCATTCCTGCAAGATATGCGTCGACGCGTTTCCCTGGCAAACCGTTGGCTTCCATCGGTGGCAAACTGATGATTCAGAGAGTGTATGAGCAGGCATCCAAGGTGCTTGATTTGGTTTACGTCGCAACTGACGACCAGCGTATATATGATGCTGTTGTGGGCTTCGGTGGCAAGGCTATCATGACCAGCGACAAGCATAAAAGCGGCACCGACCGTATTTGTGAGGCTTACGAGAAAAGTGGCTGCAACAGAGAGGTCGTGGTCAATATCCAGGGTGATGAGCCGTTTATTATGCCAAGTCAGATCAGCACGGTATGTGATCTTTTTGATTCTCCTGAAACACAGATCGCCACACTTGTCAAACCATTCTCAGCTAACGATTCATTCGTCGATCTTGAAAACCCCAATTCTCCCAAAGTTGTGATCGACGGTGCTGGCAATGCCGTCTACTTCTCTCGCAGCATCATCCCTTATTTGCGTGGTGTGGAGAAATCTGAATGGCTAAAACGTCACACTTTCTTCAAACATATCGGTCTGTACGCCTATAAAGCTGAGGTGCTGAAGCAGGTGACTAAGATGCCTCAGTCGACAAATGAGATTTGTGAAAGTTTGGAACAGCTTCGTTGGATCGACAATGGATTGAAAATCAAGGTTGGCCAGACAGAGACCCAGACTATAGGTATCGATACTCCAGAGGATATGGCAAGAGCGGAAGAATTTCTTAAATCCATTGAAAAATGAACCAGTTAGACCGTTCTATCTGCCCTCCTATTCATGAGATTAACAGCATTGTTGTGCCTGAGGTGGAGACAATCAACCTTAGGAATGGCTCACGTCTCCACTGCATGAATGTCGGCATCGACGAGGTCGTGCGTGTGACTGTGATCGTGGGTGTCGGACTTGATGTGCAAAAAGTGCCGTTGTCTACCCGTATGATGTCGAGTATGCTATTTGAGGGCACAAAAGACATGACGCAGTCTGAGGTGGCGGAGAAATTCGACTTCTATGGAGCAAGAAAAAGTATTATGCCTGGCATGTATGCCTCTTCATACGACCTTATTTCTCTTACAAAACATCTTCCCCAAATTATAGACGTGTTTGTCGATTCTGTCTTCTCTCCTGCTTTGCGTGAGGATGATTTCAAACGTTTGTCAAAGATTATGAAGACGAACATGAAGGATCTGTCCAAACGAGTGGATTATCTAAGTGATAAAAACCTCGACTACATGCTTTTCGGCAAAACCGCAAGGTCTATCCATCCCGAACAGGAAGATATAGAAAAACTGACGGTGGAGGATTTGCGTAAACTGCATTCCGACTATTTCCATATTGAAAACGTGGAATTTGTGGCATGTGGAATGATCACGGACGAAGTGAAGAAAGTTTTGGTTGATACGTTTTCCAATATCGCACCGTCGGGCCGGACACGCAAGACAGACAACCCTTTGATTTTGCCGGAAATGGAAAAAAAATACACATTCCATCATAAGACGGGAGTGCAGGCAGGCGTTTGTATCGGACGCCAGCTGTTTGGCCGGGCAGACAAAGATGAGAAAGGCATGCGTTTCCTGAATACCGTGTTGGGAGGATATTTCGGCAGCCGACTCTCTTCCAATATCCGTGAGGAAAAAGGATACACTTACGGCATCTATTCAGATGTCTCAATCAACAAGCACCATGGTACAATGTGCATTTCCACTCAGTGCGACAACAGATATGTCCAGAAGGTGATCGACGAGACATTCAAGGAGATGGATCTACTTTGTACGGAGAATGTGCCAGACGATGAAATGGAGAGAGTGAAGAATTATTTGCTCGGCACAATGTGCAGCACGTATGGCAACGCGCTCGCATGGAACAGTGAGATGATCAGAGCTGTCACATCAGCCAACGGAGGGGATATCTCTCTTGCATATATCAATGAGTTTATCGACTATATACGTACTGTCTCAGCCGACGATGTGAGGAAAATGGCACAGAAATATTTTGGCAGAGACGATTTCGGAGTCTCGGTAGTGGCAGACAAAGAGAAACTGGATAGATGAAAATCAAAATAATAGTAGACAATTATGCGGCACAGAGCAACGTCTTCGCGGAGCATGGCTTCTCTGCGTTGATTTGCGATGGCGGCAAGAATATTCTTTTCGACACCGCTTCCGGATCTCTGGCACTCCTTCACAATCTTGAATGTTTCAAGGTGGCGACGGAGGAGATCTCTGATGTCGTGTTGAGCCACGGTCATAATGATCACAGCGGTGGCGTGGCGACGATGATGAATCGCAGCCGGGAATGTAGGTTTTGGGCTGGAGATGGTTTTGATGTGGCACGCACAGGCAGACGTGGTGTGGATATAGGGTTGAAACTCACAGCCGAGCAGAAATCAAGGTTCAATATTGTTGACGGAATAGTAAAACTGACTGAGAATGTTTTTGCTGTTTCAGCCAAAGGATGCGAGTTGACAGAATTGTCGCACACAGAAGATTTCTATGTTTTGGCGGAAGACGGCACCAAACCAAACGATTGTTTCAATGACGAAGTATATATAATATGTGTGCATGGAGGAAAAATGAGTGTCGTCACAGGCTGTGCTCATAGGGGAGTGTCGAATATAGTGCGTCATGCGCAACAGCAATTCCGTCTTCCCGTCGACACAATAATAGGAGGATTCCATACACTTCATGATTCCAGAGAGAAGCTGGAGAAACTTGCGTCGGAATTGAAATCCGTGTCGCCACGGCAAATTATCTGCGGACATTGCACAGGAGCAGAGGCATACGCCGAATTGAAAACGATGATGCCAGAAATCGAGATGATGCACACGCAGGTAGGATTGAATGTTTTTTGTGAATAAATGTCGTACATAAAATTTCCCTGACTGACACTTTGGCAGACTTTGTCATATTATGCCATAAAATTGGCATGAAAAAGGCATTGGCATATTTTTTGAATTAATTAATGCGAACGACGATGAGATCGTTCATAACGAAATTTTGAATAATAATAAAAAAAGAATAAAGTCATGGGAAAGATTATCGGAATTGACCTTGGTACAACAAACTCGTGCGTAGCCGTAATGGAAGGTGGCGAAGCAAAAGTTATTCCAAACAGCGAGGGTAAGAGAACAACTCCTTCCGTAGTAGGTTTTTTGGCTGGTGGAGAGAGAAAGATCGGTGACCCTGCAAAGCGTCAGGCGATCACAAACCCAGAAAAGACTATTTTCTCTATCAAGAGATTTATGGGTGAGACATACGACCAGGTGGGCGCTGAGATCGCAAGAGTGCCTTACAAGGTTGTAAGAGGCGACAACAACACTCCACGTGTGGATATCGACGGACGTCTTTACACTCCACAGGAGATTTCAGCAATGATCCTTCAGAAGATGAAGAAGACAGCTGAGGATTTCTTGGGTGAGGAAGTTACAGAAGCCGTTATCACAGTGCCAGCATATTTCAACGACTCACAGCGTCAGGCAACAAAGGAGGCTGGTGAGATCGCAGGTTTGAAAGTTCGTCGTATCGTCAACGAGCCAACAGCGTCAGCATTGGCATACGGTATCGATAAGAAAGACAAGGATATGAAGATTCTTGTGTTCGACTGTGGTGGTGGTACACATGATGTGTCAGTCCTTGAGTTAGGCGACGGTGTGTTTGAGGTAAAGGCAACTGCAGGAGATACTCACCTAGGAGGTGACGACTTCGATGAGAAGGTAATCCAGTGGTTGGTAGATGAGTTTAAGGCAGAGAACTCTGGTTTCGATCTACGTAAGGACCCTATGGCATTGCAGAGATTGAAAGAGGCTGCTGAGAAGGCAAAGATTGAGCTTTCAAACACAACTACATCAGAGATCAACTTGCCTTATATCACAGTTGTAGACGGAGCTCCAAAGCACTTGGTAAGAACATTGTCACGTGCTAAGTTCGAGCAGTTGGTAGACGATTTGGTACAGCGTACAATCGAGCCATGCCGTACAGCATTGCAGAGCGCAGGTTACTCAACATCAGATATCGACGAGGTTATCCTAGTGGGTGGTTCTACTCGTATTCCTGCCATTCAGGAGGCTGTAGAGAAATTCTTCGGTAAGGCTCCATCTAAGGGAGTTAACCCAGATGAGGTTGTGGCTCTAGGAGCAGCAATTCAGGGAGGTGTCCTTGGTGGTGATTTGGCCGACGGTGCAGGCGGTGGCGTATTGCTACTTGATGTCACTCCACTTTCTCTAGGTATCGAGACTTACGGCGGTGTGATGACAAAGCTAATTGACGCTAACACAACTATTCCAACTAAGAAGGAGCAGATCTTCTCTACTGCAGCCGACAACCAGACATCTGTAGAAATCAATGTGCTTCAGGGAGAGCGTCCAATGGCTGCACAGAACAAGTCGATCGGACGTTTCCACTTGGACGGAATTCCAGCAGCTCCACGTGGTGTGCCTCAGATTGTAGTGTCGTTCGATATCGATGCTAACGGTATCCTTAATGTAACAGCTCTTGATAAGGCAACAAACAAGGAGCAGAAGATCCGTATCGAGTCGTCATCAGGTTTGTCGAAGGAGGAGATCGAAAGAATGAAGAACGAGGCAACTGCAAACGCAGCAGCCGACCAGAAGGAGAGAGAGCGTGTCGACAAGTTGAACAATGCAGACGCAATGATCTTCCAGGTAGAGAAGCAGCTTAAGGAGATCGGTGATAAGATCCCATCAAGCAAGCGTACTCCAATCGAGACAGCATTGTCAAAACTAAAGGATGCTCACAAGTCACAGGATCTAGCAGGTATTGATGCTTCAATGAAGGAGCTAGAGAATGCGCTTCACGCAGCAAGCCAGGATATGTACAACGCACAGCAGCAGGCTGGTGGTGCACAGGGCGGAGGCTTCAACGGTGGTAACGCTGGCGGTCAGTCTGGTCCTAACAAAGATGACATCACAGATGTTGACTTCGAGGAAGTGAAGTAATTCACGAAAGAATCAATAATATAAAATCCCGCATGACGAAAGTCGTGCGGGATTTTTTGTTAGGTGTGTTAATAGTTCTAGGCCCGATTTACATAACAAATATTGGTTTGGTACGATGTGCCATGTTATTTATTATTATGTCAAAGAATTATCAAGAAGATAGATATGGTTTTGCGAATGCAGAGAAGAAAGGATACATATAAAAGAATCGAGATCTTCACTCAGGCAAAGGGTTCTCATTTTTGTTTCAATTATGCCAATATAGATAAATGTTCATTAATCTTAATCTCTGTTTTTCCATTAAACTTTTCTAAGTCTCGCTTTTCTTCACAATGGTAGAACGAACGGATTTCCATTCCTATAAGATTCCCTATCAAAGCTATTTTTCCATATTTCATCCATAATATGTATTTTTCCCCATCTACGACAAATAGTAGATATTCAGTATTTGAATAAATATTTTTTTTCTGTGCATATTGCTTAATTAACTCCAACAAGGAAGAAGGCATATTCCACACATCAAGTACTGGTATTTTATTATTCAAGGAACCTCCAACACTATTATTCATTTTGGGATAATAATGCCTTGTTAAGATGTGTGCATAGCTGTAAATATCTGCATAAAAGTTAATTCCTCCAATAACACAAGTTTCTGCTTTTACATTCATTTCATCGAAATATTTCCTTACATGATAATATACGTGATAAAACGTTGCACGCATATAGATTTTTCGTGACTCAAAAATTCTACGGTCTATTTTCTTTTGTGTTTTTAAATTCTCTAATTCCTTAAGCTTCTTCTCATACAATGGCTTTATAACCATAAGGTATTGTCCTTTACCTTCTTTTAACTCTTTCGTCCAATCTGCTAACAATCGATAAAAGAGTTGCTTATGTCGTTGTCTTTTATTCTTGGCAATTTCACCATCATAATCAAACGTTTTTTTGTTAAAATCTATAAAGTTATTATCGCTGGCATACATCAGAATGAGTCTATATAACATATAATCTTTAGCTTCAGGTATAGAAAAGATATCAAAACCTATCTGTCCTTTGTCATTTTTAAGTATATGAAGATGCTCATAAAAGAAATCTCTCTCATGCCATTTTAGTTTACTCATTTCTTTCCTATGATTAAGGAACTTGTATAGATATCGTTGTACAGCAACATGGCTGTCTACGAATCCTTTTTGAGATAATTGTTGTCTTGTATAAAGCATTTTATTTTAATCTAATCTCTTATGAATTGAACAATACCGTTTCAAATCATTCTAAGTTGTTGCCTTTGGGGTAGAAAAACAAACTTTCCTATTTCTTGTCACCGAACAGCTGTTTCAATTGTTTATCAAAATCACTCATTATTTCACGGTCTTGAATGACGCGGAACTTATCGTATTCAGTGAGTGCCTTTTCTACAGCCTGTTCATGAGTCACACGTCCAGCATCTGGAAGTATTGGACGGTTGTTCAAGTCCATATAGCGTTGTAGGAGAGTAGACCAATCTGCCATTGTCATCAGTATATGATCCTCTGCTCTTTGTTCGGCAATGTCAATGAAGGCATTGCTCAATCTGTTCAACGAATCTACTTCTTTCTCGCTGAGATAGTTCTTTGCAACGGTGACATCAGACTTTACGACTCTGCCATCTGGCGCATTTTTCCATGTGGTCAATCCCATGTGAGGGCGTTCAGCGTCTGCACGGTCATAGATAATTTCGGAAGCGGTCTGTTTTGTCACGGCATAATGCATCATATTCTGTACCGTCTTGAAGAACAATTGTGTTTCTTCAGAATCCTTGTCATAATCGGAGCTGCATTCGCTATATATATCCGTAATCTTCTGATAGTAACGTCGCTCGCTGATACGTATCTCCCGAATGCGATCGAGCAAATCATCAAAATAGTCTGCCCCGAATACGTTTTTTCCCTTCAGTCTCTCATCATCCAACACAAAGCCTTTGGTAAGGTATTCTTTCAGAACTTGTGTGGCCCAGATACGGAACTGAGTCGCCTCGTAACTATTCACACGATATCCAACAGCAATGACAACATCAAGATTGTACATCATCACCTCTCCAGACCATTTGTCCGAAGGTAACAAAATTTTTTTGTAAGCATCGGACAAATGGAGTTCTCCGCTTTCTTCTATTTGTGAAAGATGGTAACTAATGTTCTGTTGCGTCACTCCAAACAACTCTGCCATTCTCTGCTGAGAAAGCCAAAATGTATTGGTGTCGAAGACAACTTGAACTTGCACATTCCCTCGTCCACTTTTATACATCAAGATGGAAGATTCCATGCTTCTCACGGCTAGATCAGGAGTCATAGTCGCACTGAAGTATTGTTGTGCGGCATTCACCATCTCTTTCTTTTGGTCTGCATTCATAGCAACTGCCATACAAGCAGCACGTGATAGGCGGATACTCGTCACTTCTCTGACAGCCCCACTGCCTAGTTCTGCCATCTCGGAGATTTCTACAAAGTGATCGCTAAGATGGTAGCCCTTCTGTGTAGTCCATGCCTGTGCCTTTGCTATGACACGTTCAAAGTTCCAGTATTTGCCATAGCCCATCACACGTGCCAGCTTACGTGAGTTCCACCATTCCTTGCCATCCGTATCGACCTCTCTTAACTGTTCGAAAGGAGATTGAAGTTCTGGAATATTGTCGTTATTATTCATGTCATTATTGTCTTTTTGTAACTATCATATTTTCCTTCTATCTGGAATATCAAGAATTCAGCTATGCTATTTCTTATTTCATTGTGCTAATTTAAGCTTTATTTTCTTAACTCATGTTTTAGGTTGAAAAATGATAGTGTTATATGTCGTGCTGGATTACCCATGATAAAAAGATCCTCCATACATTAGCCTTCCAGTCATAATACACGTGAAATAGAATATGATTAGTGTTAATGAACTGACTATTTTGAGTGTGCGGTCATTCATCATGCTTAATTGCCCTCCAAGAGTTAAAAAATATGGAATAAAAGCTAGTGGAGCAACAAACATCGAAAAAAAATCTAAATATATGCATGCATAATACATCATAACAACAATAAGAATGCCTCCACAAATTGGGAACCACGACCATTTTTTATAATCAGGTTTCATTCCTTTATAGACGATAAAGCAGTGTATTGCTCCCAACAGAATTGTGATAAAAAATTCGGGATGTTTCATGGCCTGTACATTTTCATTTCTCATACCCCTCATACCAATAGCTTTGCTCGATGCCTTTGATGATGACTTCACGATCTTCTGTGTCTGATGTCAGATTCTGACTGAGCAGATAGCGGATTTCAAGGTCGTTGATAGTGGAGCGTTCCATTGCTTGAATAATCATCCATGATATAAGGAAATTCCAGATATTTCCGGACCTGCTATTATTCCGACTATCAGAAATAACACATATGTTATGATTAGTAAGTATGAACTTAGTATTTTGTGACCTGCCCCTGGTTTTAATACGGCTAACTGCCATAATAGAACAAAAAAAAGTGGGATTAGAGCAACAGGTGAGATATACCATGAAAAAAAATTCAAATTTATGTATGCATAGTACATCATTAGAATAATCAGTATGCCTCCTCCCAATATGCCTGCAAAAAGAGTAATCAATTCCTTTTTGGTGGTGTCTGGTCTCATATTCCTTTTGACTACATAGCAGTCAAAACAATAGAATATGAATGTTATTAATCCCAAAATTATTAAATCTTCCATTGTGGTCACATTTTTCTAGAGTCTGAGGACTTTTTAATAAGATATGGCATGGAATCTGACGAAATCCCATGCCATTATTCTTAAATATTTATTTCTTCTTTTTCTTCATCATCGCCTTCTTCTTTGCAAGTTTGGCTGCTTTGGCTGCCGCCGCCGCCTCAGCTGCTGCTTTCTCTGCCTCTTCAGCTTTCAGCACGTTGATCTTGTCTTGAAGTGGCTCGAAGTAGTATTCTTCTGCCTGGAAGAAACAAGCCTTGCAGTTGGATGCCTCAATCTCTTTCTTGATCTGCTCTGCGATTGGCTCCTTCTCTTTTGGATCGCCCTCAAGCAGTTTCTCACACTTGCCTTTGAACACTTTGTCGAAATATGCCTCCTCGTAGCGGTCTTTCAGGTCGGACACGTTAGTCTCCCACTTTGTGTCTTCCACCAATGCCTCTGCGTCGTTGATGGCGTTGAAGTTGGCGATTATCTTCTCTGTCGACGAGATTGTGTCCGCGTCTTTCTCCATCACCATCACATAGACGAGTTTTTCGATTCTGTCGAGCTCTTTGCCATCTTTCAGATTGTTTTTGGCTGCTGCCTGCACATCGTTGTAGTGAGACTTGAATCTGTTTTCATAAAGGAACTCTTTCTTCAGATTTTTCATCATGATCGTGTTGAGCAGCTCGGAGTAGTTGTAGATGATAGCGGAAGGATTGATGTTTGTCATTCCTTTTGCCTTGTTCTCCTTGTAGCTCTTCACTTCCTTGTCTAAAGCAAGGTATTCTTTCAAAAGCTCATTCAGATCATCTTCCTGAGTGAAAACGTCGTCGCTGATAAGATGTGCTGCATGCAGATTACGTGTCTTCACGATTCTGTCGTCGACGTAAGAGTCGTTGATCTGGTTAGGCTTGCGCACACTTGGTTTGTGGCTGCTCTTATAGTTGACAGCCACGATGATAGGGGCAGTCTTGTTAGCGACATTCTTTCTGATAGTGGCGTAGTCGATGTTCGCATTGTCGTCGACGCATTTCTTCAAAGCTGCGTTAGAGAAATTACGTTCGATGTCCTGATTGCTTGGGGCAAACTGGTATAGGCAGATTGAGTAGACTTTGCGGTCGACGTCAAGTTCGTTGAAAAGCGAAACTGTGGAATTGAACACATACTGACGCTCTTTGGTCTTGCTTTCAAGAAGTTTGCCATACTCCTCCGACACTTTGTTCATTGCCGAGTAGTCGTTGTTGACCTTGCCGACGTTGGAAAGCTGGCGGCACACGAAATCAGTGATACGTTGTGGCTGCTCCACATTTATAGCCTCAGCGTAGAATTTCATCTCCACTGGGTTGGTGCCGAATGCGTTTAGCGGGATATTGTCTGCGATTCGGATTTTGCCCTGAGTGTTTGCCTTGTTGACCGACAACTCTTTGTTTACAAGCTCCACCGTCAAATTATAGAGAGGATATCTCACATCTTGGGCGACGGTAGTGCTTGTCATTTGGCCGGAGATGAAAACGTTTTTGATTTTGTCTTTTTCCTTACGGCTAGTGTAAATTGTCTCAAGCTGACCTTTGAAAGCTTCGGGGTTAAGAAGGTAAATGTCGGTAGTCAGCATTAGCCAGCCATCTTCAGCGGAAAATTTCTGTTCGCCTTTGATTTCTCCGATCTGTTCGCATTTTAGTGTCAGTTGCTGCTCTTGCGCATTGGAAACGACTGCGCAGAACATATATGAAAGCGCTACAATCGCTGTCTTTATTTTTTTCATCTGATTTTATTTTTGAAAGTTCACGATTCTTTGTTTCAACAAAAATAAGAATAAAAACTGAAACGTGAAAAAGAACGATGTTAATAATGAAAAAGATTCTTTATGCAGTAAAGCGGTATAAACAGTGGAGGACAATGCCGTCGCACCTCTAACGACCGATTATTGCCTATTATTTGACAAAGTTTTATGACTAATTTGCCAAAAGGAAGTCTATTGTTCGCATAAATATGCCAAAATGAGGATGTTGGGGTGCATTAAACTGAAATAATATTCATAATATTTTTGAATTGCTTACATTTTGACTAACTTTGCACGCTGAAGGTAGAAATTTGAAAAAATAAAGTAACTAAATAATATGGCAGACAACTTGAAAGTAGAAGAATTGGATCAAGTGGTGGTTCGATTCTCAGGCGACTCCGGAGACGGAATGCAGCTTGCTGGAAATATTTTTTCCACTATCTCGGCCACTGTAGGTAATGGTATTTGTACATTCCCTGACTACCCAGCAGATATTCGTGCCCCACAGGGTTCTTTGACTGGTGTATCTGGATTCCAGGTAAGTATCGCAGCAGATAAGGCCTTCACTCCTGGAGACAAGTGTGATGTTTTGGTAGCAATGAACCCTGCAGCCCTAAAGACTCAGTATAAGTTCTGTAAGCCAACATCATCTATCATCATCGACGTCGACAGCTTCAAGAAAGCGGATCTAGAGAAAGCTCAGTTTGAGGCAACAGACGCAGCTGGAGCAATTGCAGAGATGGGCATCAAGCAGGATGTGATCGAGGTTCCTGTGACATCAATGGTAAAGGATGTGCTTGCTGATTCAGGTATGGATCCAAAGGCTATGCTTAAGTGTAGAAATATGCTTGCTCTTGGTCTTGTTTGCTACATCTTCAACCGTGATCTATCTATCGCAGAGAAGTTCCTTCGCGAAAAATTCGCTAAGAAGCCAGCTATTGCGGAGAACAACATCAAGGTTATCCACGCAGGTTACGACTTCGGTGCCAACACACATGCATCAGTAAGCCATACATATAATGTAGTGTCAAAGCAGACTCCTGCAAAGAAGGGTCGCTACATGGACATCAACGGAAACAAGGCAACTGCATACGGTCTTATCGCTGCAGCAGAGAAGGCAGGTCTTCGCCTATACCTTGGTTCTTACCCTATCACTCCAGCAACAGATGTTCTTCACGAACTTTCAAAGCACAAGTCTCTTGGTGTGACAACAGTTCAGTGTGAGGATGAGATCGCTGGATGTGCGTCAGCTCTTGGAGCTTCATTCGCAGGTGCTCTAGGTGTGACTTCAACATCAGGTCCTGGTATCTGTTTGAAGAGTGAGGCTATGAACCTTGCTGTCATCATGGAGCTTCCATTGGTAGTAATCGACGTACAGCGTGGTGGTCCTGCAACAGGTCTTCCAACAAAGTCGGAGCAGACAGACCTTCTACAGTGTTTGTTCGGACGTAACGGAGAGACTCCAATGCCAGTCATCGCTGCTACAAGTCCAGCAGACTGTTTCGAATCTGCTTACGCTGCATGTAAGATCGCTCTTGAGCACATGACTCCAGTCGTATTCATGAGTGACGCATATATCGCAAACGGTTCAGAGGCATTCAAGCTTCCTAACCTTGCTGAGTATCCAGCAATCAACCCTCCATACGTTCCTGAATCAATGAAGGGAACATGGACTCCATACATGAGAGATGAGAGAGACGTAAGATACTGGGCTGTTCCAGGTCGTGAGGGATTCGCACACATCCTTGGTGGACTAGAGAAGGACAGCAAGACAGGTGCTATCTCAACAAATCCAGAGAACCACGATTTGATGTGCCGTCTACGTCAGAGCAAGATAGATAAGATCCAAGTTCCAGATGTAGAGGTAGAGGGCGACAAGGATGATGCTGATCTTTTGATCGTAGGCTTCGGTGGCACTTACGGACACCTACACGCAGCTATGGATGAGATGCGTGCTGCAGGAAAGAAGGTTGCTCTTGCACACTTCCGTTACATCAACCCATTGCCAAAGAACACAGCTGAGGTGATGAAGAAGTACAAGAAGGTAGTTGTAGCTGAGCAGAACCTTGGTCAGTTCGCTGCATTCCTTCGTATGAAGGTTGACGGTTTCGCACCAGCACAGTTCAATGAGGTTAAGGGTCAGCCATTCGTAGTTAGCGAGTTGGTTGCCGCATTTAATAAATTAATCTAATTAATTAAGAATTAATGGGAAGAAAAATTAATTCTTAACTCTTAATTCTTAACTTTTAATTTAGTAAAAAAATGAGCGAATACACAGCTAAAGATTATAAGAAAGGACAGCCACGTTGGTGTCCAGGATGCGGTGACCACTTCTTCTTGGCGTCGCTTCACAAGGCAATGGCAGAGATTGGCGTTGCTCCACATAATGTCGCAGTTATCTCTGGTATCGGATGTTCAAGCCGTTTGCCACACTATATGGCTACTTACGGTATGAATACAATCCACGGTCGTGCCGCTGCAATCGCAACAGGATGTAAGGTTTCAAACCCTAACCTAAGCGTATGGCAGATAAGTGGCGACGGTGATGGTCTTGCAATCGGTGGTAACCACTTCATCCACGCCAACCGTCGTAACATCGACCTAAAGATGATCCTTCTTAACAACCGTATCTATGGTTTGACTAAGGGTCAGTATTCACCAACTTCACCAAGAGGTTTCGTCAGCAAGTCGTCTCCTTACGGTACAGTTGAGGATCCATTCCGTCCTGCAGAGCTTTGCTTCGGTGCAAGAGGTCACTTCTTCGCACGCGCAGTTGCCACAGACGCTGAGGGTACAGTGAATATTCTAAAGTCAGCTCACGCTCACAAGGGTGCGGCTGTATGTGAGATCCTTCAGAACTGTGTCATCTTCAACGATGGAACACACGAGGCAGTTTACACTAAGGAAGGTCGCGCAAAGAACGCTATCTACTTGAAGCATGGAGAGAAGATGGTATTCGGAGAGAATAATGAGTTCGGTCTTGTTCAGGAAGGTTTCGGTGTTAAGGTTGTGACTATTGGTCAGGACGGATACACAATGGACGATGTTCTTGTCCACGATGCACACTGCGAGGACAACACACTTCAGCTAAAGCTTGCTATGATGGAGTATCCGGTAGCATTAGGTGTTATCCGTGATGTTGAGGCTCCAACTTACGACGATGCAGTAAACGCACAGATCGAGGAGGTTAAGGCAGCTAAGAAGTACCACAATTTCGCAGAGCTTCTTGAGACTAACGACACTTGGGAGGTTAAGTAATTAACTGACTGATATAGTTTCAGAATATGAACGGATGGGTATAATTATACTCATCCGTTTGTTATTTAACGTAAAATCGACTAAATAAAAATAGGAGTATGTCATAAATGAGGATTGTTAAGGGCCCATGTTTGATTGATATTGGCCCTAACCCTTCCCCACGTGCGAGCCGTAGGCGAGCACATAAGATTTAATAAAACCACAGAGACTCAAAGTTTACAGAGAAAGACTACGTCTTTTTGTGAGAAAAAGAGGTGAAATTTCAATCTGAAAGTTAAAATGATCCGCAGATTAAGATTGCTCTTTATTTCTTCTTGATGAACTTTATCTCAGCCCTTCTATTCCATTCCTGTTCGTCTTCTGTCTTTGCATCTTTAATATATGGCTCGTGATTGCGTCTACCTACAGCAACAAGCATGGTGTCAGGAATGCAATAATTTTCAATTAGATATTGCCGAATGTACTCAGCTCGCTTAACGTCCAATTTTATACTATACATGTCACTTGCTCGCATATCTAAATACCCTGAAATCTCGAACAGACTGTCGGGATATGATTTTATAAATTCCGCAAGTTCATCAAATTGTGCTTCATATTCAGGTCTCATTGGAGAATTAAACTCAGAAAAGTATAAACACCATTTGAATCCATCCTCGGCAAAAGTGGGGAAGGAGAGAGTCATTGCCAATATGATGGATGTAAGGTGTTTCATATCTGATAGATTTTTCCAAAAATAAAGAATGTTTATTGTATTGCAAAGTAAATTGTATTTTCCAAAAATGCGAGAGTAAGGACGAACATTAATAATCTTCTTTACTGAAGATCTTTATCTCAGCCCTTCTATTCCATTCATGTTCGGCTTCTGTCTTTGCATCTTTAATATATGGCTCGTGATTGCGTCTACCTACAGCAACAAGCATGGTGTCAGGAATGCAATAATTTTCAATTAGATATTGCCGAATGTACTGAGCTCGCTTAAAGTCCAACCTTATACTATACATGTAACTTGCTCGTGCATCTGTATGCCCAGAAATCTCGAACAGACTGTCGGGATATGATTTGATGAACTCGGCAAGTTCTTCAAACTGAGCTTCATGTTCAGGTTTGATGGAAGAAGAATTAAAGTCAAAGAAATATAAACACCATTTGAATCCATCCTCGGCAAAAGTGGGGAGGGCGAGTGCCAGTGCTAATATGATGGAAGTAAATAGTTTCATATCTGTATGGTTTTGGTTCAAATTTAGAAAATAATTGTTAATTATGCATTAAGCATTATGAATTAATTAAATAGGCTGTCCATCTTTAGCCTCAACAACTGAGTTTCGCAAAGAAGTTTGATAAATTCTTTTGCAGAACGTTTGAAATAGGAATTTTTCAGGATCAGGAATGCACCCTCCATTGTGTTTCCGGCGACGTCGATAGGAACTGCCACAACATCAGGCCTTGTCTTGGTGGAAAGCCCGGACAAAATGGATATCATTTCTCCATACGACACAAGCATCAGTATTGGAGTGATTTCATTGATCACAATTTTGGGCTTTAGTTCGACGGGGTTTGTCTTCAACACTCTGTCGATCATATTGCGCGCCTGTGTTCCCTCTGCCGGAAGAATAAGCGGGTATTCAGCAATCTCTTCTAATGTGATGCTTCTTTTTTTGGCCAGGACGTGGTCTTTGGCAACTATCGCGCAGAGTTTGTCTTCAAACAGATTGTGAGACTCTATCTGCTCGGCGATGGTCTCTGGCTTGAATGCAAGCATGACATCGATCTCCTTGCGGAAAAGCATATTCTGCAATTCGTCGTTTGTCTTATAGAATATGTTGAGCTTTATATTGGGGAATTTTTTCACAAAGATATTTAGCGTGTCCGACGTCAGAATGCGAAACGAATGTGTCACTCCTATATTAAGTGTCCCGCATTTCATATTCATAAGATCATTCATCTTGTAGACGCAATTGTCAGCATCTTCTATTGTTCTCTTGGCATACGGAAGCAATGCGTCTCCTGCTTCTGTCAATCCCACATTGTGATTGTCTCTATGAAACAGGGCTGCCCCAAGTTCGTCTTCCAATTTCTTCAAACTCTGAGAAAGGGCACTTTGTGTAGTGTAAAGTTCTTTTGCTGCCAACGAAAAATTGCAAGTCTCTGCAATTTTGACGAATGCTCTCAATTGTCTTAGTTCCATGTCATCTAATAATCTTCGGATTGCAAATTTAGTGCTTTTCATATTCATTGTGTTTATTGTGTGTATTAAATCTGCTAATTGTGGCTATTAGATAAAAATATCATCAGTGAGTTTTGCTTATTACACCTATCAATAAAACTCATAACAAAATCTGAAATCGCATCCAAAACGGCTCTACTTTTGCAAACGTTGGTTCAATGATGTGTGGAACGCAAAAGGGTCCACCTCATCATAAACAATTAAGAAGAATAAAAACATTAATAAAATAAAAAGAAAAATGGTTTCATTATTAGTTGTAATTGCATCTCTGTTTGTTTGGAGAGCTTCGTCGAAAGTTTCTGAGTGTGGAAGAAATGATGGTTTTGTTATTGACGGGGATTCCGTAGATGTCGTTTCATCTAATGAATACAAGTCTTATATCGAACCGTCGACAACATCAAAATTCCATTACAAGTATTATGGACTTTTCTTGGCTGACTAATTTGTTCACCAGCAACGACTCTGTTGCCCACATAGCCTTGCTTTACGCGATCGTGATATCGGTCGGTATCTATCTTGGTAAGATCAAGGTTATGGGCATCTCTTTGGGTGTCACTTTTGTCTTGTTCGCAGGAATTCTGGCTGGACACTTTAAGTTTACAGCTCCTGTGAGCATACTCACTTTCGTACAGGACTTTGGCTTGATTCTGTTTGTGTTTATGATCGGACTGCAGGCCGGCCCTGGATTTTTCAACAGTTTCAAAAAGGGTGGGGTGGCTATGAACAAGCTTGCCATGTTGACAGTATTGCTCAATGTGGCTGTGATGTTCGGATGCTATTACTGTTTTTTCGACACGACAGACGAGAACAATTTGCCGATGCTGGTCGGCACGTTGTTTGGAGCGGTCACCAACACACCCGGACTTGGTGCTGCGAGTGAGGCTCTCAACACCGTCTTCTCTGATGGAAATGCTCCTTTGATCGCAAACGGATATGCCTGCGCTTATCCGTTGGGTGTGATAGGAATCATTCTGGCGACAATTGCCATACGATTTATCACTAAAACTGATTTGGCTCAGGCGGAAAAAGAGTTGGATTCAGATTGTGAGGAGACGGAATTAAAACCGGAAAAACAATGCATCATTTTGAAAAACAACAATTTTGATGGTAAAACATTGAAAGAGTTGCGTCATACATTGGATAAGGAGTTTGTTTGCTCTCGTCTGCTTCATGATGGTGAGATGATTTCTCCGTGTGGATCGACAAAAATATTCTTAGGTGATGTGCTTTTCATAGTCAGTATGGAGAGTGAGGCGGATGCACTTGTCACTATTCTCGGAGAAAAATGTGAGATGGATTGGGATGATGTAGGCGAAGGTAAACTGATTTCCAAAAGTGTGGTGGTTACGAATCCTAAGATAAATGGACGAACATTAAGAAAACTGCATCTCAACAGGTTGTATGAGGTAAATGTGACTCGCATCAATCGTGGAGGAATCGTCTTGTTCGCGTCTCCTTCGCTTGAATTGAAGGTGGGTGATAAGGTGAGAGTCGTAGGCCGTGAGGATGCAGTTGAGAGAGTCCGCAAACTGTTTGGCGATTGTGTCAAGACTCTTCATGCACCAAATCTTGCCACAATATTCATCGGTATTTTCGTAGGAATCATGTTTGGAAGCATTCCGATCTCCATTCCGTCGATGCCGGTGCCATTGAAACTTGGAATAGCTGGCGGACCGTTGATTATAGCGCTTCTGATCGGACGTTTCGGCCATAAGGTCGGACTTGTGACATACACCACGACATCTGCCAATTTGATGCTTAGGGAAATCGGACTAGTCCTTTTCCTTGCCTCGGTAGGAATAAAAGCGGGCGCAAGTTTTGTGGAGACGGTGGTGGCTGGCGACGGTGCTCTATATGTGTTGAGCGGATTGCTTATCACTGTGATCCCTATTTTGATTGTAGGCACAATAGCAAGGCTATACTACAAATTAAATTATTATACTTTAATGGGAATGATTGCCGGATCTTATACTGATCCTCCAGCCTTGGCCTATGCCAGCAGCGTATGTGCGAAGGATGCTCCGGCAGTTGGTTATTCCACCGTATATCCATTATCGATGTTTCTTAGAATTTTAACAGCACAGCTTATTGTGCTATTTGCTTGTGGGTAACCATAAAACAGTTTTTTGATATTTTATAAGAGGCGAGGGTTGTGAAATCTTCGCCTTTTAATAAAAAAGACGGAGAAGTCCCCCGTCTTTCCAATTTTGCATTCCGCACATTTATAGAATCTCATTTTATTGCCTCTCTCTTCCGAACACCTTTCCCAATATGGCTCCGCTGCATCCTCCGATGATGTGGCCGAAGCGGGAAACATTGTCGTCGACCAGCAATCCGCTTATCACCTCTTTGCCGATGTAGCAGACGAAGACGAGAATGAATGTGAAGGGGATCTCGCCCGCTTTACACATTGTCAGCGACGACATAATGATGCACATGAACACGATTCCAGAAGCTCCGACAAGTCCCGTGGACAAAAGCACTGCGTTAAGGATTCCGGTGATGAAAGCAGTGGTGAAGATCATGATGATTAATGTCAGACTGCCATATTTCTCTTCCAAAAGAGGCATCAGCAAAAGCAGGAATATAGCGTTGCCGAAAAAGTGCTCCAAGTTTGCGTGGCAGAAAATGTGGGTGAAGTAGCCCATCACAATCATAGGATGGAACGACAATATCGGTTTACATCCAAATATATTGTTTACCATGCCAAGAGTCAGGTAGTTGCCGATTGTCGCCGCCAACATTAGAGCCAGGAACATTATAGTCACTGGAGCGTTGAATGTCACTTTTATTCTGCTCATATCAGTTTTTGATTTTGTTGATGCAAACTTACAATAAATTTTGGAATGCGGAAGATTACCTCTGCATTTAATTGAAATTTTGTGTATGATAACGTGTCCGCTATTATTGTGGAAATTACGAAGAAGAGACAGATTCCATTGGCAATGTCAGAAAAATTCACTACCTTGCAGGCGGAAGTCTGTTCATACAGAATTGCGGCAACGATTCCCTGCTGTATGCCTACCACGATTTCCAGGGCTCTTTGATAGCTTTGACGGATGAAGACGGCAATGTGCTTGAGCGATACGCGTACGACCCTTGGGGAGCACGCCGAAATTCCGAGAAATGGGAAGAGAAGGATCAGCGTAAGAATCATCTGATAGATAGAGGCTACACCGGTCATGAGCATATCGATGCGTTTGCCATCATCAATATGAACGGACGCATCTACGATCCGCTCACAGCCACATTCTTCTCAGTCGACCCATACGTGCAGTCGCCAGATGATTGGCTCAACTACAACCGCTACGCCTACTGCATGTTCAACCCGTTCCTGTATGTGGATCCGAGTGGCTACACTTGGTTCAGCAAGTTAGGAAACTGGTTTAGAAACAACTGGGAAAGCATAGTCACGACAGTGGTGACGGTCTCTGTCGGAGTTGCAGTCGGAGCCGCTGTGGTAGCTTCATGTTGAACAGCCGCACCATTGTTGGTGGCGGTATGTGCGGGAACAGCCGCAGGATTTGCAGGAGGAGTGACCAGCGGAATCCTGTCCGGTCAAGATCTAGGCGGCGTTATGAAGTCTGGACTTATAGGAGCTGGCACCGGGCTGGTTTCCGGGGCGTTGGGAGGAGTCGCATCCACGTTTGCACCGGCAGGTGCATTGTGGGGCAGTCTCTACGGTGCAGGCACTGGCTCCGTAATTGGCGGAGTGGGCAGTGTCATGACGGGAGGCGACATAAAAGAAGGAATAATCTTCGGTGCCGCGACCGGACTTGTCGGCGGAGGCATCCCAGGCTATTGTTCAGCCAAGAGTCAGGGGCTTAATCCGTGGACGGGGAAAGGAACTACTGAAACTTTATCTTATAATGAGGCTGCTGAAACTTTTGGTTTAGAGAGAACACTTGAGAGAATTGAAAGAGGAGAATCATTACATCATCGTAATGATGGAACTGTTTTTCGAAATAGAGAAGGATTGTTACCTTCAAAACCTGATGATTATTATAAAGAGTATGTTCATCCAATTGAAGGTCAACGCTTTCCTGGACCGCACAGAGTTATAATAGGTTCAGAGGGTGAAATTTATTATACACCCGATCATTATAAAACTTTCTTAAAAATCAAATAGAAATGTATTATTATACTGATATTGAAGAAATAAATGTTGACACCAACTGTTATTTGGCTCGAATACAATTAGAACCAGAAGAAACGGAGTATTCTATGTTTAATAAATATTATAATATTCTACATTTCCCAGACTACTTTGGTTTTAATTGGGATGCGTTTGATGAGTGCATTAGTGATTTAAGTTGGATTGATAAGTCTTTCATTTGTATTGTACATTCACCTTTAGAGGTTTCAGACAAAGAATTCTTGTACAGATATTTGAAGTGTATAGATGACGTGGAGAAAGAATGGGCTATATTCATAAATTCAATCGATGATAATCCCAGAAATGCATGGAAACGCCAATGTGTCAAGTATGTTAGATTCTATTTCCATGAATGTGACAGAGAAAGGATTTGTTCGACATTGTCAAATGGCTATACGAGATAACGATATCCTACGAATCATACTATTTTGAATAGATATAAAGGAAAATGATTGGAAAAATTGATTTATTGGATAGAGAAAAAAGTGGATTTGTAGAAAAAGAAATTTTTCAAAATATCCCTTTGGTAAAAGAAAATGGAAATAGTTGCATTATACAAATTATTTCAGAAGATTCCTTAAAAAAATTCTATCTTTTTAAGGATGGATTTTATTCTTTTTTTCTAACTTACGAATTGTTCTATTTTTTAGTAATTATAATGAAAAATAAAAAATTCGCACTGAGACAATACGATGATAATATTTTTGCCATCAATTTAACTGAAGATGAATTGGCAGATGTTTACGAAACAGTATCCGACCTGATACCAGGAAGTTTTGACTATCACAATAAACCAACATTAATAACTAATAAGTTAGAACTTTTGGTAGATATTTTTATGCTGTAAAAACCTCTTTTTTTCTGGCTTTATAAAACCTCTACGGCACAGCACTCGGCGGAGTTAGTGCGACAATAAACGGTGGCGACACCTGCGAGGAAATCATCTTTGGTGCGGCGGCCGGGCTTGTCGGCGGAGGCATCCAAGGCTATTGCTCAGCCAAGAGTCAGGGGCTTAATCCGTGGACGGGAGCCAAACTGCCAGAGACGACGGTGAACACTCCGAATGTGCCGTTGGAAGTGCAAGCGGAGACGGTTGTTGCGGAAAAAGCGACGACGGGAGTAGAGAATCTTAAATCGTCAACATCAATTTCGACGACAGAACTTATTGACGAACAGATTCCAAGACCAAAAATAACAGGGTATGAAGCCAAAGTGTTTCAGAAAGTTGATGAATCACATAACTTTCCTTTTTTGCTTGATCAATGTATTGTTAATGAAGGAGAACGTTCTCTTACATCATATGGCAAATACTGGTATATTGCAAAAGGGACATGCAGGGGAGGTGAAGGCTGGTATTCCATTGGGGTTAGACCTGATGGGTTCGTATTTCATAGATGTTTTACAAATTATTATCCATACGCAAAATAAACTGTAATTATGGTAGAATTTATAGATTCAAATAGAAAACGTGTGTTTGTTATAGACGAAATGCGCATAAATTCAAAAGAGTATTTTGATCTTAGTTTTATGATTAAGATTAATTATTCGTTTTTTTGGGCAGAAAAAACTATTTCTTGCGAAAAAGAAAAATTCGTCAATTTCAAAAATGACTTGATGAACCTATATGTTGGAAAAAATGGAGATTTATTTTTCTCTGACTATGAGAGAAATATTGATATTAATATGAAAAAAGATGAAGTTGGACATATTGTTGCAAATGTTACACTAAGGGATTTCCATGATATGTTAGAGTCTCATGTTTTTTGGAGTATGTTTTTGACCAATCATTCTTGCCAGAATTGATAGAAGAGATAGAGACTGTATTGGATGAACTTAGGTAGGATTCTTCACCGTCAACCACTACGATCCGCTCACAGCCAACTGCATGTTCAACCCGTTCCTATATGTGGATCCAGAAGAGTGTCAGTCCTGGATTTAAATGGTGGAAATAAAAAATAAAGAAAAATGAAACAATTGGAAATATTTAAGGAAAATCTGAAGTTCACGCAATGGGGAGAACTTTATGCAGGAATCAAAATGAATTGGATAACCACATCTGACGTGTTGTTTTTTTGTGAAAATCAACTAATTAATAATGTTGATGAGGATGTGTATGTTGATTTATACCTTTCTTTAGACGAGTCTTTGTTTTGTTTCTTGGAAAAATTGAAAGAGCTGACAGCGAAAGAAGGTGAACCTATCATAAAAAATGAAGATGAAAAAACTGACGATGGCTTTTTTTATATTCCATCGCAATATTTTAGAATTTGGGAATTGGAATTTTTATTGCGAATAAGAAATAAGGAGGCATCCGAAATTGATAAAATCAGTGAAATAACAGATTTGTTTGATTTTATGAATTATCCAGAGCCATGGAAAGATTTTTATCTTTTTTCCAATCATGAAAAAAACAGATCTGATTCTATTTCAACTGGATATATGAGATTTCAAAAATATGTTCAAAATGAGATAATGTATTTTAAAAATTATAATCAATCAAAATTGTGATGTTGTAACGGTAATACCTCGATAAAATTTGATATATGTTACATGTAGATATAAATGCTGGCAATATAGTTTTTTCTATTAGCCCAAGATACATATCAAAAGAAGAGTCTTTTGATTTGGTATTGGTGAATTCAGATGTGAGATTGTCGGCCAAAGGATTGACTTTGAACGAAGAGATAGAATTGTTTTATTATGATTTTGTCTCTTTGCGTAATAAGCTGGAATTGTTGGTAAGTAATAAAGAAGACATTGTGTCTTGGAATACAGAAGAGGAAACATTATATTTTTCCATAACGCATAAAGAACAATGTTTTATTTGGAATTTAAGATATATCATTGGAGGAAAAGAAGATGATTTCTTGAATTTTAATTTTGTGTTATCCGAAACTGATATGAATAGTATAATTAGTGAATTATATTCGATAATAGATTGGATCAATATGAGTTAATTCTACTTTAATTAAATTTTTGTGCTCGCCTTCGGCTCGCAATAGAAAAGAAGGGGTTAGGGCGTTCCGCCCTTAACAATCCTCATTTCTTTAACCAAATTCTTAAATTTAAACGGATTCTTAATGAAGATTTAAAAACAAGGAGGTGAATATGTGTGTGTTTTGCAAAGCAAACGAAGTCATTAGCTCTACAACAACTCATGTTGTGGATTATAAGGGCTGTTTGATTATCGTGAAAAATGTCCCTTGTGAAGAGTGTGTACAGTGTGGTGAGATTTTTATCTCTGATGATGTAGCTATAAGATTGGAAAAAATCGTGGATTCCGCTAAAAAGACAATGCAAGAAATATCATTGTTGGATTATAATAAAGTAGCATGATTTCTTTTATTTTATGGTGATATTAAAATCAGCGTTGACAGTATTCTGTCAACGCTGATTTTTTAGATATTAGTGTGAGATGAATTGTATATGATATTTATTCGTTAACTTCTTCTGAAAACGCTTTTGCTGCCGCCACAAAAGCTGTGAAAAGTTTGTGTGGCTTCAACACTGTGCTCTGCAATTCAGGATGAAATTGTCCGGCGATGAAGAATCTGTGAGACGGAATCTCCACGATTTCCACCAGATGGTTGTCGGGATTCATACCTGATGCGATCATTCCGTTTGCCTCATACTCTGCAAGATAGTCGTTGTTGAACTCGTATCTGTGGCGGTGACGCTCCGAAATGTGTGTCGTGCCATACACCTTCTCTGCCAATGTGCCTGGCTTTATTTCGCATGGATATGCTCCCAATCTCATAGTTCCGCCCATTCCTGTGATGTTCTTCTGGCTCTCCATCAAATCCACCACTTTGTGTGTCGTCTTTGTGTCCATTTCGGCTGAGTTCGCGTCTTTATAGCCAAGCACATTTCTTGCAAACTCAATCACCGCGCATTGCATTCCAAGGCAGATGCCGAAGAATGGGATATCGTTTTCTCTGGCATATCTGACTGCTGTGATTTTGCCTTCTATTCCTCTGCCTCCGAATCCAGGGGCGACGAGAATGCCACTCATCCCAGCAAGTTTTTCTGCGACGTTGCTTTCGTCTATATTCTCACTCTGGATATATTGAAGATCCACTTTCACATTGTTGGCTGCTCCAGCGTGGACAAAACTTTCACTGATTGATTTGTAGGCGTCTGGCAATTCTACATATTTGCCTACCAACGCGATCTTTATAGTCTTCTGTGGATTCTTGAATCTTGTCAGGAAGTTTTTCCATTCGGCAAGATCTGGCTCTTTTGATGTGTCGAGGTGCAAGTGTCTCATCACCACAATGTCCAACTCCTCTTCGTGCATCATGAGGGGCACTTCGTAGATGGTGGGGGCGTCCATACACTCGATGACCGAATCTTTAGCCACATTGCAGAACAGCGCGACTTTGGCTTTCATTCCGTCGTTCAACGGATGCTCTGTACGAAGCACCAGCACATCTGGCTGCACACCGTTCTGCAACAGATGCTTCACGGAATGTTGGGTTGGCTTGGTCTTCAGCTCTCCTGCAGCAGCCACGTATGGGACGTAAGTAAGGTGTATGCACACACAGTCGTCGCCAAGTTCCCATTTCAACTGACGTACAGCCTCAATGTATGGCAGAGACTCGATGTCGCCCACTGTTCCTCCGATTTCTGTAATGACGATGTCATATTTTTTAGTGCTGCCGAGTGCCACGATGTTGCGCTTGATCTCGTCGGTGATGTGTGGGATGATCTGCACTGTTTTGCCTAGGTAATCACCGCGTCGCTCTTTATTTATGACATTTTGATAGATGCGTCCTGTGGTGATATTGTTGGCTTGCGATGTCTCAACACCTAAAAATCTTTCATAGTGGCCTAAGTCCAAATCTGTCACGGCTCCATCCACAGTGACGTAGCATTCTCCATGTTCGTACGGATTCAGTGTGTCTGGGTCGATGTTGATGTAGGGATCCAACTTCTGAATAGTGACGGACAAACCTCTCGATTGCAAGAGTTTGGCTAATGATGCAGCTATAATCCCTTTGCCGAGGCTGGATGTTACTCCACCTGTGACAAAAATGTACTTAGTATTCATTTCGTTCTATGATATTAATAACACTACAAAATTACAAAATATGGAAAATGTGATATCTAGAATTAGAAATATGCTTTGTGAATTTCGATGAATGTTAAAAAGTGTAAGCAAAAATTGATGTTGTGGTTTCTATTTTAAATGTATTTTGTCTTTATGCTTACATTTTGTTATATCATTACGCTTTTTGACTTTAAAAATAAAATCCCCGTTTTTAGGACGGGGATTTTTATTCCTAAATATGGAATGTTTGTTTTATGGTTCCAAGGCTTTAACTCTTGCATCCAAATCACTGACCTTTTTAGCTAATCCATCAGTGTCATCATTTATGGAAGTTTCCAAAACACTGACTTTTTTAGCTAATCCATTGCTATTTTCATCATTCACAGAAGTCTCTAAATCACTAACCTTTTTAGCTAATCCATTAGTTCCATCATTTATGGAAGTTTCCAAAACACTGACTTTTTTAGCTAATCCGTCAGTTTCATTATTAATAGAATTATTCAAATCGCTGACTTTTTTAGCTAATCCACTGCCATTTTCATCATTCACAGAAGTCTCCAGAGTGCTGACTCTTTTAGCTAATCCGTTAGTCTCATTGTTAATAGAACCGTCAAGAGTGTTGACTTTAGATTCCAAGTTGCTGACAGAAGTGCTGATTCCGTTAAGACCGGCAGCAGTCAATGCCGCTGCAATCTTTTGGTTGATAAGAGCAGTTAGGTTTTCTTCGTTTAGACTCTCCACTTTGCTTAGCAACTCTCTGTACTTGCCATCAGCTTCTGTACTGTCTGCGTGATGTTTAGCCTTTGCCTTGTCAAGTTCTTTTACTAAAGAATCATTTTTTGCCTCAACTTTTTGTGCCCAAGTCACTAGTTGAGTCACCATGCTGTTTAGATTGGAAAGTCCGGTTGTGTTTAATGCCAATGAAGAAGAATGGCTGTTTAATGTGTTTTGTATTCCGTCTATTTCATTTTCAATATTGAAAACCTCTTCGTCAATTGACTTTGTTATATTAATATTAAGAGTGTCCAACTTGCCGTAGATTACTTTTGCCAGGCTGTCAATCTTATTTTTCATGTTTTTTGACGATGTCGTGGCATTGGCAGACACTTTGTCAGAGAGATTGTTGATAGCGGTAGTATGGCTCTTGCTGATGCTGTCTACCTTTGTGTTTAATGCAGCAGTCTTGCTGTTCATGTTAGCCTCCAAAACGGAATCTTTTGCTGTCAACCCTTTTATTTTGCTTTCGTTAGTTGAGATCCTGTTGTTTAAGACAAGGTCGTCAGCTTTAGCCTTTCTTTCTGAAGACAGTATTTTGTCGTCCACTTTGCCTAACTCAGTTTGAATAGTCTCGATCTTTTTATTGACCTCCTTCTTGTTGTCGCTAACAGTTGTAGAAAGAGTGCTGACGGTATTTGCCAATTCACTGGCTCTTAAGTCTGTGCTGTTAAGTGATTGGGAAATAGAACCTACTGACTTGTCAAGAGCTCGTAGTGCATCGTTAGTAGCGTAGTACGACATTCCTGATTTTGTCATGAAATATTGCAATGTGTCTTTCTTCGCATATAGTTTGTTGACCTCTTTCAAGTTTTTGAAGTTTGACTCAGATAGTGTCTTGTTGGTCTGCACTGTCTGGCTCAACTCAGATATTGTCTCTGTTGTGTTTTTAGATAATGTGTTGACACTAGCTTTTGTCGCGTATGAAGACAGAGTGTCTTTCTTGGCAAAAGAAGAGATTTCTGATTTTGTCGCATATTTTGCAGCGTCTGCCTGCAATTCTGTAATCCAGTAGTTATTGGCGTTGACCACTGATTTCAAACTGTCGATTCTGTAGTTGCTTGAACGCAGACCTCTGTTGTGCAAATCCAAAACGTCATCTTTTGTGGCGTAATCTGTAAGGATTTTTCTTGTGCTGTCGGCTGAGTATGAAGCAACGTCTTCAATTTTCGCATATTCCGACATGTCAGGTTTGCCCAACAAGTCATCCCAATATCCTGAAAAACTATCCGCTGACTTGAGTGAATATAATGCGTAAGGCACACTGCTTATTGAAGTGATTGCTTCTGCGGCGTCAGTTAAGTTGGAGTTTGTTGAAGTCGCTGTTTTGATGACATATTTGCCTGCCGACCAATCGATGCCATTGAATGATCCTGTTGCTGCACTTCCTTCACCGATTTTGATGGCGAACGAACCATTGGCGTTGGTGGTCGCGTTGTGCATTTCGGAATATACAACCTCGTTCGAGCCAAGATTGTCTCTCAAAATCTCAACTTTGACAAAAACTGTCTGGTTGGCTATCGGCGAGCCAGAAGTGGAACGCACTACACTTTGATAGTTGAAACTCTGTGGAGTGGCTGCGTTGGCATTGATTGCCATTAAAGGCAGCGTCGCTAATAATATTTTATTAAGTATATTTTTGTTCATGACGATGATTTTTTACTTGACAATGACTTTAGTTGTATATTTTTTATGCTTTCCTTGTGTAAATGCCACCACGTATGCACCTACATGGCTAAGATTCATAGTAATTGTTCGCTGGACATTGGAGATAGGTGCGAGCGCCATACTACCTTTGTAGTCGAATACGAAAACTTCACCTTTTTTAAGTTCATCAGCATTGAATCCGTCCAAAGTAAGTTCGAAATCTTCTCCGTGTCTCACGATCACGCTTTCGGTAGAGAATCCTTTCTTGTCGGATGCCGCAAAGTAGAGCGACTGAGGACAGATTGTTTTCAATCCTTCATCTGTGCCGACGATGACGCTGTATGCTCCGTTCAGACCTTTTTCTTCATGATAGAATTTGTTGGTCTCGCCTGGAAGATTTTCACCGTCTTTCTGCCACTGGTATGTGTAGACAGGCTCTCCTATATCGCCGACGGTAATTATGTTGCCGACTTTTGGATTAATGAATTCTTTGCTGAATCCTACGTTGACGCTGAATTCCTTCATCTCCTTCTTGTATCCGTCAAAATAGTTTACTGTCATCTTGGCTGACACTGCCTTTCCGCCTCTGCTGTAGTTGGCAGGCAAAACGAAAGAGGCGATGGCAATTCCGTCATCATGCTTCAACTTCTTTTCAGTAATGATAGGGAAAGAGTCGACGTTGCTCTTCAAAGAGAACGACTCGATATCGTTCGGAGCCCAGTTGGACGACAACTTGATGTTGATAGTGTCACCAGGGCAATAATTCTCGGCAAGCTGCAGGTCGTATGTCCTCTCGTCGACGATGGCGTTGAGAATAAGATCAGTCGACGGCATTCTTTCTGGGAGTATATTGTCCCAACTTACGAAAGCTGAGTCGTGTCCGACGTATGGGTCGTTGATTGGCACAATCAAATCACCTGTGTAGAAAGTGTCGGCAGCATACTCCTTGTCTGCGACGTAATAGTGGATTATATGACGAGTCGTGGACAACCCGATTTCATAGCCGTTAGACACGACATATTTAGCGTTTGCGTTGTTGTCGGAATAGCCAACCACGACCTCACCTACTGTGTAAGTGACCTCAAGTGTGTTGCTTCCACCTTTCGCTGATCCAGCTGACAAAGTGGCCTCTTGACTTGAGACGTTGATGACGAAACAACTCGGCAAAAGTAAGGTTATCAATATTTTACTTAAATCCTTTTTCATCATTAATATATTTGAGCGTGCAAATTAGATAAAATGCAAAAAACATACAAGCTATTTTATTTTTATTCTTTGGATTGTTGATAAAGAGTCGGAAGTGTTGAAAACTGTAATGAGTATATTCGCACTAAATAGATGTATGCAAAGTGAGAATCAATGTTTCGACGAACATATTTTTCGTCTGTTCTCGTTATCTGTTTTCGTCTTATGTAATATACGTAAAAATAGACATGTAAAAAATAGAGACGCAAATCATTGCGTCTCTACATATATTATATGATTGGTATGTTATATTCTTTGCATTGCGCGTACATTTCCTCAGGCCAGATGCTGCACTGGATTTCTCCGATGTGAGCCTTGTGAAGGAAGAACATACACAAACGGCTTTGTCCGATACCGCCTCCGATTGACAGAGGAAGGGATCCCTCAAGCAATCTCTTGTGGAAATACAACTCCTTGCGGCTCTCTTTGTCTTCCAATTTCAACTGGCGTTCCAAAGCCTCTTTGTCGACGCGAATGCCCATAGACGACAATTCAAGACTCTGTCCAAGGATTGGGTTCCAAACCAAGATGTCGCCGTTCAAGCCTGGCAGACCGTTTTCTCCGATTGACGACCAGTCATCATAGTCAGGTGAACGACCGTCGTGCTTCTTTCCGTCGCTCAACTTGCAGCCGATACCCATCAAGAAGACAGCACCGTATTTCTTTGTGATCTCATTCTCACGCTCTTTTGGAGTGAGATTTGGATACATTTGAAGCAATTCCTCAGCGTGGATGAAGAAAATGTTTTCAGGAAGCTGAGGCTTGATTTGAGGATAACGTTCGTAAACGACATATTCAGTCTTTTTCATTACTGAGTATATTCTCTTCACGATATCCTTCAAAAACTCTATAGTGCGCTCCTCTTTAGAGATGTGGCGCTCCCAGTCCCACTGGTCAACATATAGAGAGTGGAGATTGTCCATCTCTTCGTCCGGACGGATAGCGTTCATATCAGTGTAAAGACCGTAGCCCTGCTCAATACCGTAGTCGGCAAGCATCATACGTTTCCACTTGGCAAGAGAGTGGACCACCTCAGCGCAACGGTCGCCCATATCTTTGATTGGGAAGCTTACAGGACGTTCTATTCCATTCAAATCATCGTTGATACCTGTGCCTTTCATTACGAAAAGAGGGGCAGTGACACGACGAAGGTGAAGCTCAGCGGAAAGACAGCTTTCGAAAAAGTCTTTCACGCATTTGATGCCCAACTCAGTCTGCTTGATGTCGAGGATGGGCTTATAGTTAATCGGCTTTATAACTTTCATTTTGGTTTAATTTTCACTTTATTGAGTTTTCTAGCGAAAGAAAACATACGCAAAAATATATCTTTTTTTTAAATATCGGTAAAATTACCTTACAAATTGTCTGTAAAAAATCAATTTTTGCCGTAATTGTGATTGATAAATATGGATATGATGTGTTAATGTGATAGTGAAAGAGGATAGAAATAAACCGATTTTATAAAAAACAGGTTGCGTTAGTAGGTTAAATTTTATATTTTTGCACCGCTTTATCAAAAAAGGTATGGCATGGCCCCGTAGTTTAGCTGTATAAAATATCAGATTCCGGTTCTGAAGACCGCGGGTTAGAATCCCGCCGGGGTCACTTTTGGAATATATATTGTATGTTAATAAATAAACGAGGATCATCTCTTCTCTTGATTGTTCTTCATGAGACTTACTTAGCCTAAACAAAGAGAAATAAGTAATGGGTGATCAATATGTAATAAATAATCTAATGGGAGCTTCAGTAGATAAAGCAAGATTAGGAGCTATTGGGGAAAACATGGTTGTTGCTCAGCTCCTTCAACAAGGATGGGATGCAATATGTGCCAATCTTTCAATTAGAAACTGTAAGGCAATTGATGTTGTATGTGTTCACCCAGATACAAGAAAGACCGTATTAGTTCAAGTAAAAACCATAGTTGGAAATAGTTTTCCGATTGGATTTACATTAGAAGAAACAATGACATCTTTGATGAAGCCTAAAGTAGTCGGACCATGGGTGTTTGTTCAGGCTCTTGGACAAAAAGAGAATATGACATTCAGATATTTTATAGTGCCACCGTCTGAATTTATAAAGTTGTCTAATGATAGCAACGATTGGTATATCAATAAGTGGAATAGACAAAAGACTATTAGCTTAAAGAGTCCTAGTGCATTGAAACTGACTTGGCTTGAAGGTAAGGGCGAAGACGAAAAAGACAACCATGAAGCTTTTGTAAATCCATTTCCAAATGGATTCGAAAACAAGTGGGACAATATTTGGAAAGATTGAAATAACCAACTTTTATGAATTTGATAGAACATACATATACAATCCAATGGGTAGGACCGATGGATTATGAAGAGTATAGAGCATATATTAAGAATAGCGAAACTTTAGGTTCTAATCTCTTTAATTTGTATTATTTTGAGGTAAGACAGGACGCTCGTTATAAATGGAACACGTATATTGGCATTCATAAACAGAATGATGGAATTGATAAAAGACTTAACTGTTCTCACGAACATCTTGGTCCATTCATCAAGAAAGGAGCAAAGTGTATTAAGATATGGATTGGAAGTTTTGCCGATGAAAATGACCAGAAGGAAGAGAATATCGATATTGTGGAAACATTGTTGATTAAGGCATATCACGACGAGTTAACTTTGAATACGAAAAAGAAAGTTTTGCTTCCTAAAAGTTCTGTATGTGTGATAAACTCATATTACAACAATTCTGAGAATCCAATCAAAACTAAAGCAGAAAAGCCATTTGTTTTTGATGATGTCCTTGTTTATATGGAAGACACTAATAGTTTTATGCATGGAAATCTATCTAAAATGAGTAAAATAGCAGAATAGAATTTTTGTCATTATCAAATGAATTGTCACATCATGATTTATGAGTCATTTATGAAGTTTTATATCAAAATATGTGATAATAGATAGCTAGTCTTTAGATTAATTTTTCCAAGTTTCTTGTGATTCATTCTTATAACATAATTAAGCTATAACATAATGAATCTTCCCCCTTATCTTCTTTAACCTTCCACATCTTTCCATTTTTATCAGTACCTTTGTCGCCGTCTAAATTTGTAGAGATAAAATATTAGGAACATGTTACTACTATTTACTATAGCTGTCTTGCCGGCATTATTGTTGCTGGTTTATATGGGATGGAAAGACCGTCAGCATCCGGAACCAACATCTTGTCTGTTGAAGGGTTTGTTCTTTGGAGTCCTTTCAATAGTCGTTTCGCTGAGCATCACTTCTATGTTCGGTGATTTTGGAGATCCTATCCTTGACGCTTTCTTCAATGCCGCTATCCCTGAAGAGTTCGCCAAATTGCTTATGTTCTGGCTGCTGATACGCAAAAACAAGCATTTTGATGAGCCGATCGACAGCATCGTATACGCAGTTTATGTCTCTTTGGGTTTTGCTGCCGTTGAGAATATTCTATATCTGGTCGACGAGGAGGATTTCTTCTCCACCGCTTTTTCACGTGCAATATTCTCTGTTCCCGGTCATTTCTGTTTTGCTGTCTGCATGGGATTTTGTTACGGAATGGCTCGCTTCGGCCATAAGTCGAAAATAATATATTATCCGATGGCGTTTATCGGCCCGGTTCTTCTCCATGGCACGTATGACGCATTGCTTATGTCGTTGGGCGACGACGATTCTTGGATAATTATAATCTTGGTTTGGCTTGTGTTCTGCGTTTTGATGTATCGTGCGGCAATAAAGCGTATCAACAAACTTAAAGATGTTGGCTGATGATACAGACTTCGTTATTTCTTTTGTATCCTTAATCTAAAATCACATAATGAACCGCCAGCCCCGATTGTTTGAGTGCGAATGAATTCCATTCCTGGCAGATTGCCGTATGCATACACGTCATTCTCGCAGAATAGTCGTGTGAGTTCGGGGCATCCAAGCTCTGTAAGGTAGGTGTCGTAGGGGCATCGAGTGATGTCCATGCGGAATTCTCCTCTTTGTTTGGGATAGAAGACGTTGCTGAATCCAGCTGATTCGCTGAACATTTTGTGACTTATTATATCCCATATTTTTAGAAAGATTCGTTTGCCGAACGGTATGCTTACAAACCTTGCAAAGCCTTTGCCTGACTGCTCTCCTTTTTCTTTCATTACTTTTTGCATTATGCCAAAGGCTTTTTCTGTGTCGTAATCTTTGATTGCTAGATAGATGGCAGCTGCCGGGAAAATGAATCCGTCAGTGTGTCTTTTCACTCCCTTGGGTAGGTTTTTGTGATTGTCATACATTGTCTGAAGCCTTTTAGCAGCCTCCTGCCAAATCTTTTCGGTGTCTATATCCGAAAAATGATTGCTGATTTCAGCCTTAAATAAGTCTTTTTTCTTTAGTTCTTTCTCTGCGTTCATTATGATTTATATTTAATGTGCGTTCGATGAATTGTATTCTGCTGATCATATTCCACTTTCTGATTGGATTCTCATCTCTTTTTCTCATAAAAAAGCATAGCTTTTCTCTGTAAACTTTATTTCTCTGTGGTTTTATTAATTTTTTGTGCTCGCCTACGGCTCGCACGTAGGGAAGGGTTAGGGCGTTCCGCCCTTAACAATCCTCGACTTCATAACCAAATACTTAAATTAGACATAAACCTGAACATGTCGGCTTTCATCACTGTCACGCCGCATTGTTGCGCTGTGGTCTCAAGAATCTTGATTTCGTCGTCGGTAAACCGTATGGCTGAGTCTTGGATAAGTTGTTCTATATGATATGGCTTCCGGCATCCGCACACTGGTATAATTCCTTTTGTGAGACAATAGACAATGGCTACCTGAGCTGTTGAGATACCATATCTTTCTCCAATATCGCCCATTACTTTGTAGAGTGGCTGTAATTTCTTAGTGCGACGACGGTATATTAAGCTCATCACTCCGCTTGGGGTGCTTCCCGTCAGCATTCCTTCTTCCAATACAGCCCATGCCCAGAATTTTATATTGTTATTTACACACCATTCCACAAGACCGTTTTGTTCCCATGTCCGTTCTATCAGACTGTAATGGTTTTGTATTCCGTAGAGCGGAATTTGTTCACGGTCTAAAATTTCCTTTGCTAATTTTGCTTCTTCCAGATTGCAATTAGAGATTCCGATTGCACCTATTTTGCCCTCGCGGTAGAGTATCGCCATTTCCATAAGGTTTTCCTCTATAGACATAGGCAGATGAAGCCAATAGATGTCTACGAATTTCCTGTTGAAATCTTTTAAGTCTTTTTCTAATGATTTTCTCACTTGTCCCGGTTTGTATTTTTTAGAGAACGGTGTGAATTTCGTCGAAATCTTCATTTCTGGTAATGCAAATTCGCCGATTAGTTTCTGACTCTTGCCAAATCCGTAGTTGCGAGCAGTGTCAAACATTATAAACCCATTGTTTATTGCAAGTTCAGCAGTCTGCTTGATTGTCTCTTTGCTTACTGAGCTTCCACGCAAAATTTTGGAGTAAAGGCTTCCGCCCCATGAGTTTGTGCCTATTATAATGGTAGTATCTGTCATATTTGGTTTGTAAAAAAATTGTCTTTTGTCTTGTTCTTCATTATTGTTGATGCAAAGTTAGTCATGGCATTATGCAATCAGGTTGCAAAATCCAGCGTATATGATACCTAAAAATTGGTATTTTTCCCGTCGCCACAAACTCGACCGCTTGTTTCATAATATTCAATTTTTTTGTATTTTTGCAGCGTAAAATGAAAGACGGTGCTTTTCTCCGCTTTTATATTATGTCTGGTGAATAAAAATTCATTTATTACGCTGGCATCATGGCTCAATCTCTTGACTTGTATGAATGTAATATGGGTCGGGGGATTTTTCGTTTGAAAAGAGATTTTTAATGAGTTGCGACTTGATAAAACTTAGGACTACTATATTTAATGGACTTTTGTCGCTGTTGTTGGCGACGTTGACTTTTTGCCCCATCTCAGTCTATGCAGACTCCGTTGATAGGGATACTCTTTTCATTGATAGTCTGAAGGTCAGGTTTAATCTGGACGACCCAGTGATAAAGTCTGGTGTGATTGATTTCTATATCGACAGCATCGGCGTCGCCTCCAACGATTTTCTGAAATTCATCACCCTCGTCGCCACTCCGTATGATTTTTCCAAACCGCAGATAAAAAGAATTTTCGATACGGCGTCTGTACAATATAATGAGACGCGAATCCTCACCTATCTGAAATATTTCAATGATAAGTCGTATGTGCCGCTTGTGAAGGAGTGGTTCAAAAAGAGTGATAAGCGAGGCAAGAATTTATATGAATCGATTTTGTTTGAGTTTGGCGACAAGGAAATCGCGGATCAGTGGGAAAATTCCATGAGGGGATGCTCGACGGTGAATAAGACAATTCCAATGGCGATCGGACAATATCTGCCTCTCATCTGTGGACGTTTCCCAGACCGAAGGTTTTGCGACTGTGTCTTGGATTTCATAATAAACCATCAAAACCAGTATTTTGTATATAAAGACTACAACGGTGATATTGAGTATGACGATGTTGTCTATTTCATCAGTTTTTTCCTTGTGGACCGACTGAAGGGATTCCCGGATGCTTTTGCGTTCAACAAGTATGTGCGTAATGTAGGAAGAAACAGATATGTCTCTTTTACACAGGCAGATAAGGATAGGATCATAAAGTGGTGCAAATTGCATCGCAGGGATTATGAGTTTGAGTAAAATGTAGACGGGATTGTCCGAAACATCTGTTTTGTAAATTTTAAAATTAACGTGAATTCGACGAAATTAAAAAGATAGTTGGAGTGTCATAAGTGAGGATTGTTAAGGACGGAACGTCCTAACCCCTTTCCACGTGCGAGCCGTAGGCGAGCACATAAATTTAATAAAACCACAGAGACACAAGGGTTACAGAGAAGGGCTATGTCTTTTTTATGAGAAAAAGAGGTGAGAATTCAATCTGAAAGTGGAAAATGATTCACAGATTAAAATTCGTCGGACTCACGTTAAAATTAGGATTAGAAACAGAAGATGTTAATCATATAGATTTTAAGTAAAATTGCGGTTTTTGTGATAGATTCATTCTTTTTCGTTAAAAAAATGTTACAATTATCATCAAAATTTGCTTTTTGTATGAAAAAATCAAAATAATTTTTCCCTTTGCGAAATGAAAAACTAGCTAAAAATCTCAAGCTTATGAAACACTCTAAATTCATTTCTGTCGTTATTGCGACATTATTGCTGTTCTGCTCAGCAGACGCGTTTGCACAACGTTCACGTGGTGGTAGTGGATCTTCTGGTGGTCGTATGAATGGAAGTGCTCGATCGGTAAGTAAGGCTTCTAATTCATCAAAATCTTCTTCTAGTTCAGTATCTTGTAAAAGATATAGTTCAAGATCATGTTCAACTCCTCGTCCAAGCTATGTTACTTCACATTTAGTTTATAATCATTATTATGATCACATATTTGATAAGGGAAGTAGTAAAGGGGGGAATTATAATACAATAACAAATACAGGGTCTTTATTTGACGTTTTTTCTAATGATGTTGTCATGACCGGATATTTCCCTGCCTATGGTTATGAAGTGAGCAAAAGGAAGGCGACCAAAGAATCTCTTCTGATTCCTCGTGCGTCGGGTGATTTTTATTATCGTGATGGTGTGTTCTTTTCAAAGAGTCTCAAAAATGATTACAAGTATGTGATTAATAAACCATGTTGTGGTATTCGTGTTCCAGATATACCAACTTCACGTCGTGAATATGTGGTTGATAATATCCCTTATTACTTCTATTACGGCACATTCTATGTCTACGATGCCACAACATCGGAGTATGTGGTTGTCGCTCCTCCTGTTGGACTGACGGTGAACAAATTGCCAGCTTATGCAAAGAAAGTCGTGGTGGATGGCAAATGCTATTATATAGTTGACAATGTGGTGTACAAAGCTGTTTGGACAGAAGGAAATTGTAGATATGAGGTGACGAAGTTGGATAAAAAAGACATACCTCAGGTAAAAGAGTGCATGGCTTCTGCCAAATGACAGTAAGCTATATTCAGAGAATAATAGTGATTGATCCTTAATCATTTAAGAAAAGGAATAAAAAATTGCCGAAGGACTCTGTGGATGCAGGATCCTTCGGCTTTTATTTATAATTCCGCATTTCTAATTTTTAATTAGTATTTCTTAAACTCTCCCCACAGCCTTTTCATCTGCTCCTGCATCTTTGCTTCGGCAGCGCTGTCGCCTCCGTTCCATAGCTGCACACCTGAGATTGCGTCTGGCATATACTGCTGTGCGTAGAAATGACCAGGATAATCGTGCGGATAACGGTATTCCGCTCCGTATCCCATCTGCTCCATCAGTTTGGTAGGGGCATTACGAATGTTGAGCGGCACTGGCAGATCTCCCGTCTTCTGCACCATATCAAGAGCCGCTCCAATCGCTTTGTATGCTGAGTTGCTTTTCGGACTTGTGGCAAGATAGATAGTGGCTTCTGCCAACACGATTCTGCCTTCCGGCCATCCGATTTTCTGAATAGCGTCGAATGCGGCATTGGCAAGCAACAGCGCGTTTGGGTTGGCAAGACCAATATCTTCGGCGGCTGAAATCACAAGTCGGCGGGCAATAAACTTCGGATCTTCTCCTCCAGCCACCATTCGTCCGAGCCAATAGATGGCGGCGTCGGGGTCGGAACCACGGATACTTTTGATAAAAGCGGAGATGATATCGTAGTGAAGCTCGCCATTCTTGTCGTAGGCACTTGGATTCTGTTGCAGACGGATGGTTATCAAATCGTCTGTCAATTCCACCGTCTCCTTATCCTGTTCCGCATTGCAGACGAGGTCGATGATATTGAGCATTTTTCTCGCGTCGCCACCGGAGAAGCGGAGTAGGGCATTGGTCTCCTTCAGCACCACATTCCTTTGTTTCAACTCGTAATCCGTGGAGATGGCTTTTTCAGCGAGACGCAATAGATCCTCATTCTCAAGTGGTTTCAACACATACACCTGGCAGCGGGAAAGCAATGGGGTGATCACTTCGAAAGAAGGGTTTTCCGTCGTCGCACCGATCAATGTGACCACGCCCCTCTCCACAGCGCTCAATAATGAATCCTGTTGCGACTTGGAGAAGCGGTGGATCTCGTCGATGAACAGGATAGGGGCTTGCGTGTCGAATCCGCGGGAATGTTTTGCCTTTTCCAATACTTCACGTATATCCTTCACTCCGGAAGAAATGGCGCTCAAGGTGAAAAAAGGCAGACGCAGTTGTTCGGCAATGATTCCTGCAAGAGTTGTTTTGCCGACACCCGGAGGTCCCCACAGAATGAATGACGAGATCTTTCCAGAGTCGATCATACGACGAAGCACCGCACCGTCTCCGATGAGATGCTGTTGTCCAACATAGTCCTCCAGCGACTTTGGTCGCATTCTTTCCGCTAATGGCTGCATTTTATTTAATAAATGTGAAAATTCACCACAAAAATACGATTTGCCCGTAGAATAATCTAATATTTTTATTTTCATTTGCATCAGAAAACTAAAAACGAAAGATTATGAAACTGACTAAATTGATATTCGCTGCAATCGCAACATGTTTGCTATTCAGCTCGGCAGACGCTTTCGCACAGCGTTCACGTGGTGGATCAGAGTCTTCCGCTCGCCCAGCCACATCGACTTCGGTGTCTGCTTCACCGTCGTCTTCAAACACTCCTTCAAAAGGAAACACAACATCGTCAGTACGTGTTGAGCGTTCGGCTCGTCCTACAGCTCAGCCTGCTCACAACAATAATCATGTGGCTCCACCAAAGGCTCCCAACCGTGTTGAGCGTGGACCGGTATCAACTTCGTCGCCAAGCAAGCGTCTACAGCCGCATAAGGTGGCTCCTGCAGCCAACTATCACAAGCAGCCTCATTATGGTTCGTCTGTGTCGATGAAGAAGGCTACCAGAAAGTCGCATGTGATCAAGCATCATACAGGTGATTACTACTATCGTGACGGTATTTTCTACCGTTACCACAACAATAAGTATGTGATCCATCGTCCACATGCAGGATTCCGTGTGGCATCTATTCCAGAGTATCGTGTCGTTTGGGTTAACGGAGTGTCGTACTACTATTATTATGGTACATTCTACTCATACATGGCACCATCTCGTGAGTATGTGGTGGTGGCACCTCCAGTAGGAGCGATTGTGGAGAGTATTCCTGACGGCTATGAGAGAATCGACATCAACGGCAATACTTACTACACTGTTGGTGGAGTGCAGTATAAGGCTGTCATTTTCAATGGCGAAATTTGGTATGAAGTGATTAAAGTCGACAACGACTATTGATTATATTTAGATATGAATTAAATAAATTAGGAAAGACGGGCAGTGATGTCCGTCTTTTTTCTTCTACTGTATTCTCTTTTATTGGAATAATATGTAATTTTGTATCGTTGAATCAAGAATAACATTCCAAATTATGGCACAGATACAAACATTGGATGACATAGACATCCGAATTTTGCGAGAATTGCAACAGAACAGCCGTCTTACAAATAAGGAGTTGGCGGCGCGTATCCACTTGAGCACAACGCCGACTTTCGAACGTCACCGTCGTTTGGAGCGCGAGGGTTATATCAAAATGTATACGGCGATTATCGACGCTGACCGAATAGACAGAAGTTTCGCGGTTTATTGTAATATCAGTTTCAAGCAGATCAACCGAGAGGTGGCGGATGAGTTTCGTGAGATAGTGTCGAGTTGGGAGGAAGTGACGGAATGCTACAACGTGAGTGGTGACTGCGACTTCCTTATGAAGGTGAATGTGCGTGGAATGAAAGAGTATCAGGAGTTTATCCTTTACAAGGTGGGAGAGTTAGATTATGTCGGCAGGGTTCAGAGTGTGTTTGTGATGGAGACGTTGAAGCAGAATTATGGTATCAGGTTGTGATGGTTAATGGTTGATGATGGAAGGTTGATGATGGATGGTGGACGGTTTAATCAATCCTTAACCATCAATCGTCAATCATCAATCGTCAATCGTCAATCGTCAATCATCAATCATCAATCGTCAATCATCAATCGTCAATCATCAATCGTCAATCATCAATCATCAATCGTCAATCGTCAATCATCAATCGTCAATCATCAATCGTCAATCGTCAATCATCAATCGTCAATCGTCAATCATCAATCGTCAATCGTCAATCATCAATCGTCAATCATCAATCGTCAATCGTCAATCATCAATCATCAATCATCAATCATCAATCATCAATCATCAATCGTCAATCGTCAATCGTCAATCGTCAATCATTTTTATTTTCCTAGTTTTGTTTTCACAGATTTTACAATAGCAGACAAACATTTTAGAATTCGTATGCAATCGTGATTTATTGATTCAAAATTTGAATCATTAAGATATCCATTATCATGAAGTAAGTTTAACCAATAGTCTGTTTCGTCAGCTTCTTTTAGAGCGATATTCATTTTGTTCAAAAAAATCAGCTTTCGATTGAGCGTGATTAGCTTCTCGAATATTTGCTCCTATTGATGTACCGCTTCTGTATACCTGTTTGGCCATCACAAACTCCTTGTATTCAGCATCTTCTGTAAGATATTGAAACAAGCGAGAAATACGGCGAGCAAAATCATATGATAAAATCTGAACGTTGCCAGAAATCTTTTGATTTTCCGACATCAAGTTAGATAGATTCCATCTTTTATTTTTGTACTCCATACTAATCATATTTTGGATGGATGGTTGATGATGGACGGTTTAATCAATCCTTAATCATCAACCATCAATCATCCATCCTCAATCATTTCTCAACTGGCATTGAGGCGTTCTGCCAACCCAACATTCCAGAGTTAAGCTCGATCACCATATACCCCATGTCTGCCAATGCGTTTGCTGCTATTTTGCTTCGTTTTCCTGAGCGGCAGTAAACTGCTATTTTTTTCTTCTTGTCCAGCTTGGCTGCTTCTGTCTGGAAATCAGCACTTTTCATATCGATGTTTTGAGCTCCTTTGATGTAGCCAGACTTGTATTCCGCTGGTGTGCGAACGTCTACCACAACAACAGAGTCGTTTTTGATTGCTGTTGCAAATTCAGTGACAGACAGTGAAGTGAATTCACCCGCATTTGCTGCTACTGCAGAGCTGAATCCTAATGCAATTAAAATCCTTTTCAATCTATTCATAGCTTATTGTATTGGTTCTTAATTTCTTGCTTTATTGAGTCTTTGTCCAATCCACACAATTTGTACAACTCTTCAGGAGTGCCGTGCTCCACGAATTTGTCCGGCAGTCCGAGTCGTTTGACCATTACTGGAATATCCGAGTCGTTGAAGAATTCGGTCACTGCAGAACCCATTCCTCCATTTTTCACTCCGTCTTCCACCGTGATAATGCGACGGAATTTTTTTCCGACTTCTCTCAATAAGTCCTCGTCCAATGGCTTGACGAAAATCATATTGTAGTGCGCTGGATTGAATCCCTCATCATTAAGATCTTTTATAGCTTTGGCGACGGTGTTGCCAATTGGTCCGACGGTAAGCACGGCTATTCCGTCTCCATCATTAAGAATTTCTCCCTTTCCGACGGGGATTTCTTCAAATGGGCAGTGCCAGTCTTTCTGTTCTCCTTTGCCTCGTGGATAACGTATCATGAACGGTCCTTTATCTGGCAGCTGGGCGGTGTACATCAATTTGCGCAATTGGCTTTCGTTGATTGGCGACGCAATTGTCAAATTTGGCACTACACGGAATGCCGCTAAATCAAATGCTCCATGATGAGTCGCACCGTCTGCACCGACTAATCCGGCACGGTCGAGACAGATCACCATGTTAAGATTCTGTATTGCCACGTCGTGGATGACATTGTCGTAACCTCTTTGCATGAAAGAAGAGTAGATGTTGCAGAACGGCATCAGACCTGCTTTTGCCATACCTGCGGAGAATGTCACGGCGTGTCCCTCGGCGATTCCGACGTCGAATGCACGGTTTGGCATCTCATGCATCATATATGTCATCGAGCAACCGGTCGGCATGGCTGGTGTCACTCCTACGATTTTCTCGTTTTCACGTGCTAATTCAAGCAGTGTGTGGCCGAACACGTCTTGGAACAAAGGTGGTTGGTCTGTCTGGATGACCTTGATCTTTTCTCCCGTCTCAACGTCAAACTTGCCTGGAGCATGCCACTCTGTTGCCGCCTCTTCTGCTGGTTTGAATCCTTTGCCTTTCTTGGTGATAAGATGAAGAAGTTTAGGCCCCTTGATGCGTTTCAAGTCTTCCAAAAGTGATACTAATTCAACGACATTATGTCCGTCTGATGGACCGAAATATCTGATATTCAAACCCTCAAACATGTTTTGCTGGCTGCCCAACAATGATTTGACGGAATTTGTAAGACGGGTAAATCTACCTTTTTTGTCGTCGCCGATGATACCGGCATTAACAGCACGGTTGTATAATCCTTCACGGATACGGTTGTATCGTGGTGAAGAAGTCAGTTTCAGCAGATAATCGCTTACCCCTCCCACTGCTGGGTCAATCGCCATGTGGTTGTCGTTGAGGATGATAAGCAGATTATTGTCGCATATGGATGCGTTGTTCAGTCCTTCAAAAGCAAGTCCACCTGTCATCGCACCGTCTCCGATTATGGCAACGGTATGGTTTTCTTTGTGTTCAAGTTTAGATGCCACCGCCATTCCTAAAGATGCGGAAATGGAGTTGGAAGCATGACCTGCTATGAATGAGTCGTATTCACTCTCTTTAGGGTTTGGAAAACCGCTGATTCCGCCAAACTTACGGTTTGTGTTGAACACTTTGCGTCTTCCTGTAAGAATCTTATGTCCGTAAGCCTGGTGACCCACATCCCAAACGATGTTGTCAGACGGCATGTCGAACACGTAATGCAGAGCGACGGTGATCTCTATCGTGCCAAGACTGGATGCGAAGTGCCCTGGGTTGTGCGACAACTCATCAATGATGAATGCACGCAACTCTTCACAAACTTGAGGCAGTTGTTCCACCTTAAGTTTCTTCAAATCCGAGGGATACTCGATATTATTGAGTAGACTTTCTTTCATTTCCATTCTTCTCTCGCTTTAACCATCAATTCCAACACTTGGCTTATTACGCTGTTGTTGGAGTAGTTCTTTACTACAAAGTCTGCTTTATTTATTTTTTCGTCATCGCTGGTTTGGTTGGCCATACGTTGGCGGATTTCTTCGATATTTGCGGAATCGCGTTTAGCGACTCTTTCAATTCTGGTCTCAATAGGAGCGTAGACGAGGCATACTTTGTCGACGCAGTTGTCGTTCAGACCGCATTCGTAGAGTATTGCACTCTCCAAAGCTACAATGTCTTTTTTTTGATCCATGCACCATTTGTTGAAATCATTCTTCACAGCTGGATGCACGATTCCTTCAACCTCAGTCAGCAAAGCGGCGTCAGAAAAAATCTTTGCTGCCATCTTTTTTCTGTTGAGACGTTGCCCTTCATACACGTCGTCTCCAAGCAGATCCATTATTTTTCGTCTCACATCCGCGTCATGCTCCTGTAGCCATTTGGCTCTGGAGTCGCAGTCATAAACTGGGACACCTAATACGGAAAGTGTTTTGCTGACGACACTTTTGCCGGATCCGATACCGCCTGTGATTCCAAGTCTCAACATTATTGCTCAGTTTTTGTTTCGATTATAAACTCAACCTGGTCTGGATGCAAAGAGATTCCGAAGATTCCTTCGGCGCTGTTGGCAACCTCCACGTTGATTTTTTTGCTTTTGCTGTTGATCTTGTTGTAGTCCACAACGAGTGTGAACGACGAAGGTGTTATCTTGTCCCAATTGCTGACACCGACCTTACATTTCACACCTACGGAAGCAGGGAATGTCTTCAGTGTCAGATTGGCAGGAACGTTCTTTTTGTTGATGCCGACCACATCGATTATCTTTTCTGTGACTTGCTCAGCTTTAATTTCCACAGTGACCTGTGACTCATTGAAAGAGATATTGTCACTCTTTCTCAACGGAACAATCTTAGTTGTGTTTTCGAAAATGTCGCCGAAAAGTGAGTCGGCGGGCATGGTCTCCAGAGAATCAATCTTATCCAAAGTCTCTTTCGTTCCGAAAATATCCACTTTTTCTGGAGAAATTGTCACATCACCGATTTGGATATACTGTGGGCGAAGACGGATATTGCCGACCAGTTTAACGGGCACAGTCTTCTTTTCTATTTTGAATATGGACACTTTGATTGTGTCTGGAGAATAACTTTCGATTTTTGTATTGGCATTAAGTTGCTCTTTCAGTTTTGCTTCGAAACTTTTTGCCTGAATCAGATTTTTGCCTTCTTGTAGTTTTTCTCTTCCGATTTTGATAGTGTCGAATCCATAGCCAAGAAAAGCAAATGCCATTTTAGCGTGGTATTTGAACAATGTTTGCCATTGGTCTGTCACCGTCACTTCAAGTGCAGGGCAAAGTTGTTCGCTTTTGCAAAAACCTTCAGGTATCTCTTCATATTGTATCGGAATTTGGATAGTAGACTCACCTTTTTCCGACGATGCCTGCATCAGCCAGAGGGTAGCGGATATAGTCAAAAAAAACAAAAAGACCCAAAGGTCTTTGCTCGTCACAAATTCCTTGGCCTTTTTGATTTGTTTTTCTATAAAATTTAGAAATTCGTCTTTCACTACACTCTAAATGAGGAATTACTTAGAATAGTTAGAAGCGTCAGTTGGGGCAGAGTTTGACTGAACTTCGTTTGTTGGATAGACGTAGTTGACGTTTACATTAACAACAACGTTAGGTGCGATTTCGATGCGGATTGTCACACCGTCTGCCTCTATACTTTTGATTTTGCCGTAGATACCAGTCTGTAGAATCACAGTGTCGCCAGCCTTTAGGTTGGCACGGTATTGACGGATTTTTTTCTCCTGTTTTTTCTGGCTCCAGATCATGTAGATGAAGAATGCACCGAAGATTATAATCATTGGTAACATAGAGCCCATGCCTGGCTGAGCCTGTAGTAGAATTGATAATAGATTCATGTTTTGAATTTTTTAGATTATCTTGTTTTTGGTGTTATCACCGCAACTTTTGTCAATTTGTTTTGTTCTTTAAGATCTTTCACGATAGCGTCAAGCACACCGTTGATGAAAGTTGAACTTCTTGGAGTGCTGTAGTATTTGGAAAGCTCCACATACTCGTTCATAGTGACAACGATTGGAATATGAGGGAATGCGAAAAGCTCAGCAATCGCGGTTTGAAGGATGATCTTGTCCATGAATGCGATACGCTCCTTGTCCCAGTTTTTGATGTGAGTCATGATTAGCTCGTCATACTCAGCCTGGTTGTATATAACCTTTGTAAGTAGAGTAAGAGCGAAAGTCTCGTCTGTTGGGTCGCTGAACTTAGGCATCAACTCGTAGTCGTTAGGGGTTGTCTCCTCGTAGCGTGCGATTGTTTTCATGATGAAGCTGATGACAGTCTCAGTGTCATCGTTCCAGTAGATCGACATGCCTTCCAACTCTTCTGTCAGCATCTTGTTTGAGGTAACTACACTTTTGTAGAATCCACGTAGGAAACGACGGTCGCAGTCGTAGTCACGTTCGCTCGCTTCGGCAGTTTCGTAAGCCTGGGAAGTCAAAGCCTCGGCGTATAGGGAATTGATGATTTCAGGATGCTTGTTCCATGATAATTTGTGCTCCTCTAGGAATTTGTTCAGAGTCTCGTTTTCAGCAAGCTGTTGTGCCACTTTGTTTTCAGCCAAGAAATCTGCAGGGATTTTTTCTCCACTGTCAAAGTTGGCATCACCGGCCATCTGGCATCTTTTTGCGATAGACTCTTTTCTTGTTTTAGCATAGTCAGACACTTCGACAGCAAGTCTAAGCAATAGCATGTAAAGCTCGTATGTCTTGTCGAGAGAGAGAGTCAACTCATTTTTTGCGTCGTTGACATCTTTACTGTTGCTTTTGTAGTACGAAAAAAGTATCTGAATTACTTTGATTCGAAGAAGGATTCTGTTTATCATCTTTTTTTCTATTTAGCTTCGCAAAATTAGTAGAAAAAATGCAAAGCTTGAAATTTTTTAGTGCAAAAACACGATTTGTGGAGTTTTCTCCTTTTTTAATTTGACAGTGTATTCTGGATAATACGATTAGTGTTTGAAAAAGTAGAGACGCACGGATGTGCGTCTCTGTAAACCAATGATTGTCTCTACAAGCTGTTTTGTATTATTCTGCAGACGAGTCAGAATTGTCTACCAATTTCTTCATTCCGTCGAAATTGAATCCAAGAGAGAAACGCAATGTCCTGTCAAGTGGACAGTTCGCACTAGAATGAGACGCGATTAGATATGCGGCATTGATCTCAAACACTCTCATTTTGAATCCTATTCCGGCTGCAAAATATTTTCTGTTTCCTTTTGTCTCATTTTCATGAAAATATCCGAAGCGAGCCATAAACATATCTCTGTAGGAGTATTCTCCACCCAAGCTCCATGTGATTTCTTTCATTTCCTCTCCGAATCCACCTGAATCACCAAATGATTTGAAGATTCCTTTGATTGTACCATGATTACGGTATTCATCCAAAGCATTTTCGTATTCCTCCCTGGTCTCGTAGTCACTTTCAAGAGGAGTTGTTGGTACTAAAAGCTTGTTGATGTCGAATGATACAGAGAATTTGTTGTAGGCATCGATTGGAAATTCATAATTGACACCCAATCTCCAATTTGTTGGGAGATACTGATATGTCGCTCCGTCGTCGTATGTTGGTTTAGCGCCGATGTTTGAGATGTTGGTACCGATATTCAATTTTGCTACTCTCTTGTCTGACAAATCAAATGGACGACTGTAGAAAGCAGAAATGTCGGCTGCAACTGACTTCGCGGCATTGTAAGACTGCTCGTCTACCACACCGTTCATCAAATCGGATAAAATGAATCTTAACGCAACAGAGGCGTTCCAATACTGGCTAAGTGCACGGGAATATGCAGCGTCGAACGCCATTTCATATGGATTAGCTGTGCCTTGTGAGATTACTTCTCCTGATGGGCCAGGCATGTCTGTTAAGTTGATCTCTCCGTAAGAGAAATATCTCAAAGATGCTGACAGGGCCTGCTTGTCGTCTAATTTATAGTAGCCAGCCAAATATGCTAAATTGATATCGTTTACAATATTTCTCAACCAAGGAGTGTATGATATTGCTACTCCTCCTTTACCTTCCATAGTTGCGTATTTTGAAGGATTCCAATATTGAGAAAAAATGTCGGCAGATGTCGCGGCTCCAACATCTCCCATACCACCACCTCTTGCATCAGGGGCAATACTCAAAGAAGGTATTGCAGTCTGTAAAGGGTTGAAGTAATCGCCTTTGCTTTCTGCACTTACACTCAATACGGATAGCATCATGGCTGTTCCTACCAAACTTACTTTTATTCTTTTCATCTATCTATTCTATTTTAGCTTTTTCTACTCATTTAACGTGCAATATTACTATTTATTGTGCAATTACCATTATTTTTTCTGTTTTTTCTGCAAAATTAGATTTTTCTGTGGCTATTCTGACGCGTAAAAAGTATAAACCTGATGCAACTTTGCCTTTTTCATTAAGATTCCATTCAATCTTCCAAAATCCATCAGTTTGCTTATCTTTCAACTCTTTTTTTGAAATTTCTCTGCCAGACAAATCAATCAATGAACATTCTATGGTTTGGACTTCGTCTGGTCTGTTAGTTTTTATAAAAACAGTGAAATTATCCTTTGCTGGATTAGGGCAGACTGTCAGAATGTCTATTTCCGGCGCTAATTTTTCTGTTACAAAGATTCGAATTGAGGATTCTGATGAGTTGTTTTGCAAATCCCATGCTTTTACTTTGATTGTATGCCATCCTTCACTCAAATTTTTTCCTATGTGATATTCTACTTTTCCTTCAGTACAACTTCCAATATCGTATTTGAAGTAGGAATTTAGAGAAATGACATTTTTAGTGTCGTCATCAATGATCAGAGTTATGTTATGTCCGACACTGCTGCCAGTGACATTTATTCCGCTTGCATCAGATAATTCCACATATATCATCGGGTTTGGATTTACATTATATCCATCTTTGTATTTATTGCCGTTTGTTGTCAATGAGATGTTCGGTCCTATATTGTCTGACTCCACATCTGACGCACTGCCTCCGATTAGAAAACTGTCGTTTGAGCCCATGGCATCCCAGCCGTTGTTTTCATCATACGCATACATTGACAGCCTTCCGTATTCTACTTTATAGTTGATGTCTTTTGGTATAATCATTTGAATCTCAAATTTGCCATCAGTCACTACAGTAGATCCGGAATACAGAATGCTTTTGTGTTCGTAGTATGTGAACGGGTCTGCTTGTTTTGTGACATCTATAACACTGCCATTAGGCTGGGTTTCTTTAACTGTCAGATTTTTATTTGCTTTTGTTTTTATTTTTATCTCTTTGTCTTTGAGTGTGGCGTTCACAATTCCATTGAACTGTGTCAATGTGTTGCCTGTCTCGTCTTCAACATGACAAAAGAATTTTTCTCTGGATAGTGCTTTTAGAGTGTCTGCCTTGGAGACGGTGCCATCTCTCTTCAAAGTGATTATTGAATCGACTACCAGATTAAGTTCTGGCACTTTAAGTTTTATCCCTGGATCTCCCAATAGGATATAAACCATTTTGTTGAAATCTGATCCGTTTGCTGTTTTAGCGGCTCTGTATATTTTCCCTAAACGGTATTCGTTCTCTGGATTAAATAGTTGTTTAAGAAAATTCTTGTCCAACGACAGGTTTTGATCGGAGTATGCTGTACGTGCAGCACCTATAGACGCGATCGCTCCTCCATTGGGATTTAGAACGATTTCTTCTCCGAAACTATTTCTGAAATCGTCATACTGAGAAACATTGCAGCTGCCAGCAAACCACACGGGGTATATCTTGTTGTAGATATTATTTAATTGTGAGATAGAATATGAATGTTCTGTACTGATGGCATTGTATGAACCATGGCCGAGATAGTTGAAAATCAATGCTCCTTCATTGAATTTCTTTGTTATTCCGGCAGTCACATCGGGATATCTTCGTGATCCTACGCTCATGTCACAAGTGAAGTTGTCCCAGTAGATACGGGAGATATTCATCCTTGATTCTGTATCGTTTATTGTGCTTATCGCTTCTTCTTGTTGGCGCAGAAATAAGTGATAGTTAAAAGATGATTGTGCTTCTTCGTTGTCATCTGCAAGTGCAAGGATTTTTGTTTTCCATTCGCCTGGCTCTGATGCATAGTATTGTTTGACTTTGTTGACAAGATTTTCTGCTTGACTTGTTTTTGAAACAGGGAATCTGCCAACACCGATGTTCATCCTTTTGTTCATATGTAATTTGTTGTAACCCAATGTGCTGTCTTCTAGATATCCGAAATAGTCGTCGCATGAGTAGCTGTAAGATTCGTTTAATGATTCGACGGATTGGTATGTCAGCATTTTATTGTAGTCTGTAATTGTATATATTCCTCTGTTGTCGTATGTTCCGTCCCCAATTAATAACAGATATTGTGGATAAAGTCCGTATTTTGATTTTGCGGCTCTGTCCCATAACATTTTCATGAATGCTCTGATGGCTGTAGGATCTGGTGTTCCGCTTGAGAATTCATTGAATACTTGGTCGGAAGTGACAACCGCAACGCTCATGCCATCCTCTTGTTTATGAAAATCGGCTATTTCTTTGGCTTGGTTGATGAACTCTGAATTTGTGACCACAACATATTCGATGTCCTTAAGTGCATGGAGATTTTGGTTGTCTACATTTCCCACAATCTCTGGTCTTTTGAACTCGGCGTTCCAGTTGACCATGATGTATCTGCCGATAGTTGGTCTTGTTTTGATTGTGAATATAAGACTATCTTTATTCATTCTTGTTGGTACTCTTTTGACATCTTCAATTTCCGACACATCCCAAACCTGAATGCTGGAGTTTGAATTTAATGCTGCGTAGGTGATGTTTGTGTCTATATAAGATGAACTTACTGGGATCATTTGGTAATCTACGTTGCTTTTTAAGTGGCATTTTGCTGCGGCTATTATATAGTCGATATATCCTGCTCCTGTGATTGCGTCTGTGTTGTACTGGCAAGTGAATGATAGATTGTCTGAATATTGGTTGCGGATTGAAAAGTCGACAATCATTTCTTTTCCAAAAATGTTTTTATCTCTGTCTTTGTCTAACAGATCTATTTTTTTGGTTATGTCTGTTAAATTGGTTGAAATGTGAAAATATCCTGGTTTTGAGGAAGACGACATTATTTTGCTGTGTATCCAAGCTGTATCATTGTTAACCAGGTTGTTGAATTTAATTGTGAATTTTTTGCTGTCATCATTACTGAACTTGCTTCCATACCATATTCTTCCGGTTTTACCTATGTTTATATCGGTAAAATTCAGATATCCGATGGCTGTGTAAGTCGTTTCTTTTGTGTCATTTTCTGTCAACTTGTCTGCAAATTCAATTCTCTTTGCTTCAGTGTTTTCCTCGTGTAGAAAATAATAGGAATAGTCAGAAGTGTAGTTGTCTGTAATGCCGATATTGTTGGTGGTTGAATTGTTTGCTTTTGTAAGTTTCACAACTCCTCTTAGATAGAATGCGACTCTATCTCCCAAATCCACAACTGGTTGGTCGGTCAAGTCGTCGATGTAATGGTTGCTTTCTGTGAAATCTTCATTAAGCAATTCGCCTCCATACCCGCGTAGGTGCACATTTTTAGGGTTGGAAAATCCCATATTGCGTAATTCATCGTAAGAAAAAGAGTAAATTCCTTCTTCTTGAACTCGTATCTTCACTGTTTTACCGCTTGACAATACCGATTTGTTTGTGTATGATCGTAGGTCTTGGGCTCTGACTTCGTTTAATGAAGTCGATATGATTGCTAACAAGCATGTTGTTATTAGTTTGAATAATTTATCCATAACAAAAAAAATTAGGCAGATAGAAATTTTTATTCTATCTGCCCATTTAACGTATGGTAAAAACTGTTTATTGTGAAACAACCAGAACTTTTTCTGTTTTTTCTGTGAAATCTGATTTCTCAGTAGCGACACGTACATTTAATATGTATAGACCTGGGGACACTCTTCCATTTAGATTCCATTCTATTTCCCAAGTGCCGTCTACAGGTTTGTCTTTCAGTTCTTGTCTTAAAATTTCTCTGCCTGACAATTCCGACAATGTACATTCGACTGTTTGAACCTCGTCTGGTCTGTTTGTCTTTATATACGATACGAATTTGTCTTTTGCCGGGTTAGGGTAGACTGTCAGTGTTTCAATCTCAGGAGCCAAGTTTTCGTTTACATAGATTCTTAATGTAGATTCAGATGAATTGCTTTGCAAGTCCCAGGCTTTGATTTTGATTGTGTGCCAGCCTTCATTCAATGCTTCTTCTATGTGGTATTCCACTCTTCCTTCCGTACAACTTGCAGTATTGTATTTGAAGTATGAATTTAGAGATATAACATTTTTTGTGTTGTCATCAATTGTCAATGTTATATTATGACCGATACTACTTCCGGTTGCATTTATTCCACTATTATCAGACAAGTCTACAAAAATCATAGGGTTTGGATTGACTTTGTATCCATCCTTATATTTATCTCCATTTGTAGTTAAAGTGATGCTTGGACCCACATTGTCTGGCTCGACATCTGATGCACTTCCTCCAACTAATAGATTTTCATTTGCTCCCATCGCATCCCAACCATTATGCTCGTCGTAAGCATACATTGATAGTCTTCCATAGTCGACATTGTAGTTGATGTCTTTTGGAATTATAATTTGTAGTTCGAAGACACCATTGGTCACAATTGTCGATCCTGAATATAGGGTGCTCTGGCGATCGTAATAGGTGAATGGATTGATTCCGTTTTTGTTTCCTTTGGTGAATGCCTTGACCTTTTTGTCTTTAAGCGTAGCATTAACGATTCCGTTGAATTGCTTCATTATATTGCCAGTCTCATCTTCAACGTGACAAGATATTTTCACCTTTGAAAGTGCTTTCAGTGTGTCTGATTTAACGGCTGTGCCATCTGTATTCAAAACAACAATCGAGTCAATTACCAAATTCAATTCCGGCACTTTTAGCTTTAGGCCTGGGTCTCCCAACAATATATAAACCATTTTGTTGGAATCTTGGCCTCTTGCTGTTTTGCAGGCTCTGTAAATTTTGCCTAATCGGTATTCGTTATCTGGATTAAATGCTTGTCTCAGAAAATCTTTGCTCAAAGATAGATTTGGCGATGCGTAGGCTGTTCGTACGGCACCAATGGATGCAATTGCTCCTCCGTTAGGATTGAGCATTATCTCCTCACCAAAACTAGATCTGAAATCGTCGTATTGAGATAGATTACAGCTTCCTGCAAACCATACAGGATATATTTTGTTGTATATCGATTGTACTTGTGATATAGAATAGGAATGTTCTGCACTGATTGCGTTGTATGAACTGTGTCCCAAATAGTTGAAAATAAGTGATCCTTCAGTGAACTTTTTGGTTATCGCAGCTGTGACCTCTGGGTATCTGCGGGATCCTCCGCTCATGTCACAATTGAAGTTGTCCCAATAGAAACGAGTCACATTCATTCTTGGTTCTGTATCCTCAAGTGTTGAAATGGCTTCTTCTTGATGGGTTGAAAATGAGTGATAACCTGAAGATGACGTCTGCTCGTCGTTATCGTCTGCCAACGCAAGGATTTTTGTCTTCCATTCGCCAGGACCTAACGCATAGTATTGCTTTACTTTGTTGACAAGATTTTCTGCTTGCTCTGCTTTTGAGATTGGGAATCTGCCTACTCCAATATTTATACGCTTGTTTGTATATAGATTGTTGTACCCGAATGAGCCATCTTCAACATATCCGAAATAGTCGTCGCATGAGAAACTTGATGTTTCGTTCAGGGATTTGACAGATTGATATGTCAGTATTTTGTTGTTGTCATTCATCTTTAGAATGCCTCTGTTGTCGTATGTTCCGTCTCCCATCAACAATAGATATTGTGGGTATACTCCGTATTCCGACTTGGCGGCTTTGTCCCAAAGCATCTTCATGAAAGCTCTGATTGCTGTTGGGTCTGGTGTTCCACTTGAAAATTCATTGTACACTTGGTCGGTTGTGACAACAGCAACGTTCATTCCGTCTTCTTTTTGATGAAACTCTGCTAGGTCTTTGGCTTGGTATACGAATTCTGGATTTGTGACTACCACATATTCGATATCTTTAAGAGCATGCAAATTTTGGTTGTCAACATTTCCAACGATTTCTGGAGTTGGAAAGCCTCCACCCCAGTTGACTAAGATGTATCTGCCTACAGTTGGTCTTGTTTTTACTGTGAATATCAGGCTGTCTTTGTTTAATCTTGTTGGCACTCTTTTGATATCTCCAATTTCCGATACGTCCCACACCTGAATGTTAGATGATGAATTCAATGCGGCGTATGTGATGTTTTCTTCCGTTGAAGACGAACTGACAGGAATCATTTGATAGCCAACATTGCCTTTCAAATTACATTTTGCAGCTGCTATTATATAGTCAATGTATCCGGCTCCTGTTGTTGATGCTGTTGTGTATTTGTATGAGACTGATATAGAATTAGATGCTGTCTGTGTAACCTCTGCTTCCATTATTTTCTCATATCCTAAATCGTATTTGACTATTTTGTCAAATGTGGCGGATTTCTCTGTCAAATCAGTTTTGATGTTGAATTCTCCTGTCATAGACGATGCTGACATCACATTGCTGTATATTTTTCCTGTTTCTCCGCTTATCATATTGGTGAAGGAGAATGTGAAGGTCTTGCTGTCTCCGTTGCTGAATTTGTTTCCATACCAGTTTCTGCCGGTTTTGGCGACGTTGATGTCATCAAATTTTTGCCATTTGATGGCTGTGTATGTTGTTTCTTTTATGCTGTCTTCTGCTAATTCCTCAGCAAACTCGATTCTTTTTGCCTCAGTATTCTCCTCATGAAGAAAATAGTAGGAATAATCAGACGTGTAGTTTTCTGTTATGCCGATATTGTTGGTGGCAGATGCGTTTATTTTGGTTAGTCCTACAACTCCTCTTAGATAAAATGCGATTTTGTCTCCTAAATCCACAACAGGTTGGTCGGCCAAATCGTCGACGTAAAGATTACTTTCTGTGAAATCTTCGTTCAGCAATTCGCCTCCGTATCCGCGTAGGTGCACATTTTTAGGGTTGGAGAATCCCATCTCACGCAACTCATTGTATGTGAATGAGTATAGACCTTCCTCCTGCACTCTAATCTTTACTGTCTTTCCGCTCGACAATACTGATTTGTCGGTGTATGTACGCAGATTCTGCGCACTGGCAACACTCATGGATGCCAATGTCATCGCAATCGTGTACGTGAATATATTTTTTAATGACTTCATAATCATTCAATTTTGTTATTTGACACTGAATTTAAGCAACTCCTGGCCTTCGATGAATCCTTTGATCTCGTCTCCAATCTCCACTTTGCCCACTCCGCTTGGTGTGCCTGTGAAAATCAGATCTCCCGTCTTCAAGGTGAAATATTTGCTCGCCAACGATACAATTTCCGCTATCGACGTGATCATATCTCCGCTGTTGCCTGTCTGCACTATATTGCCATTCTTGCTTAGACTGAAATTAATGTTCTGTAAATCTGCAAATTCACTTTTGTCAATGAATTCTCCTATTGGAGCGGAATTGTCAAACCCTTTGCTGATATCCCATGGGGCTCCTGCTTTTTTAGCCGCGGCCTGAAGGTCTCGAGCCGTAAAGTCGACTCCGATAGTGATGGCATCGATATAACGCTCTGCAAATTTGACGCCGATGTTCTTTCCCATCTTGCCGATCCTCACCACCAGTTCCGCCTCATGCTCTACCTGCTGTGAAAAATCGGGCAGATAGAACGGTTTGTTCTCTCGTAGAAGAGATGTCTCTGGCTTCAGAAAAAGCACTGGCTCTTTCTTTTCTTCTTTATATAATTCTGCATTGTGGGAACCATAGTTCCAACCTACACAAATAATCTTCATAATATGTTCCAGTATACCAATTTCGCAAATTTAAGATTTTATTTTTCTTTTTGCGTGATTTGTATTAAAATGTTTTTAACATAAATGAAGTCTTATGAATTTTAATGTTTCTAAAATAAAAGAAGCGGTTTGAAATTTTAGTTTTTCTTCAAAACGTGTATTTTTGTTTTTGAAAGACAGAAACGAAATACATAAATTAATTATATGGATTGGAAAGATTCGCTATCAGCGCTTAAAGGCACATTGCCACAGGGAGATGCAGAACCAGTTGTAGAGGAAAATGTGGAGGAGAAGGTGGATTCTCAGAATTTGATCGTTAGTTTTGAAAAGAAGGGTAGAGGAGGGAAGACTGCCACTATCATCTCTGGTTTCACTTGTGATTTGGAGACGGTGCATCAGATTGCTGACGTGTTGAAGAAAAAACTGGCGACAGGTGGTTCATACCGTGAGGAGGAGATCCTTCTTCAGGGCGACAAGCGTGACGCTGCTGTGGAGTGCCTGAAAAAACTTGGTCACAAGGCGAAAAGGGGAAATTGAATTTAATTCGTAATGCTTAATGCGTAATTCGTAATTGTGGGTGGAATCTAAACAATGGGATAATCATGAGACGCACGACCGTGTGTATCTACAAGAGGTTGAATCATCAGATGTGTGTTTTGTTCCAACAATTACGCATTACGCATTATGATTTTTTATCTTTCTTTGTTCAGCCAATCGTAGTAGTACTTTAAAATTATACTTGACATTCCGTCTGGATGGTCTGAAATGTCAAATAAATATTTTTGTAGACGTGAGCCTCCCCAAAGCCCCCAATTGTTTCTGATCCACATGCCTAAACTGAAATGTAAATCTATGGTGTCATCTTTCTTTGAAAGCCCTTTGATGTATTCCTTGTCTTTCTCACTTATAATTTTATCCAGCTGAACACAGCAATCCTCAATATCTTTTGGAATGTATACTCCATTGATAGAGTCCATTTCTATACGTAACTGGTACTCTCTGGCTCTTTTGTCTTGTTCTTCTTTCCTTATTTTTCGTCTTTCTGTAAATCTTTCATTTTGTTTTTCCAGGTCAATCTCTTGGTTGTTCAAATAGCGATGATAAGAGACTAAGATTGTCTCATAAATCTCATCGTAGTTGTAGAATCCTTTCCTATCGAAATATTTCTCAAGTCTCGATGGACGTTTTTCTATTTGTATCCATGTACTGAAGAAAACCATTTTACGATATGTAAATTTTTCATGCTTGCATATGCTGTCTTCTGGCAATGTCCTAATCAACTCTTTTTCGTCGGCTGACATGGTTTTGTCGAGCAGTTTAATACAACCTTTGATATTTCTTGGTATAGGATAGTCTGCCAACCTTTTTTCATAAGCTGAAGATAGCAGCGGAAGGAGCGATAATAGAAATATTATGGTGATTTTAGCTTTCATAATGGTTTATATGTTATTTGTTTTCGACAATTATGCATTGTGAATTGTGAATTATGAATTCCCCCACGACGTGTGGCATGTCCCAACAATTACGCATTATGCATTATGAATTATGCATTAAATCAAAATGCCGTTGCAGTGGTCGATTTCATGCTGGATAATCTGGGCTGTAAAGCCTCTGAATTTCTTCCTTTGTGGTTTGAAATTAAAGTCTAAATATTCCAACTCTATTTCATTGTATCGAATTGTCTTCTTTACACCAGGCAATGAAAGACATCCCTCTTCTGCAGGATAAGGTTTCAATTTCAATGTGATCACAGGGTTGATGAAAGCTTCTTGTTTATCACCCACGCAAACTACAATTATATTTTTCAAGACACCAATCATGTTTGCTGCCATCCCCACGCATCCGTCAAGGTGGGCACGCAGTGTGTCGAGCAGGTCAACGACCACTTGTCTGTCTTCTTCCGTTGCAGGCTCTGATTTCTGTGAGAGAAACAACGGGTCGTGCATTATCTCTTTTACCATTTCCTTTTATTTAGCGATGAACGAGAATTTTTGGCTACCGCCAACAACTATAAAAACATCTTTCCCCATTTGTCAAACTTATTAAGCGATTCTTCGCCGAATTTTTCCAGCTTGCGTCTGGCTTGCTCAAAATCTCTTTCCTCACCCAAGTGTGTTTTGCTGAAAAACTTGTCGGCGAAACAGATGATTTGTTCTTCTATGCTGACTGGACGCATGTCTCGGTGTGGAACAGGAAGATTTTGCTCAATAATCTGCTTCAACGATAATCCAGTGCCTGTGTGACGCTCAGCCACCAATGCATGGCGTGGCAGACCTTCCGCTTGGAGCAGTTCGCTGCCAAGGTAGCCGTGGCAGATGTATGGCTTGTCACCGTCGCAACAGATTCCTGATGCTGAAGTCTTGAAGATTCCAATGTCGTGAAGCATCGCTCCTTCCTCCACAAACTGACGGTCGGCACCAAGTTCAGGATGCGCGTCGACAATCTTCAATGCCTTTTCTGTGACCTCTTTTGAATGGGTGACGAGAATGTGATATAGCTCGCTGTTCTCGTCGTAGTATTTTTTTATTATTGCTATTGGATCTATCATTGTGATTTCTTTTTTCACAAAGGTAATGAATTGGCAGGAAACTCGCAATTAAATAATTTTTCACTTTTTTGTATAAAAATAAACACTTGTTGCAAAGTTGTATCGCGCCATTTAAGTCTGTCTGATGCGATTGCTTGGATGAACCATTTTCTCAACCTTCAGAGAGTGAAAAAATGATCTCTTGCTGGCAATGTGAATTTGTATATGAGACAAGCTTTCCCGACAGTTTTCCTCATGCTTCATGGAATAAAAAAAGGGCCGCTCGTTGTCAAAACGTACGGTCCTCAAACACTTAACCAATTAAAATTTCTATATCTTTTATTCTTTGTTTTGTCCTTTAATCAGCAGGCTTCCTTTTTGCTGGCTTTTTCCGCCTCCTTTTTTTCCTTGCGGAACTTACGGAGCTCTTCCTGCACCTTCACAAGCCTTTGGTTGCTACTGCCTCTCCAGTCGAGACGTGGATCGAACTTAGACTGGTCGAATCTTCCGTCGACAATCACGTCGATATAGTTCAGCAACGGAATAACTTCTTCAATCTCAAGTAGTTCCTCGAATCTGTAGCCTGTATATACCCAGATGTTTTTGCCCGTCTCCTTCTTGATTCTTTTTAAAATGTACCCAAAATCCTTAGGGTTGAAGAAAGGGTCGCCACCTGAAAAAGTGACACCGTCAAGAATAGGATTCTCGTTGATAGACTCAACCATTTCGTCCACCATGCTACGTCTCAATGGAAGTCCGTTTAGCGGATTCCAGCTATTTGGATTCTGACAACCTGGGCAATGGTGTCTGCATCCAGATAGATAGATTGAATAGCGAAACCCTGGACCATCCACGATAGTCTCTGGGTATACTTTCATTATGTGAAGTTCTCCGATTAAGTCTTCCATTTTTCGATTGTTTTACATTCGCAAAGTTGGGAATAAAAAAGTGATTTAAGGTAAAAAAAAATGAAAAGTTTCGTACTAAAATCATAACTTGTTATTATGAGCATTGATATGAAAAATGATTTGAAAAAAATAAAAAAATGTTTGTTTATTCATTTCTAAAATCATTGCGAATAAAAATACAAAAATGCCTTGGATTTATGATTTGAATTGTTCATAACTTGTTGATAACTCGGATTTTATCAAATATGGAAGAAAAAAATCGAGTTTTGTTTGGATAAATAGATAAATCGCCTTACCTTTGCACCCGCAAATGAGAGCCTAAAGGCTATCGAGTTGTGATTGTCCTATGGTGTAATGGTAGCACACCGGTTTTTGGTACCGTTTGACTAGGTTCGAGTCCTAGTAGGACAACAAGAAAAAATGTAGACTTGTAGACGGAATGTTTACAAGTCTTTTTTTATGTTTTTCCCGACAATGCCTGAGTGCCGACTGTCTATTAAGGCAACTAATAATAGGTGAAGAACAACAATCGCAGAGCTTGGTAGATCTAGAGTTGTTTTTTTAACCTGCCCGCAATAAAAATGAATCAAATAGAACCGACGTCGTATATAATAAGTAGACGCTTGGAAAACCAGCAAACATTTTTTGCAAATATTACTTTTCTGCATTAATTTTGTATTTATTGATTCTAATATAATTATGGATAAAAGACAAACGACTCCGTGGGCTTGGATCCCCACATTATATATGGCGGAGGGTGCTCCATATTTTGCAGTGAACACTCTTGCGATGCTTTTCCTTTCAGAAATGGGTCTGAGCAATACAGACGTGGCTCTCTACACCTCTTGGATGTATCTGCCGTGGGTTATCAAACCGTTTTGGAGTCCGATTCTCGACCTGTTTGGAAGCAAGAAGATGTGGGTGGTGGTGATGCAGTTTATTGTCGCTATTGCTCTTGGAGGAGTGGCGTTCACAGCTCCGTGTGACTTCTGGCTCAATGCGTCGTTGGCATTTTTCTGGCTCTGCGCGTTTGCCTCTGCCACTCATGATATAGCTGCCGACGGATTGTATATCCTTGCCCTCGACACCAACCAGCAGTCGTTCTTCGTCGGAATACGTAACACATTCTATCGAATCAGCACGGTGCTATGTCAGTGGGGATGTCTGGTGTTGGCGGGGCAGCTGTTTGAACAGAATACCGTCGACGGAATGGATGTTATTCCTGCGCATGCTAGCGCCTGGAGCACCGTCTTCTATATAATGGCAATCGCGTTTCTCTTTTTGTCCGTTTATCATTTTGCGTTTTTGCCGAATGACAAAAAAAACGTAGAGACGCATGGTCGTACGTCTGAGGATGAAATGTTGTCTGTAGAGACGTACGGTCGTACGTCTCAGAATGGAACCGACGCACAGAAGACTGTAGAATTAGATGGAATCGTAGCGTCGCTCAAGAATAATTTCAAATCATTTTTTGCCAAATTCACGGGTAGGGAACTTATTCTCGCTCTTCTTTTCATCTTTACATACCGTCTTGGTGAGGCTCAGCTTGGAAAGATCGCGCAGCTCTTTTTGAAGGACACTTACGAGAATGGCGGACTTGGATTGTCGCTGACAGATGTCGGCAATATCTACGGTCTGGTCGGAGTGATCGCGCTGATGACAGGAGGGGTGCTTGGCGGAATCGCAGTGTCGAGATATGGATTGAAAAAGATGATGTTCCCGATGCTGCTGTTTATGAATATTCCTAATGTGGTCTATATATTTTTGAGTTCCACACAGACCGCATTTCTTCCGACTATCTATACCATGGTGGCGATTGAGCAGTTTGGCTATGGCTTCGGATTCACCGCGTTCACACTCTATCTTGTCTATATCTCGCAAGGAAAATATTCAACTACACATTATGCTATCTGCACAGGTTTGATGGCGCTCGGAATGATGATTCCTGGAATGATTGCTGGGTATATGCAGGAGACGTTGGGATATACAAACTTCTTCGTGTGGGTATGTATCTGTACGATTCCACCGTTTTTCATAGCTCCGTTGCTTAAGATCGACAGAGAGTTTGGAGTTAAATAATTTAAATTGGATAAGCATAAAACCTGTGTATGAGAGCAGGTTTGAAACATAATCAGCGGGCAGGTTTGAAACCTGCCCCTACGACCTCTGTGTCCTCCATCTAAGCGAAAGCTCTCTTGTGTCCTTTGTGTCTCTGTGGTTATTTTTTTCCACGTTTTGGGTTTCTCCGTTGAGGAGATTTCCCCACAAACATCCTCTTGTGAAAACAAATACAAGAAATGATTCATATAAATAATGTAAAAACTTAAAAAAAACGTAATTTTGCGTCTCAGTATATAAACTTAAACTTAAAATAAATGAAGCTAACAGGAAGAAGAACATCCAGCAATGTGGATGACAGACGTGGAGTAAGCGGTAAGGCAGTTGCAGGAGGAGGAAGCCTTTTGGTTGCTGCAATCGTAGGTATTTTCACATACATGCAGACAGGCAGTGTTGTATCTGGACTATCAGCAGGTTGGAATTCATATTCAAGCCAGCCAAAGGTTGAGACAGGTAGTGGCTACACTCCGACAAAAGAGGATGAAGAGAAATATCAGTTTGCAGCACAGATTCTTGCAGGTACAGAGGATGTGTGGACTGAGATCTTTAAGAATTCTGGTATGACATATAAAGCCCCAAAGATGGTAGTGTTCCGTGGATCTGTGTCGTCAGCGTGTGGAAATGCCACTTCTGAATCAGGACCTTTTTATTGTTCTGGCGACCAGGCTGTGTATATCGACCTTGATTTCTTTGATCAGTTGGAAAACAATTATGGTGCAAAGGGAGATTTCGCAAAAGCATACGTTATCGCTCATGAGGTCGGACACCATGTGCAGTATCTTCTTGGCACGTTGCAGAAGGTGTCGCAGCAGCAGGCTAGAGTTTCTCAAGTGGAGAGCAACAAGTTGAATATCCGTCTAGAACTTCAGGCTGATTTCTTCGCAGGTGTTTGGGCTCACCACGACAATGCCAAATACAATTCAATGGAAGTCGGAGATATAGAGGAAGGTTTGAATGCCGCATCAAAGATTGGTGACGACTATCTGCAGCAGCAGGCTTATGGACGCACTCAGCCAGAAACGTTCAACCACGGAACATCAGCACAGCGTTCACGTTGGTTGAAGAGAGGTTTTGAAACTGGTGATCCAGGTAAGACAGCTTCGTCTATCTTTGAGTTGCCAGACGCACAGCTGTAAGAATGATAAATTATAAATGCGGAATGCTGAATTATATGGCATTAGGCATTAATAAAAAGAGAGGGGAATCAAAACTAAAAGTTTTGGTTCCCCTCTTAGTTGATTATGCACCGTTGGAGCATGGGGTGTCGGCGTGATAGTGCCAACGGCACTTTATCTGCCAACGTAGGGAGTAACCCTACGGATATCTATGCTCATGTGTCAATCGACAGGAGAGCACCAACGGTGCGTTATCAGACAACGGAGAGCAGAACCCTACGGATTAATCCCATAAATAACGTTCGTCATACTCAACATCATAAAGCTTCAAAAATTCTAAAAATTCTTCCTGATATATGCGTGCTTTGTGATGTTGTTCTTGATTACTAACATAACGGATCGCCCTGTCTAAATGTGATTTCCCAATAGAAAATGCTCCATAACCTTCTTGCCAAGCAAAGTTTCTATAATGATTGCCTAATGATTTAATAAAATGAGAAGAACTTGCTTTTACGTTTTTTACGACATCTGCAATTGCTATCTTCCTACTCAATCTAAAAAGAATATGTACGTGATTTTGAACACCTCCCACACGAATGACATCACAGCCTAAATTGTTTAGGATTCCACCAAGATAATTATGGATTTGGACGTAATCTTCTTTTTTAATTATGGGCACCCTATATTTTGTGCTAAAAACTAGGTGTACATAAATTTGGGATAATGATTGTGGCATAATTGTTTTTTTGTACGTGATACTTAATTTTGATGCAAAATTATAAAATTAATTTTATCAAGCATCTTTATTTTTGTTTTTTTGCAGATATCGCCCGTTCCGGGTTCTGGCATACTGGTCATATTATCGCATAGGGTTGAAAACCCTATGGTGGAGAGTTTTGCACCGTTGGAGCATTGGGGGGCGGCGTGATAGTGGATCTCTCTCATAGGGTTGAAACCCTATGTTGGAATGTTTTGCACCGTTGGCGCGTGGGGTGTAGGCATGATCATGTCTCTCATAGGAATGAACCCCTATGGTGGAGGGTTTTGCACCATTGAAGCCAAAAAGAGGGCATATCATTTTGATACGCCCTCTTTATAGAATTTTCAAACAGATGTTATTTCAACATCGGATTGTTCAATTTCACAGGAGACGTTGCTGTCGCCTCAAGTTCTCCCGTCAACACTTTTACAACAGCTTTCTGTGTGAATGTGTCGATGCTGTAGGCATTGATCTTAGTTGGGACGATTCCTTCGTAGATCTCCAATGAATAAGGGTTTGCATACGAGATTGCGATTTTCTTCTTTGGATCCAACATGTTGGCTGTCCATACTCCGAACGACTCCTTGTTTTTCAACAAGCATGTACCAAGTGGGTGGAAATAACGGTTCTCAAAGCAAACCAGGATCTTGTCGTAGTTGTTCAACGAGTCGATTCTGTATCCCCAAGCGTAGAAGTGTGGGTTCTCAAGAATATCCACGCTGAATCCACGGCTTTCCAACTCTCTCTTTGTGACTGCGAATTTCTCCACCGTCATCTGCTCTCCAATCTCGATAAGTGCGATTCGTTTGCTGTTTTCTGCCTTGATTGGAAGAAGACTGTCGCTGTTCTCAACCACTGTGATGGCTTTGTCTGCGACTGCTGCTCCTGTCTTTTTCACAAATGCTTTGTCTGCATCAGTCATTGGAGTGGCAATCTCATGATTCTCTTTCTTGTTGTAGCCGAAGCGTTCACGCATTGCCCAAACGCGCTCAACAGCGTCGTCCAAACGCTCCATCGGAATTTCTCCACGAAGGATTCTTGCCTCGACGGTATCCATATATGCCAATGATGGCCACAAAACGACATCCGCACCAGCTGCAAAACACTGTACCGACACTTCAAGCTCATTTTTGTAGTAGCCTGCGCATCCACCCATATTTAGTGCGTCTGTGATGATCACACCCTTATAGTTGAACTGGTTTTTAAGCATATCCACCATTAGCTCCTTGGAAAGAGTGGCAGGTGGCAACTGACCGTTGATCTTCTGTGTTTGGAATGCTGGTAGCTGAATATGGCCGACCATGATAGAGGCAGCTCCACCGTCGATCAAACCTTTGAATAGCTTTCCGAAAGAGTTCATCCACTCATCTTTCGACAATGAGTTGGCTGTTGTCACGATATGCTGGTTGCGCATTGTCACACCGTCACCAGGGAAATGCTTGACAGTGGAGATGATTTTTTTAGAGTGAAGACCATTGATCTGGCTTTTCAGAATTGGAAGAGCTTTGTCCACGTCGTCGGAAACAGAACGTTCAACCACCAATTCCTGAAGAGGATTCATGTTAAGGTCAGACACTGGGTGAAGAAGCCAGTTGAATCCCATCTCACGAGCCTCCATAGCGATAGCCTGTTCAGAATCGTAGGCTAGGGCAGTATCCGCCGCAGCTCCAAGCGACATTCCTACAGGAAGATGCGTGTATTTAGAATATGTCTCGCCGATACCTCTTTCGAAATCCTCACACACAAGCATCGGCACTTTCGAATATTCGTTGTACTCCTTCAAAATCTCAGGCAACACCGCCAATGGATCTTTTGGAGCGTATTTCTCTTTCAAATACCAGTCCGCAATAAACAAACTGCCGACTGGATATTTTTCCAAAAATCCTTTGATTGATCCGTTTCCAGCTGCTTTATGGTCTTCGGTTAAGGCGACCACCATCATTGTCTGTCCGATCTTTTCACGAAGTGACAGAGATTTCCAAGATGTGTCTTTCGCAATAGGAGAGTTGTCGGTAATGGAAGGTTTGTCTGAAGTCGACGCTGCGTTTCCTTTGTCAGCGGTGCGATTACATGATGTGCCAAGCAACAGACCGCATAAAAGTGATAAATAAATTTTCTTCATAAATAATTATAACTTGTAGTTTACTTTGATTTTTCCAGGCATTAAAAGGATGAAAATCATCACTCAATGCAAACGTTACAAAAATAACAAAAATTACTTATAAATTGGAAATGAGGTATGTGAATTTAAATTGTTGATTTAAGTTGGACTATTCAGCATTAAGAAATGAGGATTGTTAAGGGCGGAACGCCATAACTCACTCTCATCCGCGAGCCCAGAGGGCGAGCGGTAAAAATGCGTTTTTTGTAAATTATAAGTGCTCGCCTTCGGCTCGCACTAGAGGGGGGGAGGAAGGGCGTTCCGCCCTTTGGTATCCTCAAGTACAATGAACTATTTATCGGTCATAAACTGCTAAAATGCCAATTTTGAATAAAAAAGGCCACACATTTTTGTATGGCCTAATTATGAATTATGCGTTACGTATTACGCATTGCATTAATATGATCTTGCAAACAATACTCTGCACTTGCTTGGTTTGCCAGTCACCATACATTTGCCTGGCTCTTTGTCGCCGGCGATGTAAGAGTCGAATGGCACGCAGCGGATAGTTGCCTTTGTCTCTTCCTTGATAAGAGCCTCTGTCTCAGCTGTTCCGTCCCAGTGAGCAAGAATAAATCCACCTTTCTCGATCTCTGTCTTGAACTCCTCGTATGTGTCGACGCTTTTGATGCTTGCGTTGCGGAAATCAAGAGCTTTTTTCAACATATTAGCCTGAATGTCAACAAGAAGCTTCTCTACGTATGACACTGTATCTGAAAGGTTGATGCTCTCCTTTGTCAAGTTGTCTCGGCGAGCCACTTCGATAGTGCCGTTCTCCAAGTCTCTTGCTCCCATACAAAGTCTTACTGGAATTCCTTTCAACTCGTATTCTGCAAACTTGAATCCTGGACGCTTCTGTGAATCATCGTCATATTTGACGGAGATGCCTTTCGACTTCAACTCCTTAATGATTGGATCCAACTTTTCTGCGATGGCATTTTTCTGGTCGTCTCCCTTGAAGATTGGGACGATAACCACCTGGATTGGAGCCAATTTTGGAGGAAGCACAAGTCCGTTGTCGTCTGAGTGTGTCATGATCAAAGCTCCCATCAAACGAGTGGAAACACCCCAAGATGTAGCCCAAACGTAGTCCATTCCTCCCTCTCTGTTCTGAAACTGTGCGTCGAATGCTTTGGCAAAGTTCTGACCCAAGAAGTGTGATGTGCCGCTTTGAAGGGCCTTTCCATCCTGCATCAAAGCCTCGATTGTATATGTGTCGACTGCTCCTGCGAAACGCTCTGTCTCACTCTTCACACCCTTGATCACTGGCACTGCCATCACGTTTTCAGCGAAGTCTCCGTAGACGTGAAGCATCTTCTGTGCCTCTTCCTCTGCCTCTTCACGTGTCTCGTGGGCTGTGTGTCCCTCCTGCCACAAGAACTCAGCTGTACGCAAAAACGGACGTGTACGCATCTCCCAGCGCATCACGTTTGCCCACTGGTTGCAAAGGATAGGAAGATCACGGTAGCTGTGGATCCATCCTTTATATGTGTTCCATATGATAGTCTCTGAAGTAGGGCGGACGATTAGTTCCTCCTCTAGTTTAGCCTCTGGGTCGACAACAACGCCGTCGCCAGTCTCATTTGTCTTCAGACGGTAGTGTGTCACCACTGCGCACTCTTTAGCGAATCCTTCTACGTGCTCTGCCTCTCTTGAGAGGAAAGACTTAGGGATTAGCAGAGGAAAATATGCGTTGACGTGGCCTGTCTCCTTGAAACGTCTGTCAAGTTCAGCCTGCATCTTCTCCCAAATGGCGTAACCATAAGGTTTGATTACCATACATCCTCTTACTGGCGACTGCTCTGCGAGGTCTGCTTTTACTACCAAATCATTGTACCACTGTGAGTAGTTCTCTGCACGTGGGGTCAATTCTTTTGCCATATATGTTCTTATGTTTTTCTCTTAGTTTAACACTGCTTTGAAGCGTTTGATGAACTCGTCTGCGTCTGCTTTAGTCAGGCACAAAGGTGGAAGAAGACGCAATACATGTGTGCCGCTGCATCCTGTGAACACGTGCTGCTCGAACACTAGTTTTGTACGGATCTCTTTGTATGGCACCGTCAACTCGATTCCAATCATCAATCCTCTGCCTCGTACATCTGCGATAAGCGGAGACGAGATGGCTTTCAACTGCTGCATCAGATAGTCGCCTACCTCTGCCGCATTGGCTATCAAGTTTTCTTTTTCCATGATGTTGAGCACGCTGATCGCTGCCGCGCAACCAAGATGATTTCCACCGAATGTTGTGCCAAGCTGACCGTATACGGCCTTGAACTTAGGTGAGATCAACACTCCAGCCATAGGGAATCCGTTTGCGATACCTTTTGCCACTGTGATCATGTCTGGTTTGACGCCAAGGTGCTGGTGGGCGAAGAACTTACCGCTACGTCCGTAACCACACTGTATCTCGTCGCAGATAAGCACTGTCTCATATTTGTCGCAAAGCTCACGCAATCCGCTCAAAAATTCTTTTGTCACCATACGTATGCCGCCTACTCCCTGAATGCACTCAAGCAGCACTGCACACACGTCGCCTTTGGAAATCTCCTTCTCCCAAGCCTCCAAATCATTGATTGGAAGGTATGTGACGTGATTGTTTGCGTTGATAGGCGCGATGATCTTTGGATTGTTGGTTGCCTCGACAGCAAGTGAGGTACGGCCGTGGAAAGCCTTTTCCAAAGTCAAGATACGTGTCCTGCCGTTAGTGAACGACGCAAGTTTCAATGCGTTCTCGTTTGCCTCAGCTCCTGAGTTGATCAAGAATAGTGAATAGTCGTCGTACCCGCAAGCCTTTCCAAGCTTTGCTGCCAACTCCTGCTGAAGCTTATTGATCACTGAGTTGGAATAGAAACCAAGTGTCGCTACCTGGTTGCTGATCGCTGATACATATTCAGGATGCGCGTGACCTACAGAGATAACTGCGTGTCCGCCATACAGATCGAGATACTCCTGACCTTTGTCATCCCATACCTTGCATCCTTTTCCCTTTACGATGTTGACATCGAAGAGTGGATATACGTCAAATAGATTCATTATTATATGTATGAATTATTGTTCTTTTATAATTTATGTTGGCACATGGCTGTTGGCTATAAGCTATCTTAGAATGCCACTGATTTCAGATTCAAGCCCATCTTCTCGTCAAGACCGAACATGAGGTTGAAATTCTGGACTGCCTGACCAGACGCTCCCTTCAACAGATTGTCGATCATAGAGATGATAAGTAGTTTGTTGCCATGCTTCTCAACGTGAACGATGCCCTTGTTGGTATTCACCACCTGTTTCAAATCTGGATTCTTGTCCATCACAAATGTGAACGCTGAATCTTTGTAGAAATCCTTGTATAGCTTGATCGCTGCCTCTTCGTCAAGATCACACTCTGTGTACTGGCTTACGTAGATTCCACGTGAGAAGTCGCCACGTACAGGAAGGAAGTTGATGTCCTTGTCGAATGATGGCTGAAGGTTTCTAATTGTCATGCCGATCTCAATAAGATGCTGGTGTGTGAACGCCTTGTAGATGGAAATGTTGTTGTTTCTCCAGCTGAAATGAGATGTCGCGCCTGGCTTTACACCTGCGCCTGTTGAACCTGTGATTCCGTTAGTGTGGATTTCGTTCTTCAACAGACCTGCTGCGGCAAGTGGAAGAAGACCAATCTGGATGGCTGTTGCGAAACAACCTGGGTTGGCAAGTTTAGTGGCTTTCTTGATTCTCTCTCTGTTGACCTCTGGCAGACCATAAACGAAACCGTTGCTCTCGTCTCTGTAGTCTTGTGATAGGTCGATGATCTTTACGTTTGCTGGCACGTCGTGGCTCTCCAAGAATTTCTTGCTGTCGCCGTGACCAGAGCAAATAAACATTGCGTCGATCGAATCAAACGGCAGTTCGTCAGTGAATTTAATGTCTGTCTCACCGAACAAACCTTCGTGAACATCGTATAAATAGTTGCCAGCATTACTTGTGCTGTTGACAAATTTGATCTCAACTTGTGGGTGGTTGACTAGGATTCTTAGCAACTCACCTGCGGTGTATCCTGCACCACCTATGATTCCAACTCTTACCATCGTTTAAAAATTTTTGCAAAATTACCAAAACAAAATTATAATTCATAATTCGCAATGCATAATTCGATGGATTTTATGTGATTCCGTGGATGACGGAGGGGGATGATGAATTAAAAATGAAAAATGAAAACTGATGGCATAGGGTTCACACCCTATGCTATGGTATGCCGCACCTACGGTGCTGGGATTGCGTATTGTAGTCATAGGGCTTACGCCCTATGCTGGGATGTGTCGCGCCTACGGTGCTTAGTGGGTGTATTTTTTCTTTCTGAGGAATAGATAGATTGCGGCAAAGATGCCGAGCAATAGCACTGGGAGCAATACGTTGAGTATCTGCCAGAATTGGCGTGCTCCGATCGACGATGCTTTGTTGAGCAGTCGGAGCTTCACTTCTCGATTACGCAGCTGCATCCATCCGTCGTCATCTGTAAGATAATTGACGCTGTTTAGAAGGAAATCGCTGTTTCCAAACTGCTGGTTCATATACTGGTCGTAGCCCAGCGGCAACACTTGCGCGTTGGCTCCGTACCCCTGCACGTCATTGCGTATGACATCCGCGTCTGCCACAACAATCATCTTGGTAGGCACACTGGAATCTTTCTTCGCCGTTGTCGCTTGTATTCCCTCCGGCACCATGCGGTTTTTGAAGATTGATGTGAATTGTCCCTCAAGAAGCGCGGCGGTCATCATATTGCGGATGTTGAAATAGTATCCTGTCTTCTCCACATTGATGATATCCATGCTTACGATCGACGGAATTGTCTGCACATGTGTGCTCGACGATGTCAGAAGCAATGGCGTCTTCTCTATTTTTGTCGTGTCGCCGACAAAATCCATTGAACTCACAAATTCGGTCTTAACAGGTGTGACGTTCTTGGAAATTGTATGGTAGGGATTGGTGATCAACAATGGCGAATAATACCATGGGGCTGGTTTGAAATCTGGTGCGTCGCCCTCTCTTGCCATGTTCACTGGTATCATCGAGCATTGCACATCCTGAAGCAAAACAGGATTGATGCGCACTCCGTAGCGGAATAGCTGGTCGTCCAAGTTGACGGAATTGACTATGCCGATTGTTTGCGACTCTTTGCTCAGACTGTCTAGCGAGATTTTCACTCCGTCGACAAGCCACAACACTTTTCCTCCATTCATTATATATTGGTCGAGCACATATTTGTCTTTTTCAGGAAGTGCCGACGTCGGACCGGCGACTATCACTGCCGCGTATGCATCAAGTACATCTGTACGGTTGCTGATCGCTCCGAAATCGATGCTGTAGTATTCGCTCAGTGTCTTTGTGAAATCGTAGACGTATTGCTCTGGCCATTCTCCGTGCCCCTCCAGGAATGCGACACGTGTGTCTCTTTTGTCTACAAGCAGACGAAGAACATTCGTAAGCTCATATTCCAAACTCTGCTCGGAAAGGTTCAGATTTTCCTCTCCGCTTTTGCCTTGCACATTTTTCAACAGACAGACTGGTCGTGTGACTTTCTTTCCGCTGGTCTCCTTGTATGAAATCTCTGCCCATGGAAAGACTACCTTCATTGTCGGGTTTCCTTCCGCATCCTTATCGTAGACGGGAATGCGTCGTAAACCACGTTTTTCCAATTCCTCATACTTTTTGTCGCGAGCTTTGGCGTTATCCGCTGCCGATGGATTGACAAACTTATATGAGAATCCGCCTCCTGCATAGACATTGAATTCGTCCAGCATCTCCTTTGTCGCCTTACGCAGACGAAGGAATCCTGCATTCAGATCTCCATCAAGATATACGACGACGGAAATATCACCGTCGGCATTCCTCAACATATTTTTAGTGTTGTCAGAGATGCTGTAGCGCTTCTCCTGTGTCAAGTCTAATCTGAAGAAAAATTTGTCGGAAAAGACGCAGAATGCGATTGCCACCACCGCTACAATCGCAATCAGATATTTATATATGTCTTTGATATTCATCGTAGTCTAATTTAAAGCTAAAAAGAAAAGCTAAAATGCCATCATCTCCACCTCAGACTCTCCAGCAATCTGATGATGTCCTCACGTATATATTCACGCACAGGTGCCACAGAATCCTGGTTGGGAGTGTTGTTGAAATAGAGTGCTCCACGGAAGAAATGCTTCACGCTGTCTGTCGCCACAAACTGTATGGCTGAGGCTGTGTTGCCTTTTAGCTCGTAGAGTAGGGCATACACTTTAGCCGAATCATCGACATAGGGCTGCTCTGTGATGTCGTCTGCCTTGATTGTATGCTTGTAGACGAAGGAGCGGGCATCTTCATTCACCTCTCTGAAATTGCCGTCCACATGTTTGTAGCTGCAATAGATTCTTGCGTTGAGGCGAGGATATACGACATCCACCCAATATGGTTCATCTTTTGTGGCTTTTCTCTCTATGGTGGCTACGTTGGCGTAGTCGAACAAGTAGGGGAAAGAGTCGTTGTCGAACTTGACATAGTTTTTCTCCGGCAATTCGATGCGGAAATAGCCGCGCGGACGGGGCACGTCGTTGGAGCATCCGTTTGAGATGACGGTGATGATGACCGTCATTATTGAAATCACCAGTAGTCTACTTCTTTTCATCTGGCAAACGTAATTTGATCTTTTTAATTCTTCTTTTATCCACCGACACGATCTTGAAGATGTATCCTTCATGGATTATCTCATCTCCGAGCGACGGAATGTCTCCCTTCAGCGACAATATCAGTCCTGCCACGGTGTCTGCATCCACGTCGAGAGCCTCAAACACACTCGCGTCGATCTTCTCGATCTTATAGAAATCCGACAGAGGCATCTTGCCTTCAAGGAGATAGTTGCGTTTGTCGAGCTCCGTGTAGAGCTTCTGCTCGACGTCATGCTCGTCGCTGATGTCACCGAAGATCACCTCCAAGATATCCTCCATTGTGACTATTCCAGATGTGCCGCCAAACTCATCCACTACGATCGCCATGTGCATTCGCTTCACCTGGAACTCACGCAGCAGGTCGTCGATCTTTTTTGATTCCGGCACAAAGAACGGGGCACGGATAAGATGTTGCCAATTGAAGTCGTCGCCACGGTCGAGATAGTTCAGAAAATCCTTTACATACAGAATTCCCTTCACATTATCCACAGAGCCGTCGTACACAGGCATACGTGAATACTCGTTGTCGCGGATCACTTTAAGCACATCCGTATATTTGTCGCTGTAGTTCACAGCCACCACGTCTACTCTTGGACGGAGGATTTCCCCCACCGAAACGCTTCCGAAAGTGACGATGCTCTCCAGAATATCTTTTTCCTCTTTATCTTTTAAGGAGTCGGAGTGCAGCGTCTCAGACAGCTCATCGAGCGATATGTTTTTTTGTCGTTTCACCTCCAGTCTGCAAGCGATAAACTCTGTATGCTTTAGCAGAGAAGAGAATGGATAAAGCATGAAAGATGCGATTCTCACCGGTTTCGACATATAGTAGAGACAAGCCACTCTGTCTTGTTTGCTGATTTTGTGAGGCAACACGTCGGCAAATAAAAGAATCCATACAAACGTGGCGAAAAGCATCAGCACTGTAAGCACCGGACCCTGGCAACTGGAGTCGGCATTGTTGGCGAATCCGGCGATGCTTGTCACATATTTAATATGTATAATAGCGACAGTGATCAACACTGCGATTGAACACCAATATCCAAGCACAATTGCGGACAGCGATTTCTTTTCGTCGATCAGCAGACTCTTCAATCCAGAGTAACCGGCCGAATCATTATTCAAAATTTTGTCTTTGTCGGAGTCCGACAGTGAGAACAGAAAGTATTCGCAATATGAGAATACGAAAACAGCTATAGAACCGAGCAGCCAAAATAAGGCAGCCAAAACATACGCACACCATTCCGGCAAAGGAACGGAATCAGCAGCACTATCAAGCAATATCGAAACGTCCAAAATAAAAAATTTAGTTTAACAAAAGAAATTTCTTCGCAAAGATAAGTAATATTAGAAAATATTGTATATTTGCACCGTATTAAAAAATTATTAAAAAATAACAGTCAAAAAAGTAATCCAAAATGAACAAGGTTTTTTTGGTAGGTAACGTAGGTAAAGATCCAGAGGTAAAGTATTTGGATCAGGGTAAGGTTGTGGCTACATTTCCGGTTGCGACAACAGAGAGAGGATTTACAGCGCCAGATGGCACGGTAGTGCAGCCACAGACAGAGTGGCACAAGGTTGTGGCGTGGGGACACAGTGCAAAATTCGCTGAACAGTACATCAAGTGCGGCAACAAAGTCTTCATTGAGGGCAAGCTGTCGACAAGAAGTTGGGTGGATTCGGCTGGAGTGACCCGCTATTCGACAGAGGTCGTGGTGGTCAACTTGGAAGGAATGATGGCGGGTAAGCCTAAGGAAGATGAGGCTCCGACTCCGACAGCACCTCCGTTTTAAATGACGTTCAGATGGAGAATGTCGAAAGACATTCTCCATCTGCTTTTTTTTATAAATTATGGGAAATAACAGTACATTACAGAATTCTTCCGAAATGTCTCAGATAGTGCTTTATCAGCCAGAAGAAGATGTAGTGCTTGAGGTAAAACTTGATAAAAATACTATTTGGTTAAGCCAGCAACAGATAGCTGATTTGTTTGGCGTACAAAAATCTGCTATCTCTAAGCACATGAAAAATATTTTTGGAACAGGAGAATTGGTCCGCGAACAAGTTGTTTCCAAAATGGAAACAACTGCTTCAGATGGGAAAAGATATAAGGTTGATTATTACAATTTGGATTTGATCCTTTCTGTTGGATATAGAGTGAATAGTCGTAATGCCACCCAATTTCGTATTTGGGCTACCAGTGTCCTTCGTGACTATCTTCTTCGAGGGTATTCGATTAATCACCAACTTGTAGCAATGCAGGAACGAATAGATACACGATTTTCCCAACTTGAAGAAAGAGTGTCAAAAAACTCTCGTCTTCAGATGTCTAAGTCGGTTATCCTGTGTCAGGTACGAAGTGATAATTAAAAAGAGAACAATTTGCCATTTGCTTTTTTTATAAATTATGGAAAATAACAGTACATTACAGAATTCTTCCGAAATGTCTCAGATAGTGCTTTATCAGCCAGAAGAGACAATTTCGATTGAGGTGAAGTTAGATGCGGAACATGACACTGTTTGGCTTTCTCAAGCACAAATGGCTGATTTGTATGGGACGCAGCGTCAGGCTATAACAAAACATATCAAGAATATATATAACTCTTATGAACTACAACGCGAAGAAACATGTTCCATTTTGGAACTAGTTCAGAAGGAGGGGGATAGAATGGTTCGTCGTAATGTTGAATTCTACAATCTTGATGTGATAATTTCTGTTGGATATCGAGTAAATACACGTCAGGGAATACAATTTCGTCAATGGGCAAATCGTGTCCTTCGTGACTATCTTCTTCGAGGGTATTCGATTAATCACCATCTTGTAGCAATGCAGGAACGAATAGATACACGATTTTCCCAACTTGAAGAAAGAGTGTCAAAAAACGAAGAACAGATCAATTTCTTCATCCGGACTAATGTTCCTCCTGTTGAAGGGATATTTTATGAAGGACAAGTGTTGGATGCCCGCCTCTTTGCGGAACAATTAATACGCATAGCGAAAAGCGAGGTGATACTAATAGATAATTATATTGATTCTCGTACGTTTGATATATTGGAATATCGTAATCAGGGCGTAGACGCTACTATTTATGTGGAGCGAATAGGTCGTGGCTTGCAAGCATTACAGTCTACTGCACAAACTCAGAGTGGACGTATCGTCCGTTTAGCAGAGACTCGTCAACGAGTACATGATCGATTCCTTATTATTGACGATGAAGTGTACCATCTTGGTGCATCTCTCAATGAACTAGGAAAACGTCTTTTCGCATTCTCTCGCCTTCAAATGTCAAAGTCGGTTATCCTGTGTCAGGTATGAATTGATAATTAAAAAGAGAACCATTTGCCGTAATCCATTTTTAATAGAATTTGTTTGCCATTTTTTAATAAAATCGTAATTTTGTAACCCGTTTGTAACCTGTTTTAAGGAAAAAACTATTAAGTGGATTTAGAGAATCTGTTTGAGAGAAGTGTTCGAAGTGAAAAAGGGCGTTTGTCCCTGACTCTTTCTTGTGTGACAAATCAAACTAATTATTATTGTAATAAATTGGTTGGTGGATTGTTATGCTTGGAATAATTAAACGAGGTTATGAGAGAAACTGTGGTATGAGTTTGTTCTCAATCACAACAAATTCTGCAAAAAGTCGTTGCAAAATATCCAATAGCGAAATATAGCATAATGTATGATTAAATGATTAATGTTTCAAGAGTAATCAATCTTTAATCGTGCTCAGTGGGGAATCTTTTGATTATTGTTTGCTTAAATATATACCTAACAGGGAAAATCAATTATGGTACAGTTTAATGTATCTCTTGAAGGAAAGACGGTGCTTGTCACGGGTGCGGCAGGATTTATCGGGTCAAACTTGGTGAAGCGTCTGTTTAAGGACGTGAAGAATATCCGTGTCATAGGACTTGATTCAATTACTGATTACTACGATGTCAATATAAAGTATGAAAGACTAAAGGAAATCGAGAATCTTGGATGTGACTGGACTTTTGTCAAGGGAGACATTGCTGATAGGGCCACTGTCGACAATATATTCTCTGAATACAAGCCTGCTGTAGTAGTGAATCTTGCGGCCCAGGCAGGAGTACGTTACAGCATCACCAATCCAGACGCTTATATCCAATCTAATCTGATCGGATTCTACAATATCCTCGAGGCTTGCCGTCATAATGAGGTGGAGCATCTTGTCTATGCGTCGTCTTCAAGTGTCTATGGATCAAATAAAAAGGTGCCATATTCCACGGACGATAAGGTGGACAACCCCGTCTCACTATATGCTGCC
>JAEIGA010000067.1_pt1 | contig 132432 bp, 105 predicted proteins | sample 9270691 | NCBI WGS metagenome assembly JAEIGA01 (sample SAMN17057246, study PRJNA624740) | gut metagenome | biome: biome; isolation source: fecal sample | host: Bos grunniens | place: China: Xizang | collected 2019 | reverse complement strand
TGTGCCGCAGGTTTTGGTACTTATTTATTTGCCAACACGGTTGTTCCTAAGTACATAGATTATTTCACATTGAATGTTGGTATAGTTGATAAATATTACCGTGACAAAATATTGTTCAAGAATGAATTCTCATTCTTCATGATGATATTATTCCAGAAGAAGATGTATCTCAATTCGATGTTTGTTCAAGAAGGTAATCCAAGAAACATCCATGAGATTGATGCAAAAGGTGTTTCATTTAAGAAACGTGATACCGCAGACTTTTTGTCACCAATGATTCTTAATCTGTGTGACCAGCATCTCATATCATCGGATGAACTTAAGATTGATAATATCATAAACGAATATATTCGTATTCATTCTGATATTGTTCGTCGTGTTCCATATGATGTATCATTGTACACAAAACAGAGTGTCAAAGCGGAGGATGCATATGATGCTTCCAAAACATTACCAATACAGATGCGTGGTTCAATGATATGGAATGAGATTATGTCAACAGAACAGATATTACCACTCGATCGTGTATACATCATTTGGTTATCATACGAATTGTTGGAACATGGAACCAATCCACGAACACGACGTTTATTGGAGATATGTAAAAGACGTTCACCAAAGGAAGCATGTATATGTATTCCAGAATCATATAAACGTATACCCGATTGGATATCATGCGGTATTGACCCAGAATATAATGCAGACAAATTGTTAGCACCATTTAAACAACTTCTGAATGTGTTCCATGTGTATCTGCCAGAAAACCGTGGATCATTTAAATGCACAAAAATGTTATCAATATAAGAAAGGATGATTACCAATGATGACAGAAATTTATTATTGGATTGAAAGTCGTACGGGTGTTTCGTACGACTTCAACCAGGAACTCATCGAGATGTCAAAGAACGTTATATTCTTTGAACCTGAAGAATTCCAGATTGATTACCAGCAGATTAAAAATGAACTGTCTGAGTGTTGCAGAGCAATCAACGAATATCGTGACCAGATTCCAGATGATCTGCCCAGGTACGATGAAATGAAACGTTTGTTTGTTGCAACAGTTCTTGACGGAGTAACGACTGTAATCAATGATGTCTTAAGTAAACTCAGCATCAAAAACACAACATTCAATTCGATGTATGAATTGGATAACACTGTAAGTTTGTTGTGTGAGTTGTGTGATTTGTTCAAATATAATTCCTTGGAGGATATCATGAACAATGGTCTGTTTGACCGACTTAATGCAGAAAACGATAATGCGTATACTGATATGCTGGAAATCGTTTCATCTGATATCACAAACATGTATTATGTTTATGATTCGATTGTATCTGAATCTGAAGAATAAACATTTTATATTTATATAATTACGATGATGGAGAAACTATTATATACTTCACATCGAATAATAAGAAAGGCGTGATTTTATGCTTACTAGCAACAATGGAAATTACAATCCAAACTTCAACAATGGTAACCCCAATAATGGAGAACCCAAACAGAGAACAAACTTCCCTCTCGGAAAGTTCAAAACTGCAGATGGTCGTCTTGATGCAGGTATCTGGGTCAGCCAGTATGGTATCGTTGCCAAGATGGTAATCAGACAGCAGTGTGGAAAGGATCCTTCAACAAATGCTCCTATCTACGAGAACAAGGCTCCGATGGAACTCCCTCAGGCATTGTTTGATCGTGAGAAAATGAACTTGTTCATCAGACTTGTTGAAGCAAATGATTACCAGAATCTCAATTTCCAGCTTCCCGGTAATACAACAACAACTGTTGTATCTGAAGGAAACAACATCAAGATCACAATCACAAACACCAAAACAAACGATACACGTTCAATTACATTCGAAGGATTCACAAACAACGGCAAAACCTTCAATGCACAGATGTATACACTCGTCAACTGGTTCAAGATGGTCTATAAGAAAGCATTGACTCAGAGACTTGATGATGCGGATTTCAATATTTCATCCGATTCCGGTTCAGATGAAGACACACCATTCTGATGGTTGATCTCAGATTCCTGGGTAAGGAAGGTTTGATAATAGAATACACCGACATTGTATCATTGGTTGGGTATAATATTATCAAGTATTTGAAATCAAATAACATCAATAATGACGTAGTCCAGAGGATGTCCGATGAAGACATCCTCTCGGCATATGTCAATCGTGAAACATTCGATATATCAAAATGGATTAAAACCACATTTGATATTGATTGCAACATTGATGATTATAATGATTCAATCACGGCATTTAAACCGAACAATGTTTATGCATACAAGATGTTCACCCAGGCATCAAAAGAAAAAATGCATAACTTATATATTTATTCAGAAAAATATTCTAAAATAATCGAAGGATATACCGAAGCTTTTAATATACCAGAATTGAAATATGTGTATGGGGATATAATCCCCATATTAAACAAACAACCTAATTCCACATTAACGACATCGAATCCAGAAACATTGAAACGTTGTGTTGATGTTGGTGCACCAACATTGATAACAATTGTTGATGATTTTATGTATGTTTCCGAAATCATAAAATCCAAAATTCATGATAAGATGCGTGGTATGAATAAGATTGTTATGTTTACATCTATTTCGGATAACGGTATTTAATAAAATTTTAGAAAGAGGTGGATTAAATGGCAAATGAGCCGGTCATTAACAAAACGGAGTTATACACTTTCGACCCAAACAAATCGGATGAATATGTATATAATGTAAACCATGGCACAGAATATCCGTACAATGGTTTGCCAACCGGTATGCATGGTAGAAAGTATAAAAAGACCCGTTTTATCAGATGGGAGCCAAAACCCGAAGACATCGTGATGCGACATTTTGGTTCACAAATCATTGTGAATTTTACCGCATTATTTCCGAACGGTGTGATTGATCCAAACTTACAGATTTTCAAATTACGTAGCAAACGTTGTGATTTACAAAATCTGATATGTGAACAGATCAATTTCTTTACGGCGTTATATGATCCAGATAATGATTTATTGACATCAATGCTGATGGCGAAGTATGTCACTGACTCTCAGGATTATACAATGGCAACATTTGATGAATACTCTGACAAACTGATATCAATACTATTTCCCCCAAGAACATTGGACAAGATTCGTCTGATGATTGAAGAAAATGATGTTGGTGATGATACGATTGGTTTGTTCCATGTTGATTTCTTAAAGGATGCATTTACATTATCATTCATCATGAAAGTAATGCATATCTTTATTGAGCATTTCATCATATCAACTGGTAACTCACCAAAAACGTTATTCGAATCTTTTGCAAAAGCATATACAAAAGTGATGAATATTCTTAATCCAAGAATGTATCGTGTGTTGTATGAATATGTACAAAGATCGGTCAACCAGTGTATTACATCAAATTCCAACATTGTCGAAATGCAAGCAGTCGAAGGTGTAACCGCACCAACAATCGCACAATCAATCATGAGAAAATCATTACTGTGTGATGGTTTGATTAAACTCACATTTGCATCAGAATGGGATTCATATTTGAAACGTCCGGTTCATTCATGTGTTGGTTTAATCAAAGCAATCGTTGGTCATGCAACGAATGTAATCCGCAAGGTTCAATTGCGTTTCACATATATTTCGGTGGATGATGTATCTCAGTTACAATCTGAAAACATTTCATCATCTTCACCAATATCGATGCAGCGTTCATTTAATCCTGGTGAATTCTCGTGTATCAGAACTGACCTTAATATTATAATTGGTCATGCCGCATTGGAAACTGATCTGGCACCGTTGGATTTCTATCTGGAACATTTACCCAAAATGAACGAACTGGCAACGATGCTGATTCATATCGTATTATACAATAAATTCCATTCATCTATTTCCCTGTCAACCATATCGGTTAAACAACGTTACATATTACTTCTGTATGTCCGTAGTATGATAATGAAGATATATAATCTCTCAGAAGAAGAAACTGTATCCAATGATTTAATCAATCTCATCATGGGTAAAGTTTCATCCGAATCATCTAAAACATTATCACCAAAAGACATTCAGAATGTGAAAAAGTACGTTAACAACGATGGTACAATAAACAATTATCTGTTGTCAGAAGCTTCTGGTGATGAATTATCTGACGCGGTAATGCATGCAGTATTATCATCATACACAATTGTCAATCATAATGACGCTGATTCATTAGGTGCCGAGTTGTTCTATGAACCTTATCTGATGACAACACGTGTGATTGACATGATCACAGAATTATTTGCATCATTTTAAGGGGGAATCAAGATGAAGGGTGTACGTTACAATATGGAAGCCGAGTATTGCAGAGATAAGATACTTCATACCGGTTTCGATATTCCAAAAGAAAGCTATGGACAGATAAATGTTAATAGCTTAATAAATGCTTCCGAGTTTACAGATTCAGAGTTTTCGTGTGACTGTGGAAGCTACATAGGCAGAGATTTACTTGGACAGATATGTCCACATTGTAGATCTGAAATCACTTTGAGATCTCTCAATTTCAGTAAGACTGGATGGCTTGACATATATCCTCACCATGTCATCACACCAGTTTATTACAATATCCTTAAACGTGTTTTAGGAAACAATTTCCTCAGATTTATACTTGGTGACTACAAGAATACTAAACCTGTAGACTATACAGATGAGGAAGAAGAAAATAAAGAAGAACAAAAGGAAGAACCTAAGAAACGTAAAGGACGTGTGTCTGCAGATGATATTAAAAACATCATCCAGAAGGTACCAAAGAACAAACTCCAGTATCAGGGAATTGGACATGACGGTTTCTATGATATATTCGAAGAGATAGTTCTTTCATGCAAAACCAAAAACAATGTTGAAGATATCGAAATGATACTCGGTGAAAAGAGTCTGGTATTTACCTCTAAGATACCAGTGTATTCCACTGCATTTCGTCCTGTATCTAAAACATCTGAATCATTCTTCTATCCAAAGATAAATCGTTTCTATGCACAAATGTGTGCGGTTACATGTTCACTCGATGATATGTATCTGAAAGAAGAACAGATCAACGCATTGAATTGTTTCCAGAAATATTGGATAGAAGCAGCTGATCATCTTATAAGTAATGAAATGGCTGAAAAGAGTGGTCTTGTGCGTTCCGAGATAGTCGGTGGCACATTTGAATTTTCATCACGTGGTGTTATCATATTGGATACAACACTTGCGGCAGATCAGATTGATCTTCCATTCCCAATGTTGATGACATTGATGAAGTTTAAGGTAACCCACAGATTACACACAAGATACAATCTTACACTTGAACAAGCATACCTGATGGTCAACAATAATCAGTGTCCTGAAATTGTTGATGAAATTCTCCAGGAGCTTGTTGACGAAGGTATCTGGCTCATGATGATACGAGAACCCACAAACAATATCGCTTCGAATTGTTTGGTGAAAGTGCGTGCGTTCAAACATGACGATGATACCATTAGTGTTAGTGAACCGGTCTTGGCTGGTCTCAATGCGGATTTCGATGGCGGAAACAATCTTAATGCGTATTTTGGAATAACTCTATATAGTTATACTAAATACGTGTATTATTCTGATTATTGGAATGAGGGATTAACCAACCCGAAACAATAACCCTAATCCTATGACGGGCGATAGCTGAATACTATCGTTTGAAATCATTGAAGTCAGGAGAAGTTAACCTAAACCAACTGGCATGGTTGACGATATCCTGGGGGTCTATAAAACATATATGGTTAGAATGAATATTCCTGGATAGGTGGGTATTCCGACGAACCTCTGGGTGTACGATTCGTTATAATCGACTATTAGAAATAATAGATATTCTGTTGAGGACAAGTAGACTTCGCCGTTACGAAAGTCCTTGCATCACATTAAGGGTGATGGGTAACAGACGGATCATAGGAGGAACCTAAGTATGTATGCACAGATAAGAATAATACTATAGATGAAACGGATAAACGTGTTTAGTTGTTTGACGAAGAATAATAAGCAAACTTAATTATCCGCGCAGCGGTGCCATAATCTATGAAGCATCTGTAATGGAATGTGGAGAAATAGGCACTAGTCGGTGAGAATAAAAGACTCATCGATGGCACGCCGTATGGGATGAAAGTCGCATGTACGGTGTAGATCGGGGGAAAAGATAGAGATAACCTCAAAGTCTTACCTATCGATATATCAATTAAACCTGTTCGTTATACCAAACGAGTTGCTGAAATATTGGTGGCAGTTCCATTTGTCCTGTTTTGTAAATCCTGTCAAGGATGAAATACAGATCAGAACAAAAGAATGGTCAGCTGTATGCACAGCATTAATAACTTCGTAAATGTGAGAATATTACCCCGGATATCCGGGGTAATATTTTTTGCTAGAATATTGAAATTCCGTATATATTATTAATATGAAGAATATAGAAATATATTCTTCAATCTATTTAAACCCAATCCATTAAGGAGGAATCATTATGTTAAGAAATGTTATGAAGAAGAATGGTCTTGCAGAAGTACGCACATCAAACGGTGGTAAGCTCACATCAGACAACGCTCGAACAAAAGACAGCATCCGCGCTCAGAGAGTATTCATGGGATCAACTGTAACAGCAGTTACAACCACGGGAAGAACTTACCAGACAACAAAGGGTAAGCTTGCAAAGGAGGCTTTCAAGAAGGACCTTCACAAGATGATTGACAAGTTATAATTAAATAAAGAATCACACCCATCACGGGTGTGATTTTTTTGTTGAAAAACGAATCCGTAAACTTTTATAAAGAGGAGGTATATGTATGAGTCGTCCAATTAATTACAATGATTGGTTCTATAAGTATCATAAGTACGTTAAAGGAAATCGTGATGGTTTAATCACATACAATGATACCAAGTGGAAAAACATCAACGACCGTTTGTTACCATTAACGAAGATGCAATCATCATTGATTGATGAACAACCATATGCAGTTGTTGGTAATAAATATGGTGTTGATAAATTATTGAATCTCATGCAAGATTCCAATTACACATTTAACGATATAAATGATGCATTGGTTGATGCATATCGTATAAATTACAAAAATGCCATGAGTAAAATGGTTGTAAATACACATGCAGTCATATGTTCATTTACCAATAAAGATAGTAAGAATGTTCGTTATGATTCATTATCGAATTATTACATAATTGATGTTCCATATGACCAGATGCATTTTGGTGAACGTGATGAATTCATTCGTCAACGTTTACAACAGATGCATGTTAAATCAACCGATGTATGGATTCATATTAATGATTTGAATACAATTCCGATATATAAAGAAATATTAGAATTCTCGATAATGATAACCATGAATGGTTACATATGTAATGACATCATGGTTGCATTTGATGATAAAGGAATGATGTTTAAAGCACGTTGGAAACATTCAACCAATTTTGAATGTATTGTGTATAAACTTGATACATCGAATGTTTACACATTTGACATTCCTACAAATAAACTGATGGGATCAAATATCAACATTGCATGGAAAGATGTTGGCGATAAACATGCTCGTGAAAATGTCACAACACGTGGTATTGTTGACATGTATTATCCAGAGTTCACATCATCAATGACGGTTCCTGGTAATATATGTTATATTGACTCCTTGGGTATACATATTCCAAACATCCAGAATGCCACAAGTGAAATGATTACAAAAACAAGTCTCAGTAGTATTCGTTTTGTTGTATACGAATTAAAGTATTTTTTTGAAATACCAAATGTATATCCCGCAATGAATTACTATGACATGATGGAGCGTAATCGTGTTAAATATAACAATGATAACATTGGTGTTGATGGTGATTCTGTATATGCAAAACATACAACCATCGATTACACGGTTCATATATCAACACCACCAATTGTAATCGACCGTGATTCATCACGTTCATATCAAACGATGTTGGATATGTTGACAAATGAAACAACGATGAAATCGTATATTGGTACAATTGATTCCATCGGTAATATGTTAAAAATGATCAATGATTCAACATCACAGATTGAAATCGACAACACCATTGTTCGTCCATTGGAACAAATGTATCCCGCCATGTTGAGTTGTCGTTCAACATATTTGAAGTTTGCAACATTGACAACAATGGTTGATCAAAGCATGATAAATCTGTTTGATAAAATATGCAATGATGTTAAAACATTATACGATGTAAGAAATGATCGTGCAATGTTAAAACAAACACAACCCGACATTTTCTTTGGTTCAGCATACAAAGATTCCGTTGAACGTATATACAATGTGTTGAACAATGAAATGTTTTCAACAATGCGGTCGTTTAATGTAATAACACAAAACTTTGTTACACCGGAACCTGCAACACGTTTTAATCGTCCGGTGTCGGAACAATGTTTCATTACAATGCGATATGATGCTGAATCGGATGTGTGGTTGTTTTGTAATCCAAAGATCAAACATTTCAACGGTATCCAGAATGCATTCTACATCAACTCTGGAATCACGGGTAAAGAAATATTCAAATTCTTTATATTATATACAGACACCGAATCCACCAGTGAAAAATACATTGAACCAATGACCGAATCACAAATATTTGATTTTGATATCTTTTGTGATGAAATGATGAAGTATCAATCATATGTCAGATATTGGAGTGTTGAAAACAAACTGATGAAATTATCCGATATCATGTTCAATGAATATGATGGTACGACATGTGTGAATGTAATGTCAAAGATGTTGAAACATAAAATCGGTAATGATTTGGTTTCTGTATATCCTTCTGATATTAACTATGAAGCATCGGGTATATCAACACTTGGTGATGCTGTTGAGGACGCATTGGAATCACCATTCACAATCAACTATCTTTTTTATACATTAAACCAGTTCTACAATAAAGACGATATGTTTTTATCATATTTCTTGTATCGTTTGACACATAATAACTATTCTGAACGTTACATTGATATTGACATTTCAGATGTATTGAATACAAATCATGCATATGATGTTAACTATTCATATTTCTGGACATCTCCTGATACTATATTAACATCAACTTCTGCATTGCGTGATGGTGATAATGTATATCAAACATTACCATTCGTTGTCAATGGAAATGGTTCAATATCAAACAACCCATATCGTTACATATTCAATGAATGCGGTTCCAAAGCATACTTGATTGAGAATAATGAAATCAATGAAATGTTTTATCTCGATTACATCGACCCAACATATCAACATGCATCCAAAAACATTTACCACAATGATATTGAAGTTGCACGTCTGTTGACACATTACATGTCAATGATTCATGATTATATGTCATCGATAATGACGGATTACCAACAATCATTCAACATGACAAAATTGTTGACAACATTCGAACAACGTATCCACACAACCGCAACTAACATGACACCATATGTTTCTGATACTGTTGAATATTCACATCAGGATACATTTAATTTGGTGAAACGTTTATTCGGTGAAAATTATACAACAACAAACATGATTTATACATCCATTGATGATATAATCATGAAACTGAAATCAATGTTAATTGTAAACATAAATGGACGAAATATATCATTATATACATTCATCCAAGATTTCAATGGATTGTTGAAACGAATCTATCACAATTACGGATATAAAGATTATGCAACTCCGCGCGCACGTAAACTTTATATACATCTGAAAAAGATAAACTTGACAATGAATCTGTACGAGTTTGGCGGATGGTTGTCCAACATCGACATTCTATTCATTAACAACATCAGAAAGTATGTTGGAAATAATACATTATATCCTGATATTGATTTCACTCAATACATCAATATATTCAATTATATTTACGATAATGCAATCACATGGATCAATGATTTATCCGATGCATTTACATATTTGAATAATCAATACAATATTCAAATAAATGATATACGTCGTTTTGTGTTTGACATTGTAAATAATTACATCTTCGACATGTATCGAATGAATGTTTCGTTTGAAACTGTTGCATATGATAATAAACCATTGTATGCAAAAATCACATTACCAACATCGGCACATACCACACATCCAGTAACATCACAATCAACAAATAATGTTGAATTGATATTGTATCCAAAGTATCAACTTAAAGAAACCAAATACGAAATCATATCATTGATTCCGGTTTGTGAATACACATTCTTTGATGATACTCCAATTGATGATATTAATGTTGATATCATTACAACAAATGGAACGGTTCAAACGACGGTGGATTTAACATTTATTCGTATTGGTTCATCGGCGGATGATATTGATACATTTAAATTGATCAACAGTTTATATGATACAAAGGTTGATGTCCAAAATGTTCATGAAACATTCCAAGTCGTGAACAACCGTATCATTGACAGTAAATATACTGATATGCATTATGAATTATTGATTGGAAATAAATTTGCACAACTGTCACATACTCCAGAATTGATACTTGATAGAAATACCAAGTTACCTGGATCAATTGACCGTATCTATGCAAACAATGAAATGATTAATTCATTTGCAATTGAATCATACGGCGGACACCACACACATTCAATGTATTTCAAACCGTCACAAATATTGCATTTACCAATCATCGATAATGCAATTGAATCTGTTTACGGTCCATTTGCCGTTGGACAAAAAATTTATCTTGAAACTGCGGATAATGAATATCGTTTTCCTGTAAGAATAACAACAATCGATCATTCGCAATCACGTGGTTTCTTGGAAGCAATCGTTGACAAAGATTCAGAATGGTTCGAAATCAATGATATAACAAAGATCGAAGATTATTTGTTTAATGAAATCGAATGCCATGTTATCCCTGATAATGTATCAAATTTCTTGAATGAATATAATAATCCAAATACGGAATCGTATAATATTATTGATTTGAATGATCTTGGATATGAAGAACATTATCGTTTTCCTGGAGATCCAATCTTTGTTCAAAACAATGCAAATTATGTTTATTCACGTTTGAATTGGATTATTGATGACAACATTGACAATCGGTTCATTGATGATGAACACAAACAATACCAGTTTAAATACATTGGTGAATACCAAATGTATGATGCTGATGTTCCATTAATGCCAGTGCATGATGGTGTGGACAATTATTATGATTCATTACGTTATCTCACAAATGCAGAATGGTTAAACATCAATAATGAAAATCCGTTGAAATTAACCATCAATTCAATTGGTTCTGAACATGAAGTTCGTATGTCAATACATGGCACACACCGTGATACAAATGTCATTAAAATGACCGGTCCAGATGTTGAATATTCAATGGATAACCGAACCATATATATGGTGTTTAAACGTGTCGATGGTGTTCCATTGTCAATTGATCCCGACCGTGGATATGCGTTACCATCATCCATTTTGGGAACATCAATCAGTACAGATCCTAATGATCCAGTATTCATGATTGGTGTATACAACCAGGATGATGCAAACTTTGATAAACTGATGTTCTATGGTGGTTGTAGTGAACCAACAAATGCATGGGAGCATTCAATCATATCAGATGTTGATGCAACTGAATATCATGTTGTATGTTTAACAAACGTACATGATGAAACTACGGACACACGATATGTATCCATGTATATCGATGGTGTTAAGATTGGTACACTTGAACACAACTATCCATTCATAAATTGGTTAGGTTTAGGACAACTGGTCACATCTGGATACGGTGCACAATATGTCATATTCGGTGACACGGGAACATTGTGTGTGAAATTCATATCAACCGTTAATGGCGTTCATACAGATGAAGAAATCATGGAGAATTCGGAATGGTTATATGAAAGATACATCGATCCCACAACAATGCAAACACATCCAATATATGATTCATTCAGAGTCAATATGATTAATCATAACATCAATCCGATGACGTTAAGTGAGATATATCCGATACTGCGTACAGAACCAGATGACCATGATATATGGGATGGTGAGATTGCGGTATTCGAAAGTCGCATTGAAGTTGCAACAGTTAACATTGAACGTTATGAGAGATTGAAAGAGCAGTACACCAGAGACATGGAAGCTGCAACCGCCAGATATGACAAAGATTATTTCTATCGTAAGATCGAAGATTGTGATCAGAAATTGTTATATTGGAACAGATACATTGAACGTATGAAATACCATATCAAGAATTTGGAAAGTCCGACGACATGGTACAATGTTGGATCATATAATGCTGCATTGGTGTATATCAACAATGGTAAAGCAAAATGTGTTTCAAACAGTTTCGTTGAATGTGTTACCGATATACCATATACTGATGAACTTGAATTGTATATGTATGATTATCAGAATCATGAATGGATTCAACCATCTGATTATACAGTAACGACAAACATCGTTGATGGTGTTAGATTTGATAATCCAGATGATTTTGCAACAAACAACGTTTTGCATTCAATCGATGTTGAATTGTTGACCGCGCATGTCACACAAAAATTGTTGGTATACATTGGATTCAAAAAGTCCGATATGTTTACCGACATACCACATAATACAAACATATGCAATGTTCGTTTCAAACCATTGTTGTCAATCAATCGTAATATTGATAATGATATTTATTCCAATATAAATGTGAGAAAACACTTTGATGGATATGAATATTATAAATACACCGAAGACAATTTACCGAATGACATTGATCGTGCGGATATTCTTGAGGGTTTCATGGTTGAACGTCCTGAGAAGAATGGTAAATATACTGCAAATCCAGTATACCGTTTCCGTGACATCATGATCAACAATCAACCATATTCATCATTCGACTTTTATGTACCAATCGCATTTCCTGATATTGATACAACCGAATCATCAGATGTAAATACATATTCATGTGTCGTAAATGTTCCAGTTGATTCATATCAACCAAATACAAAGATGACATTGATATGTGTTGAATCGGATAAATATAATGGTAACGTGTCATCATTGTCATTCGAGGCCCTCTCAGGCCCAGACGATACACAATCATTCACAATAACAAAATCATCAATACTTCATCTTGCATCCGGTAGTTATATTTGTACTGTCGCAAATTCCCTGTCAGCATACAAAAGTTGCGGTGGTTTAATAACAGTCAATGTTACAAAAACCGAAAAAGATGAATTGAAGTGTGGTAATTGGGTTAAATTAAACGATCCTAAATATCACATTATACCAAACAGATTCATTGTTGTTTGCCCATCCGAAGGTGGTTTCCCGTATAATGTGATAATAAAAAATACATATTATAATGATCAAGGTAAATGGTTGAATCCTGACAACTCACAAGAGGATGATCCATACCAGTATTATTATGATACGAATAAACATGTTCGTTACCCAATATCAGACACACGTCATTCCGACCATCTCACACGTCTTGCAATTAATACAAATACGAATCCAAATATTGAACTCATTAAAGCACCATACATTGGAATCTGTAGATACTCGTTGAATGTTATACCGGAAAATGGTATAATCAATATGAGTGGTTATCTGCCAACACCATTGACCAGAGATCGTTATGAATTCTGGGTGAATGGTAGATGTATTTCAGATGACAAATCTTTGCACATATTATCACCAACATCCATCCAATTATGTAATCTCAATTCATTACGTAACTTCGAATGCATTGAATTGGTTGATGACATGGATCGTTCTGATGTGTTACCCCAGGGCAATGTTTACATTGATTTGTATGGAAACTATTATCACACCAATGATTATTTGTCATTCATGCAAATGATGTTAAACAACTCACACATCATTGAACAAAGAATTGATTACATGTTCTACAATTTACAACATGATTCGTTATACGAAAACACTGATCACATTATTACCAATCCAAACAACCATGACGATGAACCAAACATACTTGACACACTCATATTGAATGAGACCAATGATTATCGTCAGATGATTCATTTACCAACAATCAATGGTGTTACATTATACAATCTTTCAATCAAAGATTTGGGTATACATGAATTGGATAATAAACAGATCCTGAAGATGTATGACAAAGTATGGAGACATGAAGCAATCACGAATCCATATATTCCATTACATCATAAATCAGACATACTGAATATTCCAATAATAAAATACACCAAGGATGAAACTGATGATTGTTATCGTATCACTGTTGCAGGTCAGTATGATGGTTTCTTCACGATTTACATATCTTCTGCAGAAGATGGCGAAATCGATGATACATCAAACACAATACAAATCATACCAATCGTAAATTGTGGTATTGAAATAACTCTTTCTGGTATTGAAAAATACAAGAAAAAATATGTTCATACTACAACATACTCAACTCCAGTAAAATTAAATTAACACAATTGGATCCTCCCCATTACGGGGAGGATCTTTGTGTTTTTTGGAGACAAGAAGACCAACCACGACGGCTATGTGATCGGTATTTAATACATTGGCATGTATTTATCACTTTGTGCCATTGCTGGCAACTTTAATAGCCGCCATGATCTGTGCCTCCTTCATCGCTGCATCGGCATTCACTAATACTTCATTTGTATTAAACGAAGTATCAAACTTGAATTCCGGTTTCGATGATAACGCCGTCAAGAACTTTGTTGTCGCAGTTGTGAGGGTGTGATTAAGCTTACCCTCATTCTGTTTATGGATATAATTAATTATATCCGAAGTTTTGTACGGAACCATTTTAGTTCCATCAAACTTCATGTTATGTTTATATGCATTTAACAGTTCATTGACAACACCCGGTTTCGGTGTGTTACTTTTACCAACCGGCATAAATCGGTCATATAATGATTTATGCGAATTCTTCAGAATATGATTGATCGGAGTATCATATCCTGAAGCTGCAAGATTCTGCATACTATCAACTTCACTTTCCGTGAAATCGATGCCATGAACCCATGCGACTTTATCGTCCTTAGTGCGGACCTTGTTTGATTTGTCGATGGTCTGTTCTTCAATGATAGTCTCACCATTAAAGATTGCCTTCAACGTTACAGGATCCTTGATTGGCGTATGATAATCCATGAACAATACCGGAACGATTACATTGAGCTTTATTGTGCCATTATTAAATGCTCTGTAATATTCCTGTTTGGACATCCATGGATAATTTCGAGAATCATATTCCACGATATCCAGAATTGTTTTCATGGCATTACGCCAATCATCTGCATGATAATAACATCTCCTGAGTTTTGATTTTCTCTTTATGAGGATATTCAGTTCTTTATCCTCATTGAGTTTATCTTCAGGAATGTTATAATCTGAAACTGCAGAACGAACCCATGAAGAAGACATCTCTTCTCTCAGCTTCTCGGATTGCTCCTCTGTGAGTGTGAAATATGCAACATCTTCACGAGCCGCTTTTCGTTTGGATTCTTTAGCCTTTTGACGTAACTGGGTTGCGTCATTGACTATTGTCTCCAGATCTTCTTCGTCTGCGTCTTCATCAATCGAGGATGCGAGTTCACGCATCCTGATTTCGATTTCTTTAAACGTAAGATCATCTACCTGAGGCATAATGCCTCGTGACATTTTGTCGATGAAATCATCCAGTCTATCGACTGGATTTTCATATTTATAATCAGACATTCCGTTTAACCTCCTAACTTCGAAATGTCTCTCAGTGACATGCTGTCAATTGTGTTTTCAATGATCTCTTTAACCTGAGCTTTTATATCATCAGGAAGATCATTGACTTTTGAATTCATCAGGAGCTTAACACCAAGATCCCTGATTTCACTCACCAGGTTTGATGTTGTTGTTGTGCTTGTTTTAGTAGTGGCAGTTGTAGTAGCAGAAGTAGTTTTATTTTTTCTTCCGCCACGAGGTGCGGTCAAGTTGTACTTTTTGCCAGTCAGTTTACTGGTGATGGTGTATCCATCCCGGCTAAAGTATTTATCCGATATATCAGCATGACTCTCTTTATTTATGATCGCCTGGAGCATTGATTTGGATATACCATATTTTTCAATAATCTCTTTTTTGGTTTTTCCTTCTGATATTAATTTTGATATCTTGTGAAGATCTTCGTTGGTATATCTGAAGGATGATTTTCTTTTGGGTTTTCTTTCGGGTTTTTCAGCCTTTACCTTTTCAGGTTCAACCTTTTCAGTAGGTTTTGTTTCCGGTTCTACCTTCTTTTCAGTCTCTACCTGTTCGGGTATTATTGAAACTCTCTCTGGTTCCCTGACACCCTTCGGAATATTTCCAAAGGTTGTTTCGTTAAAGTAAGAATCAGATATGGCTTTAAATATCTTCTTCTCCTTGATGCGTATTACCAGTCCTACGGGACTAGATGTCTCCTGGGAGACCGTTACTACGTCTCCATTGGTGTCCACAAGTTTTTTGCAGATCTTGCGAACGTCCTCAACGCTTAATGTGTCATTTGCTTTCATGGTTATTTTCCTCCTTATTTTATCATCGCTGCGATTTTAATTGCAGTCTCTTTTGTTCCACAGTCAATTATCCAATTGGACATCGACATGTCACGAAATGGTGGATTACCACTCCATGATGGATTGAAACTGTAACCATTCACAGCTTTCATTTTATATCGATTGCCGCATTTACGTGCAACAACCTTACATTCATACATATCGATGAATGAATCGTATGGTGCCTTGGTATCCAAGAACATTACGTCATTCTCGATATAATTATTTTCAGACACTTCTCTGATTGCTCTCATCGTATAGGTGTCTGATACAATGGCTGAACGAATTAGTTGTCTCGCTACGTTCACCGCGAGATTAAAGCATGTATCACGCTCCTTTTCTGTTGCATTCCAATCCGGATTAAATGCTGCGATTGTAACACATAATTGTGATCTGAATCTACGAGAGTCGCAATCGTGACGATCGATATCTCGTATCAACGATGTGGTTTTGTGGTAAATCGTGGAACCAAATCTATCCCACAATAAACCAACTGCGGATCTTAACTCCTTGGCTGTTACTGACCGAGGAGGGATTTGATGATGATCAAAATAATTCTCACCATCATATTTCATACCGATATCACATACGAGCGTATCATAGCCATATTTTTCAATATCGGCATTTCGTGGTATGCGCCTCAACGTAATATCTTCCTTGTAGCATTCTTTTAATAACGCCACGCAAAAGACATCGTCTGCATGAAACTGTCCATCATGTACCACGACTTTTGTAATGTGGTCCGGGATGTCCAATACTTTTGGAATCTTATCCGCATCGACCAATTCTTTAATTGTCATATCATGACCTCCTTTCTGGATAAAGAATAATAATATTTTTTCATAAAAATTTTTAGATTCTTTTCTTTATCCACTTAAATAATATATATATCGAAATAAAAAATAATCGATATAAATATATGTCCAAACCCAACGATAAAATTACATTATGAAAGGAAGTGCCTGTATGGGAGGTAACATTATATTTGATGAACGTTCAACAATCGATGGTCAGTTGTATAAATATGATGAAGTGTTGCATAATCGAATCAATAAATATACTGGTGACGGTCGTACGATTGTTATTTATTTCAGTATCAATGATGATCGAACAACAACATCATTTGGTCTGAATGATGCATATCAGATCTTAGGAAAAGATTCACCATTCAGATATAATCGAATTGAAGATTTTCCATTGTTGGGTTTTTCACCATTACAACCAGAAGACACACAAGCATCCACAACAACAGTACGAAATTACAATCTCCAAGGAGAAGCATTTGTCATTCCTGGAACAGTTCAACCAAAAGAAAATGATTTCTTTATCGTACGCCAAATAAACATGAACCATTTGTTCCGTGTATCTGCAGTTGGCCAGGATGGATTAAACACGGATGGTTCATATAAAATTTCATATGAATTGTTTTCAACAAATCCCCAAGAGATTGAATGGGTTTACAAACAGACTGTATCAAAATTCAAAACGGATTTACAAACAATTGGTGGTAATGATTTGACTCCCGTAATTGGTGTTGAAGATTATGAACATCGATCACGTTTGATCCGAATGATAAATGATATGGTTGATAATTACATTGCACGATTCTATGATAAACGTCACAACTGTTTGATCTATCGTGGTAATGGCGAAGCAATCTTTGATCCATGTGGAAACAAGTTCATGGCGAAACATGGTTTGTTAATAAATGATAATGCGTATGGCAATATCGTTTTAAATGAAGATAAATTAAGAATGCATGACATTGCATTTCTGTATGAAAAGTCACCATTTAAATGGATTGAACGTGATGCGCCATTACGATATTTGGACACATTCAAATATCATATGATGGATTCATACAACTTTGTCAACTCATCATTCCCCCAATATGGTGACAACGACATCCAGGTTATGATACCAAATGATCCATGGTGTGATACTCCGTATTGTGAAACATATTTCCCAAATGATATTGCAAATATATTGGCAAACGAAAATGATTGTCAATGTGCACCATCATGTCAGTGTAAATGTTGTGCCAAAGTAAAATGTTGTTGTTGTCATTATAAACAGGAGCGTTTTACATATGTACAATTGATACATGATTTCATTCATGGTAAATTGAAATCAATCAAAGATTTGTCATTATATACAGGAGATCAGTTGTTCGATAATGGTATTGTGTCATCAAAAGAAATTTATCTGTGGACACCAATTATCATTTACATAATAAAACAAGTTCTGTTGATGAAAGAATAAGGATTGTTCCCCGGGGTTAACCCCGGGGATATATCATATCATTGTCTTTATCAGATGAATGAATTCAACAGACGTGAGGTTATGATCGCATAAAGCCGACAACTGTTCTGGTGTGAGTGATACACGAAAACGCTGATATATGTGACTGTAGACGGTCATCTTATTTGCCTCCGGTGACAACTGACGATTGTAGATCACAGGATTCAATCCATAAACCAATCCATATTTAATGAGATCATTCATACAAACGAAATCATTCTCTACTTCATACTTCAATGAATTAACGAATTCTATGAACTCTTTTTCTCGTTTTGAAACCACTGTTATTCATCTCCTTTCATCGACAAATTAATAATCGAAACTATGTGTTTCAATTAAATGAAAGTGAGGTTATATTAATGAATATATATCAAGAAGCCGTTAGTCTTACAAGCGTTGCAAACTTGATGCCTGCAAGAATGTTATTGCGTCTTCCAGAGAAAAAAGAAGATGTTTCTGTATATTTGTTAAGTGGTACATTTGAATATGATATTCAAACAATCAAAATGTTACCCGCACCAAAGAATGATTATCACACAATCATTATTCCACAACGTGCATTTGATCGTATATGTGGAATGAAACCGTTACGTTATCAAATGTCACAGAATGATTTTGTTAACAAGATCCGTTACATCAATGACCAGAAACTTCTTCCAAAGTTAAATGTTTTAAGATATCCATATCCAAAAACAATTAAAGATGACCTGTATATATCCATGAGTGATATATTCAAACAGGTATCAACAATCATCAGAACATTTTCAAAGAAAGTAATCCAAGAAAACATATTCAATGTATTCATGCACACATTGAATTATTGGAACTTTTCATCCGAGAAGGTTTTGGTTGTAGATACAAATCATTACAAGATTTATTCTGATCTTACACCTGATTCATACAATACAGATTTAATGAATGCGTTGTTAACGGCGCTGTTGTATAATAATGAGAATCTGATAAAACATTTGAAACTGACCATTGTATTCCGTTCCAAAGGTTGTGATTATAAACTTGACTTGATGTCATATAATCAGAAAACAGATTCAATCAAACTCAGAAAGATGTTGAAAACAATTGGTACACCATCCGAAATGACTGCAACAACGAATGACGCCGCCGGTGGTAGTGTTGATGATTTTGAATCTGATGAAACTGAAACAATTGATGACAAGTTGAATCGATTGTCGGAACAAACACCCGATGTTCCGGATGAAGTTGAGATTGATCAGAAAACATCGGATACTGAAACGGCTGAAATTAAGAATCTTCAGAATAACAACAGTGATGTTACAACAAAAATCACATCGACCATTGACAAGTTAAAAGTCAAATATGGTGAAGGTTCTCCAACAACAAATCCGAATCTGGATAAGAATACTGTATATGCATCCAAAGTAATGAACGTCAATGCAACATTGATGAATCGTATAAACCCCGCAACAAATGTTGTCAATAATTATGAAAAGATTGCACAAGATTTGAATACAGACGAAAACAATCCGGTTGAAAAAGAAATAAATGAAGACACCGCGAAAAAGTTGGCAAAAGATGTTGATGCGGCAAATCTTGGAAATGCAACAAAGACAATCACATCCGCCAGAGAAACAAAGATCCGTGAGAATCTTGGAAAGATAAAACTCAACAACATATCATTCAATACGATCACATCAATCACAGATACACCATTGCCAAAACCATCAATACCAAACAACATTTCAACATTGAATGTTGGTGCTCGCAAGGGTGCATCATTCGCAAAGATTGAAACTGAATATGAAGACAAGTTGATGGATCGTGATATCGTTTCAACATTTATGCAACTTTCCAAATTACCTGATGGATTCTATGTTACAGATGTAAAGGTTACAGACGTTTCAGATGCAACCTCATTGGTTCATAACTGGAGAGTCACATTGAAAAACCGTCAAACTGATCGTACATCCAATATCAATATCAGAGTTCCAGTTGTCAAGAATGGTAAATTCTATCTTCAGGGTATATGGTATAATATCGGTAAACAGGATTTCCCCATTCCAATTCTTAAGATTGACCCAAAAACGGTAATGCTTACATCCAACTACAACAAGATTACTGTGTCTCGTTATGATACAAAATCATTGGTTGATGTTGGACTGCTCATCAAGGTAATGAAGAACAAAACCGAATATATCAAACCAGGATCATCAGTATCAACAAACCGTGCATTTGTATCCACAATTGAATATGATGAATATGCAAAACAATGGTTCTGTTACATAAACAAAACTGCAAATTGTGAGATATATTTCAACCGTATGGAATGTGGTAAACGATATTCATTCGTTGCGGTTAAACCCGAAGAATTCTGTTGTGGTATGCTCAACAAGGTTCCAATCGTAATCAATACTGAAACTGGATTGACACGTAATGGAATAACACTTACAGAAACGATTCTTGGAACATTACCCCCAGAGATTCAGAAAACATATCGTGGATCCAAACCGGGTAAACTTTCAATGTATTCTGAATGTAAACTTGATGCAATCAAGATTCCGGTTGGTTTGGCAGTATGTGCATGGGAAGGTTTGACCAATGTTTTGAAGAAAGCAAACATTGGATATCAATTTGTCGATAATCGGTTTGATGACCATCGTTTCTTCATTATTCGTTTTAAGGACAAATCATTGGCAATACCAAATACGATTCCTAACCAGTTATTGTTTAACGGATTCTATCGTATCAATACCCGTGCATACAACGCCAGTGATTTTGAAACACCGATTATGAATTCCAATTCAATTTATGTTGATATATTCAATCAGTTGTTCTTCAAACAGTATTCACAGCTTACAACATTTATCACATATTATCAATTCTTCGTTGATGTAATCACATCCGACGTATGTTTACATTATAATCTTCCAAATGATATTGTTGGAATGTTGTTATATGCATCAACATTGTTGGCAGATAATAATGCTGGTAATGAAACTAACTCATCATTGTACCGAATACGTTCATCCGAAATTATTCCTGCAATCATACATTACAGATTGGCATTTGCGATTTCACGTTATAACAATAACATGGGTTCCAAGGTTCGTGGTAATCCGTTACAGTTTAATCCAAATGAAGTAATCAATGAATTGTTGTCCGTACCAAATGTTGAACCATCGTCGGCACTCAATCCGTTTGTTGAACTTCATTCAAAAGAAAATATCACCAAGAAAGGATTCAAAGGTGTAAACAACGATCGAGCATATAAATTGATCAAACGTGCATATGATCCATCCATGATCGGAAAACTTGCATTGAGTTCACCGAACAATGGTAACATCGGTATCAACCGTCAGATCACAGTAAACCCAAAACTTGAATCTGTTCGTGGATATACAAATGCAGAATCGGATATCAATAAAATGAATGACCTCGATTTGGCATCGTATTCTGAATTATTAACACCTGCGTCTGTAACACGTGATGACGCAATTCGTACTGCAATTGCAACATCACAAACATCTCATATCATGGCAACGGATGATTCCGAACCGGTAATGATTTCCAATGGTGTTGATGAAATACTTCCGGGTTCATTATCAGATGAATTCTCTGTAATGGCAAAGGAAGATGGTACGGTAATCGATAAAGATGAACAGTATCTCATCGTGCAATATAAATCTGGTAAAAAAGAAGCAGTCCCATTATCCGACAGATATTCATTTAACTCTGGATCTGGTTTCTATGTCGACAACAAACTCATTACATCATTAAACATCAAGGACAAGTTCAAACAGAATGACATTCTTGCGTACCACAGTAAATTTTTCACCAAGGGTGTTGATGGTGTTGTTCGTGCAAACATTGGACCAATTGCAAAAGTTGCATTCATGGGTACATATGCAACATATGAGGATGCCGGTGTAATGACTGAGAAAATGTCAAAACGAATGACATCATATGTTACAATGATGCAGGATATCAAGATTGATGCGGATGCGGAAATTGATTTCATTGTCAAAGTTGGTGATGAAGTTGAGGTTGGTGATCCATTGGTTGTATTCGGTATTGGTGATACTGGAGACAAGAATGTTAACAACTTCCTTAAGGCATTCCAAACTAAGGACAACACACAACGGAGTCTTATAGACAATGCAAAACGTGTCAAAAAAGCAAAGCATTCTGGTAAGGTTGTTGATGTTCGTATTTACACCATTAAATCAATGGATAAATTATCACCATCGCTGTATCAGATCGTCAATAATTATTTCAATGAGAATAAGAAGAAAAGAAGGATTCTTGATAAATATGATAAAACAAATTCTGTTTACAAGATGAATACATTATTCACATTACCAACTGAACCACTCAAGAGTGCATCCATCAAAGGTATTACCGCAGATGTTTTAGTTGAAGTATATATTGAACATCCAAACTCAACATCTGTTGGCGATAAGTGTGTATGTTATGCGGCATCCAAACAGGTTATATCAGAAATGATTCCTGAAGGACTTGAACCATATTCAGAGAAACATCCCGATGAAGAAATCAGTATGTTTGTTTCATCTGGTTCAATTCTTGGACGTATGATTCCATCAGTAATGATTGTTGCTGCTGGTAATAAAGTGTTGAAAGAATTGAAAGAACGAATCCGTGGAATCTGGAATAGTTGAATATAGGGTGCTCCCATTATGGGAGCACCCTTACTATATTACAGGTTAAACCGATTCATAAGATAGGTTCAGCGGTAGTTGAACCAATCGTTATAATATTTATTTTTAAAGAAAGTGAGGGACTGATATGGACGATACAAATAGCATGACGGGTATCCTGGTGTCAATAGCATCGTTGTTAATCTCATCTGGATTTCTTGCAGGTGTGTTGAAATATCTGACCAACAGGATTAACGAATCGGACAGACTGCGTAATGAAAGCATGGAACGTGCGGCACGAACACATGAAGAAGATGTCAAACGGCAAGAGGCATTAGAACGTGGTGTTCAGGCATTGCTTCGGGACAGACTCATCGAAATACACGACGACTACTGTCCCAAAAATGAGATACCGCTTCATGTCAAGGATAACTTTGACAACTTATATCAGCAATATCACGCTTTAGGCAAGAATGGTGTAATGGATTCATTCCATGATGAAGTTATGGAATTACCAACCACACCAGAGGCTCATTAACGAAAGGAAGTGTTAATATGAATTTAACAAATAAACCAGTTGGTGTAATATACGGAGTTCCCGGATACTATCCAAGTTGTTATCCATATACAGTTGGATGTGGTCAGTGCGGTAGTTGTACACCAGGTTCATTAGTAAACAAACAGGATGTTGTTGGTCATGAAGGTGTTCCAGTTAATGGTAAAATGCCATACAACACATTCAGAATTATTGACCAGAAACCGTATCTCATTGATAATACCGATATGGTATACGGTGCAGAACTCAAAGTATCTGAGAGCATCTACACACGTGTATCTCGTACCCAGGATATTTCATGCATCAATCTTGCAGCAACTGTAAACATGACACATGATTACATATCAAACACATTGTGGTTTGGTAATCTGTGTGACATGATATCGGCTCAATACAAAACTCTCAAGGGTAAACTTCCAGTTGCAAAACAAACGGTCAAGTTCCGTCTCCAGTATACGGTATTTGATACCAATGGTGGAAATGTCTATCAGTCACATGTTGATTGTTATGTAAAGAATTCTGCAATGCATTATACTGATATCAAGGATTACTTTGTTAATTCTTATATGGGTATAATGATTGGTGATATTCCATCATTGACATTCCAGGGTATGTACACATTACGTCTTGATACAATATCGATGTATGTTGATACCATTCCGAATGAAGAGGAACTCAATCCATATTATGCATTCAATGAAGAAAAAACAAAAATGGTGGTTGAACATGAAACTGTTGAGATTGCAGAATCAACCGAAACATTGTATACCACTGCGGAGATTGGATGGACAACTCAGTTCCAAGCAAACATGAGTACAAGAATCCAGTTCCGTTTCACTGCATTCGTCGGTGACATGCCATGGGTATATAATACATATCCAATCTATCAGTGTCTCAACAGACCAATTGATGCGGTTGTTGATGAACTGTTGGAGACTGTTGAATCCCTCACTCAACAGGTTGATGAACTCCGTAATGCTAATACAGATTTGACAACACGTGTTGAAACACTTGAACAGAAACCTCCATATGTGGATGAATATAAACAGAACACCCGGTACTACAAGGGTCAGCTGTTGTATATCGAAATCGGAAAACTGTATCAAACATCAACCGAGTTTACTTCGGATGGTACTGCTGAAACTGTTGCAGAATCATTCGAGATTGATGTGAACATTGGTAACTTGGTTAAACTTGGTGAATGATAAAAACAACAAAAAAGTTGCTCCCCATAATGGGGAGCATTCTTTTCATTCATTCGTTAGTAGCACGCGCAGCGCAGTGCTACCAGTTCCAAGGCCTCATACCCGTTGAGACCGAGGTCATTAATGACCTCATATATATGGCGTACTGTGTAAGATTCGCAATGTTTTTCCGTCCCTGGGGCCATACCCCATGGGCGGTTTGAGATGGATCCCGAGTACATACAGAATTCACCGGTGGGGAGTATACCCACCTTTGTATACTTCTCTTCATCGTGGTTCCAGATCTGGAACCACTTTATTTCAGTCTTCTTCTCTTCATCAGAGAAGAATATATCTGAGTTTTCGAAGGTGCCACGATAGTGAAACCAGTAACGATTTAACCATTTTCCGGCACGACCAAGTGTTGTGGTTCCGAGGAAGAACCAATTATTATTTTTACAGATTTTTTCTATAGTGTTCATAAGTTTACCTCCTGGACCTGCATACATAATTTGCAGGCTGAGTTGACATCCTCAGTTACCCCAGTATTTAAATGAATTGAATGTATTGAATAAGAAGATATTTTTATCTCTTATTCATATTAATAATATATATATGGAATTTAAGAATTCTAGCTAATGTATATATTGTAGGAAACGTCCGGGTAAGCAACATGCTACTTCTATCAATATTATTTTAGAAAGGAATGATATAAATGGCAAATACATTGACTGTGGATATCGTTGATATGACGGTTCCTCCATTGCGTCCAGTCAGGATTGCAATTGTTGGTAAACCAAATCCAGTTACAGCTGAACCCGTTACAGGAGAACAGTTGTTACAACTGATCCAATTCCCGAAATATAAAATCACTGAAACCGCAACTGGTAAAGTTGTTAATGGTGGAAACATCTATGAATATTTCCCGGAGTTACAACCCGGTGGTGGAGGTGGAGGTGTTACACCCGCACAAGTCCAGTCCATGATTAATGCATCAATCGATTCGACCGTCAGTGCTTCATCGACCAATGCAATCCAGAATAAATCAATCAAATCATATGTTGATATTGGATTGGCAGATAAAGCATCGACATCAACATTATCCCCAGTTGCAACATCTGGATCATATAATGATCTGTCTAATAAACCAACGATCGATTCGGCATTATCAGATTCATCAACCAATGCGGTTCAGAACAAAGTAATCACTGAAACCATTGGTGATATCAATACCGTATTAGAGGAGGTGTTGTAATATGCCAAATACAATAGCGGATAATTTACAAAGATTGACCGCGGCACGAACCGCGATCGGTAATGCTATCGTTGCCAAAGGTGGTACTGTCAGTAGTGGTGACGGCTTTGAGGACTTTCCTGGTGATATCAATACTATTCCGTCTGGAGGTTCATCAACCTTAATTCCAAAAACAATCACTGAAAATGGTACATATAATCCGGCAGATGATTCCGCAGATGGATATTCATCCGTTATTGTGGATGTGCCTGCTGCGCCACCACAAGATCCAAAAACCGTTTTCTTTTATGATTATGATGGAACCGTTGTTGCATCATATACAAAAGATGAGTTTGCCGCATTATCTGCATTACCAACAAATCCATCTCATACAGGATTAACATCCCAAGGTTGGAACTGGTCTCTGTCTGATGCAAAAACATATGTATCAACATATGGAGCATTGGACATTGGTCAGATGTATGTTACAGATGATGGTAGAACTCGTATCTATGTAACGTTGCCGGAGAATTATACAACTCCAATGTTTAAGATCTATCTGCCAAAGAATGTCACCGTTGATGTCGATTGGGGTGATGGTTCACCACATTCAACATTGGAATACACAACAGGTTCATCCACTTATTCATATATTGGAGAACGTCATACATATGCAACGCCGGGTGATTATGTAATCTCATTTGCGATTACATCTGGAACAACTGCAATTATTCGTGGTACAACATATTCACAGATCTTATCTGATGATAATGGATCACAACAATCCGGTGATGGAGTATATTTGTCATGTATCAATAAGATTGAATTTGGTTCGAATGTACTACTGGGACAGTATGCGTTCGATCATTGTTTGAATTTACAAACGATAACAATGCCAAATGACATATCATATCATCAATCAAATGACATGTATCAATTCAGAAACTGTGAATCGTTAAAACACATCACAATACCAACATCCTTGACAGTATTGAAACAATGGATGTTTGGTTACTGTTATAATATGAAAACAGTATCGTTCCCAAATACGATAACCGATATCCAACCAAACAGTTGTTTCGAAGATTGTTTTAAGTTGACTCGTGTAACATTACCATCCTCATTGGTAAACATTGGTAAACGTTCATTCGTCAATTGTGTATCATTCACGGAACTCGTAATGCCTAACAGTGTAACGACACTTGGAGATTCTTGTTTCGGTGATTGTGACAAACTCACAAAACTTGTGTTGTCTAACTCACTTTCATCAGTGGGATCATCCACATTCGCAAATTGTAATTCGTTAATTGACATAACAATACCCAATGGTGTTACTACATTGGGTTCATATATGTTTTCTGAGTGCCCTTTGATAAAAGAAATGACATTACCTAACACAATAACATCAATGGGTACATATATTTTCCAAAATTGTTCTTCATTGGAAAAAATAAACATTCCAACAAGTTTGACCACAATACCACAACAGGGTTTCAATAATTGTAGAAACTTGAAGGACATCGAGATCCCAAGTAATGTAACAACTATAAATTCATCCGCATTCATAAAATGTGATTCATTGAATATTACAATCCCATCTACTGTCACCGCTGTCAAATCCGGTGCATTTTCGGATTGTATTAAACTGACAGAAGTAACTTTGTATGCTGGAACGACTTATGAACAATCGGCATTCTCTGGATGTTATAATATACGCAAAGCAACTATCGAAGAAGGAGTAACAGAATTACCACAATCAATATTTTCAAATAATGGTGGTATCACAGAGTTAACAATTCCATCAACTGTTACATCGATTAAACCATCCGCATTGTCCCATTGTCGTTCATTGAAAACACTCAAGTTTGTTCCAACAACACCACCAACCGTAACAGCAAGTTCGTCGTTCTCAGGTATACCGACCACATGTAAAATACTTGTACCTGCGGGAACATTAGAAACATACACATCAACACAATATTATCCAAATTCATCCACATACACATATGAAGAATATTAAACTATTCAAATAAGTGATATCATTTATGATGTCTCCGTTAAGCCGGACGGACGCGAGAACCGATAGTAACTCGGGTAGGATTGTGGCGGAAAGAAAAAAGACGACAGCGGGGCTTTACGCCCCGCACATGTCTTCTTTTATTCTAATGCCATAAGGCTGCAGCCTGCATATACGAAAATGCATACCACAGTTTCAAACATTGATTTTGCTGAACGTGTTTCTTCTAATCTCTGTTCAGCAAATATTGCGAAGATACCCCATATCAGAGCGATCACACCAAACGTGATTCGTTTAACGATCATTCATCATCACCTCCGTTGATGATTTCATAAATTTCGTTATATTCCATCGTTGCCATGTTCTTTATGAACCTGGACATACCGGGTTTCTCATGTCCGTCCTCCCATTCATTATCCATCCATGATGGATAATCTGGCTCGATGTCATTCTCGATGATCCAATCCAGTCTATAGCTCTTACCCAGTGAGCAGACCGGTGCAACATTTATGCATCTCGTTGGATCATGATAGTATAACATCTTTGAATCATCGTTGCGATGCATATGACCATGGATGTTATAGAGGTTATCGAATTCGGTTACCTCAATTGAGGTGTGTGAGAATATAAAGACTCTGTCATCAACTTTTGCAATTGCCGCATAACATACTGAGAATCCCTCAAGCTCCAGCATGTTATCGGCGAGCATGTCATTGTTACCACGAACCCAGATTTTTTCAACGTTTTCTGGAAAGAGTGTTCTGATGAGTCCTACTGTTCTTTCATCCGGTATAGTGTCATCGACCAGATCTCCCAGGAAGATGATCATATCGTTTTCGGTGATCCATGACATTTCTTCCTGAGCGTTTTCTAGAACACGCCATCTTTTTGTGATTCTTGGGGTAGTCTTATCCCTCTTTAGGATGTGCAGATCTGAGAAGATATACACTTCTCCACCATTTAATCTAACCTTTTTGATTTTGTCTGTAATATTCATATTACTTTCCTCCTACATATTACATATATTTAATAATGACCCGACAGAAGATACACGTATGCGTTGAGAATACATACTGGGTTTGTGTTCGTATGGCTGGATGCTACCTTCATCCAGCAGTTTATATTGTACGGATAAACCAACCGTTTAATCATTAACCGCAAAATACGGTTTCATCTGATGTATCTACAGAATAGATATCACCATAAATGGTTTCATCCATGATATCACCCCTTATGATTAAAATTCTTCTGTTTGGTCATTATAATAATATATATATCGAATATAAAAATAATAGCAGGAAACTCCCCATCATGGGGAGTTTCATGGTTTCATTTCAATCATATTATCATTGACCTCTGTAAAATCAACATCAATAACAGATGGTTCTGTTTCCATTTTAAGTTTCTTTCTGAACAGATCCGATTTCCATTTCGGTTTAAGTAATTCCTCAAGGATAATATCATTGGATGGAACCACAACAAAATGATTTATTCCATGTCGGTTTTCAACAATCCATTGTTCTGTTACATAAATAATATCATCAAATGATTCATCCGTCATGTTCATAAAATGACGTTTTCCACGTTCATTCCATATCTCCAAAGATACATCAATCTTCATACCATCCTTTACACATACACGCTCATCATCATCTGTTTCATAATACAGATTCATGAATTCACCATCATATGTTTCATCAACAACATCGATCCGAATATCATCACATTTAATATGAAACCGATGTTCATATTTACTGGTCAATGGTACAAATAGATTCATCATTATTGATTTTGGGAATTTACATCTAACACGAAATGAATCTAATTCTAATTCATCTATTAACATAAAATCACCTCCTATGGATAAGTATTCAACCAATCGTTAAATATATACGAAAGGAGCTGAGTGTATGAATTCACCATATTGTGGAAGATTCCAAGTCACTCAACAATTCAAAGGTTCAGCCCATGACGGTCTTGATCTCGTAGGTCTGGATTCAAAAGAAATCCATGCAACCATTGATGGTAAAGTTATCTATGCTGGGTGGGAGAATGAAGCTAATCACAAACAGGGCTTCGGTCAGTTCGTTTGTATCCTCGGCACTGATGGAAATTACTATTATTATGGACACATGTCGCAGATCAAAACAACAACCGGAGCACAAGTACATTGTACAGATGTAATCGGTATTGAGGGTGATACAGGACACAGCTTTGGTTCACACTGTCACTACTGCGTACGTCCAATATTTGCTGCTGGTAGATTCCTGGATGTATGTGCCATCAGTGGCATTCCAAATGCGTTAGGTATATATGATGACGGATACCGTCCACCATCAAATCCCACACCAACACCTACACCTGCATCTGAACCCACACCTGATCCGGAACCAACAACAGTTCCAGATGATACAACCGATGAAGATGGATTCGGTCGTATAGTAATCGGTGACAAAGAATATGATGTCACATTAAAAGAAGCGAAAGATTAAAAAACAAAACCCGGGTCATATGACCCGGGTATAAATTAATTACTCTTTGAACTCATACGGTTCTGCATCTCCGATGATTTCTTTGATGTTTTTCTTTTCATGGTATGCTTTTTTGATTTCTTCTTCTCCGTTTTCTAATGTCTGGAGATAAATGGCATTTACGAAGTTCCACATAAACGAGACTCCATGTTTCTCATCAGTCTCACCGGCGATATACTGATTGAGATGTCTCAGACCGGAATCAGTGAATGAACCACCACGGTCACCACCGGTTCGCAGGATTCCTTTTTTCCAATTGTCGACACCATACTTTTCAGCACCAAATTCATAATGAATTGCAAGATCCTTAATGGCTTTATTTAGACCATCAATCCAGTCGTTATACGCTATCAACTTGCCGTCACGTGATGGTTCATCTTTAACGTACTTGCAATATTCGTACATAATGAAATCGAATAATGCACGAACATAACGATCTGGACCGGGTGTATATGCAGATTTTAATATATCCGATGTTGATACCCAGATTGCGGGTTGAGCCTCATATTCAAAATCAGCAAACGCCAATAAAAGATAAAATGCTTCTTCAGGTATTAAATCATAACGCCCTTTGCCTTTTTTTGAATATCGAATCGCGCCGCCTTCAAATTCGTCAGGTTCACCGTCAATTTTTATGTAGTTTACATCGTCAATCATTTTATTTTCCTCCTAAAATTTGGGGTGATCCGTAGACCACCCCATATTGTGATTATTCCTCTGTCTCTTTATCACTCTCGGTTGTATCGACTTCTTCTTTTTCAGTAGCATTAGTAGTTATTGGTGAACCATTCAGATCGTGGCAAACATCTGAAACACTAGATGCCTTAAAGTCACAGCCGGATGTTGATCTAGAGCCACGAATCATCATATCCGCAATTACCCTATTTATTATAGGCATAACGTCATATGGGTTGATTAATGACTCAACACAAACTGTCATTGTTTTGTGTTCACGATTAAGGATTATGTTGTTTTCAACATAATCAATTTTGCCTTTCAGCTGTTCATGAACGTCATCAACGGTTCTGGCGTCATTGAATGTGAGTTCGATCACTTCACCATTGTATGTGGGGTTTGTAGGTGTGAGTTTGAACTCTGACTCTGCACCGGGTTTACCAACATATGATGGTGTTGGTGTCTCTTCTTTTTCCATAAATGGTGTATAACCATTATAATATGCATAAGGAGGATTATCAATCACACCTTCATCAATAAGACGCTGGATGATATTCATACAACGTTCGAGCATAGCTTTTGGCATGTTGATACTGAAAGTACGCAGGAGATCATATTCCTCTGCAGTTACATATGGCTTTATGATGGTACTGTATATGGAAGCTCCATATCCAGGTGCGAGGAATCCGTAGTCTCCTCTTGCGATTTTGAGATTGATGTTCTCGTTCTCCAGCTGTCTGATGTCTGACATCATGAGTGTAAAAATACTGTTTTCCATTTTTATTTTCCTTTCTGGTTTAAAACCATTTAATATGAGTTGCATCATTCAAGTTGGTGTCCGTAGTGTCATCACCCCTCTCTGAAATAATTCTTGTCTGATGTAACTCATTATAATTATATAAATATCGAATTATGAAATATTAGGAGCCCACACGGGCTCCTAAATATTCATTTATGTTTTATCATCATACGTAACAATCGCCGATACTCATGTTGTGTATCATCAATTCGATCCTTATTGCGTATGAGATTTCTAACAATGAAACGATGACCGAATTTGATCTTTAATACATATTCGGTATCATCCTTTTCCATCGTTATATATTTACCAAATGGATCATTCAAATAGAAGTCCCATCTGGATTGTGTGAGTTTATTTGTTTCGATTATTGTTGCAACTTGAATACTATCGAACTCAGGAGTTTGTTCACTTAACCCGAGTCTTTTTACAATTGTAGCGATGTACGTTCTTATTATGATTATGCTTATAACCAGTATTATTACCAGAAACATTGACATCACCTTTCAATCTTCCATCAACCTGTAACATTAATTTCATTCTCAATGGGTTAAATGTATATCCAGATACATCATATCCCCATGGAGAACGATAATCTCTTTTTGCATCAATAGTTGAATTCAATGCATTAAGCATCAAATCATTCAACTCATGATTATACAAACCGAAAATGTATGAAAGACGGTATGAGTATCCGTACATATTGCGAATTTTATTTATCATTTCATTCTCTTTTCTTTTGGCATCAAGTAAATGCCAGATATAGAATACATGAGCAATAGCAGGTTCTTCAATTGTTGAATTTGTTATGTCAGTTATCTTCATAATGTCACCTCCTGTGGATTAATTTTCAAATGATCCATACCGCATATGTGGTAAATATGTAGATGTTTCAAATCCATATACTGGCATGTTATCATACCAATAAAATCCTCGCCCGATGATTGGTAACCATGACATCTCCAGGTCCCAACCTTCTTTTTTGACAACATCCATTTCTGGTTTGTATTTGATGTTTCTTGAATTTCTGTACATATGCAAAGCTGCAACATCGATCGGAGTTACTTTATCATTCATTTAACCAGATCCTTGAAATGTTCATTCATTTCGTTCATTTTACCACATGACATTTTGCCTTCTGTACAACGTCCGGTAACACATCCTGGTCCGGCATACTTGAAGATGTTGGGTGCAACCATATAACACAGTTTGTACATTTCATCTGCAACTTCTCGTATTTCCCACTGGGCACGGTTACAGCAACGATGCTTGAAGAAGTTGAATAATGAACGTACATTCATTGTTACAATAATTGATGTTGTACATGCGTTCGGTAAAACGAAACGTGCATCTTCATTTGCTGCTTTTTCTGCCGTCTTGGGATCCATTCCATCATTATCAATATGATAGTTGATTAATTCATTACGGATTGAATTATACTCAGCCTGGATGTATGTCATCAGATGCTCATATCTTTCTCTGGCAGAATCAATATTCTCAATGCTATGTGGTGTTACATAATCGAACTGTGTCTCGTTTACATAACGCTGACTCTTCTGTGAGTATGATGCGATTCTGTGACGCACAAGTTGGTGGCTGCAACTACGACTGATGCCTTCAATGCCGAAGGTAAACGTTACATGTTCAATCGGTGATTCATGTCCTAATGACATCAATCTGTCGATGAACTCTGCATTATCATCATCGGGTATACCGATTGCCAGATCATCAATGGATTTGTTTGAGTAACACAATTTTGCTGCTGCGGCAATCATTGCTTCTGGACGCGGTGTGTTATTTAATAAAGTTACATTCATAATTTGTACTCCTTTCATAAATGGGATGGGTGGGATTAATCCCACCCATTAGTTGATTATCCGTTATTGGGTTCTCCCATAATGGTCTGAACAACACTGTTGTCTGGAACAACATCATCGTCAGGCACATTCGGGTCAGCCTCACCACCAGTTTCAGTGTCAGTGTCTTCATGTTTTGCTGCACAATACATGAGGGAAGAAATTGTTGATACACAGTTCATGATGAGCTGAGCAGCAACCTTATTCTTGTCAGATGTACCGATATAATCGGTTACACGGAACAGTCCCTGTGTTATAAGATACTGTGTGCACTGTTCAATGTATTCGTTCAGGTCTTCTTCTTCGATGGTTCCATCAAGAACTTTGTCGAGGGTTGCATACAACACGTTTGATCTCATCTTGAGAGCATCAAGATCCTGATGCAATGCACTAAAGTTGATTGATGCTGTGTTGATCTGAACTGTTCTTTCGTTTGTTAAAACGATTACAGGTTCATCGATTTTTTTGTTTTCATTATTCTCGTTAGTCATTTTCTTTTCCTCCATAAAGTTCTTCGTTTGTAAAAGGTTCGCCGTCAGTTGCACCCATAAATTCATTCATGAGCATTTCTGCAAGATGTTCATCCTCGTGGTCATCGATGTCATCCGAAGTAACCGTCGGCATTGCATCAACAACTGAGTCACTATCAACATCATATGACATGTTGTATGATATTGACATGAAGCGACAAAGTTCAGTTAATACTGCAAATGTGTCAGATAACAGTACGAATGCTTTAATCATACGATTATCACATTCCGGAAGTTTGATACCGATGTCTTCGGCGTATGGACCGAATGCTGCGAAAATATGTTCAACAGCTGCTTCACCATTGTTGATTAAATCATTATATGCGAGAGATAATGATTCAAGATTGTGCACGATATCTTTGAATTCATTCATCCTCTGTTCAGGTGTTGCCTTGATGATGAAATCAATCGGAACACCAACGATATCAGCATCTGCGTCTGGTGATTTCTTAAATGCTGATGGGATGATGATTCCGATTGCAGATACCTTTTCATCGGAATCAATGTCTTTGACTTCGTCAACACTATTGATGAAATCGTCAATTAAAGGATTACTCATTTTCAGCGTCCTCCTCTTCATCCTGGTTGTAGATTTCTCCTGCAGCAAATTCGAATTCTTCCGGATCAACATAATCCGGTTCAAGAATCCTGTCTGTTTCTTCAGACTTCTTTGTCAGCAGAAACATTATGAATCTGGTGATTGAGAATACTGCTCCGATACATGCTATAACCAGAGCTGCAATTGCGAGTTTACTATGTTTCATAGTTTACTCCTCCTTTATAAATTTCATTATATCTTCAAAGGTAGCACCTTCGAGAACCTTAGTTTGTAATGTTGAGAACAATACATCTGGTTTGCATTTAAATCCAGATGGAATTTCTTTGTTGAAGAATTTCTTTGTGAATTTATTGAGTGTTTCTGAACAACATGGTTTTATCTCTAAACGAAGATCCATTCGACCCGGACGGATTAATGCCGGATCCAATTCTTCAATATGATTGGTGGTGAATACAAATATGGTATTATGTGGATTCACCATACCATCGATTGAATTTAACACCGATGATAATGATATTCTTTTTGGACGAAGGGACGGTAAGTTATTATCTTCATTAGTATCTTCGGATTCTTTAAATCCTTTCTGTCTATTAAACAATGTACAGTCAACATCTTCACAAATAACCATATGGATGACATTACTTGGTGTTTTATGTTTGGGTAACTGCTCCAGCACCAACTGAGGCAGATCTACAAGATCCTGGATATAATGTGGGATTACATTATACTTGTGAATCAATGCTTTAATGATCGATGTACGACCGCAACCTGGTGTACCATATAACAATATTCCATAGTGTGTTGGAATATGGTGCTCTTCCAACCATGGTATATTCTTTATAAATGTTTCGATTCCGTTAGTTATCTGATACTGTTGTTCATCTGGAAGAAATACATCATCAAATGTTTTATAATCAACATCGATGTATCTACCAGTACGACCACCGTAATCAACATAATCAAGTTGTCCTTCGAATAAATCTTTATTAGAATATTTATGTCTCGCATTGTTGATTTTTTGAATGAACTCATGCAAACGTTCCCTTGAACGTTTAGAGTTCAATGTCATCAAAACGTTACTACCACCAGAGTCTTTGTCCCATTTCCTAATAAATATAATTGGTGTATTTTTATAAATGTAGATGTCTGTTGATGCTGTTGTCGTATATTTAGTAGCATTAACTATGTTGATATTATTCTCATTAGAAAATATTTGTTTCGGTCCACGTTTTGATAATGCTGTTAAAACGCCCTGGACGTTATATGCAAACATCGTAATATCAACCGTGTACCATATGTGATTATTAATTAAACTCATCATGGTACTCTGGTTAATATTGGCGTGATCCAACATCATCGCCAATGGAATTAAATGGTTTGGTTTCATGTTATTCCTCCTGAAATATAAATATTTTTGAAAGTCACATTGCTGTTCTCTTTCATTTAAATAATATAAATACCGAATTAAAAAATAATAGATGCTATATTTCAACGAATCGATAATCTTTTATATTAAGAAAGGATGGTCAAAAATGGCTGATGCTAATAATACAAAACTCGGAAAACAGAAGTTGTTATCGATTCCTGTTGAAGAAATTACAAAATCATTTATCGAAGATATGTTTGCATCATATCATGATCGTGAAACCAATACATTCAAACACGCAAATTTTGATTGTAATGCTCATATAATGTTGACACCTGAGGAGTATCCATTTACTGATACACCCGTTGATACCTCCTTAGGAATGTTATTGTTCAATCGATATGTATTGGAACGCACAAACACAATTTCAGTCATCCGTTATTGGAACATTCCACTCGGTAACGACGGAATGAGTCAACTGGAATCAACTGTTGTATCTTTGGTCATTATGGATAAACTTACAACCAAAGACCAGGGAGCAATTATTGATGCACGAGATCGTCTGGCTGCATGGTGTTCATGCTTCCTGGGGACAGCCGTATCATCATCATTGTTAATGCCAATGTACGATGTCAATAAACGTAAAGCGGAATTGTTTAAACAGTATAAGAATGATATTGATTCAAATGATTCAGTTAAACAGATCTTAACAACGAATAAAATCGAAAAAGAATTGGTTGGTATGGTTAAAAACAATCTGAAAAATGCCGGTGAAGTAAACGATCTCTTCAATTCAGGTGTTTATAATTTGGACAACAATTACAAAACAATCAATGTTATGCGTGGCGCGGTTTATAATGATATCACTCAACGATATGATGTTGTTGAAAATTCACTGATGGATGGCATCAACAAAAAAGACATTCCCGCATTTGCAAACTCTGTTGTTGCTGGTGCATATCCTTCCGCAGTTGGTACCGCAGATGCAGGTTACATGTCTAAACAGATGATGGCATTATTACAATCAGAAGAATTAGATCCGAATCCAAAATCTGATTGTGGTACTAAAGCGACAATTCCCTTACTAATAGACAAAGCAACTGCACCATATGTATTACGTAGAAATATCCAAGATGGATCAAAAATTGTCACATTATTACCATCTAACATTAATCAGTATATGGGTAAGGTTGTCAAACTTTACAGTCCAACATGTTGTACACATGATAAAATATGTGCAAAATGTGCCGGTCCATTATTCTATGATCTTAAGGTAACCCGTGTTGGATTATTGTGTACACAATTCACGGATAAAATATTGAACATCAAACTGAAATCAAAACATAATCTCACACAATCTGCTGGTGCTATGGATATATCGGAAACCATGTTGTCTCATACAGATAAAGTATATATGAAAGATGGTTATCTGTATAATAAAGAAAAGATGAGAGTGTTCATTCCTCGTATCAAAGATGAGACAGAAGGTGATGATGTCAACTTGGTTGGATTTGAACAAGAGACCACATACATCTCATGTTTAGGTGTTGTTCCTGTAAAGTTCTATGATAAGAATGACAAAGAGATATGCTCAACGTTGATGACTGTGCCAGCATTGTTATCGTTTAATTTGTATGCTGAAGTGCAGGAAGATCCTGAAAATCTTATAATAACATATGAACCCAATTCGGCAATTACAAAACTTGCAATTCGTCAAAATGTTGTAAACGTTGAATACTTTATCAATCAGATTTTCTTATATTCCAAAGTGGCACAGATACCATACAATCTCATTGTACAGATGATGTTCAATTGTTTGAAGATGAACAAAATCAATCTCGATTCACCATCGATTATATATGAAATGTTAGTGCGTCGAACATGCCGTACAGAAGACCATGATACATTTGCCAAAATATATGGTAAGAATCCATCGGTTGACCCATTATCATATAAGAAAGATAATTTCCGTTCATTGGTACAAACATCAAACTTCTTGTCTGGTTTGTTATTCCAGGATATATCAAACTCTGTTAAGAAAGGATTATGTTCAACATTGAACAATCGTAAACAACGTGAAACACCATTAGAAACAATCGTGAAGATATAAAAACAATATCCCCCGGCTTCCCGGGGGATGCGTTTACTTCTTGAACAATTCTTTGAGTTTCTGCCAGAATGTTTTCTTTGGAACACCAAAAATACAATGATCCAGTTTGAAACCTGCGGCACCACGATGTCCACCACCGCCATATCGTTTCGCGATCTCAGAACAATCAATCTCATCAGGATTTGATGAATATAATGAATATGTCCATCTATTGCCGTTATATGCAAAACGACAAACCATATCATGAGTTTCGTACTCTTCACCAAACTGGTCTGAACCTGCAGTAAGATTATTCATCACATAACAGTTGTTTCCAAACAGATCTGTTTCGAAGCCGCCGATATAGCGTAATATTCCATTCCGTTCATCTTCATCCTGGATGTAACGTTCACCATCACGAATGGATGTAAACAACAATCTGTTGTTATCATTGTAAATTGATTCCCACAGATCATCATTTTCGGGATCGATTAATTCCTTTGGCATCCTTTTGTATGCATATGAGAACGCTTTGGATTCAGTCAACTTATGTCTCCATACATCATGGTCATCAACTAATCGAACGATAAATGGAACACGATATTCATTATCAGTGTTACCATTGAATATCATGTGGTCTCTGAGATCAGTAAGATCAAATTCAACATCCATCGGATGCATCTTCTGATCTGAATTCATACAAGTATAGATAAATGTCAACAATGCACCAGAGATCGGCCCGTTTCGTTCATCGGTTTCATCCTGTACAAAATGAACCCACTTAGGTTCATCGATCTGATGTTCGTTGTAATAATCAACCGATGTTTTATGATGGTCGATATGTACAACTGTGCACATCTGTGTCAAAACATTCTTGATGAACTTTTCAACACATTCGTTCATTGAAATGTCGACCAGATATACAACTGAATTAGGTTTTACATCAGTTTCAATCTCACCCATATAGTTGTATGCGTAGTATGAAACTACATTGGTTGGGTTCGTAAGTTCGTATCTAACCAATGCCGCTGCACAGTGACCATCAGCATCGGTATGATGAATAATATGAATGTTCATATTGTTTCCTCCTAAAAATATAATACCTTCTAGTAATGGATGTTAATCCAAATAATACTAAAGGAGTGTTTTAAATGTTACAATTCTCAATCATCACATTGTCAACGTTTGTCACCATTCTTGTATCAACCACACGTTACATAGCTTCTCTGTTTAAAAGAGACATCTCATATTATCTTCCGATCTTCGCAATCATCTATGGTATAATCCTCAGTGTCTGTGGATACTACTTTACAGATGTGGAGATGGGTAATAATATTATCGAAGCTGTGTTCATTGGTTTATCTGCTGGTGCGGGTGCATGTGGTATCAACCAGGTTGGCAAACAGCTTAACAAAAAAGGAAATCAAACAGAAGGAGATGTACCTCCAACTGTTCAACTTCCTGATGATGAAATCGCTGATGTCGTAGCCCAAAATGAATCCGAAGATTCCGACGACACCAACATTGACATACCATGACAAAGAGTTAGAGTATCCCGGGCGTGTTGCCCGGGATCTCAAAAGCTTATCTTTTGAACACCGTCTCTCCATCCTGTACGACAGAGAATTGAGGATGCAGAATCTTATCATTTGAAAAAGCTCTAACTATATCTGTTACGTAGTTAGGATTGTCTTTCCAATTCATAAGTGCGTTCCTCTGTGAACGGGTCACCTTTAATGGTTTTTTATCGATGGTTTGAATGCTTACTCTTTTGCCATCGTTTATTGTAACCATATAGATTTGCTCACCCTTTTTCATGGTATATCTCCCTTCATTGTTTTAGTTATAGAAATGATTCTCCGCACCGTCTCCGTAGAAAGAAGTGTAATGTGGAAACTCATCACGATGCTGGAAATAGTATTCAACAGCATCAATGCATGACTGTGTGACACAATCATGATAGTATCCCTCGGCGTACCAAGGGTTGTACTGGTTGGGTGCAGTTAATACGTTATACACATTAGATTCAAGGCCGTTTGTCCAACAGCCCTGGTCAACACGTGTCATAACAGTGTCAACAACTAATGCTTTGTCGTATAACGACACCCAATCAGCGCCGTATTCGGTTCCAACCGTATTACAGAGGAATATACGTTCCTCTTCTGTGATGTAGCCATTCGCTACAGACGGATAGTATCCGTAGTTGTAAGTTTCGAACTCTGTTTCCGTAACGTCGACATTCGCAGAGTCCTCGATGTTCGTATGATCCGGCTCAAATGAAATCGGCACCGCAATCGCTTCTTGTACCGAAGTTGTTGTTTCACTCAGTTCAACCTCAGTTGTTGATGTCTCTGTTGCAGAGACCTGCTGCAGTACCGTTGTTGTAGTCACAGGTTCAACCGTGCTCACGATCGCATCCATTGTTGGATACGGTTTAACGTGAGTCATTTCATCGGTGATTGTAATCCTGCATCCTTTACCGACTTTCATGCAGCCAGTTGCGAATGCAACGATCATTAATCCGAGAGCGATTGTTTCAAGAGCTGCAACTACAGCAGTAATATTTAACTTTTTCATTTGTAAATACCATCCTTTAAGTATTATTGGGGATGGCTGGTTTTGGGTTGCCCAACCGGTTGGTCCTCAGAGAAGAGATCATAATAAACTTCACCACAAGTTCTTCTGCGTACCGAAGTTGACTCATGGATTCATTTAAGATAATACATCTTTCCTTAGACCATAATAATGATATATATATCGTTTCTAACAATAATAGAAAAAATAAACCCCGGTTATTCCGGGGTTTATAATTCATTCACTCCAATCGAGTATTTCACTTTTACATGATAACTCTTTGAGTTTCTTGGAACGACTCTTCCACCAAAATGTATCCATTGGTACAGACTGGTCAACGATGTCATAGTAGTGTCCCATCTTACCAGCATAACGAACACGTCCAAGAGACTGTTCAGCAGTGAGCTTACTACAATATGGAGTCATGTTTATTATATCAGTCAAGCCTTTGACATCAGTACCAACACCCATACTACCAAGTGTTGATATAATGACATCCGCTTTCTTGCTGTAGGCATTGTCACCTTTACTGTTATTGGAATTGATGGTTCTGATTGATAATGCATATTTGAATTTATCTTCCTTGTCAAGTTCTTCAATCAGAAAATCCATTAATGATTCACACAGATTGATCAATGGAATCAACACGAGAACTTTGGCATTTGGATCACGATCAAAACACGCCATGATGATGTCTTTACAACATTTGAAATGACGTTTCTTTTTATCATATGCAATAACCCATTTACCATACGATACTGCACTCATACCTTTACCACGTGTCACCTGATAACGATAAATGTTTGGTTTACAATCAGATGACATTCGCACAGTCACATAGTTCATCCATTTGGATGGTGCACTGTCAGTTGGTTTTGCAACCGGTGCATAGAACGTTGCAGAATTGAATACTTTCCAATAGATTGCATTTTCTTCACGTTGACTACGACCTGGGGTGGCAGTCAGATAAATGTTGCGTTTGACATTGCATACGATATCCAGCAACAGTATATCTTTGAATTCCAGATGTGCCTCATCGATAACCTTAACACCGATTCCTAATTTTTTACAAATGTTTTGTGCAATTTTGATATCGCCGATTCGTTTCAAACCCGCACGAAATGTTGCATGTGTTATCAGATAAATATCATAATCTTCATCATAATCCCCATGTGCAATATTATATAATTCCTGAGTGGTATCAATTTCATGAACATGTGCATGATCGAAACCATTCATCATATACAATGATTCATTCCATTGTGCACGTAAATTATCACGATGCATTATAATAAGAGCTTTCTTTTTATACAGACCGATTCCATATCCAGTACAGTATGTATTATGTGTAACAACATAATCATCAGTCAGATACAGATGTTCGGGATTGTCAACCTGAATACAACGACATGGGAATGATGCGATCTGTTGTATGGATTTGATGTAGATTGGTTCTTTGTTTCGTTTGTTATATGTTGCACCATAACGTTTCAGATACTTACGGCAATCTTCAGATGTTTCACAAATTATCGCAGAATCCAATCCAAATGAAACACTCATCATGCTACTGTGTTGACTGATTTTGAGTTTTGCATAATAACCACATGAACGAAACATCTCAACAATGTCATTCAATAATGATTTCAACTCTGATGATATAACCTTGGCATTATTAACATATACCATTGATTCAATGATTCCACCCAATACCGCCATACGTGTTGATGAATAACGATAACATTCAGGAATTCTAAAGATACCACCATCCTCATCACGGAACACATCATTATGTAATATACGACGACCATATTGATCGATAAACTGGAAACGATTGTTCTCGAAACGATATTCCCAATTGTTGATTGAACAGATATTCTGAACAATCTTAGTCACTTTATCAACCTGGTAATGTTCACATTTGAATGTCAACACACGTTCAATGTGATCTGTTAATCCAACACATATTCCATATGTATATGGTTCAACATCGAATGGTTTCCATGGATATTTGACATAACCATTCTTTGGTATCTCATAACGATACTGACAATCTTTCATATATGACATGTATGAATTCTTGATTTCGTATAATGGTTTGGTATGCCATTCACCATCTTCTTTTACTTTCCAAAGATGTTCATCACCACAAAGTGTCATTCGTCCGTCTGTGAATATTATTCGGTAAACAGACTGTACACCATGATCAAATATTTTGGTTACTGTACATTCATTACCTAATTCAGAATATACAGTGTCGCCAATACGTAATGTACCAATTGGAACAAATCCTTTTGGGGTTGCGACTTGTGACCAGACTGGTTGCATTTTGCCAAAACCAGGTTTCTTTACAACGAACAAACGTGGATCATTAATATTGTCTGCGAAATCATGTTCGCCTGCAATGAAATTGATAACATCAACCTGTTGTTCATTACGCGGTGCGATAAGTTCCTCAAACTGGAAATCCATATCTTCGCCTGCGTAATCAATATCTTTAACGATTTCAACATTGATCAACAATTTCTTCAGAAACTCTATATCGACACCTTTATGAAGATACAGCTCATTATGTTTTTCATCCAACATCAAACCGAGAGTGACAGTTTGTTCAACGTATTCATCTTCATATGTAAGTGAATTGATTAATGCACCCAGATTGGATAATGCTTCCGATCCGGGTGTAATCATGATACAGGTGTTTCTGATCGTTATTTTATATTTGATAAGATCATCCCTTTTCTATTATAATTCGATTGTCGATTTTACGAATATCATTGATTTGATCATCCGACAACAACACCTTGAGAGGTTTCATTTTGTATGCTGAAGGATAAATCAACTCAACACATTTTACATCATTATCAATGTATAGATTGCGTCGTGCGATTAATCGCACGACATGTGAGAGAGTTACATTTGGATCATCCAGTGGTGTAAACTCAACTTTGTTTCTTTTTGCAAATAACATTATTGCTGTCATCTTACCTATAAGACGACTGGTGCGTTTTTCATCCATTCTTATTCAATTCCATTCTATATTATGATAAGCAGCAGTGATTCTCTATATCTCCCTTAATCATAATCCCCATGTCTAACTTCATGATGTCTGAAATCTGATCATCCGTATATACCCCATAACACGGACCGATTGTAAATGTTTGATATGATGGATCATTTTCATATTTTCGATTCATCATACCTAACAGATGTATGGCACTGATCAGATTGTGTTTTTCATCGATATTATCTTCATAATTAAATAATTTAATATTGTACTTGTTTACGAATTCAATAATTGATTCTTTCATATTTAGCTCCTTATGAACGAGATTCGGTTATTTAAATCCAACGATCTCATGTATGCATTTAAACCTGCTGCCTGATCTTCTGTAAGTTTAATTGCACCCAGAATGTTGTTGGTTTCGCGATTGTAAATCAGATACGAATACATTGTAACTGTTTCCTGAGAGTCATCTGTGTAAACAACGTTTACGTTTGAGGGTTTGTTCTTTTCCTTTTTCTTGAAGAGATTCATTTTAATATCCATCCTTTATATAAAATTTTATGGGGAGATTATCTCCCCATATTATGCGTTACTGTACATTGACTCTGACAACCTTAATACCCGGAATATGTTTTGGACGTTCTGGATTTGCTGCCATGGTCAATACTGGTAATGATTCAATGTTGACTGTGGAGACTCTGCTGTCGGCATGATGTAATATCAACTTCTGAGATTTATCAACGCAGAACACTGCCGCCAAATCATCCTGAGGAGAGAGTTTGATGATTGGTTTACAGTCTCCAAATTTCTTTGTTGCTGTCAAGAATTTGGAGTGGTTGATTCTGATTCTACCGAGTTTCGTTACATATGCCAAGAAGGGTTTGTTTGAATTTATGCAGAACATTCCCGCAACTTCATAACCACTGATGATGAACTGACCTGCCGCATCAACTGACAACACCTTGTTCAGATCAGTAGTCTGAATACGTTTGCCATTACCATCATTTGTATATATGAGTATGTCGGATAATGTGTTATCCGGAACCTCCAATACCGATACAAGATATTCACCATCGTCAAGTTTCACCAATGGTTTTCTTGATGTGTTCGATGGTATTCTGTCGATTGGCATATATTTGATTCTTCCTTTGTTGGACAATAACACAATATTATTTGTTTTATTTGATACTGCAACCACACATTTACCCATCTGATTACCACGACCAATTGATGTCATTGTGATTGGTTTATCATGTGCAACTTTTGTGGTATCAACCCAGATATATCCACCATTATCATCAATCAAACATACATCGTTACCATTGATTGGTGTAACATCCGATGAAAGATGTTCAGGATTCTCAGTTTCCGAGAATATAACGGATCCATCAGTTAATATCTGAACAACACCAATGTTTACAACTTCTTTTTCACCTGTATTCAGAATTGTACTTCTACGAGCGAAACCGTATTTCTGTTTGATTCCATTCATATCATTGATGATTTCTTCTTTGATATTATCTGGTGATGTTATGATTGATCTGAGACGTGAAATCTCTTCGTTGATCTCCTTGATGAGTTTCATGGTTTCTTCATAACGTTTGATTGATAATCTGTGTAATGGAACTTCTGCAACCAACTTTGCTTGTGCAGATGTAACTTCACCTTTGTATTCTTTAACCAATAACTGAATGGTTTCTTCTTCGCTCTGTGCTTTACGACAAATCTTGATTGTCTTATCCAGATTCTTTGGTGACAACATATACGCTTTGCCTTTGTTCTGATTGAACAACACGATCTGTTGTACAAGCTGACGTTGTAACCATGCACGTTTCTCGAAGATTCTATTGTTGATCCATGATAACAATATCTGACGTGGTGTATACTCGCATAATGACAGATTTGTTTCCACAACATTCATGTTTGTTGCCGCAACATTTGTTCTGAATCCAGGAACACGTTTAAACAACTTATTCAACACATTGTACAGATTGCATGGTTTGCATCTGACAACATAACGAACATTGCCTTCAATCAATTGTGATTCATCATCTGCCGAAATGATTTCCGTGATTGGATTGTTTGAAACTTGGATTTCACTTAAACGATGATTGATATCATCCAAGAATTCACCATAAGGAGTGTTCTTAAAAATGATTTCATAGTTACGATTATCAAGTTCAAATGATGATTGAAATACAAAATGAGAATCATCGATTATAATGATATCACATCCAGTTGGTGAATCTGGTACCAGATGTATTTTTGCATTTGGGTTCTTGATAAGTTTGATTGTTGCATTTATAACCTCATTGAGATTATATGGTGGAATTGCAGTTGCATATCCTAAACCAATACCACTGGAACCATTTAAAAGTACCGTCGGTACGAGTGCTGGTAATGTGACAGGTTCAACGGTTTTTGCATCATATGATGGAACCATGTTGACCTTACCATCGAATTCTTTGAAGAATACATCAAGTGTGAATTTTGATATATTCATCTGAAGATATCTTGGTGATGCAGCATCGGAACCATTAACGGCGTTACCAGAGTTACCTCCATCTGATGTGTCCAACAATGGAATGTTGTTACTAAAATCCTGTGCCATCGACGCAAATATCTGGCCCATGCCCTGATCTCCATGGGCACTTAAATGCATTACATCACCAATCGCAGATCCAACAGTGAACTGTTCGGTTTTGTATAATTTGTACACAGTATACAATATTCTACGATGGATCGGTTTTAATCCATCTATGAGTGATGGTATCGCACGTGCAATGTTTACATTTATACCGTATAAACAATAATAACGTTTTGACAACTCACCAAGGTCTGCGGTTGTCATATTGGGATTACCAAATTCGGTATCCTTTATAGGGAAACAAAGATCTTTCATTTATATCATGACCTCCTATATTTAAAAAGCTACATACATGTTGTTTTCTACAACAGATATATTATGGATGGCGGGATTTCCCGCCATCCAACAATTTAAATCATCATATCTTTGTGAACCGATTTAATTATGTCTGTGATTAATGGTACATTCAACCAGTTCGATGCCAATGACATATAATTATGATTCTTAAATGAATTCATGAGTGGACCAGCCATGTCAGTTTCATGTTCATTCTTTTTGGAATCTTTCCATGTATACTCTTGGTTATAAGAGTTATTACAACAACGATGTTCACGGAATAAGTTGTTATCAATTTTGCATTTATACAACAATGATTTCTTATCCTTATTATATGCCATTTTGGTGTTTGGATACATTGCCGCCGCATCCAAATCCGATGCACCGAATATAATCGAATTATACTTTTTACCAGAAGCAACTAGTCCCGTTGGTTTATTCTTTGCAGGGTCTGCAACAAATGCTCCTTGGAATGCACCATCAATTGTTTGATCGATGATAACTTTATTTGACATAACGAAACCAAACTCTTCGAACAGTTGGTCTTTTGAGTTACGCACAATATGAGTTTCTTGGAAACATTTCGGATATGCAGTTGCAAACGCATATGAACGTGAATAGAATGTTTGTGCATCATTGACCTTGGTTTCAATTGCATGTTGTACAACAACGTCACGTATATTATACAATATGAATTTGATATAATCGGTATACGGGAATTCACGGAATGTACCACTTTTGGTATCGGTTAATTTATGAATGTTTGCAACCTTACCACCAATTGCATCCAAACGATATGATGGTTCTTCGGATTGTGATTTTCTAATGGCTGCATATAAACGTTCCTGACACAAGTATTGAGAATATGTTGATGAATAGAACCAGTCACGATTTGTTTTCATGCTGAAACTGTCAGTTCTATCTTTTTCGAATTTGTATTCCTTGGATTTGAATTCCTGTGGGACAATGATGTCAATTGGATCATATCCAATCCATTGTGCACGATTCGGAAGATAATTGAAATCGAATGGTGCATTCCATGCGAATATAAACATTGGTCGATGTTTATTGGAATGGTCATAAACGTTGTTGATTAATCTGGCTTCCGCACCGGAGAACGAGATGGTTGGTGATGTTTCCCAGAACGCAAGTTCAACATCAAATCCGTCAAGATATTTCAGATTATCTTCATCTGCGTCAATGTGAACCGGACAATTGGATGATGAACAATGACCCTTAATCATCTCTTTGAATTCTTCCTGATGGGATTTCAACCACGCATATTCAGCACGTTGTTTTTCCAACAATTCATCGAAATGTTTCTGTTCATCTTCATTACGTCCATACAACTTTTCACGTGGTTCCAACACATCGAGATACACCTTTTTATCATGTGGATATATTGATGTGACTGCCGTTATGGGTTGACGCACGTCCATCGGATTACCAAGGTCAGGTTGATAATCCAATACATCGATTTCTATATCAATGAATCCCGCAGTAACTTTGGAAACATCACAATGGTCACCGAATTCATGTAACCAACGAATTCTGAAATATGCATCTGGTTGGAAGTCGCATTTATACGACCATGGATTCTGACACATGGTCTTACGGAACCATCCACGTTTCGAATCTGAAATATGTGATTCATAAAACTCTTTGTATTTTGTATCAACCAAATGTGAACCATCATCAGAATACATCTTTGCATCACCGGCATGTTCATATATCATTTTTGGTATTTGAGAGAATTTACAGAATACACGATATGCATGATCAATTTCAATCTGTGGCATTTGATATGCATCATCCGGTTTGTGTTGATAACGCATTTTGTTTCTGAAATATTGGTCAACACAAAAACCATCTAACGTGTAACGATAATCCGGACGTGTAAACCATATGTCAACAATTGGTGGTAAATATTTTACATCCAAACGTTTTGTCTCTGGATTCAGATATACAACTTCAAATGCTTCCGATGGAAATTCACGATAACGCACATCAAACAACATTGAACCTTCTGGAAATTCTTTACGTAAATCCGGTGGTGGTTTACCAATACTTTCGACATTATGATCAACCAAATATTGTTCGAATTTATTCATATCAATATCCCTCATGAATTGTTAATGAATCATCTTCATTGATCCATTTTATTATTGACACTGTGCGCCAATCTCCATTTTTGGTTCTGAATGTTACATAGTTGATACCTGAATTAAGTATCATACGTTTACACATTGAACAACAATCCGCTTCCGTATATGAACCATCATTCTCAATACCAACCAGATACATTTCTGCATGTTTACGTTTTATCGGATCCGCATTTATAATTGCATTCATTTCTGCATGAACCGAACGACATAATTCATATCTCTGACCGGATGGAATATTATTCTCCATACGGAAACATTTACCACGATCACAACAATTCTTGCGACCACGTGGTGCACCTGAATAACCGGTTGAAACAATGACATCATCTTTGACAATGATTGCACCAAACTTACGTCTCAAACATGTACTGCGGGATGCAACACATTCTGCGATCTTTAAATAATATTCGGTTTTGGTTGGACGTTCAACTTTGATTGCTTCCTTTGTCGGTTCCGTTGCATTATTCATCGATGGTAAAATCTCACCGTTGATATATTTCTCCCATTCACCTTTGGATTCTGGTAACGGTTTGATCTGATCATCGATATCTTTATTTTCATTATGAAAATTCAATGAACGTTCAAACACACTTCCTTCAAAATTATTATCATTCTGGACACCCATATTGATAACCTCCTTAAATAAAATTTTTGTACAAATGAGTTCCCTTATACTCAATAATGATATAAATACAAAAATGAAAAAAATAAAACACCCCGGTTTCCCGGGGTGTATATATTTAAAACCCATCAATCATTCAAAGGAGGTCCCACTGGCTACCATTATCAGTAAAACACGACTGATGGATTATTTGCATGTTACTATGGCAATTGTGTAACCATTGGAACCACCCAGTCACCATCATTAAGACTGCTAACATATGATGAATTCTTGTAGTAGTATTTTTTATTTTCCCATGTAGGTGCAGTTGCTTCGGATGCTAATGAAACTTCATTACCTTCGGTATCTATATAAAAATATTTCTTGTATCCATCTACACCAGAATCAGTCCAGTTGGATGGTTGTACCTTAGGATACTCACGTGCTTCCACTGAAGCTAATGTATATAAATCCTTTATTGCGTTCGAATCCTGATATGTGACTGCACCATTATGCATCAATGATGCGGCTTTAAGATCTTCTTCTGTCGGTTGTGGATCTATCGTTTTATTCATATGCTTCTCAGATACATATGTTGAAATAGCAGTTGCATCACGACCGTCTACAATACCATTTCCATCGAAATCACCAAGTTTACGTGTACTCATAAAATCACCTCCATATTATATTCCAATAAAGATGTATGGACTCTTGGTACGATCATACCAGCTCAATATGAGTAACATCTTATCATTATGAACAGCAACACATCCACCTGTATATGATGGTGAAGAATCATTATTGAAACTGTGTAAGAAAAATGCTGAACCCGACTTGGCATTTCCTGGTTTAATAGGTTGAACAACATGAGGAATCATATTATAACGAATAACAATCGCATTTCTATATGAATCATTGGCATGATCAATGAGTTTTTCTGAATATAAGTTTGCTGGTAATAATGACACACTTGCATAGTATTTACCAGGTTCAAATGGATATGTGCTACCGGGATATGTTTGTGTACCGTTATTATTATAATAAACTCCACTGGCCCAATTATCACGTTCCCACTGAATAAGATGATATGGATTCTGAGCACTGTCATAGAAAGTATTATACCATGATGGCATATTTGTTGGTTGGTTATGCGAACCATCAATCCAATACATCGTACTTTCAATCTTTTTATAATTAATACCAGTCAAATCATTTCTTGCATTAACACCAAAAGCACCAACATCATCACTGTTTGTTGAGTAGTTACCAAGTCTCCATGCACCAGCAGGAGTATCATACACATTACTGGAGGCTTCATCCATCTGACTCGGTAACTTAATACCGGCATTACCAACTTTACCTTGAAGATTGGTCAATCCAGATACTTCAACCCATGCTCCATTATCCACTTCATAACAAGAAACAACAACATCTTCAGGTGAACCCGATACATGTTTAACTGTGATGATTTGATTTGTGTGGACACTATTGATAGCATTGACGAATTGATTCTTGACATTTTCATTAGTGCAACTATTGATGAATGTTAACAGATTACCCGATGCAAGTGGTGCCGATTCAGGATCTGCAGGTACAAGAGATTCAGATGGATCATCTCCGCCGCCACCGCCTTGACCTTCGGCATTACGATAGTTGTCGTAGAAATCAACACCGGATGCAACAGGAATACTCCATATACGTTTACGCAGACGATCTCTTTCTTCCTCTGTTGGTGGATCTGAGAATGTTATTGCAGTAGGAGTCCAGTATTTATCACGAACTTCTTCAAGCTGTGATTTATCCAGACGATTCATAATTATATTTGTAATACTGGATAAGATCTCAGGAGGTGTCAACAGATAACCACTGTCGGGATCATAAGTGTTCTCATGTTCAAGACCCGTATTCATTGATGCATCCAGATGGGCAATTGTATCATAATCCATTCGGAATGCTTCACCCCAAAGACGTTCAGTCTTCTCACGCATGTCATTAAGACTCTTGGCAGCAATATCCTCAGCCTTCAACATAACATCAGCTTGATGAACTTTGAGATCCAGAATGTGTGTTGTAACATCTTCTCGGAGTTCTTCCAGTGTGTCAACTGATGGATCAACCGGTGGAATGATTTCCGCAGTATCCAACTGATTAATGAATTCTCTGATTGTGTTTGGTTTAGGTGTAGCTTCCAAATATTGTTTCATCAATACACGATCAAGATCAGATACAAATCCAGTTTCATGTACAGATGCAACTTTCGCTTGGTTACCAACAAAACCACCATTAGTCACATCGTTGAGAACCTTCTGACTGGTTCCTGTGTCAAATGTAATAATTGTACGGGCATTGTTATTGTTATTTGCATCGACATATGCTTGCAAATCACTGCTGTCAACAACACCAACACCCTCGCCTTCGTCGAATGGTGGAAAGACATCACCTAAGGGTCTAACTATATCAGCCATATTATCATCTCCTCATTTTATTTAGTAACATCATTGATTCGTGCCATTATCCATGTTGCAACCAAACAGATGTATGCAACGATCAATTCTTTTTTAACTTTGTACTTTTTCACATATGGTGCAATGATTGGTTTTCCAGGAATACAACGATCAACCTTTGTTGGTAAATTCGTTATTTCACCAATATATGCAGAAGAGTTTATATCTTCTATCTTATGTCCTTCTTTAACGATGAACACATAGAATATCATGTCGATCAATTCGCTGATGTCATGATGCGAAACTTGTTGAGCCAAATCGAATAATGCTTCACTGGAAACATTTTTCAATTTCGCAACTCCGGTGTATAAATTGCTTTTGGTTGAATACATTGAATCACCACGTTTGATCAATTGCATGAGTTTGGAACGTACCTGAGATGTATCATCAGTTACGATGTATTCATGATCACCCGTGGTTGCATCTTCGTTTACACGATTTCCTTCAGTCTGATTCTGATAATACACATTTGCAAGTTGGTGCATTGATTGACGCATCTGTGTACGTAATCTGTTAAGAAACATGATTATTGTGTGAGGTGTTGTATTCAATGTGAGACGTGTTCTGTAGAATGCATATGCAGTATCAACCATATCGGAAATCCATGTCATCATGTTCTCCGCTTTAACAATTGCCCAGTTTCTGTTAAGATGTAAATACGTATATGCCATTATTTTTTCATCAGGTAACGCATGATAGAATTTATTAAACATTACATGATACACAGACAATGCCAATTGTTGGCGTGCGGAATCACGAACATAACGATTGTATGTCATGTCGGAATAAAATAAAACAATCGAATGAATTATGTTTGTTGGAGATGCCATGATCGTTTTAAAATCACTACCATTGATATCCGAACACAATTCCTTGAATGTTTTCTTGAATGACTCCATCTCAAAACCAAATACACCAAATATATTATCAACGTATTTCTTTGGGAATGAAACACGTTTGGTTGGAAATTCTTTTGCTAACATATCCGCATTAGATTCAATAAACTCAGTACTAAATTTCAAATATTCATCTGAACCTTTTTTGGTATCGAGAACTTTCATAATTGGTTCTATGATTTCTGAACGGAGTCTCAAATTATTTTCAGTGGACTCTTGTATGAAAGTCATTGCCTCGGCAATGTCAAGATAACTTTCATTAATGTAATCATCCATTGTATAACCTCCTTCATTTATATAAGATTACGAATCGGTTTTTTGAAATGATAAAGTAGAGGCGGGATTGACCCGCCTCATACATTTATCTTCTTTTCTTTTTCTTGTTCGATGTGTTGTATGTAGTTGATTCAGTTGTTTCATCAGTATCAGTTGACGAATCTGTTGTTTCATCATTGGTTGTATCATTTGTCTCAACTGATTCTACTGACTCGACAACCTCGTTTGAAACTTCCTCGGATGGAGTTTCAACGGGTTCGGAAGTTGTCTCTTCCAAAGTTGTCTCTGGTACAGTCTCCACTGTTGCGGGAACCTCCTCGACGGGTTTCTTTGTTGTAGACTTCTTCGTCTTCTTATCAACTTTTTCGGATGGTACCTTTACAGGTTCGATTGGCGCAGATGTCTGTGCAGACTCAGCCACAGTCCTTCTCATAAGGAAATTCTTATAATTTCTCTTTGTGATCTGTACTCCAGTAAGAGTATCAAATACACGAATTGTACGTGTATTGAGCAATGTTACCAATGTTCCATCAGCAACATCAACATTGATTGCAGGAAGGATTGTTCCAAGTACAGGACAAATACCTTTACCCATGATATTTACCTTCATTATTAAATCACCACTTTCTTAGTATATTCTACCAGATGATAGATTACACATTGGTTGAAGACCAAAATATAATATTCTAATAAGAAGGAGGTTTGTAAATGAGTCGTAGAGTAAAATGTTTATTCTGTGATCGTTCATTTGATGATAAACATAAATACTGTGATCATATTGTGTATAAACACAATAACCAAATCCCGGAAGATTGTGAAGACGGATATGAATTTGCATATTCATTATTCGTTAATAAACCTATGGGACGTTTGTGTTTGATGTGTCGTAAACGTAAAGTTGCATTTAACGATGATACATTGAAATATGCACGTTTGTGTGATGATCCTAAATGCAAAGAAGCTTACGTTAAGATGATGAAATCCAGAATGGTGAATGTTTACGGTAAAGAACATCTGTTGAATGATGGTGCTCAACAACGTAAGATGATGATCAATCATGCCGATGCACGTGATTATGTATGGGATGAAAATCATAAGTTTCGTGTTATTGGAAATTATGAAGTTGATTTCTTAAACCATTTGAAATCAATGGATTGGAGTCCAGATGACATCATTGCACCATCACCGGTTGATTTCCATTACAAATGGGGAGATGGAACTCAACATCTGTACATTCCAGATTTCTTCATACCATCATTGAATCTTCATGTTGAAATCAAACAGGGTAATTTCAATACATCGTTTATGGAACACAACCGTGACATTGAATCCCGTAAAGATCAAATGATGCGAAATGAATGTAAACGTACCGGAATGCATTATATCAAAATCATGGATAAAAAATATGATGAGTTTGATAATGAATATGTTGAATCCCCGAACAATCATCCAGAACAGGGGTGATCACATGAGTAAGGTACATGAAACATTACTGATGTTGATCAAACGTTTCCCCGAGATAATCACATTATCATCAAAACGTGATGTGGTTGAAAACAAACCCGATGAATATTTATTAACAATCATGAGATCCAATGTATCATTATCCAGTGAATTGGTATTTGCAAATGCATCCCAATCCACATCGATTGTGTTAACACTCATGATTGAAAAGTTGTATGATTTCTATATGAAAGGAAAAGATGTTTCTGTCATATGTGAAATGATACAGGAAGAATTAAAACGAGGTGATTAATAATGAATGATATCCAAGATATAATTCTTGAATCTGAATATAATGTATTGAATTCATTATATGAATATTATAATAAACAATACATCATGGAATCATATTATATGGAAGATGGTGAACCCGAAGTTCATGTGAATTCAAATAACAATAATCAACCAACAAAAAATCCGAATATCATCAAACGTTTTGTTGCATGGTGCAAACGTATGATCAATTGGATCATACAGAAAATTTCATCACTTTTCAAATCTCCAAAGGCGAGTCAACCAATATCTCAAGAAGAAGCATCAAAACTTGCAGCAACTGCAGCTGATCTAAAGAATCGTAAAAGTGAGATCACCAGTATCATGGCATCAAATTCAAAACATCGTGAAGAAATGCAACGTTCTCATGCAGAGTTCGAGCAGTTATTAAATAAATTACAACAAGCAGTCAACATCGAATATCAAGAAACATTAAATGATGTAAAGTCAATAGCAACACAGATACAAGAAAATATAAAAGCTGCTGAAGCAGATAATGACGAAACTGCTATCAAGTTTTATCAAGATCTTTTGAAAAATCTTGGTGTCATAACCTCTCAGGTGACAACTGGTGCACAACCGACAGAAAACAATACCAAAAATAACACCAATCAGAATACAGAGGAACAGCAAAAACTCGTAAAAGATGTGTGGGACCATAATTGGCATGAACCAAAAAATATGCCTGATGGTACACATGATATATGGAACTATATCAAACGTTTGAAATTTGATGATGGTGTTAAATACATTAAACCCTTCCTGAAAGACATCAATAAAAAACTTAAATACCTTGACGGATATAGTTCGAGTGATCCTAAAGTTGCTCAGGCGATATCCCAGACTAAAGCACAGCTTAAATACCATGGCAAAGAACTGATTGAGGCTGTTAACGAAACTCACACCGATGGTGATAAGGCTCCATTGTTAGATAATCCTTATAAATCCAAACCAGGTGACAGTAGGTTTAATCCAAATAATAGATAATACAGGCGGTGATTAATAATGTTGGACGAAGTAGGAATCACACTCCAAGAAGTAAATAAGAAATACCCATCATCCATCCAGGTGTTAGGATATGATGTTTGTATGGATTATGATACCGCATTCAAACCCAAGGTGATATCAACATTTGAAATGTGTATCAACATCATCATGACATTGTTGTTCATGAAACCCGGTCAGTATCCATCAATTCCCGACATAGGTATTGACATTGAGTCGTATCTGTTTGAATATTCAAATGATAAAAATATTCCTAAGAAGATAAAGACCCAGATTGAAGAACAGTGCAATTCCATTTCAATTACAGGAATTGACATTGATTGTTTTGTTGATGAGATTGAAGGACAACCCGCATTGATAATCCAGATCACAGGAACAGAAACACTTGCAATGGGTTCTGATTCGAATCATGCCATCATAGGAATAACGTATGACCGTTTGAATCGTGTATATGCCCGTAGATTATACATTTAGGAGTGATTAATAATGAATGATATCCAAGATATAATTCTTGAATCTGAATATAATGTATTGAATTCATTATATGAATATTATAATAAACAATACATCATGGAATCATATTATATGGAAGATGGCGAACAACAACCATCAACCAATCCACAGAAGGAAAATTTGATCAAACGTTTCATTGCATGGTGTAAACGTTTCTTTGACAGTATTAAAGCAAAATTCAAAAAGGTTCCACCGACGACACCCGTCCCGGAAGCATATGCGGCTGAAGCAAATCAATTAAACCAGATGACCCAATCATATACTCAGGTCAATTCACAAAATTCAAATGTTCAACAACAGATCGAACAGAATGAACAGATCGAGCGTCAGTCGAAGATTATCCAAATCAAAGAAAAGAAACAACAAACACAACAACAGCCACAGAGCAATTCAGATAATACAAATGGTGTTAATCAACAATCAACCAAACTGACCATGGAAACCATTGAACAAAACATTCAGCAGGTTCAAACCGTAATAAATAATGTTGAACAAGAAATCCAACAAATGGATTCAATTGCAACCCAGGCTCAAGATGCTGTGAATCCAGAACAACAAAAGAAACGTAAAGCTGCTGAAGCAAAGGTTAAAACAGGTACAAGTTTACTGCAGAAGCTTGGAGAGTTGTTTGGCACAGTCGCAAATACCGTTGTACCAGTGACCCGCATGGAAGGTGAACCATTACCCGATCCAAAATATTATGGTCAAAAAGTCATTGATTCAATAAAGAAAGCTACCACCGTTAAGGATGTTCAGACCATTTATAACAATGCAGAGAAATTCTACACTTCAGCATACAAATGGTACAGTGACAGAGCTGAGTCTCCATCACAAAATGATGCATCTTTGCGTGAAGGTAATTATTGTAAGAACAAGTGTGCAATAATTCAGCAATGGCGTAATGGTATTAAACAAGTTCAAGAACAACGAATCAATGAATTGAATCATAATAATCAATCAATGCCTAACATAAATGCTACCACATAATGAGGTGATATAAATGGCTGACATAAAAACGAAACGTGGGCAGATTGAAACCCTCATATATCGTACCATGAATGCATTAGATCCTTCTGGATCCAATACTGGAAAATACAAAGCAATGTTCTCTAAGATGAATGATGCTGCATTCTCCAAATGGGTTACACAGTTTCTCGCAGATCCAAAAGCCAACATCAGACTCGACATTGAAGAGTTCGATAAATCAAAGACTCTGAAATATGAGAATGTTGAAAAAGCTGCTAAACAGATGAATCTGGATTTATACGAGTATGTGTATCTTCCACATGTCTCATCAAATCCACAACGTCCTGTGAGAACTCGTACGCCTGTATTGGTTGGATACTTGAACATTAAAACCGTTCAACAACTCCAAACCAAGAAATCAACTGGTGTTATCAATGACCTTGATAGAGATGATCTTACTGGTATCGCAAAAGGTGAATCCAAAGGTGGTACTTTCTCTGGTATCGAGAATGAAATCTTAATCGGTATTGGTGCAGATAATGTTCTGTCTGAAGTATGCGGTGTTCGTGGTGATAATATGGTTGAGTACGAAAACATGCTTGAGAAGATTTCTGAAACTGGTTCATGCTCATTGAAAGACATCAAAACAAATGCATTGGATAAACCCACGTTGTTGAAAACCGATTTGTTCTTAAAGGCAATGGGTATCAAAACTGACATCGTTTCAGAAGCATATTACAACACTGGATTGTTACGGGCACAATTCATGGAAGATTAAAACAAAAAAGAAGACCCCGGGATATCCCGGGGTCAAAATAAAACACTATAGTTATTGAGATGGATTATGTTAGGCTGTGTGTCGCCACACATCATTGAGGAGTACCTAACTTATTCCATCGTTCAAAAAATAACAAAAAAAGATTCGCCGGGGCTATTGCCCCGGTTACTGTCTTTTTATTCGTTTGGACATCTGCAGTTTGTTTATACTCCCCTGCTATGTACGGGAGTCTCATCGACCTTAGAAGCGATCGATGAAATTTTTCAGAGACTGCTTTACAGCCTCTTTCTGAAGCTTAGCCTTTGTGGTTGTGTAGGTTGTTCCGTCTTCGCGTACTGCTGTTACGCTTGACCATGTTGCAGTACGCTGTGCCTTAGCGCTCTGCTTGGTCATGGCGTTGTTTGCCGTAATTACGCCGCCATTGTTTGTGCGGATGCCAATGAGACCGTTTGCAGCCAGTGTTGTTCTTGTCATAATCGACCTTTCTCCCACCTTTGCATTATGCTGGCTAGTGGGGTGCCTAATCTGTTTAATATGGATTGAATAAGAAGTTATTTCTATCTTCTTATTCATATTAATAATATATATATGGAATTTAAGAATTCTAGCTAATGTATATATTGTAGGAAAACCAGCATGTAATCTACATTGGGCATCCAAACATATATGGTATACTCAATATAAATGATTAAATAATTATATAATGAAAGGACTGATTTTGATGAACGTTACTACTGAAAAGCAGAATGGTAAAATACCTTTCAAGTTTACACCACACTTCACAGAGAAGTTTGCGAAGAGCATGCAGCTTTATCAGATGGCATTGGATAAATTGAATGATACAGTTCATTCTGCAACCAATTGCGATTATGGTTATTGCAGTAATAAGTATTCAGTTAGACTCATCACTCCGAATGATATCTCTACATTTACATCAAATCTTATAAAGGCATTTCGTATAGGAATGCTTCAGTATAATATTGATGACATTCAGAAGTTCTCTGTTGAATCCGCATATCGTTTCATTGCAGAACATGAAGACACGCCATTCGATGACAGTAATGTGTTGGGTGCATTCTCCGGCACATACATCAATCCACGTGATTTTGTACTTACGGATTTATTGTCAATTGCACATAATGAAGTATTCCCAACATCGTTAAAATCCAACTATGAGATTGGTGTCCAGAAGATCAACATCCAGGAAGACTTAAGGAAAGTGAATGATCTCCATTTCTCTGGTGTAATGAAAAACATCGTGAATGCATTACCTGGATTGATCGATCGTTCAGATTCCATATGGCAATCATACAGACCACTCCAGAGTGAGATCTTTGTCAATGCAATCGAAAACTTCATAATGTTCGCAATACTGTTGAATACAACAACGGTTGTTGGAATGACAAATTATGTTGATCCATGCACAAGTTACAATACCAAAGAACTTGGTGATGGTGACAATAAGGTCCACCAGGAAAGTGTTAACACCACAAAGAGCAAACCCGTGTTCATTGTGTTGTCCGAAGGTAAGACACCACTGTTGTCAGAAGCCATCAAAGTTAAAACCAAGAGTAACTTTTCACATGCATCAATTTCATTTGATCCATCATTGAAAAAGATGTGGTCATATGGACGTCCATCATTGAATCCGGATGGAACCATGAACAATGTGAAGTTTGGTTTTAAAACCGAAGATATTGATGAACGTTTGTTCCGTGGTAAACATATCAACATTGGTGTTTATGCAATATATCTTCCATCCAAAGCAGTTGCAGAAATGGAGAAATATATTGAAGGATACAATGGTGTGAAAACCAAATTCGATTGGGGTGCAATGTTGTCCCAGTTATTCAGTAAAGATAAAACACCTAACGAAGACAAGTACAGAAGAATATGTTCAACATTTGTTGATACTGTACTCAAACAGACCGGTGTAAATATCACTGGAAAGAATTCACCAAATCCGGGTGACTTCCAAACAGCGCTTGAAGATGCAGATACATCCAAGGTTGTCAATGTATTCTATGGCGATAGTAACAACTATTCACCATCAAATGCAAAGAAGAAACTCAAAGCATTCACTTCAGACAAAGCATCTGTTACATATGAATCATTTGTGACTGAATGTTGTCTGTTGAAAACAAACGACACTGTTTTCAGAAGTAAGATCCCATTTGGTGTAAACTTCCGTGAACTTGTCTTAGGAGACATGACACCTGATTTTGCAGATGTTAAGAATGCATTATATTATATCATCAAACATCCAAAATCACCGATCGCACAGCTTCTCACAAAGTATGTTACCGTAAACAACATCTGCATGCCGGATGCATCATTGGTAACCAACATGATATTCAAACATCATGCAGAACCAATCGAACGTGGTTCATGGTACAATCAGCGTACTGGACAACGTACATATGATGACATGTATGAAATGTATGATTTCCATACCGATGTTGATTGGTTGGATAAAATCGTTTACGGTGATCCTGCATATGATGGCAACTATCGTCGTGATAACATGGGTAACCAAACTGTTCATCCAATACTGAATACATTGGATACAATATACCACGTATACGGAGACAAACATCTTGTGTCAAACGAAGAAGTTGCAAATCACATCATCGGTGTTGGTAATGTAATGCTTGGAATTATATCTGCATACTCCAGAAATGAAGTTGCTGACTACCAGATGGCAAAAGATGTGTTAACTGTATTGGGTGAAATCATTACACGTTGCATTCTGAAACTGTACCACAATAATACTCGTGTTGTTGATAACTCTGATTCAATGATGGATACAATGGCTCCTGGATACATGTATGTGGAATCATTTGTTATGGAAGCCGATGATAACAATGCCGGCAAACCGACAACGGCAACATCAACACCAACCGTTACAGTTAACCGCAATGCGAATAATTCAAATGTAAAGAACACATTCAGAAACATCAAAATGATGTTGAGTAATCTGATATCAAAGTTTATCCGTTGGGTTCATGACAATCTCCAGAAGGTTTCATCCAAGTTTGCAGAAAAACATCGTCTGGAAATTTCATGGGTTACAAACAACCAAGATCTCAACAATCAGATTACACAATCACTCGATGGTCAGAACTTCAGTATCACTGTAACCAATTTCCCTGCATATGATATCAAACTGGATCGTCTTACAAATGTATCTAACTTTGGTGACAAAATCAACCAGGAATTGAACAGTGGTAAAGATGTTGATTCAGAGAAACTGTTCAAAGAATTAATGCCTGATGGTTTAAAGGATGTAATCAAATTCCAGAAAGGTGAAGGCGACAGTGATGACCTCAAGGTCCAGAACTTTGTACTCTATGGCGACCCAAATCACCAACCATCAAATGAAGCAACCAAAGTCGATGGTAAACAGTTTGCAGAATTGTGTAATAACATTACGCAAACAACCAAAGCCCTCAATGAATTTTCAAAGATTGCAAAGGAACTTGATTCTGCTGCAGCAGCATTGAAGAAGCATCTGGATTCAATGAAGGATGAAGATACCAACAATAACAAACAGGAATCATATGTGGATGATTCCAATGGTTCAACTTTCTATGCTGAACAAGATGGTGCAAATAATACCAGCAACAATAATAACAATAACGGCACACCACCACCAATCAACGACAACAGCGCCAAGGTCAATAATGCAATATCAAACTCAAATGCATCAAAATCAAATGTTAGAGCCGTATACGATGTCATCAACCGTTTCTCACAAATCTTTGCAACCAAGGTTACAAATACAATTATAAATAAATTCTATAAGGATTCTTATAATGTATACCGTGACATTGTTCAAGCATACAAGCAGGAAGGTACAAAACCAAATAACGAACAACCTGCAACTGCCGAACCTACACCACAGAACAATACACAGCAGAATCCCACAGGAGGTGAAAACAATAATGACTAAGATCAACAGAGCAGACATCGAGAAAATCGTCAGTGAATCCGATGATCTTATAACTGCATTGGAGTATGTTGGTGCAATGTATTGTATACCACCATCACACATTCTCCAGGATGACTCTCAGCAGTCAATCAAAGTTGTCAATGATACAATAATCACACCAAACAGAAAGAACACAATTGCCAATACACAATCCATCGTATGTGCAATCGGTTCAGTTCTCGATTACATTTCACAACGTATCGATGATAAACTTGATGATTTTCAGTCTGATGCATTCGACCAGTCCAAACTGGATGAAGCAAAAGCCTCCAGTGATCCATCAAAAGGAACTGTTATTTCCAGACATGTTACTGATGAAGGTGATGAGATTCTGGTATATGATTCAGGTATTGTGGATCGTCCAAACACACGTGCGGCATTGATGAAAGTTGCTGAGCTTAAACGTAATGGTGTTATACCGGAAAAGAAAGACACAGTCATCCAGGAGAAACCAAAGTCAACATATTTCACAGATGCAGATGACATTTCAAATGATGTTGATACTGGTGATGCACCAACACCCGAACCATCAGAAACAGATGTATCATCTTCTGTTCAAGAATCGGCAATGTTGTTGGATTTGATTTCCGAATACAATAACACAACACATCTTGGATATGATATATTCTCAGAAATGGGTTATGACATTAAACCAAATGATCAGTTTATCCAGGAAGCCAAAACAAAAAACAAGAAACCAAAAGCAATCAAACCTGAAGACATCAAACATATGAAGTTTGATAATAAACATATTCTCAATGCCGTTAAGTATTTTAATGCTGCACGTGCCGAGCAGAAAGATGTCAAGTTTGCAAAAGATCTTAACATCCAGAAGTTGGTCAACAGCAATAATTACAACAAAGGTGTTAGAGAATTGGAAACACAGTTTGATTGCCACATCGCATACAAATGGACAAAGAACAGTGAAGGATATGAGAATGCAGGTACATTGAATTATGATCCTGATAAATCATATGCACATGAAATCACCGTTTCAAAGTCAAAAGGTTTCCAACTTCACGGCATGGGAATATTCATCGTTGTTGATGAATATGGTCTGTTTTCTGATGCACCAATTGAACAGTCAATGTTTGGTCAAGCATTGGTTGCAGTATCTCTTCATGAGATATTCCATAACATTGCAAATGCAATTCGTTCTAAAACAGATTCATTTATTGTCAACACTGCAACAACAATGTCACTGATGATTTCTGCACGTTCCGCAAAACGTAAACGTGAAATCATGAATCGTTATTGTGATGCCATTGCAAACATGGGCATTGTCAACATCAATAATCCGGTACGTAAAAAGATATTCATCAAACAGATGATGCTGATGTCATCACTTCATAATCCAACTGACATCAAGAGTGTTATTGATAAAACTTCCGACATCAAAACCGAAGAAGAAATCGATAAAACCATTCTGGTATATTCTTCATACATCGACAAGAAGAAAAAAGAAATCAAAAATGCACGTAATTACAAAACACCATTTGCATTAATGGTGATAAACTTGGCGATGGGTGTAATCAATCTTACGGTAAACACAGCATCGATATCCGCATCATCGTTACTACTTAAGCCCGCTGCAACAATCGCGGCCTCTGGTCTTACAGGTGCTGCAGCAGCATTATCATTGACAGCATCATTCTTATCATTCCTCATGTATGCAATGCGTTGGTCATTTGACAGAACATATCGCAAGGTTGAAGACCAGTACAAGAAAGGTAAGGCCTTCGAGGAATCATGGTGTGATATGTTCGCAGGAATATACAATTTCCCTGTGGTATTCTACATCAAGTCAATGACTGATAAGAACAAGAACTTCACACCAAACACCGTTGGAAATGTTGATAAACTCAACCAGCTTGCAGGATTGGAAAAAGAACTCCATACACTGTTATTTACAACATATCCAACAAACTCCGAAAGAAACCATGCTGCTGCAAAGCTTGCAGAAAATGCATTAAAACAGAAGGGTCTTGATTCTGCCACAAGAAAATATCTTACATGGATCAAAGACAATTTCTCATCAATGTTGGATACTGATATCGAGAATGAAGATGTCAATACAACATATGATCCAAATCGTGCAGGAGACGTTGACAAACATATCCAGGATATTATCAACCAGGGTAATGTTACAGTAACAGAATCATTTGCATAACAAAAAAGAATACCCGGGGATGTCCCCGGGTATTCAATATTATTTTCTTCTGATGGTTATATCAAGATCATAGAAACCTGATGTTTCTGTGAATCTTGATAACATTGATCTCACCCTCATGGTTTCCTTTCCGGTGAGATTTTTGAAATGAATCTCCATCAGGTTTGGTACCCAGATGAGATTCTGAATTATGACTTTATATTTATCCAGATCCCCGTGTTCGAGGATCAGGATGCATTCACCTTTGGTATTGTTATCAATTTTCATCATTGACCTCCATGGGAAATAACATTAGTGTTGCAGCTGACATAACTTTGATGAGATCTGTTGGTATCGCGATTTTATCCATGAACTCACGTTCACGGTTTGACGTCACGATACTCCATACTTCATCTTCGTTGACATCACAAATCTCTGACGCAAAGTCGATGATGTCAGGCTCAATTGGCAACGATGCGTTTGATGTTTTTGCCGTATAAAATAATGATACACATAGTGCCAATCTAACGGGATATGGTTGTGATCTTAACTGCTGAAGTTCATCCATTTATGTTTAATTCCTTTCTGAAAGTTTCTGTCTGTTGCAACATTTCGTCTGAGAACTGAATGAGATCGGTTGCGATTGTCTGCTCTGACAATCGCATTCCTCTCAGAACTTCGAATTCGCGATCGTGTTTATAAACATCTTTCGCAAATTCGGGGTCGATGTCATACATCATTGCTCCTATTCCAGACATTTCTATCTGGGTGCTTTCGTCTGCACTCATCATTTCTGGATTGCCTTTGAAATTGATGTACATGTACATCAATCTTTTTAGTCTCATCTCTAATGGTAGGGATGAGGCCACTTCTTTGAGCTTTCCAACGATTTCTGCTAAAGCCATAATTTCATCCATTTTATTTTCCTCCTTAATAATTAATAATCATAATCATCAATGACATCCGGAAATGAAGTTTCAATTTCCACCATGTCATGATATTCTTGAATAGCCTTTTCGATTGCTTCTTCTCTACTATCAGCATATACCAAAAACGAGAAGACCGAATCTGGAGCGTCATCCTCCGTTAGGATATGTACCTCAATTACATCCGGATTATCAGGATACTCGTAATCCTGATCGAATTCAACATACCATTCATGCATGTTCATTATCCTCCTAAAAATATAATGTAACAAATGATTTCTCATTTGTCCTTTTAAATAATATATATATCGAATAAAGAAAAAATAGCAAAAAAAAGATGTGCTCCCCGTAATGGGGAGCGTGACGTGAACATCATTCTCATCCTTTCCCTGAATGCAGATACATCTGGTACTCATCTCCAGATGCGTCTTCCACCCAGTAGCTAGTTATAGACAGTGCAGCTGACACCGCCGTATACATTAGGAAAGCTAGTATACGGACCATAAACAGTTGTCAAATATTCTACCCCAACTTTCCATAGGGCACAACACCGAAGTGCTGCACGAATATTATCATACAACGATATTTACAATATCACAATATGTGAGTGATATCGCGATATTACACACGCTTCAGTTTTTAGACTGGACGGGTGTCCCCTCATAAGCTTTCCAGTTTTCGCATCTATTCCGTAAGTTTACCTTTCGACGCTCAGCCAGTATTTTATCGAGGTTAGCGCCTCAAGATCATCAGAGATCAAATCTTTTGATTAATCTCTGACAATCTCTCCTGGAACCACCAATCTGATGGTTCCATCTTGTCTGACGACCCTTTGTCATCTGGGCCGTCATAGTATCAGGTACCAAACTCCACGGTGTGTGGAAGGAAACCTGATATCTATTTCCGTCATCCTTATACTCGAAGTATACGATGACGGACGGATATCTGTTCTGGTCTGGTGTCTGACCAGAAACGAAGTAATTCCAACCACATCGTGGGTTGGAATTAATTAGTTTAACAGCCTTCATGATATAGGCTGTTTTAACGTTGTAGCCATGCTTATGAGCTACAGCGTTGTTAGTATTCCGGAAAGTCAATACACTTTCGAACTTTCCAGAATCTGATGCATCCTGTGCCAGACACACCAATCTGGCAATTGATGCTTCGAGAGGAAGCCTCTTGTTCTTGTGAACAAAAACTTCCTCTGTTTCTACAGACTCACGTCTGTAGGGATGTCTACGATCTCTATTCATACAGAGACCTCCTTATTGTTTTAGATTGTAAGTTTACCACTCACTGGCTGTTTATTATTTCTTTTGCAACCTCCACGAGGTCGGGGTAATTGTTATATTTTTCCCACACGCGAATGAGACGTGGGAGATCTTCAATATACGCATGGAATCTGTCAAAACGTGTATCGGTTAAAACTGTACCTATGCTTATTTCGGGAATTAGTCCGGCGAGGTGAGCAGCTTCAAGTGTGTTTACATATGATCTGTAAAACTCGCCACCAGGATTATAGCGGATTCCCTTTTCAAGATAATCACATATATCATTTATTGTGAGCTCTTCCCACGCTGTTAATTGTGATATAGGTCCCCACTTGTTCAAGGTTTTACGAATGTGCCATATTGTAGCACCATTCAAATCAAGGTCTTTTACCTTGATATTTTGATCTCTATCAATAAAAATTGGGAATTCAAGATATGGCATGTGTCTATCCTCGTGCTTCCAAATCATTGTTAACATACTGATTCCTCCTTCATTGAATCATGTGGGTTTATGTTCTTATAATATACTGAAGATTGAATAATTTATTCTTTCTTCATATTAATAATATATATATGGAATATTGATATAATAGAAAAAATAAACTCCCCATATGGGGAGTTTATAATTATTTATGACTTCTTAAGAATGTTGGGAAGAATTTCACAATACGATTGATAATGAAGTTCTCTTCAGTAGGAAAGTAGTCATTATCAAGTACAACACCGCTGCTGGTACAATCGACATTCAACACAGGCGTCACACATTCGATCCAGTAATTATCATACATTTCATTCTGACGATATAAAAGATTGAATTCATCAGTACCGTCTTCATGTTGTATATCAACCACTTTACCAAACTCATTACGAGCATCACCTTCATCGAACAGATTACTCATAATGAAGATACCTTTCTTGAGATGTTTCTGAAATCGGTCGTCATTGATGTAATTCTCAAATGCACGAACGTAACTATCGTTCACATGGATTGTTACTTGTCTCATCTATTATCACACTCCTTGTGTTTATTATTCGGATTCCTCCTCATGACTTCTGCGACTTTGTCACAGAGTTTCTTCATGTCTTCTTCACCAAGTGATCCATATGAAGTTGGATTAATTGTAACATTATCATTGTCATAATCCAATATTGTAATAGATTCATTAAGTCCATTTCCATATAATGTTATATGTGCTTTGTTTATTTTTTCAACATATATCTCCAGTTGTTCATATTTATAAGCACCATAACCCCAGAATTGCAAACCCATTCGAGCTCCATTACAGGATAACTGAAAACTCCAATTTTGTTTAGATATTATGAAATAAGGTTGTAGGAATTTAAAGATCTCTTTGTTCATTTCTGTAACAGTAATCTTTAATAATCCACGCTCCCAAGCTTCATATGTGTAGAACTGTTCATCGAATTCAGATTCATTGATTTCACAATAATCATACTCCATTGAGCAACCTGCGATTCCATCATGATTTTTCATAATGGAATTGAGTGATTTGAACTTCAATATTTTTTCTTCGGATTGCATGCCAACTGCGATTCCAATCATCTGGTATATAGCATCATCACTTCTCCGGACGACTGATATCGATTTCGATGCCGTTGCAGCATCCCCCTCACTTTCAGTAGATGGCGATAGATACTCAAAGTAATTGTTAATTAATGTCTGAACACTTTCAGATGTTTTCATAATACAAACATTTCCTTTCAATAATATAATAATACCAGATTGTCATTATGTATCATACTATTTAAATATCATAATACATTTACAAATCTAATAAGTTGGAATACACAAACGATGTTAATGGTTTTATTTCGTATGACGGATTTCTCAATGATATCCGGAAAGTTTTGTCGGTGTGGGTTTGGTTATTAGCCTAACCAAATACGGATATTCTCTTCAACGTCGGCCTGGGACATTGTAGAATCATTAATGATGATTGCTTCATCCATAATCCTCACCTCCAATGAGAAAAGTTCGTTTGTGTAATCCACTTAAATAATATAAATATGGAATAACAGTATTATCGAAAAGAATACATCCGGGGATATCCCCGGATGTATTATGTAGATATTTACTTTTCAATGAATGGATACTTACCGTCATTGAATGAAAGATCATACTTATTAGAAGGAGCTTTGTTAAAACCTCTCTTAATACTTTCAACATTAAATTTAGTAATATTCTTATCATTGAGAATCTTAGTAACAGCAGCAATACTACCACCATTAATATTTAATAACTCCCTGATTTCATCAACCTTTTCAGGAGAGAATTTCGCTTTTGGATCAGCTTTATAATATGATGATCTTGTATGAGTGAATTTATCCAGTTCTTCTTTTGTGAATTTATTGCTTACATCATATGGCTTCTGACCAGCTTTTATTCCTTTAAGACATATTATATTTACATTGGGGAATTTATCATGATCCAAATGTTTATATGCTTCGGTGGAACTGTGATTATGTTTCATTATCAATTCACGTAATTCATCAACTTCATCAACTGACAAATTCATTTTATGAATCGACTGAGTAAACATTTTCTTCAACGGTTTTCTATTTGTCATATCAATACGATGATCATAGAATCCACGTTTAACCGCTTTAACCAATGATTCAGAAATACGAGGATATTTCACATGATCAATGAACTGGTTATATACTAAACGGGGTCTTGTATATTTAGCCAATAAATCGTATATCATTTCAATCTGTTCAATCGGAACCATTTCACGTAATTGTGTTTTAACAGCATGATCAAGATTCTGTTTTCTTGTAATGTATTCCAGATTCTTATAATGATTATTATGATGCACACCGTTGATATGATTAACATCGTCGGTTTTGTCACCATACCACATACATGAAACCAATCTATGTGTTTTAAACGGTTTACTGTTATAACCACCTTCAGTCAGATGTTCAAGTTTCAATGTTACCATTTTATATCCATATCTATCCAAACGCTGGTGGATAATTTCTTTATTATGTTTATAACGAATATTACCATGACTACTAACCTGATACTGATCTTTTACAATATCACCATAAACAATATCACGCCATTCTTCCACATCTTCAACCCATTTAAGATTACCAACATTATAATCTTTGATGTCACCATTAATATGAATAACATCCAATGGTTTACCAATTAATTCAGGATCACATTTAAGGAATGTTGTTGCCATCAATAAATCGATACGGAACAACATCACTGGAGATGGATAACTGATGATATCATTATCACGAACAATTGGATCTACGTTTAATAACACATAATCATATCCATTGTTGGAATGATATACTTCAACGTGTTTATCATTGTACGCATCTTTAACTTCACCTCCTTCTGATATTTTATACGCATTATTCACGACTCCTGGGTATTTTAATGGTACCCATAAAACTTCATCATTCATAATAACATTTTCCTTTCTATTATATTTTATTACAATAGTCACTAATCTCCAATAAAATATATTTGTGGAGCGTGGCGGGCTGAATGAATCATCCGAAATCTTAGTTTTAACGGGAGACATAAATCTTTTGTGACAAAAGAATAACATTCAATGACAATTATAGTTATTGAAAATCTAAATAGAAAGTAGATGAATATAATGCTTGTGAAAAAGAGTACAACCACAGACAAGTATGAAACAGCTTGTTTCGTACAGGAAGCTCCTATCAACAGTGGTCTTGAACGCAAGGGTCTTACAATCAAGACTTCATGTGAAGGTCTTCCATACTGTGTATTCAGATCACCTCTTTGGTCATTTGGTCATTACAATCGCATGCATCGTAGATACGACAAAGAAAATGCAAGAAGTGTTATCCAGAACGATGAACGTATTCAGAATCTCAAGAAGCGGAATGCGTGGAGAGCTGAGTGGAATCACCCTAATCCTGAAATCAAGGGACAACAATATTCCGACATTCGTATGACAATACCGGAACCAATGAGAACTTCTCACTTCATTAATGATGATGAATTTGTTGGTGATCTGTATAAGGCAACAATTACAACACATCCTCGTACAGAGTGTGGTCGTGCAGTTGCATCCGAGATAATTGATCTTGGTGGTCAGCCTGCATTCTCTGTTCGTCTGATGGGAACAATGCTTCCGAACGCACCATTGAATGCTCCAAACATGAGAGTCTCCAAGGTTATCACATTCGACATGGTTGACTTTCCATCACACCAGGAAGCAGAAGCAGATATCGAACCTGTCCACCAGGAAGGAACTGTTATCTTCCTGAAGGAGCTTGCAAAGTATTGTTGTGAACAGGATGAGAACATGGCAGTCGTTTGTGAGTCATTTGAAATTTCACCAAATGAAATCATGACGATATCCCAAGATGCTTCCATCATATGTGAACAGGCAGACACATCCAAAATCATTATCCCACTCAAGAGTGACATCAGAAGAGAAGCTCTCTCAATCTTAAGGGGGATCTGATAATGGATAAAATCATAATCAATAAAGAATACTTTGATAACGTTGCAACTGCAATCAACAGTATCAACGATTTCATCAGTTCTAATTTTACAAAAAAGAACTTTCCAACAGTTGAAGATGATGTTCAACTTGATGGAACATTGCTTGGTATCCTGAGTTGGTTGAACAATGTTGATCCGGAACTCGTACAGGATCCAGACAATCTCAATCAGTTACTCGAAGAGATCAGTGAGCATGAGGGTGAATATAATGGACCTGATGTAATGTCACAGTTGCCTGAAGAATTGGCGGACAAAGTTTATGCGATCATTGGTTGCAAAGCGTTGGAGTTCATATCAAACAATTTTGAAGATTTCAGTAAACTCGTAAATGGTATTTATACTTTTGAACTGTTTACAAATCCTTCAAAATATGCAGATGTGATTGAAACATTCTCACAACCGTTAGAGTTGTACGAACTCAGAACTGCACTGAATGATGACATCGACATTACATTGTTTGATCCTGAGAAATATGTCTCCGGTATATTCAATAATGATCAGATCCAGTTACCAAACAACATGGATCAGGTGGTCGAAAGTGAACGTATCAAGAAACACGCAGATCTTAAAGATGTGGAAATCATGGTTGATGAAACCAAGATGGAAGCGGCAGAGATTGATTTCTTCGAGAAAGATCGTCCAAAACATTTGAAATATTCTAATGGCAAATGGATGGTGTCTCAACAGTTCCAGAAACTCACAACTGACATTGTGAACGCGTTGCGGGATTGTAATTCAACTGCGGATCTGATGATGCTCTTTAGTAAACCCAACAAGGGTATGACGGATTTCATTGGTCAAACCGTTGCACCATTCATATTGGTAAAAACATTAACCAACCCAAAGAAATCATCTTCTGAAATTGATGAAGATACTATGAAGAAATACACTGATTCATATGAGTCAATCATCAAACAGAATAAGGGTGCAGGTCGTTTCAAGAATTATGATCTGTTCAGCTGTTTCAAAACCGACAAAGATGCAACAATCAAATTCATTGAAGATTTCATGAATCTGAATTTACTCAATGATGAAAATTGCGGTATTGACAACAACACTCTGTTGACATTGTTCAACATTTTCGATTCACACATTTATCTCACACTGATGTACAATCTTATGCCAACCAAAAATGGTTCGGTTGATGAATTCATTAAAACAACACGTGCAAGAATCAATAAGAATTCACGTGAAGCAATGAAGTATAAAGAACAAGATGAGATGAAGAAAGACAACAAACTGAATGATTCCAAAACCGTTAAAGAATATACTTCTATAATGGAAAAGGAATTCGGTGATATGTCAACACTTGACATCCAGTATTGTGAAGGTTTCCAATCTTTGTTATATGATGAAATCTCAACAATGAATGATGCATTATATAATGAAGGTTTCTCTCAGATCGGCATTCACAACTGGATTGGTGAGTCGTACAATTTCTATGCTGAACAGGAGAATGGTGAGATACCTGACTATATTAAACGTCGTATGAATATGTCTGATGAAATGGGTGTAACTAAAACACCAACAACAACCGATGTTAATGTGCCACCTGATACTCCACGCAATTCATATGATGATCTCACAAATTCAATTGATGAAAGAATGGATACTGAAACCGACAAGGGTCTTGAAGGCATGTTGGGTAAAGGATACGATGGTCCGATCGAAAAGGATGGTTCCAAACCCGGTAGACATGTTGTATACAATATCACATATAATAATTCATTCAATAAAGATTCAAATAATACACGTACTGATACACACACCAATACAAACACAACAACAAACAATGACAATTCACAAAACAAACATGAAGAAATTGACAACACTCAAAACATGCACAACTCAAACAACATGACGAATTCCCAGAATGATTCTTCTCACAACAAGGATGAATCACGTGATAAACGTATTGAGAAACGCAATGATTCTCATAATACATCTACAACAACAAATACACATTCATCCGATTCACACAATACATCAAATGTGAATAAAACATCTACAACAAATTCACACAACTCCGACTCTAGGGGGACTAACAATTATAATAATAGCAACACTTCTTCAGATACTGTTGCATCCAAGGATGACAATAAACTTTCAAACGGTCTTACGGTAAATGAAATGTTTACCATTCTTGAATCAATAGAGCCCCTATCGGAAGCAGCAGGTGCTAAACCTCCAAAGGAGGATTCGCTGACTAAAGCAATGGATAAAGACCGTCGTCTTTTGTCCACACAACAGGAAGCGAAGAAAAAAGTTCAAAAAGGCATAAACACTACAAGAGCAGCCCTCAAGCCGGTGTCACGAGCTAAACAGTGGATGACAAACATTGTTGATTCGTTGATTAAACGCGATGAGGATGAAGTGAAAGCCCAAATAGTCGAGAGTCCAAGTTATCGCACTGCGCTGTATAAAGCATCGAGGCTTGCTCTCAAACTCGGTCTCGTCGGTGTAGCATGGACAGTAAGTGGTTATCTTGCTGCTGCTGTCGCAGGCATCGAAGTTCTCAAAGCTATCGATAAAGATCGTCTCAAAAAAGAAGTTCAGGGTGAGATGATAACTGAAATCAAAATCCTTGATGATAAGATCGATCGTCTTGAAGAAGTCGGTACTCCTGAAGCTTTGAAAAAGAAGTATGAGTACATGCGTATGAGAAATAAGATGGTTAACATGGCTGCAACTGCACGTCGTACCAGGATTACAAATCCAAACAGTATAGCTTGATTCGGAGGTGAATCCAATGAAAGATCTGTTTACATGGGTGATGGAGGCAGAAGGTGATGAACTTGAAGCATTCGATCCAGGTCCATCAGACAATCCAGCACCACCAGATCAACCTGAGGGAGACACCCCAGCAGGCGATGAGGATCTCGTCGGTGCACCACCGACTTCTGATGAAATGGATGAAATGCCAATGGATTCAGATGAAACTATGAATGGTGATACTGGTGACGAAGAAAACAATGGTGAAGATCAGAAAGATGATAATTCTATTTCTGAGAAAGCTGGAAACATACTGAACCAACGTTTGTATCAGCAAATGATCAATCGTAATCATGAGATTGAATCGATATTGCAAAATATTGATAAACTTCAATCCGTTATTCCGTATGATGTTTCTAAATCAATTCAACCATTCGTCACCGACCTCAAACAAGCTTTGTTCACAGGACAAAGTTACGTAGTCAATGATTTCGTAGATACTGCTTATGGGGAAAACATTATGTACTATAATAAACTTAATGCTCTATATACAGCTCTGCTGAATTCGATTGATTCTAATCTTAAGAAAGTAGACACTGATGAAGATTAAGGTTGCTTTCTACACAAATACTATGGTGAGTATTGATCACCAAATTTACTATAAGGAGTGTATTTAATTATGGCATACGGACGTACCGCACACCGTGGATCATGGTTCCAGGAACAGCAGTCAATGATTAACAATGCCAGTGAGTCAGATCTTATGGCAATCAGAGAAAAAGCTGATACATATCTGGAAGCTGCTGTAAATACAATGAAGGACACACACGATATCAACGTTACTGTTGACTTCAGAAAGATGCTTGATCACCCTGAGATCATGCAGGAGTACAAGACACTGTATCTTGATCCTATCTGTGACGAAATCAGAAACTATCCTACAGAGAGCGAGGTTGAAAGAGTTCACCTTGAGTCTGTTGCAAGTGAACTTTCCGATGCATGGGATGGAGCTGTTACTAACTTCATTCAGGAAAGCTACAACGTATCAACATATCTCCCTCTTTCAACACTTGACTTCCCTGCACTGGTTAAGCAGTTCATCAAGTTCCTGGGTAAGGACATCATCCCTGTTGCAACTGCTGGTTCAACAAATATCGAACAGCGTATCTTCACAAAGTATCTCGTAAACAATGAGACTGGTGAAGAGTATGAGACACCAAGAGTATACTTCGATACAGAACTCTGGAAGAAGCTCTGGTACACAGGTAAGGGTCTCAGAATCGATGATACAACACCTATACTGCTTTCGGCTATCGCTGCCGCACCTGGCAAGAAGCTTCAGCTTCTCGATGCTCAGTATCTCCTCGATGAGAACGGTAATCATCCTGTAAACTTCACAAAGACTCCCAGAACAAGACTCTCATATGACCTCCACATCAAGTACGTTGTTGCTGATGTTCCTGCTTCATATGTTGTTACAACAGAAGAGCCAGCTGACTGGGCTACAAATTACACAGACTACTACACATATGATGCTGGTACAGATCAGTACACAGCTGTACCTGCTGGTGGTGGTACTGCTCCTACATGGGCTGCTGACACTTACTACTCACAGGTAGCTGCTATTACAGATGCAAAGATCAAGCTTCCTAAGGGTGGCGTTCAGATCGACATCCAGAACGGCGGTGTATTCCTGAACGGTGGTGTTGATTCAACACAGGTTCTCTCAGTTGTTGATCCTACAACAAACAAGCCTACAGGTCAGGTTACATCTTTCGATGACAGACTCTCTGGTGTTGTTGACTTTGTTAAGGGCTACGTAAACGCTTCTGCATGTGGCACTATCAAGGGCTTCTATATCAACGGCTATATTTCAAATGAGACAAACCTCAGAACAATCGGCTTCCGTGAGTATCCTGAGATCCGTAAGTGGACAATCGGTGATGGATGCAGATTCCAGCTTCCATTTACAGTTGAGGACTTTGCTGAGGCTAATGCTTCACTTAACTTCAACCTCTACAACAGACTCGTTCAGGAGCTCGTAACAGCTCAGGAGATGTTCGAGGATCAGTACATTCTTGAGAAGCTCGACGAAGAGTTCGCTGAGTGGGATGGTGCAGACAGCAACATCTGGGCACTCGATTCATATACTCATACAGAGTACGTTGACTTCGATCCTACATTCATTTCACCTTCATTCGCTGGTGATCCTTTCGAGTACAGAACAAATGCACTTCACAATGCAATTGCTTCTACAATCTATGAACTCTGCGACAAGGGTAAGCTCGACAACCTCGGCTTCGTTATCTACTCTAACCCGAAGAGCGCAAGACTTCTTGAGAAGTTCGTTACATGGACAACACAGCAGTCCACAGAAATCGGCGGCGTAAAGATGAACCATGCATTCGGTGTAATGACAGACGAGTCAGTTCCGATTCGTGTTGTTGCTTCTAACCGTGTTCCTGCATACACACTCATCGATGCTTACCAGACATCAGATCCTGACTACAAGCCTGGCATGAAGTCAAAGGAATACTTCTGGAAGATCGTTGCTTATCCGATGGACAAGTTCCACATTACTCACAAGCACCTCAGATTCGCTCGTCACCTGACAAACTCTCCTGAGAATGCAGGTTACCAGGATCCTAACTCACCTGGCGGACAGGCAGTTCTTATCACAACATCTTCACAGTATCAGATGATCACTGTTCAGGGTGTTGATGCAAGAATCATTGCTAAGAATACTGCACTCGTACCGGACAGCAATGCTGGTCTTGTAAAGTAAGATAAAAAAGATACTATATGGTGACTCCTTAAAACCAAAAAACAAACTAACGGAAGCAGTGGGGCATCAGCCCCACTGCTCCTGTATTTGCATTCATGTGTTATTCTCCTTCTGGTACTTCATTTGTTTCAGAAGTAATACGCATATGATTAACACTATCACGTATTATGTTGATCCCATGTTCATGTAAGATTTCATTAATCTTTAACTTAACCTTGTTAAGGTCTGATGGACTCTGTGAAAACTTCTTACCATTTTCGCAACTCACAGAGTTTAACAGTACATGAGAATGTAAATGAATGGCATCCAGATGAACTGCTATGACTGCTGAATATCCTTGGAAGTTAGATTCAACAATTTCTCTCATAATTTCCAGAAGATCATCCGGAGTTTTATCAAAATCTTCAGGGAATGATATTATGAAATGTTCACCCTGTTTGCCGTTGGTCTTATGCCAAGCTTTCTTAACTGTCATCATCCAAGCTACTGGATCCTTACTGCATACACCATAAGTTGTTACAAGTCTTCCATTATCTGTTTTGGAAGGAGCTGTGATGTATTCGTATGTGTCTCTCAGGTAGTTTTTGTCGAAGTTACTACCATTTATAAATTTTATAATCGGACCATTGTATGCTGGTTTCATAAACTTACGTTTAGAATCTTTAGTAGGTTGCTCCATCTTAGCTTCATCCGGTTGTGGAAGTGGACTTTTGAAAGGTTCAAACGTAACGTCTTCATCTTTAGAAATGAACATTGATACTGCTGTACCCGTGTTATCAAATGTATTTATATCGATACCATCCTCGTCAATATTTTCTATACATGCAACATATTCTTCGTTGTCCCAATATATCAGATATGGATGTCCGATTTTCAACTCATTTGATTCTACTGACATTTTAACTTTCATGATTCTTTTCCTCCTTATATTCCTTTCTTATATTTGTTGATGTTAAATAGTATCTTCGATGAAAGTTGACACAATTGATCGTAACTGTCTGTCAATGTTTTCATTACCGGAACGAATCACAGGGTATGAATTATACCATTGACCATTGTTTGATAAGTCGTAATAACCGAATGTTTTCAATCTTTTAATTTTCTTTGGTTTATAATTCTTGGTGCATAATGCAATACACCAATCATCAAAATATTTAAATGTATCTGTATATTTTAATAACCATTGCAGAGTATCATTGTCATGTTTACTTAGAATCACGTAAACTTCTTCGTTTACATATTGTCGACGTATCCAAAAATGGAGTTTATTATATAATCCATATGGTGCTTTTGAATATCTGTATTCTAACAGTTGATCGAATATCTTTACACGTTTAAAGAAATCCACTATATCATCTGTGATTCTACATGTTCTAATATATTCATTATACTCGTCTTGTAGGTCGATAGAAATAGATTCTAATGTTTCTGCACGAATTGAACTGAGATTTTTGATATGGAATTCTTGCCATACTGCATTCTTTAAATACTCAATATATTTGTAATATATGATGCTGAATATATTGTGATGAAATGGTGTTAGATAGTATTTAACTTTAAATGTTTTTAATCGTTTAGGAGGAGTTGGTTTAGGAGTTGGATTTGGATGTATGTCATTTCGTAACATTACATCTATAATATACCAATAGCATTGATATGGTACATTAAACAATATACAACCATCATATGGATAATACACTGATAAATATGATATGCTATTTTGTTTTATAATAAGATTTATGTCATTGATACAATGACATTTTATATTTTCATTTGTCAATAAACAAATTATGTTTGGTAATGATGGTGACATTACCACTGCCATGTGTTCATTATTAACCACTATCAGTTTTTCAAGTGTATTAATTGTTATACATTTCCCTGTAAAATGATTGTATAGTTTCTTTAGAAAACTAAGATAATCATTCGTGATTTCATTCCATTGTAGATGGGTGTATTTCGAATCTATACTGTTTAACATCAATTTTATTTCTCGTAATCTTACATCACTCAACCATGATAAGTCGCTGTTCATGATATTATTCCTTTCATTCTGTTTATGTTTCATCATGTCTGTGACTGATGTCAATATTGATATGTTCACGTATTGTGTGTTTTTCTTTTAAAGCTTTATACAGGATATTGATTGTGTTCCTACCAAGATTATATCCAATGTCGTTCAGATATGACTCATCGAAAGGTCCATCATGGTTGAAAAGATCGATGATTGCATCAAGTCTGTCGTTCACGAGTTCGATAACAACATCTTTATCTACCAATTCTCTGATTGGTACAGATTCCAGTGCATCGCTTTCGAACAGATCTCTTATTACGTTTAACATTGAAATTGTTAATGTAGCAGCATCACCATCATATGTTCGAGGGAACATATATAAGCATTGTCGTATCGTTGATGACATTATACCTAATACAGTGTATAAATCATCGAGTATGAGTTTCTCTGAATCAAATATACTTGTGAGCATGTTGATACTGTTATCTATTTTTCTACGGACTTTTGCTATTAAGACTTCATCGTCAATATCCTCAATAAAGAGAACCTGACATATCTCTTTGTATTTATCTAATATTTCTTTCATCTTTATAGTCCTTTCTTGTATTCCGATTTAACTGTAGAAATCGTATACATCATTCATTGACGGAGCAGTTATGTCTCGTAAGATACTATCAAGATCTTTGTCTCCCGTGTATATTGGTGAAAAGGATTCTGTGTAAATGTTTGCGATAGAATAATTGATATCTTTGCTTGATGTTTTGGAACACAAATTTTGATGTTTTCGTTGTTTCTTTTCTTCGTTATCTGTTTCGATATTAAGGAATAATCGGTAACATTTTTCAAACGTTTTGCTGTGTTTTAGTAACCATTGATATAGATGGGGTGCGCGTTTCATCAAAATAGAAATGATCAATTTCAGTTGTGATTTATCATGTCCATCAACTATGATTCTAAATTTTGTATATCTATGATGTGTTGGGAAACAATATTGTCTTATCTCTTCCAACACTCGAACATCTTCAAAGAAGCTGATGACTTGATCAACTTCTGCAGCTGTCGGATCATAGCATGATAAGTTAACACATAACTTGTCAAATCTAGACACTAAATCACTGACACGGTCCTTGATATTGTATACACGAACATCTTCAAAACTCTTACCCCATGTATTATAGACTGCCAATTCAAGTAGGGTCATATGATATGCATACAACCATTCGAACGGAGTCTTTTTGTAAACCATTGGAAAATAATATATGTTAACCCACTTTGGTTTTAGTGGTTCTGGTCGTCTTATTGGTTTATGTGGTTCAACATATCTCATCATAATATTAATAATAAACCAATAACAATGATATGGAACATCATCTAGAACGATGGCAGTTCCACTATCAGTTCGATATCCTTGTACGGTTATATTATATTGAGCTATGATAAGTTTGATTAATTCGAGTTTGTGTTTATAAACATCTTGGGTCTGGTCATCAGAACTTGCTGTCGATGTAATAATAATTTTATGATGTAGATTAGGAGTGCATACTAAATATACACCATGATGTTCAAATTTGTACAATGTTTCTGAAGAACCTTTCATCCATTCCCATGTTGACACTTCATAGAAATGGTTGTATAGTCCCAACAACAGGGATTCATAATTAGATTCTTCACGTTTGATTGGGGTTCTATCAGTAAGATATCTTATTACACGATAAATTGTTCTACATACTTCATCAGGTAAATATATCATGTTATTATCCTCCTATTATGATAAAGGACAGGTATTTTGCGTAATCTATATACTTCCGTCCTTTAATGGTTAACGGATAGAATGCAGTGTGATCGTTACCCGGAATTACACGTTCGATAATGAGATCATCGTCATCCGATAACCAGACAATGTATCCTTCATCATCATAAACGGTACCTCCTAAATGTTTCATATAATTCCGAATTTGTAATTCATTCAGTATCATAAGTGGAGCATCTTCATCAACTAACGATGTACGATAGGGCTGACGAATTTTTGTCAATGTACCTAACTTGGTACAATGAACTGTGACTGCTTCATAATCACTAGGTAGATGAACGAGTTCTTGTTTATAAAATGGATGCCAATGCCATGAAGGATCCGTTATGAGATCCTTCGTGACTTTGTTTTCGAACTCGGATGGTTTGCAGAATCGTGTGTCTGTGATTTTGACCACCATATCCAAAGTCAATTGTTTAATGATTACTTTTATTAAATCCATTTATTAATCCTTTCTAAATATAAATGGGTGGACACTGTCCACCCCGAAGTTAATTAATTTTTGTTTGTGAATACATATGTTTCTTCACTCTTGAAACCAGGTTTTTTGTTCTCAACCGTGTTAATGAATTCCTTTAATTCGGAGATTTCAGATTCATATGTTTCATTAACATAATCACTGACATTACTGTCTACTGGCATCGGTATTTCAAAGATTCTTGATTTGATTCTAGAGCCATAATCATTAACGGTCACATACCAATTCTTCAAGTCTTTTTGATATCCTTTTATGTAATCTGAGAATGAAAGCACTGTTTCGAAACCCCCATGTATTACATCATCATCACAATCGATATAATGATCATATTCTAATATGGACATCTTTATACCGTTCATGATGTTGCTGGCATACCTATATGCTTTCATTACACCATCTGGTGTCGTTGTCATAACATCGATTTCATGTTCAGATAATATGACATCGATGTTAGGTTTGTCTGTAGCTGACAACCTTACAACATAATTGTTTTCATGAACCGATATCATTTCTGAATGATAACTATCGTGTTCAATGGTTGTGTTTCCTGTGATTAAAATCATTATAAAGCCTCCTTATAAATAACTGCTACTTTGCCATTCGCGTACGGTGTTTCAATACCAACATTGTATTCATTAAACATGTTGGATATTTCATACGTCACTTCTGGGAAAGTGATTGATGATTGATGTTTTAATACCAACGTACATGCCAACTGATGGAAACCATATTGCTCAACCATCTGTCTTGCTGTCAACGATTCATTGTTTTTGACCGTTTTCTTTGTTAAACGATCTAACCTCCATCGTTTTGCAATGTAACGTTTGGTCGGAGTTTCTATCTGGAATGTACCCCAATCATTCATCCACCATGTAACATTGAACGTGTTACCCGCTGTGGTTCTCATAACGATGAGTGTGAATGGTGTATCGCATCCCATGAAATTAAACCCGGATTGGAATATGATGTAATTCGATTTCTTGATTTCTTCTGTAATATATCTGAGCATGTATTGTTTTATGTTGTTTTTGGATCCTGTATATTCACAGGATCCAATGATTCGATGTTTTTCATTCATGATGATTTACGCCTCCTGGTTCGGACGATACTGGTTGTCATTGACTCATATAATTTAACTGCCTCGGTTATATTATATATTCCACCGGGTTCAAAAGATTTTGTCAATAATTCATATCGCGCAAACATACGATACTGTTTAACATTCTTCGACATCGGTTTGGCTCTGAATATTTTATATAAACCAAACTTCGCAAAATCATTTGCATCATAATCATCCGGTTCTGTATATGATTTATAAATGAATTTTGATCCGTGTTTTTCATAAACGACATCGATACATTTTAAAACCATACCATGGGAATTGCATTCCGCTAATTCCCATATGAATGTTGGAATGCTTTTTGCGATATGAATTTCTTTGAAATCAACATCAAACACATGGGTCTGAGTTTTGTTGTTGTGGGTACGTTTCATTTCGTATCGACATGAATCCTTGGTCGACATTACAAGTGTGAACTTATATGTGACCGATTCTCCATGTTCTGTAACCGTTCTTTCTGCAATGTCAAGTGTTGTCATCGTTGTCTCCTTTATGGCCATGAATTGATTATGTTGCTGACGAGATCGATGTTTTTAACCATGTCGTCATAATCTTTAAACGCTACTGCTTTGCTGTTTGACGTCATTGGCATGATTTCAAATTCGTCGGAGACGTCTAACACCAATTCACAATATTCATTTTTGGAATTGAAATAATTAAACTTCAATGCAGAAGAGTTACCTGATGCGTATGATGCATATATGCGTATGTGATTATACCACACTACATATGGAAATCCAACTCTTAATGCGGTATGATCGATCACCATCTTTTTGGTGTTTATTAACTTATCATTATCCATTTTTAATTCATTCCTTTCATTCGTGCAACCGCGCGTTCGAAATGCGGTATATACGTTTGGTTGTGGTTTGCTTCGTCACTTTTCTTGATGTAATGTGAAACAACCACAAGTTTGTTTTTTGTCATCGTATATAATAATCGCAACTGATTATTATTTGAACGACATTTGTATACATAGAAGCCTCCGATGATGTCATGGATTATGACATCATCATTGAATACAGTATCGATGGTTTTACCTTGCTTCTGATACTGTTCGAAACGTTGTTGGAGTTTTTTAATTCCGATATCAACGCATCGTTTGACACTTGGGTTTGCTTTCTTGTAAGTTGGATCAAGTATCACAACTTTCATCAAAACTCTCCTCTCTTAAATTATCATCTTCATCATCATCAATATAATCAACAAATTCACACTGCGATGGCTGATCATCATCTTTAAATGTGTATTCAGATTTACCTTTAAACCCATCAGGTTTTGTTTTAACCTGGTCAATCAAATCCAACATCTGGAGATGATTGTAACAACGATAAAACATCATGGAGTATGCATATACATCACGCACTCTTACGTCGCAATAATATGTATGATATTGATCCGTGAATGATGATTTTACCGTTACAAAGCTGACACAGCCTCCACTGGCTGATACACATATTGAATATGATTCATTCCCTTCTTGTGCCATTGCTTTTTTCTTAGGATGTGAACCCCAATTGATGAGATATGGTGCTCCTGGAACAAAGTATGATGAGAATGATTTATATGTTTCCACATAAAAATCTTCGAACTTGTTCATTTTTCTGTATGGGGAGAATGTTCCTATTTTGGAAACTAATGTTTTGCCACTCAACTGATGATACCATGAAATCATGTCATCAATCATTTCCCCTAATGTAAGTGTTGGTTTTATCTCATTGGCGTATATTTTCCAATGTGGTGTTGCGTCACCAAATTTCATAGATACCACTTTATTGACTTCACGATTCTCTGAATCCATGTTGATGTTAATGTCCTTGACTCCAATGCAAAACAGGAATCCTTTCTGGAAACACCACTGTGAAAACATCAGTGAATGAAACACAATAGGTTCATTATCAACGATCATTGTTGCTTTTTCTGATTCGATGATTATGGACTTTTCAGTTGTTAAGACGATGATATTACCTTCATTATTTTTCTCGATCACGTATGGTTTAATGTACATATTTTATTTCCTCCTTTATTGTACATTTAATTAGAAGCATTCTCAGGTTGGAATGAGTTTATAGGTTTGACAATTTCTCAATGAAAATGTGAAAGTTTTGTCTAATCATTATTTGGTTTTAACCTAACCAAACTTTGATATTATTTTCGATTTCTGACTGGGGAGTCGTACTATCGTTAATAATGATAATATCTTCCATATTATTCACCTCCGTAAAAATATTCCTGAGTTGCTTCTACAAAATAATATATATACGGAATGTTAGAATATTAGCGGGGATAAACCCCGCTAACAATCACTCTTCTTTCACAATATCAGTCATTTCAATATACGATGTTAACTTTCGGACAATGTATTCAATTTCAATGTCAGGAAATGTGTTACAAACATTAGTCACAATGGTTTCAAACATATCTTTATTTGGTATTCGTTGTTTACCTGCAAGACCGATTATTTGTTCAATCTGGTCGGTCATGACTCCTTCGATTTGTTTTATTTCATCCGGCAATGGATAATGTCTCATATTTATTTTTTCATTCAATGCAGTGTTAAATGATTTACGGACGTCGTTAAAACCCGTTGATAAAGATTCAACGTCCTCATGCATGTCATCAAACAACGATGACAAAGTCGATTCATGACGCATGATTTCATACATATAACGTTTAATATCATTGAAATCATCAATGGTTCGTTTTCGTATAATTGATGCTTTGATCATCAATGTTATATTGATGATAATACTGATTGAGCATGCGATGATGCAAATGAGTTCTGTTGTAGTCATAATAACTTCTCCTTTAATTTAAATAATAAGAAAGTAGGTGTTCCTATAATGATTAGTTCTTTCGAGAAATACATTAAAGCTGCAATCGATGCCAAGAAATATTCTGTTGTATGTGAAATGGCAAACGTTGTGCATTCTGATAAGAACCACATTAACATTATGACATATCCCGGTAAGGATGTGCGAGTCTATAAGAACCGAGATGATGAAGTGCAGATACTTTGTCCAAAGAACATTTCATATGTTCAGGAAAGCAATCTCACCAAAGCAATATCAACTGGTACAATATTTGATGATGCTGATGAGGTTGATAAGTATGCTGGATTCATTGTCAAAACCAAAATGCCAATTGATGCGATGACCAATAAAGGATTGGAGAATCCTTATAAACTGAGAGAAGTTGTTGGTTCAACAATTGGTGTTATGAATGAAGATGGTGAAGTCGATGTATCCGATGCTGATGTCGATAATGGTAATAACATCATTGATGATCTGTTGGAAAAAGACAGTAAGGAATTCAAAGATGTGAAAAACGTTGTTGATGATTATCTGGATAATGAGGATCATTCATTTGGATATGATACTGATTTTACAACTGATATCCAGAAGCTTCGTGAAGAAATTCAAAACTTCAAAGACGCTGATATTTCTCCTGAGGATTCAATCACTGATGCTGATTGGGATGATAACTGGGGATCATCATCTTCCATCATGGGTGATTATGAGGATGACACACCTGATAAGGATGAAGATGACATTGAAGTGTCTGATGATGACTCCGAGTCTGAAGATCCTGAAATGACCTTTGAGGAATCTTATAAAGATACAGAAATCGGTTATAAATTCAAAGAAGAATGTGGTGCTGGATGTATTAATGAAAATCCTTCTGCGGGTGGTAACGTAAATGTTGCAATGGAAGAATCTGAACCTGTGGTTCCTGGAGATCCTAATACTGTACCAAAACCAGTAATGTCATCTGGTTCCGACATTCAGGAATCTGACTCGCCTGTTGAAACACCGTCGGTTACTCCACCACCAATGAACAACACGGCTGGTGAACCCGCTAATGGCAAAAAGATGAAACCTGAAAACCCAGATGATCTTAATTTATCGCCTGATGTTGCGGATACACATGCTCCTGTAATGTCTGCAGTAAAGATGAAAAGTTTCCAAGAAGGGTTTGGTTTACTCCGTCCAAAGAAACTCAAAGCAATTGACATCCGTTCAATTGTATCATATGTGACGATTGAAATGAATGCCATTAAAGATACCAATGACCAGGCAATGTTATCAGGATATGTATGCTCCAAATTGGAACTCATCGATTTCTATATCACGGTACTTGATACACATGATGATCGTTATGTGGTTCCACATTCACGTCAATATTTGGTTGATGGACAGAAACAACTTTCAGATCTGCTTACACAGATATTGAAGATCCGTCCAATCAATCGTGGAGATCGTGTTTGGAAAGCAATACTTTAAGGAGGGTTAATCATGTTTAAATCATCAATTGCAGAACTTATAAAATCAAACAAATCAGTATTTGAAGATATCAACAATGCATTTGATACCCATACTGATAATGCTGATTACACTATATTGGATTATAACAAAATCCTCACTGATATGTGTGATTATATCAACGGATATTTCAAGTATAAAGAAAATGGTGAAGAGCAGTATGCAGATAAGTTGATGAGTTCAACACATCATTTCTATGATGAAATGTTTACAAACATCAAATATCGTACACCATTCCGTCTTACTGATATGAAGGACATCAATGAAAAGTTTCTGGTTAACACCAAAAAACTTCAAGCATTACTTGATACTGATGTTGAGAAATCAACTGAAGAAAACTCAATGCTTAAGATGACTGACAATCAGTACAATAAACTGATGAAGGTTTACCGTGATGATGCACAGATATATTTACATTTGTTAGGACGTAACACCAGATTCACCAAACCATTACCAACACATCTTTATGCTGCATTCAATGATTATAGCACACCTGTGATTCATAGAATCAAAAAGGATAAAGGTGATTAATAATGAACATATCGGATTGCATTAATGATATAAAACTTTCACATGGTTTAAATGCAATCGCATTACCATTCAAACAACCCGTTGAAGTTGTTCTTGCAGATATCATAAAAACATCGATACGTACATTCTCCCGTTTTAAACCATGGATTCGTGAATGTTATGAATCCAGGTTGAATCTCATTGAGAAGTATCCGGGTTCTGGTGATCTTGGAATCTATATGTTACCTGCGGCAATAACAACAACAGAAGTGTTCACAGCAGCAGCATATTACGCATCCAGTAAATATCAAAATGGCGAAGTTACATCAAACACATTCACAATTGGTTCACCATTCGTTGGATTTGGTTCATACTATCCCCAGGATATATTGAATGCTGTCTCCACAGGCGCAGCAGTAAATAAATATGCGGGAATAACATCACAACCACAAACATCCCAATGGCAAGGTTATAATACCATCCAATTATTTGATATGCCCAAGGATGCATATATACATTTCATCGCAGAGTGTCAACATGATTTAACCGGTGAAACAATCCCCGAATCACAGGTTGAATCATTCATGCGTTTAGCAACTCTTGATGTTGAACGTACATTATATTCACAATTAAAGAATATGGTTAATGTCGGTTCAGCATACAAAGAGACACAACTCAAAATTGATGATTGGAGTGGTGCTGAAGCTGCACGTAATGAATTGGTTGAACAATGGCGTCAAACATTTCATCTCGATCGCATTGAAGACCTTGTACAGTTTTTCTAATCATATATTGGTGGGGATTAATCCCCACCAATATTTTATTGTGGTTGAACCCACAGGTAATTCCTGAGAAGGATTAAATTTTATTTATTAAGGAGGTATGATATTATGGGAAGCTTACTCACTCAAAGTCTTAAAATATTAAAAGACGCTTCAGTTCTTCAAGGTAAAGAATATTTCAGTAATGCACTTGAATTGGTCAACGATGCCAACGAAGTTCGTACTGATGTAATGAAAGTTGCTAAGAACAGCACTGATACATTGAAGAACCTGAGACGTAGTTTCAACTTCCGTGGAATCCATGATTGGTTCTATCAGAAAGATCGTGAGACTGCGGATTCAGATGATGAAGAGTATGATCCTGGATTTGATACCGGTGATGAAGATGATACCAAATCAACCGTATTGGACCGTGATGCAATGAGAGCAATCTCAAACCGTCAATCTAATACAATGATTCAAGTTGGTGCAAAACAGGCAGAAACAACAATGGCATCCACTGCTGAAATTGTTACTACCATTAACCAACGTTCAGCTGAATTGTTAACATCTGTAAACAACATTAACACAACCCTTATCGGTATATCTAAAAAGCTTGATGCTTTTGGTGCTGTTGTACAAGCAGAGAAAACTGAACAAGCTCGTCAATCTTTGTATGATAACCGAGGACGTTTGTCATTGTCCAGTATTTACAATACCGCAAAGAATAATGGTTCTGGTTTGATTTCCGATGTTGCGGGATATGCATCAATGGGTTCAATGCTCAAGGGTCTTGGTCCTGCAGAGGCTCTCCAAGCGCTATATGGTCTTTCGGGTATTGGAGATAAAAAACTCAACATCCTTGGTGGTCAATCCATTGAAGAAGTAACAAAAAAGATTAATGACTCCTTAGGCGAAGCAGTTCAACGCGGACTTGAGGATCTTATATCATCCAAACCATTTAAAACACTATTCGGCGATCTCAGACGTGGTGAAGCAAATCACGATTACCGTGAAGATGTTGTTAAAGGTTACAATAACAAACAAGCAACATTTGATGGTTATGTTCGTACAACAATCATCAAAACAATACCAGAGTATTTGAGAATCATTGCTAAGGGTGTTACTGGTATCAACTATAATGTTGGTAAAGACGGTAATCTCACCCAGGGTACACGCATGGGATCTAAAATCTCAGATGATGATTACAAAGCGTGGAAACGTGACGAAGAAGCCAACCAGAAGTCACAAGCTCAATCATTATGGGGTGACATTGCTAAAGCAGGTTTCAAATCAAGTTCACTTGGATGGAATTCTCGTGATGCTTTATTCAATGAAAGAGTTGATAAAGATCTTACTCGTACGGAAATGTCTCTGGTTGCCAATACACTTAATGGTGTACTTGCCGAATTAATTGGACAAAGATCAATTAATCGTTTGACGCCAAAGATGTTAACCGAGGATGCAACTCTTATCGAACAAGCAATCTCATATACTGCACGTATCATGAGATCTTCAAGCCCCAAGAAAGTTGATTGGCTGATGGTCACACGATCTGCACTTATATCTATTGCGTCTGGTGAAGATGCTCGTCGTTTTTGCGAAGGTGTAAATAGAACATATAAAACGTTACATGAAAAACGTACCGAAAATGCTGCATCAGGTGGTCGTCAGGCTGATTTTGCTGGTATTGTTAACATGGATCAAACCGTTGCGGCTGCAACTGCACAAAACAAAAAGACATTACAGAACCAAGCTGATTTGAATAGATTGGATGAACTCAAACGAGAACTCGAAACATACAACAAAATGTCACAGGTTGATAGACTCCGAATGTCAATCCAGGATCGTGAACATCGTAAACAAATCGAGTTAGATATCGAAGAGCTCCAAAGGAAGTTGAGATTGGCTGGTTATGGTAATACTTATAACCAATCATCATATGGTAATTATCTCAACATCGCCAAGAATGGATGTGGTCCTGTCGCATTAGCAGACATGTTAAATCGCCGTGGATTGTATAATCCAAATGGTGGAATGAACGTTGGTTCATTTATGGCTGCATCGGCAATGATGGGTAATCCTTTGACTCCCGGTAATGTTAACAATATGACATTACGTTATGCTTCTGGAAATAATCCAATTACATTATTAGGATCTGGACCAGAGTTTGGTACTGCATATGGAAACAATCATTTTATGAATGTAATTGGATCCGATGGTGCCGGTAATGTTTATGTAATGAATCCAATTGATGGCAAAGTACATAAACGTTCAATCAATGGTGTCGCAGGTTCATCAATCATTGGATTATATGGTTCCGGTATTGGTGATCGTGTTCGCAATGGATTTAACAATTTCCTTTCACGCACTGGTGACGAATTGTATGATGCTGCTAAAGATCGTGCGTCAAGTTTCATATCTGAACATTTCGATGGTGTGAATGATAAGGTTAATGCGTCATTAAGAAAGTCTCTTGAGCGTGCACAAAACTACGGTAACTCCAATAAAGTATCTGAAGAAGATCGCACACAGATGAATCTTGTTATGTCAATGATGGAAACCGCTGCAGAAGACGGTGATTCTGGACCTGACAAACAAGCAATCATGATGGAGATATCACGCATCAAGGATCAGAAACTTAAAGCTCGTCTCAGAGCTGCAGTATCTGGAATGATTGACCGACAAACAGCATCGAAAGAAAAAGGTGGATTGCTCGGTAAAATCTTTTCAGCTGGTAAGGGTATCCTCAAGAATTTCTTTGCACCATTGATCGCTGGAATAACATCATTGGTTAAAACTGTATTAAGTGGAGCAAAGAAGTTTTTATCACCGGTAATCAACTATTTCAAGAAACAACTCCAGAAAAATGTTGGTAAGATAACCGGCGGTGCAAAACAGATGTGGGAGGGAACCAAACAACTGTTTTCACGTAATCGCGATGAAACTGAATCTGCTAAACCAGGTTTGTTCAGTCGTATCACGAGTCGTTTCAGAGGTAACAACACTTCAACATTTGACAACACCAATGATTCAAGTGCACCAACAATGCCAACATTAACCACAGGTGATATACCAACACAACCAACACCAAATACACCTAGATCAAATGTACCGATGATGCCATCATTAGATGGATCTGTTCCATCATCGCCTACGTCACCAACACAATCTGATGGTAAAAAAGACAGTATATTCACCAGATTAGGAAATAAGATTAGTGAAAAGCTTGGAGGAAAACTCGGTGGTATCACCAAGATACTTGGTGGTATGGGTGGAATCCTTTCTGGTATGGCTGGCATTCTTCTCAATATATTTATGGGTGTTAATGGTTTTAAAGCATTATTTAAAACTGTAACAACGGTTGTTAAAAGTATTGCGAAATCGTTTAATGGTTTATTCAAAACATTGAACAAAACTCTCAAACCCGTACTGAAGATTCTGACCAAATCAATCACTGAGATAGTTAAATCAGTTACCGGTATCATTGCACCTATCCTTGAGGGTATTGCACCGATATTGACAACTGTTGGTGAAATCGCTTCAAATGTTCTTAAACCACTTGAACCAATTCTCAACGTTCTCGGTAAATTTGTTGGTAAGATTACTGAATATTTACTGAAGCCAATTGAATGGATTGCGAACGGTGTTAAATGGTTAACAACTAAATTTGCCAAAGGTTTTGGTAAATTGATACATCCATTCAGTAAGAAGAAACGTGCTCAATACTATAAGTCCGTCGGTCTTGATGATGATGGTGAAGATGAAGGATCTGATCCAGATAAAATGGCTGCTGATGCGGAATATAGAAAAATGAGTAAAGAGGAACGTGCGAAAATTGCTGAAAGATATGCCAAGCTGATTCATCCAGTAAATAAAAATAAACGTGCTGACCTTTATGAAAAGATGGTATCTGGTGAGGTAACTGAAGAAGATGCTAAACAGATATTGAGTACAAAAGGTGGTTCTAAACTGGCAATGTTAAATCCAGGAACCGCAGGAATGTACATCGGTTCAAAGTTGGGTAATTTCGCCGGAAAACATATGGCTGAGTCACCGACGTCTGCACTTGGTGTTGGATTACTTGGTGCGAAGGTTGGCAAATACATCACATCTGGTGAAAAGGAACAGAATGCTGATCGTATATCTAAACAGATATATCCAACAGACAAAACACGACAGAAAGAAATATACAACAAGATTATGTCAGGAGAACTGTCAGAAGATGATGCAAAAGCAATGGTTAGACGTAGTAATGCTGATGCAAATGATCTCAGTAAAGACGAACTCACCAAGATGGGTGTATCACCATCAACAGCATATCTTGTAAAATACTTAAAGAAACGCGATGCAGATGTTGATGCTAAGAACGACAAGCTGGAACAGAAACACGATGAACAACGTGAAGAAGATCAGAAAATCCAAAAGAGTATATTTAAGAATGGACCATTAAAGATTCTTTCAGGCATTCGTAGTATCACTGATGCTGTTGATTTCTTGAAGGGTGGCGGAATGTCCATCTTAGGTATGGCTGAAGGTCTCGGTGGTGGAATCATTGGCGGTATTGGACGACTGATCACAAGTATCGGTGAATTGGCATCTTATTTGCCATTTGTTGATGAGAACAATAAGATTGCGCTGTTAGGTCAATCATTATTGGAAACATCAGACAAACTTTCTGCCGATGGTTCACAAATGTTGACACGTGGTTTGAATCTCATGAAACTTGTCAGCACTGATTTTGGTGATTCTAATGCAGCATCGTTAATACAAACATCAAACTCATCAGTGTCTGTAACTACTGCATTCAAACGTTCGGTTTCACCTGAAACAGGTTATGTCACATATTCTAATGGATATCAAACAATTCACACTGGTGGTGATATACCATATACAAATGCGGATGTTAATGTTATCGGTAGTGGTGATGCACAATCATCTTATGGTAATTATCTTAACATGGCACGTCGTGGATGCGGTCCTGTTGCATTGGCTGATGCATATAATCGTCGCACGGGTTCAAACATTTCTGCATCTGCATTGGCGGCAAAGATGGCTTCTAATGGTGCGTATAACCCATCACGTGGTACATCCGTTGGTGGATATTTATCTGCTGCACATTCCTTAGGCATGGGAACACGTGTTGGTGGAGTCACAATGAATTCACTCAAACGTGCAACACCAAACAATCCGATTACTCTGGTTGGTAGTGGTGTTGAATTCGGTACTCGTAATGGTAATCAACATTATCTCAATGCAATTGGTACTGATCACTATGGTGGTGTATATGTATCAAATCCGATGACTGGAAGAATCCAGCGTCGTTCCGCAAATTCAATCGCAGGTTCATCATTGATGGGAATCTACGGTAGTGGTGATTTCGATGAAATCGCATCATTCTCCGATGAAACCAAAGAAGCCATTGGAAACTTGTTATCCTTCACTGGTATATTTGGCAAATTATTCCAAACTGACTCCGAATCAGATATTGAGGATCTTACTGAGAATGCTGCTAAAGCAGACGCAGAAAGTAAGATTGCTAAAACCGCACAAGAGAATTACAGTGAAGAAGATTACCAGAATAAAGTCATTAAAGCAATGGATCTGTTCCGTGCAGAGAATCCTAGAGAGCAGGATGAAACACCAGAAGCATACGAGAAACGTATTTCCGATAAATGGAAAAGCAGTTCAGCTATCAGAAACAAATATATTTCTATGGTTGTTAATGATACCATATCTGATGATTTGAAAAAGCAGTATGATTCATACATTGCATCAAGCAAAGATTATTATGAACCATATGTTGTATATCAAAGAGATGCGCAGGGTAACATTGTTCATGATGAAAATGGCAATCCTATTGTTACTGGTGGATTCAAACATCTTATGGAAAGTGCTGACAGTGAATACGTCAAATCCAAACAAGCTGCAATGGCAATCAAACATCTCGGCGAAGCATTAACTGCTGCAGGTGCTGCCGGTAGTGGTGGAGGTGTTGGAAGCAGTAGTAGTGCATCAAGTTCATCAGGTGGCGACGCATCCGGTTTGATCAAGAGTGCTGCATTAGCATTCTATTCATATAAACAGAATCGACCAAATGGTGCGTATGCGAATGTAAGCATTGGATCCATCACAGCACCCGACGGTTATGTATGGAAACATTTCAGACCCGATTGTTCTGGTATACTGAGTGCTGGTATGCAACACTTCGGTTACGACATCGCTGGAACTGATGGTACAGGTTTCCGTACATATGATTTTAATGAAAACCGCAGTGGTAGAGGTCTTAGCATTATAAAAGACAAAAACGGAAATGATGCTGGTAATGATTGGGCTCTTCTTGATTATGATGGATCTAAATTAAGACCAGGTGATATGATTTTCACAGCAGGACATGGTAGCTCATATCCAGTATCTCACGTTGGTATGTTCATCGGTCGTGATTCATCTGGAAACTCTAGAGGACTTGATGGCGGTGGTACTGATCCCATTAACGAATCTGCTGTTGTCGCTGGTAGAATTCTTGAAGGTAATATGGATCCTAATAAGATGAGATGGACCATCCAGTCAAGTGACAATCCAGAAGTCATTTTACGTTACATCGGTGGTCCAGGTGTTGCGGATCCCGAGTCTACTGATGGTGCTGTTCTGGGATCATCAGCCCAGGGAAAAATCAAACTCAGTAAAGCCATGGAAGCTGCATCTCCACAATGGAAATATTATCCTGATAAACTTACAAATGGTGGATACTGGGATGCTGCAAAACGTGCAGGATTTACAACTGCACAGACCGCAATGGTTGCAGCAATTGGTATTCATGAAAACGGTGCTAAGAAGCTTACAGGTGAGGAATCTCTCACACGTGTAGTATGGGATAACATAGGCAAACAATATGCATTTGGTCTTATGAACTGGATTCCAGATGCACAAAATTCACGTTCTGGTGCAAATGAAACCAAATTTGGTACAACATTGGCAGACCAGTTGAAATATATTAGAGATTCATATTTCTCACCAACGTCATCATATGATCGTGCAAAGAACGTTAACTTCAATCGTTATTATGGTAATGCTATGAAGGAAGCTCTTGGATATGCTCCACACCTTGGTCAAGGTGATAGATGGGGTCCATATGCAGAAACAGATCTTGCGGAATCAATGGGACATTATGTTGGCAATGCTCTTGTACCATATGACTTTAACCGTACAACAGGACAAGCACGTCACATGCGTACCGCCGTTGAAGCATACAACTGGATGTTGGAAAACGGTGTTACAAATGGATATGCAACGGGTTCACAATCAGGTTCATCTGGTGGTGCTTCAATTGGTGGTGGACTTGATATTGCTTCAATGCTGGGTGAATCCGCAAACAATCTTCCTGATTACTACAAGAACATGTTGGGACTTGTACAGAACTCAATCAATACAACTGCAGCAGCGGCATCATCATATGACAGCAGTAGTTCATTCGGTGATTATGGTGAATATGATGATTATGACGAAGAAGGTGATGCAGAAGGTCTCTCAGGTGATACACGTGTTTATGCAACAAATGCGGAACGCATTAAGTTGTATAACTCAATGACCAGTAAGTATCCAAAGAGCTCATCAGTATGGAGTAACACTCAACTTACATCCAAAGGATACGGTGATGTTTATCTGTATATGGAACCATCAACAAGTTCCAAGATTACATGTAAGCTTAAGAATAATAGTAAATATTCCAAGGTTACAACAACTGGTGGATGGTATTTTGTTTATGCATCATACAGTTCACAATATGGTCCGTTATGTGGTTGGGGTAGATCTTCCGACTTCACATTAACATCAAACGTTACAAACAAATCGTATCAAACAAACACATCTAATGCCGCAAACTCTGCATCTGACGTGTTGTACAATAACTGGAAGTCACTCTCCGACAATTATAAATTCTATAAACCAACTGGAAAAGATGCGAGTGGTAATTCACTGAATTCTAACTATTTAGACCACTGGTTTACTGCGAAAGGTCCATCTACTGGTAGATACAAAGTCAACAAAGTTATTGTACCAGCTGATCCTAAACATTTCAGAGCACCAATATATGGTAAAGTTGATGCACCTTACGTTACACTTAGTCAGTCATATGATAAGAAAATCAGTAATGTAAACAAAGATGTTTTGGTGTCTGATACACAATCCAAGACTCTTGCAGAGTTGCGTAAGTTACCTGGTGCATGTGGTGATTTTGATTACAATACGTCCGATTCAGGTTTCTTCATCCCTGGTAGTATCTATGGCTCAGGTGATGAAATTAATTCTATTCCCCCTCTGAATAATAACGCGTTTGACACATTGTTGAACTATGGTTATGATAACGAGGGTTCATATACAGTCAATTACAATATCCAAGGTGGTATCAACAATGGTACTGCTGATCTTACCAGAAATGAACTGTTGTCGTATTTACTGTCATCAGAGTTCACAACGCGTTCACCAAGAATCGAAAAGCTTCTTAATAAGATTCTGGATAAATTGGATAATGTGAATACCAACAGAGGTACATCCAATACACCTTCATTATCAGAAATGTATGATGATGAAATTCCGGATGTAATATCTGCTTTGGTTAGAGGATAAAAAAAGACACACTCGGGTGGGGCGTAACGCCCCACCTCTATGTGTTTTATAAGGAAGCAATGACTTGAAGATTACTTAACCTTGAAAGGATCTCTGCGGTTTGTGATTGCAAACTCGTCATGTTCCTTGATTGTTGACTCCCACGGGATGGGGTCTTTGCCGTTACCAAGTTTGGCAACACCACTCTTAGTCTGAGTCTCCTTGTGGACAATCTCAATGGTTGCCTCTGTACAGCTACCATCAGGAGCAGGAATGTTGAACTTTCTGTTCTCATCTCTCATGTAGTCAGCGATAAGCTGAGGCATCTGCTTGAGAGTATTATCAAAAGTGAAATCATTTATCTCATCGATGATACCGATTTCATCTTTTGAAGGATATCCTGCACGAGCGATATTCTTCTTGAGATCTGCACGGAATGCCTCCTGAAGATTGGAAGACTTTCCCTTCTGATTGTTGAGTGCCATGTTGCCATATGCAACGAATGCACCCATGCTAAAAATTCCAGCCATGATTATTTTCTCCTTTGATTTTTTATTTGAATGGATTTCATCCTATTCATTCTAATGATATGTATACCGATTATGAGTATTTATATCACACAATCGGAAACACCAGTCATTGATAAAACTTGTGATTCTATAATTTCTTGTTTAGTGAAATTATCAACAACCTTGAAACCTTTTTCTATGAACTTAAGAACGTCGTTTGTTGATGCGGTCATCAACTCTGCAATGACCTGGCCACTATTTCTATCATAAACAGTAATGTTCATAATACAGACCCTCCATTTCTTTTATTAGGAATGATATTTATTTGTTATAATAAACATAAATAAATCATAATGATTTTTATTGTATGTTTCGCCGTAGGTCAACCGATTTGTAATCTTACATATAAAGGAGTTGAAGCTATATGGCTTTTGATAAAACTAAACCGTTGACTTTTAATTTGCCTGATGGTGAATGTAATGTCATAACAATGGAATGGTTGGAAGCGTGGATGAATGATAACATCGTTCCAATCATCACTGCTGAAGAAGCTACAACTGAAACATTATCACAAATCAGCAATCGTATTGATTACTGGTTGGAACAACAACATCCTGAAGATTAAGGAGATGATATAAATGACAATATCTGAAATCTTTACAAGATTGATCAATGCTGTTACAGCAAACTCTAATAAGCTTAAAGAAATTGCAGATAAACTGGAACAACTCGAAGTTGGTGCAGGTGGCGGTGGATCTGCATCAATTGAAGATTATGCAGAGGGAAAGAAATATAAACGCAATGCACTTGTTGTATATAATGAAACCGTATATCGTGTATTACCTACCGAATATACATCGGTTGATTTTGATACCGATTACAAAGCAGGTCGGTTGAAACTTGTTGGTTTCGAATCCGGTATTGTGACATATGGTCAGGAGCCAACTCAAGAACAAGTCAATGCTTTGCCAGAAGATACTCTTGTTGCTATATATAACAGCACTGATGATCCGTATAATCTCACATAAAATATTATATGAAAGAAAGAAGGTGAGTATGTGGGACGAGATTTATTATTATTTGGAGACACCGTTTGGAAATTTGACAGACAATTCAATTTCACCGGTGAACCTCAACCATTCACGTTGACTCCTGGGAGATATCTCATCGAGTGTAATGGTGCTCCAGGTGGTAAAGTCAGAAACTGGGACAAAAGAATGTCCGGTGGACAAACAATGGGTGTCATCAATGTTGAATCTGATATGACATTATATGCAGTGGTTGGTGGTGATGGTGAAAACACCAAAACATATGAAGGAAGAAATCCAGAACGTGATGCTGTACAAACAACCGGTGGATATAATGGTGGTGGTAATGGTGGTATTGGAAATCTCGTACATTACACAGATCCAGACGCACCAGATGATTGGATTGAGGTCGGTGCATCCGGTGGCGGTGCAACAGATATTCGTTTAAACATCGAACCTGATTCGATTGTTGAAATAACCAAAACATTACCAGCACAATATAACCCGTTGAAATATCTGATGGGTGATTATGCAGTCACTCCAGATAGTTTCGATACAGGTTATATATTGAATCATAATTCATCTGTTATAATTGATGCTTGTATGGTATCAAATACATCAACGAATTATTCGTATGGTGTGTTCATGTGTGACGAAACCACATGGACTGATAGGGTTGAACCTGCAGAGGGTGAACCTTATGATCTGTATCATTATATGGGATTTACATCATTCTTGAAATCATATCCTGGTTCATCATCAGAATCATCATTATCATATCCATGTGACTTACCATCATGGGCAACTGCGGATATATTAAATAAACGAACAATCACAACCATCGATGATAGTATATCAGTATATGATTTCAATACCGGTGAAACAACAGATGACGATGCGACATACATTCGTTCAATCGATCATGATTGGCCGTCATTCACGATATTTGGTATCAAGTATCGTTTGAATAATGTCGATGCGTATAAAGCCAATACACCGATGAAGTTGTATTCACTTACAATCAAAGAAGATGGTACTGATATACACAAATATATTCCTGTAATTGATACAACAACAAACAAGACTGGTTTATATGATTTATGTACAGATGAATTCCATGAATACGATGTTCCATCGATCAATGATTTTGAAATTCCAAATGATATTGATGAAATCGTTAGTGGTGTTCAATTTAAATGTGAAGACGGTGTTTATACTATTAAAGGAACACCCGAAGAATCATTCACATACACATTTAATCTCCGTAGATCATATACTGTACCAACCTCATATGTATCCGACCCAGATAATGGTTCAATTCTTAAAATATGTAATGATGGTGTTCAAGGTAGCCACATTGCATTCTGTAATGGTAACACAGTTATCAAAGAATACACATCCATATTACCGGGTAGCTTTACTGATACTGAGTTTTCCGGTTTGGAGAATCAGACTGTTAACAACATCAAAGTGCTAATTCAATTTGGTAAAGATTATGACTTTTCATTCGGTATAATGTTCACCAAACTGTATCCGAATAATGCATTACCATCTTATCAATCCCCCGATTATAAGAAACCAATTACAACACGAACATTTACAATCAATAAACATCAACTCAATTCATTGAATTCACGTATTATGGTTGCATGTGGTGGTGGTGCTGGACGTAGCTTCGGTGCTGGTACTACTGTTGGTACACCTACATTATATGTCTACGGTAATTCTCATAATGATGATGGTAATGTTTATGCAACACAAACAACCGGTGGACTGTTTGGACGTGCATTACGACCAACCAATTCAAATTCGAAATTTAGTCATACATCACCAATGCATGGTGCTGGTGGTGGATGGTATGGTGGTATGAGTGGTGTATATACAGAGCCTATATATACTGATACTTCTATGGAAAGCGGTGGTTCTGGTTCATCATATATATTGACAGAATCTTCATATAAACCCGATGAATATATGAATGGATACATCATTTCCACATATTATTTTGAACACCCATACATGTCATATATAACCAAACAACCATCATGTGTTCGCATATACAAACCCGTCAATATAATCCAACCTGATGATCTGATTAAGACATTCTGTCATGGTCGTAGTGAAAAGATTACTCTGAATGCGGGAGAGTATCTGTTGGTATGTAATGGTGCATCTGGTGGTATCCGTGATGACGATTCTATATCATCTTATTCACCAACATCGGGTGGACGTGCAACCGGTGTTTTGTCCAGAAACGAAGACACCACATTATATCTCACGGTCGGTGGTAGTGCTCAGCATATTCGACAAGCAACTAACGTTGAGCGCGCTGCAACTAATGATTCAAATGCAATCAGTTTCGAATATGTCAACCAGTTTTTACCATATCTCGGATATAATGGTGGTGGCAAACCTAATACATTGCGATCGGCATGTGCACGTATATTGGCAATGTATGGTGGTGGTGCAACAGATGTCCGTTTGAGTATACCAGAACGAAAGATTGATTATTTATCAATCCCAGATGAATATACCGAACTTAAATATTTGGAAACTGATAACACCAGCAAAGCGTATATCATTACGGGATATACACATAAAATGAATACAAATGTCGAATGTGTTTGTTATGCAACATTAGACACCGCGGTTTCAAACCGTTCACCATTTGGTGCGCGTTATTCATCATCCTCAAGAAATTACGGTTTCTACACACGTTATTCAAGTTACAATCAAGGAACCATTGCAATTGCAAACTCCAATACTCGTGGTGATAATTTCACATATGATCAGAAGGTTACAATCAAGATGATTGGTAATGCTGCAAGATGGTATGATGAAAATGATGAATTATTAGGTTCAGCAATATCAACTGCGACTCCAGTCAATGGTGACCGTGTGATGAGATTGTTTGATTTCAACTACTCTAACTCATCATCATCTGCATCAGCTCCATTTACAGGAAGAATGTATTCATTCAAAATATCAGAAGATGATACATTGAAAATGATGATGCTTCCATGTAAACATAAAGAAACTGGTGTTTGCGGAATGTATGATCTGATAACAAATCAATTCCTTGAAGGATTGAAATATGGTTCATCTGCAACTGGTTTTATCGCAGGACCTGAGATTCCGGATGAAGATAAAACCGTATTTGTGTATGATCGCATAACACCAATCGAAGATTCATTGTTATCACGTATACTTGTTGCTGCAGGTTCATCTGGATCTGGTGGATCAATCGGTGTTAATGGTGGTGGTGAATCTGGTATCGCTGCAAACGGTTCTGGTGGTAATAACTACGGACCAGGAACTCAAACTGGTACAGGTACAAGTTCATCATTTCCTGAAATCCAAGGTGGTTTCGGTTATGGTGGTAATGGCAATTTAAATTCAACCAATGGTCACGGTGGTGCCGGTAGTGGTGGATGGTATGGTGGTTGTGGAACTAATCCTGGATCCGCTGATACTGGAAAATCAGGTGCAAGTGGTTCGAGCTATGTTCTTACCGCAGATTCGGTTAAACCAACTGGATATACACCTGATGAAACATACTACCTAACAAGTCCAACCAACATTACTGGCGGTGCCGCTCTTGAGGAACCTGGATTTGAAACTGCATCAATTGAAGCGTTGAATGTATACTATTATAAGATCATCGTTGAAGACGGTGAAGGATACAAATCATATGATGCTACAAATGATATATGGAATATCATTCCCAATGTTACAGAATTAACACAAGAGGTGTTTGACCAATATGGTGTATATTCATATGCATCAGAAAATGGTTTGACCAACACCAATTATGATATATTTGCGTATGATCCAGAAGGTTCATTGGAGAAAATTATAATAAACGCATTACCAATGGAACAAACAGTCACAACAACAATCACATCTCCAAATATATTTGACTCAATCACTGTTGATACAGATAATTTTGATGTACCATTCGTTGTTGACATGTACAGTCACGATGATAAAACACGAATCAACATTATAATGAACATGGATGAAGTTCCAGAAAAGACACCAAAGATGTACAACATATCAATGACATCGGAACGTAACAGACAATATATCCCACCTGAACATCCTGAAAAGAAATATTTACCACATGTAGATTTACTCACAGTCGGTCAGAATTACAAGATACCAACTAAGTACAATGATTACATTGAACCGTATCTGTCGGATGGAACTGTAATCAATGAAATCAATTATATCAAAATATTCGAACAAGATCGTTTGTTACATGTGTTGATGCAAATCAATTACAAAGGATCAACAGTAGATACACCGGCGGAAGGTGTTTTACGTTATTCAACATTCAATCTGATTACACGTGAAATCAAAACCGTATTAGAAGTTCCTATGGAACAAATCGAAAGTGTAATATCAACGCCGGGTGATTTTATGGTTACTGATGATTATGTATATATCTCCAGTGGATGGACAACATCTGGATCATTGATTCGTGTTGATAAAAACGATCCTGGCGACATTATTACACTTACTCCCACAGGTAATAATATTGGTAATGAATCATGCCGTGGTACAATAATACCATTGAATGATGAAATGGTTCTGCTGACGCGTTCACGTTCCATTGTATATTACAACATTCGACTCAGAGAAACATCATACATTTATCAGATACCAAACTCAACATATTATGATTGTGCATATAATGATAAATATATTGTAATGACACGAAGCAATACAAAAATAATTGTTGCATTCAATAGAACCACAAACACATATACAGAATTAGATGGTCCATTCAGTTCATACAAAGCTGCAGTGTGTTATGGTGATGGAATGTTCTATGTTGTACAATACAATTCGTCTGGTAGTAATGCCATCGCCATTTATGATGGTGATACCATGAATCAGGTTGGAACGGTATCAATACCAATTACAAAGAAAAATCCTGATAGTATCAATTACTCAGATGGAGTGTTGTATATGACAATGGATGAAATGTTTTATGTTTATATATGTGAATTGTATGTTGATCCAACTGATGATCTGTATAAAATAAAAACATTCCGTACTGTCACCGCATCTAAATCATTCAACAACACACTCAATCCAGCATCTGCGTCAACCCAGAAGGTTCGTTGTGCAACCTTCAAACAATATTTCTTTGTACCAGACTATCAGTTGTTTACGATCAACTACAAGTCTTCTGCAAAATATAATCTCGGTTATAAATATAATCGTTCAATATACGAATTGAATGAATCAACATCCGAACAATTTGTATATGATTCACGATTCGTAACATTTAAACCAACATACATGACAATTCATCCAGGTGAATTAGAATATTTACCTTCTGAACATATCGGTGATATCACAAAAGTTCATATATCAGCCGATTACATGAAACTATTAAAGATTCGATTATATCGAAGAGAGGAGGATGAAAATGGTGAATGATATAAATAATTTATATAAATTTATGGATAATATGAATATAAACACCAGCCACGTATCTAATGTATACGTGGCTCGTTTATATTCTCCAAATGGTGATGTTAAAGAATATTATGGAATGAACTTGTTAACCGATCTTGGATTCAACCAATTTTTCAATACTGATTCTAATATCAGTTTTGCAAGTAATTTATATGTTGGAGATGGCACTGGTTCATTTGATAAAACTTCAACACGATTGATGTCACCATTGTTCGATGGACTTGCTGCAACTACAGTAGATTCATCAATATTATACAACTATCCGTTGTATTATGCAAAAGGTGATCAGAATGATAATGGTCGTATTACAACCGTAACCAGATATAGATCATTCCGTTATGCTGAAAACATTACCAATGTTTTGTCTGATGTTGTAATATCTGAATACGGTGTTGGTACTGCATGGAATTCGTTATGGACACATTCATATGTGTATGACCTCCAGGGTGATCGTGCAGTCATCATTAAACATCCAGGTGAACGTCTGGACATTGAGGTGTTCTTATGTTGTTCATTCTTAGAAAGTTTAATCATGTCCGGATGGAGTGATAACAATTATACTGCAATCACAACCGGTGAGTTGATGATGAAACAGATGAACGTTGTATCTGCATCAACATTCAAACGTTCAGATTATAATAACCAAAATGGACGTATTGAACGTACAATTGGTTCACGTTCACGATCTGCGATCATTGATTCAAAGATAACAAAAACAACCAACATGTCAACGTTCGTTTTGAATTCAAATGTTGAAAACGATCGTTACATTGATGGATTTGTTTTTGAAGCTCCTGGATTCTTGTCCTTTAGTAAACAACAACGTCCGGACCCTGAAACTATGACAACTGACTATTTTTACAGTCATGATCCATTTGATAAATCTGGATTTGCGGATGCGATTGGTCGAGACATATCAATTTCTCAAATGGATGTTATTTCAGTTAATGCATACAATTCAAATACCAACACGTGGGATGTCCCCCGGTTCTACAACAATTCACCAACACATTTGTTTGATGAAACTCCAATGAATGTTGAATTCGCAATACCATATTATTATACGAATAATAATATAGTTGAAACATTGTATCTGTATCAAAACTTGAATGTCGATGATCCCATATTGTCAATTCGTGGTGAGATTGAAACAATTTATGCGACGGATAAATATTGGTATGGTCCAAATCTCACGGGTAACGATTGGATACGTGTCACGAACCGTGAAAGTATTCCTGCTGCAGCACAGTGTAAACGTTACTGGCTTATGGGTGTTAACAATGTTGCACCAAATCCAGTTCGTGCAGGTACTTTTTATCTGATGAAAACTCAAGATGATTATGGTGAAAAATACACACCAACAAAATATAGAGATCTCATTTATGGTATGGGATTTACAACATTAGACAATATGGATTATAATATATCAATTTCATTTGGTATGTTTAATGCAGGTGGAAATTATATTCAATTCTTTGATATGGAAAACAATTGGATTGAATACGTATCGGTTTCAAATGTTCGTTGGGTTTCAACATTCGGCAAATGGGTATTTGTTGATGTGAATAATGGTACATATAAATTGTATGATATATCCACGATCAGTCAGCATGTTTTAAATCCACCAACCGATCTTGTTGGTGCTGCATCAAATGGTCATCATTCTGAAAATGAAATGGGATTGATATGTGCAACCAGTCCTGGAAATAATCGAATCGATATAATTGATTTGCGCACAACTCCAACCGTTACAACATTGCAAACTGCCAGATGCGGTTGCTGTATGTGGAGGACCAATTATATTGCATATGTAAAATCAGATGCAAATAAATTAATAATTTATGACGTTGATACATCCACGAATGTTTATGAATTCAATTTACCCACAGAATTAACATCAACATCAGTAAATATGATGATTGGTCACACACAAAAGGTTTGGTTGATAACATCATCGGTTATGTTTGTATGTGATATATCAACGGGTGAATTCACACAATCCGCAAACCCAGTAACAACATCATCGACATATGGTGGAAAGTACAAATGCACCGACAAACTGATTGCATTGTATGGTGATCAAACAACTACCGCTTTCAGGAATCACATGTATGTTTTATCTGTTAATGATATTGACAATATGCAAGATATCACATCATCTGATATCAATGCTAGTGGTACAAGCAAATCGATAATTGGTGAACGTGTTCATGTGACTGATAATTCAATAATATTGTTTGCTGATGTTGTCTTCTCATCAATCGGTGAACAACGTGGCGAACAATATTTCCATTATTTTGATTTAGGTGTTTTGATGGCAACCGGTTCAAAGCAACATGCAACCGTTACAAAGACCGCATATTCAAAAGGTTTCATCTATGATGGATACTTTGTTTATGATGGTATGATGTATCCGTTGATAAACTTTGTACCAATCAAAATCACTTGTAGGACTAAAACAATCACATCTGCTACAGGTCAGAAAGCTGTTAGTAACAAACAATTTTCAATCACAGTTTCTAATACACCAACCTTCAATGGTAAACCACCTGGAAGCATGAACTAATGGGGTGATGATATGGCTAATATATTTAAATCAAAAGAAGTATATAAACATGTCACCACTGAACCTTACAACGGGGGTCAACACAAGTTGATCCCTGTTAGAGGTGTATATGTTGCAAGCGTTTATCGTCCACCATATTGCATTGACCATACATTAGAGATCACAAACATCGAAAATTCATTTGCAGACATTGAGGAATATAAAGAAACTCCAGTGACTGTATATGCAACAGACTTCTTCCCAAATATCAATGTTGTAATAACAAACCTTCTACCATCAATTGTTTATTATAATAAAACTCCATTGTCGATATATATAAATTTAGGTGTCGATGCTGAAGTGTCAATAACTAAACAGCCAATATCAATAATTGATTATCAAAGCACTAATATTACTGTCCCAATGGCTGATTTAAAATCATCTACGGGAATTAATGTTGAAACATGTATTGCGGATTTGTTGCTCATAAACAACGAGTCTGAAACTGATTGTATGCTGGAGGTCATTGGGATCGACTCTAATGATGCAATAATCACATAATGAAAGGAGAATGAATATGCAATTACCTGAAAATATTATTTCTTTTTTTGAGAATTGTAAAGAGAATAATGTACATCCACATTCGTCAGATACGCATTTTAACAATTTATATTTGATCCAATCCATCGATATGGATGGTAATGTAACTGAAGAAATGTATGGTACCAATGAATTAACCGAGGATGGTTTCACACTGATGCCGTGGGATAAAACATTTAGGACACAAATTTATTCCGATGATGAAAGTTTCTCGCCAATATCATTAAACGCGGTATCAAATTCCAATGAAACATTTTCACCAGTATATTATGATTCAACAACTAAACTGTCCACACAGTATTACATCATGGACCCTACAGAATATGATTACAACTATCCTGATATTGAAACCAATGTAACAATAACCAAGATCGGTCTCCTCCTCAGAGACAGTTCAAGAAACTACTTAGTTGCAAAATCATTGATATATGATATAAATGGTAATGTGAGCTCATTTGTAAAGCACCCGAATGAAAAGATACTGTTGACTGTATATCTGGGCGCATCAGTAAATCTTGACACAATATTGAATCGTGAATGGGCATATGGCAATTACATGTTATTGAGTCCATTATTCTTTTTACGTTTCGCTGCAGGTTGTACCAGAGGTACAGCTGACGATAAACGTCTCAGATTGTGTTTTGGCATGCGTACATTGCGTTACAGTGACGCGGATAAAGCCAAATGTGTCAAATATGGAAAACCCTTCGTTGAATCGACTAATCCAAAAGTCACAAAAGAATATGATGTCAGTGATATTTCATCAGCATATATCGAAAGTATGATAAAATACATTGATGAAGAACGACCCACTGATGCTGTTGTTTATGAAGTGAACTGGTTATCAAAATACATCGTATACGATTTTGGATTCTCAAACTCTGCCAGTGTTGTACTGATGATTGACGCAACTGGTGGTATTAAATTATCAAACCCCGAAGCTTTGGTGATCAATGATTGTATGACCAACAAGGATGATCCATCGTTCACAGACACATTGTTTTCATTCCCGGCAAATAGTGTATATCCAATCAGTCGTAATGATTATAGATCGAAAATGGAGTTTGCACAATTCACCTGTGAAAACGTTGCAGTTTATAATCATCAAACACAAGCATGGGATAGTGAAGCTTTCACTCAGGACATAAATTTCTTATACGAAGATACCATGTTCAAGAAGTTGTGGTGGTATGTTGAGAAAGATGGTTCTGCAATAGAAACAAGTGTCTATATGAATAACAAAGCCGGCGTATATCCCATAACCAAAATCACATCAGACGCATTACACATATGGGCAACTGACACATATTGGGATACAACATCATGGGTGGAAGTTGATAAAAACAACCCCGGAGTATTGGGTACGAAACGATACTACATCGTGACACCGGCAACAGTTGATGCACCGGTTCCATACTATAATTTCACACCATTCCAATTGAACAATGTCACATCGGGTTATACTATACCTAAAACAATCGATACAATTTCATCAAACACACTTGCATTGAAATTTTTATCAAATCCAAATCGTAATTGTATTATCGGTTATACACAAATAATTTATCCAGATGATCCATCCAATGTTGTGACATATAATATCACCAACTATGGAAATGAGGTTATAACCGGAGATGCGGCTGGTTCTTATGCATATGACAATGGAAGAATTGGAACTCTGGCGATGTTCCGATTGACTGACACTGGTGATAAACTTGTCATTGCAAAACGTTGCAAATCTGCCCGTGATGTAAATGACAATTATGCTTCAGGTTGTTATCGTGTATACACGATATCAGATGATAAAACTGTTGCTCCAACATATGAAGACGTTAGAGTTCCATATACAACTCAAACATTCGATACTCAAACATATCATTCATTTACCGACCAAGGTTTTGTTGTTGCAAACCACAATGACGATCAGGAAGTTGCAATAATAAACTTATATGGTACAAATGGCGCTGAAACTGAAATCATTCATGGAATGTGGGGATATGCATTAAACCGAACCACCAATTGTGTTTATCTTAATACTGAAGATATGTCATCATTGACGTTTGATGTATATGATATGAGTACAAAATCTGTTGTAACATCATTCACATTGTCAGGTAATTATGCGATGAATGGAATCATGGGATGGAAGAATCATGTATACGTTAGAGTGTATGATAACGTGTTGCAGATATACAAGGTTCTGTATCATGACATTAACGATACAAGTGATACATTTGTAGAAGTTGACATCCGTTTATTTGATCAAACTTCATCATCCTGTACAATGAACATACAACCAGGTGGTATTTTCGATAACTCGTTCTCGTCTTGTGATGAAGCATTTTTCATATATAAGAATGGAACATCGTCATCTTCGTATGACGAAACCAACTATCGAGAGTTTTTATTAATTCTTGATAACAACCCAACTGTATGCCGTGATTTGATGGCTGAACATGGTTGGACCAAGGGTTCATACGATGATGTCCAAATGGCATCAAACGGTCTTTTCGTACACAACACTGATAGTAGTTTTGTTGGTTTAAACGTCGTTGAACACGTTAACACTTCAAGTTCTGTAGGTAAACCTGAATCCAGATATCCATACAGCAGTCCAACGGATAATCTGTCTGATTATATATTGGATATTGGTCGTTTGTATGATGACGATTATCTGTCTGATGTGTTTATCACAAATCACATGCGTCACTACAACACAGGTGGCTGGGGTGTTAATATACAAACTTTTAATAATAACACCGGCGTTGTTTATAAAAATTACAGAGTTTATCAATCAGATTCGACACATATCACATTTGAACCACTCGCATTTTCAAGGTTCCACCGTGTTACCGGAAACACAATTTCAATACAAACAATCAACAACCCAAAACGGATCGCACCAATGGATGAATTCTGGGTTAGAATATCAAATTAAATATATTGGAGGGGCTGAATGCCCCTCCATAATTTATATACTATTTATGATGATATTATCATCTTCAAGAATAAACATTTCCGGAACGAAGTTTTCCAATTCGGAAATCATCTTTCCATCACTGCTGTACTTAGGGAAATCTTCCAATGTATCCCAACGTTGTACAATCGCTTGAACATTGGCATCCATATAATCTCCCTTAGGGTTATTCTTATCATCTGTGTAGAAGCCATTGAACTTCAAATATTCCACATTATCATGATTACCCATTTCTCTTATGAGTCTTGATATGTAAATATTGTTGTTCATTGAAACTCTGTCGGTTGGTGAATGTAATGTTGTGAGTTTGTTGAAATACGATTTTACAATAATCTTCAATTCATCAATCGTATTAGTTGCCAATGCAGGATTCTTGAATCTGACATCAAACGAAATCTGAATTGACAGATTTGGCCAGAACTGAGTTTGTTCCTTTGGAAGATTCTTCAACTTCTCACTGTCAGTACAATATGTGTGCGGTAATCCATATGTGGCAATAAGTTTGCAATCCAAATAATGGTTACCGTCTAAACGATTGAAGATTACAGGTTCCATTACTTTATGAACATCAACAAATCCACGGACAAAGTTTTCAAAACGATCACTAATCATCAATGGACTTTCAACAAACGGCATCAATTGAATGGTTACACCACCATTAACATTAACCGTTTCAAATGCTGAATCTATGCGTGTATTATATGCTTTTAATACATTTACGATGGATTGCCAATCAACATCGCTACCTTCGGTATCAACATCGGAATCACGTATGGTTTTCAGAACGCTTTCAATATCCGTCAATGATTCTGGTAATATTGCCAATACACATTCCACATACTCAGATTCATATGTTTGGAATGTTGTAACCATTGTTGATGCAAGATTTACTATCTCATCATATGACATTGGGAATGTATCACGCATTTCATTTACACGATTATATGCATAATTGTATAATGTGTAAATATCATTTGTATCGGAATTCTTATCATACAAGCTGTTGAAATTATTGTAATTTGTCATCTGTTCATCTGTAGGAATACCAGTATCACCAAAGTCAACAATTGATCTCATTTCCTTAAGCTCTTGCACAAGATCGAAATTATCAACTTTGTATATATCAACAATTCTGAAATTATCAAAATCGTGATCATCATATATTTCAGTATTGTAGTTTGGTGTTTCAGAACGGATAAGAATTGAAACTCTGAGGTCGGGATTTGTTGCATCAACCGTAATTGCCGAAGCTCCATTTAATGAAATCCATGAACCTCCACCGTTTTCTGTGGACGCAATTCTGATACGATTATCAATGTCAACCATTTCATTTAATGGATACATTTGTGCATCATACATGTATGATCCATCATCCTCTTTGAGTACGGGTTGCATTTCAACATAACCAACTGCGTTACCATTCATATATGCAGATAACACAACACGCATGTTATTATCACCCATTGGAAGCAGTTTATTTTCTATGCTGAAGAATGGGACACTTGGGTCGATTACTGAGAATGGTACACGATAATATTCAACAGAACCACTGTCTGCAGAAGGTTTCATTTCCGCATAAACAATGATACCACCACCGGTTACATTCTCCATGTCAATTTCGTACATATCATCTTCAATCTCAACACATTCATATGGTGTATACACAACCGCAGAATTTGTAATTGTAACGGTCTCTTGAGTTCCATCCTCAAAATAGATGTTGAGATACACATCGCTGTATTTATTACCGATACGATACAACTGCAATTCACCATAACCGGTTTCAGATGTTAATGTTGCACTACTGACGATGATTTTCTTGATTGTACCAATCGGTGCATCATCAGTCAATGCCATTCGGTAATAATTCTGATTCTCAACACGACCAAACTCGATGTTCTTTTCGGTGATATCTGTTGGGTATATATTGATATCGGTAATACCCGTCGAATATACATTATAATCTTTACATATACCATCGGTTCCCCATATGTCATTTGAACCCACAAGACGTGTGATTTCACCATTTATTGGAAGATATATACGTTTGGATTTACTGTCGGAATAATCATCAATCCATATGTTATTCAAACGCCATGATGATTCATCAATACGGTCTTTACGTTCAACGCAGAAGAATGTTGTTTCTTTGTTATATGGTAAATAACCATCTTCATTTTCTTCCAATGCAATTATTGGAATTGATGGTGAATACATGTCAATGGGTTTTGCAAAATAATTAAACATCTCCGGAACGAATGCAAGTTCGGTTGCATTTCTACGTAAATATTCAACAATCGGCTGATTCTTTACACCCCACAAATCAATGGATGGTAAAACATATGTTGTGAAATTGTAACAATCGGTTTTGTAAAAACGTTTGATTTCACTGAAGACAGTTGTCGCATGATATAATACTGAACGGTCTGCATCATCCGTTTTATTCTTATTGACAAAACCTGTATTGGTTGTTGTAAGATACTGGTTTATCCATGGATTGAAATATCCAATTGCGAACGGTTCCTTTTGGATACGAATTCCAAATGGGTTTGCAAACACAAACTTATCGGGAAAACTTGCCAATGTTTTCGCAGTTTCAACCTTTTGTGATTTGACTTTTGTTATCGGTGTAACAGTCATCCGTTCATCACGATTTTTGTACATCCATGTCCATCCCGGAGGAATAATGATTTCATTGTTTGTGATGCTATTGTCATTATTCTTGTATAAAATGTCATATGGAATGTTTGCATGTAATGTATTAGTGCGATACACATAATCATCATCATCTTTGAGTGCCAAGTAACCACTCCAAATACGACCCCATGGATCGTCACGACGCTTGAAGAAATATGGATACAACACATGTTTGAAATAGAACGTTTTAAACCATTCATCCAAATCATGGTCTGTCGATAACACATTCACAGTGTTATATGCTTCGATTGTTTCTCTACGAGTTGTTTCAACAGTACCAATATTGGTTCCACCAAAACTACCACCTGCAAGAACAAAACATGCTTTCAACACATTTGCATTGTTGGCATATTTACTGGTTTTTGCAATAACCTGAGGTTGGGATTTTGCATTATCCCATTCTTTAAAGTTTGCTGCTTCGCCATGGCATGTGTATACGTATATTTCGTATGATGAACCCATCGATGGAATAAAACGTTTACTACCATCAAGCTGGAACATAAAACGAATCGTTTGTGGGTTGTCCATTATATAATGAATGTATGGATCATTGTCTTTAACATTTGCATGAATTGGTAAAATGTGGTCATGTGGAATCCATTGTGAATTACCCTCAGTGTCAACATATTTAATGTCAAATCCACATATATGACCTGTACATGTTATAACCTTATCAATGTTTGCAATACCATTTGAGGTGTTGTTGATTACCAAATATTTGGTACGTTTGTATTCATTGACTTGGATGAATAAACATAACCATTTTGATGTGACACGATAAGTGATATAACGGTCTTTGTTTGTTGCAACCACATTCAATTCATCCATGTTTGTGTATTGACAATTCCATGCGGGAATTGGTGCGGTGCTTTCAGATGTTTGGATATTACGATACTGGATTAAAATATCATAATCCAATGAATACTCATTGCCATTATCCATCAGATTTATAATAGTATCCTTGTCAAGAATGAATTCATATAAACCTGTCTCTGAATTTAACTTTGCATTCTTGTAAATATCTTCAATGTTTAATTCCAATAACATGTTGCATGCACTTGGTGTTGCATATGAATATCCAAGATTAAATATTGCTGCTTCGGCATAAATCGAATCTGGTAATACTGCCTTGGTGATGAAACTTTCATTGAAATAAAAGGATGATGTAAATGCAATGTTTTCTAATGCCTGTGACATGTATTCATTTATAATAGAGAACTCACCAAGGTTCAATTGGTTTAATGGTATATTCTTGAATACACGTGGCATCAATTTATTCATGATGTATAATTTACTCTGAGAATCATCCGAATAATTGTTGAACTCATATGATTCTGCCATAGAAATCACTGTCCTTCCTGATAAATTATATAGTCAACCAACTGGTAATACTCGGTCGAACGTACATTACCACAGCGTTCTCTGCCGGTATATAACAATATAAAGGAGTGATAATATGGATGATAAAGTTCAACTTTCAAGAGAAACGATCGTTGGTGATAGTGTTGTAAATGAAGACATTTATCCTAATACGAACACCGTATCAGTTAATGATGATCAATCTGGAACGTCTTTGAATGAAACCATTGAACGTATATGGGCGGCAATCAATAATAAACTTGCAAGAAATGTTAACTCGGTCAATGGTAGAAGTGGTATAGTTGTATTGGATTCATCAGATGTTGGTCTGGAGAATGTTGACAATGTTTCATTCAATGATATAAAATCATGGGTTATTGATGAACTGACCAAAGTGTTTGGTTACAAACAGATCAAATTATTCCATGATAAAAGTGGTTTGGATGCATGTTTGGCTGCACATAACATGGATGATTTATATGCACCATTCTATGTAGAAACATGGGACACTATCGATACACGTCCGTACATTGGTTGTATTGTGTTAGATCAGGGTGGTGAATCATTAGTATACAATGCATTACCAATAAACGGTATCGGAATGACGGATGAATCATTGATATACAAAAAGACAATTGACGACGTTGATCATCCAGATATGAAAACCGGTGAACTGCGCGTAAAGATATCATCTGAAGAAGATGCATTGTACGTTAAGCGTGATGGTGAATATGAAGAAAATGGTTTGAAAATCGACAAATCCATGATTGGTGGTGTACTCCATTTCTATGATGGGATATACGGTGAAGTTGATGGTACAACTGAAACGGGAAAAGTCAACTATGAAGGTGGTTTGTTATCACCATATGCAAGAGATCCCGAAACCGAAGAATCACATCCAACATGTACAATTTATGTTGATGGCAATGAACTTGGTAACGATTTTTATTTGAATCACACTGAATCAAAACCATCAGGAATTCATAAAAACGATACCATTGTATGTAACTTCAAAGATTATCGTACATCTGATGGACCTCTGTATACATTGAATTCAGAAAAAGAATACATCGAAATTTTACGTAATGATGACCATCCAACATACCCACATTCAGGTGATCGTTATCGTGTTGGTGATATCATCGATATAGATGATCCACAGTTGAAAATCAAATTTACTGTAACTGCAATTGCTGGTGGTAAATTTGAAGGTCCTGTTTCTGCAGTAGATTTGTTATACTGTGAACCATTTGATGATACGTTAAAACCTGAGATTCCCGTCGATGGTAAATTGTATCCTACTAAACCAATCCTTCGTTATAAGAGTCTGTATGATGCACGTTCAGGATTCCCGAATCCTGTTGATCTTGGAGGCGACTCATATATCAGTATTAATAATACATCCACTGCGGATGGATTACAGATATTCATCAAGGATGATACATATTTCATCCGTGCACAATATCAGGAGCCTGAAGGTACTGAGTTCAAACTGATGAAACGCGGTATGTGTATTGGTCGAGTATTATCTGCACCAAACCGCACAAACCCAGATTTACCATACATTATTGAATTTAATTCAATACGTCCATTGATTGGTAATAGTCTCCAGTTTAAAACATATGATGAACAATTCCATTCTGACAAATTCAGTGATGTTATTGATGTAAAAACCCGTAAAGGTCATTTCAATGCAAATGGTGTTATTAATGATCCGATCGATATTTCCGGTTTGGCAATTGCTGAAAACTGGGGCGAATATCGTGAAGATGGTAAATCCGCACGTATTGTTGATTCATCAGGTGACAGTTTGGTTGAACCAAACCGTATGAAACGTGTTGCGGTTCTTCCTGGTGGCGTTACTAATGTAATGAGTAACTCACAAAACTCTTCTGGTGGTCTTACTGTAATGACGGATATGTCGTTGTGTCTTATACCACATACCATATGTTCGGCTTCAAGTGGTAATAGTGGATATTCACAATATGCGGTAAACTGGCACGCTGCATTGCCATATACGTATCCAACATATGAAAAAGATGTACCTTCATACGTAGGAGTGAACACGTTTAAGGTTGTAAAACAATGGAGCCGTTATGGCATGCGTGTGGTATCTGAGCCATATGAGAGTCGTAAGTATTTGATCAATATGTCCGGTTTACGTATCGTCGATGCGGCAACCAAAATCGATCATGAAATGTTTGGTAAACTGGATACAAATGAAATGTACATCAATTCAACTGATGAATTATCTAATGAGGTAATGGAATCATTACCAACATCCGGTGGATTGATGGTTAACGTTGGTGCAGGTTTAGAGATCCGCGGAGTATATTATGAAAATGAAGACGAAAAGGGTTCAAGATTACCATTTGATGACAGCGGTAAAGTATGTGTTCGTGTCGATGACAAAACAATTGAAATCAATGAACAAAACCGTTTGCAAATCAAAGTTGGTAAAGGTTTGATAACCGATACAACAGATCCAGAAAATGGAAATCTGATGTTGAATGTTGATCCATCATTTACATTTACCGAAGATACAACAGCACCAAAGTTGTCATTGAATGTTAACACCGAGACATATCATGATATTGATATGATGAGTAATCTTCATCCTGTTGTAAACTTGATAAAGACTGCAACACCAACTGGAAAGTTCGTGCCATTATCCGCATATGTCAATACAAAGTATGGTCTGGGTCTTGGTATCAGCGGTAACCAAACATGGTCTTCTGATGGTACTGAAGATACTTCCATACCAAACGCGTTGATCATCAGAATCAAAGCTTCAGATGTTGGTGATTCGTCATCCGTATATCGTCAGAAGCTTGTCGGTTTGACAAATGATTCTTTGATGTTTGATCCAGATGGAAAACTTATATCTCCTATTGATACATCCAAGGGATTAACAAACACATATGTTGCAAAAGCCATGAGCGCTGATAGTAATGGTAATGTTACTGTAACACAACAGGGTGGTATTGCAATCAACATTGGTGCAGGTTTGGCATTTGATAAAGATGGTAAACTGACCCTTGAAGCAGATTATGAAATCAAAAAGTTGAAAAACGGTTTCGATTTAAATAATCTGACTGTTGGTAATTATTATGCTGCTGCAGATGTCACAGATTCAATAGATAATCGTCCAACTACAAATTTAGGTGTATTCCGTGTTGAACATGTTGTCGTGATACCTGATTCATATTATATTCAGAAATTATATTCTATGGAAAAGAAAGGTATTGTATACATGCGATATAAATCCAACGGTACATGGACGGGATGGTACCATATAGATGGTTCAATTATCGATTAAGGAGGTATATAAATGAACAACAACGACAACGCGATATTGTTTGAGGATTCCATGGAAGTTCATGACACACATGGACTCATGGGAGAGATCAGCATTTATCGCAGAAATAAAAACACCGGTGAAACTGTTCTTCATGAAAAAAGTAAGAACGTTATCTCCATCTCTGGTTACCAGTGGATACTGATGAAAATGTTTGGTCTGTATCTTGATTCATATCATGGTCCTGGTAGTGACGCAGATGATATGGGTCAGGATTCAACAATCATTATTCCCGATTTGAATAATGATGACCAGATGGGGATTGGTGTAGCTGTTGATAAATACACCCGGATGGTGCAGAACATTGCAGACACACATTTCATCCAGGGATTCATGATTGGTAATGGTGGTGCGGCAGAAGATGCAATCACCGCAAAGAATACAAATTATTCATTCATGAAACTGCGTAATGCAATCCCATTCAGAGAAACCACAGATCTCAATGCATTATCACCCCAGGAATCCAACAAGTATCTTGGAATCTACAGACCCTCAGCATCATCGACTGGTAATGTGAAAGCATACTACATTAAGAAATTTGATGAAACACCACATATCTATCATTCATGGTGGAAAGATGGTGAACGTTGGGATTATGTAGATCCGGTTACACAGAATGACCTTGGACCAAACGCATCAAATGGTCAGGGTAAAACAAATCGTATTGAAACATACGTACAGTGTCATTTATCATTGGATGAAAATGATTGCGTTGCATATTTCAATCACGATGGTAATACTGGTACTGCTCAGATCAATGAACTTGGTCTGGTTGCATTTGATACAATCCCCGGCGTAATCAGTATTGTTGAGACTCTGTATAAAACACATGTACAGAAGTTGATCAAACTCATCTTCAGTGCAACATCAGAAACAACAGAAGAAACAGATGAAAAGGTTCGTCTGTTGGCAACTGAAATCAATACGATTCTTACAACCACTTTGGGTGACATAAGTGAAACTCATATTGTTGCATTCTTACAAACATTGATGAGTATCATTGATTCCCCTGAGAGTGACCGTTTGGATTATGAATCATTGGTTTCTGCCTTGAGTGATTCATCCAACATCGAAGTTAATGCATTATACGGTCCAGCACCAGAGCATGCCTATCAGTATTCAACAGATAAGTTTGTTGAATATGTTGATGTTGCCGCATACAATGTTTCTGACAAGGAAATTACCGATGAAGCACAGCGTATCAAACTGATCACATATTATACATTCAATTCATTGCCAATCCAATCCGATTGGGAGATTCTGATATATTACAGAATCTATGCAAACTAAGGGTGAAGTATGAGTATAATAACAGAAATCGATGCATTATCAACAACGGTAAAAAATACGGTATTAAGTTTTATTGGTGTATATAAACGAATAAAATGGAAATCTGTATCATTTACAATACCGACAGTTCCAGTACCATCACATCGTCCACGTTTATCTGGATATCGTGTGTATGTACCCGGGGCGGCAAAGAATGCAAAATTCTTCAATGATGTTGTTCGTCCAACATTGAATGGTTTGTTTATAACAACACCATGCAAAATCAAGGTTGACATTTTCATGCCAATTCCATCAAGCTTGACCAAGAGTCAGAAGTTCCTTGCTGAACACGGATATATAAGACCATGGGGAAATATCGGTGATGTTGATAACTTTGACAAAGCCGTGTTTGATATGATGACCCACAATGAAAAACGTGGTAAGATTGGAATACTTGAAGATGATAGATTGATAATCGAATCACACACCAACAAGTATTATTCATCAACACCACGTTATGAAGTTACTATCGAATACATGGATAAAGTACCTAAAGCATTACGTAAAGTAATGCGTCTTGATTAATGGGGAGAATTTCTCCCCATTATATTTTAATAATATTTACAGAAAGAGAGTTGATTTAAATGGCTATTAAAGATACTGCTAATAGAGCATATAATGTTGCTGGTCAAGCATATGATCAATCTTTAAAGGTTGGTAAAGGCATATATGCTGCCAGTGAACCATATCGTTCGTCCGGTAAATCTATTATAGCAGCAGCCAAAGGAAACTTGTTTGAGTTCCCCGTATTCATTTCATCATCCGTACAATTGGATTATGCAACTGCAACATCATCACTGTTGGAACAGATTTATGCATCATATCTTCAGAGTGCACTCAGTCTGAATCCAATTGTTGATGAATCATTGGTTCGTAACAAAACACCATTTGCAAAGTTCCAATCTGATACCAACAGATATGTTGAGTATACTGACATGGATTATGCTCACGATGCTGTACATAATGAAGTTGTTATGGAAAATGGTGATTCATTGGAATTCGACATGATGAGTATTGAGGATCATGATGGAAAGGTTATTGTTGAATATTACAACAAACGCCCATTGTCTGAGTTTGACCATTACTTCCAGGAAGCAATATCACCGGAAGAGTTACAAAAAAATGAAGCATCGGCACGTGCTGATAGATATCAAAAAGAAGCAGAAAGACTTGCAAAAGAAATTGAAACTATTAAAAACACACCACAATACCATATGAACGAAACTAAGGCTCAAGAGCTTGCGAAGCTGGAGAAAGAACTTAAGAAGAACCAACGCGATTTCGACGATTACGTGACCAGTCAGAGAGAAATAATAGCCGATGAACGTAGTCAGTTGAGAAAAGAAGCCATTGCCAATGAGAAAGCTGCTGATAAGCGCGAAAAGAACTTTAAGGCTAATGAATATATTTCAAATAAGATGCGCGAGCTTGATAAGAGAGAAAGAGCTCTTGATATGGATCAAAAGAATTACGATCTTGCGGTTGACAAGTTCAACTATCAGAGGAGCAAGGATGCTCGTGATGAAGCTCGTGCTGATAAACGTGATAAACTTGAAAGTGATAAGTTTGAACACACTAAAGAGCGTGAACGCCAAACTGATGAAATACGTGAAAGGGAACGTGCAGAGGATTGGAATCGTGACCTCAAATTCAAGTATTCTGTTAAAGCGCCTGAAATGCTTGATGAATCAAAGATCAAGAAACTCAATACAATGAAACCTCTCATGATGAATGTCCAGTTCCATGTTCAGGATAAAAACGGTGCATTGTCCGAGGCAATCAATTATGTTGTTGCGGTTAAAACATTCAATCGTATCATTGATGCTGATATACTTCCGGACGTTGCAGAATATCCTTTGAAGGAAATGAACAAGATTGCACGTAAAGCAAAGTGGCGTGCAGGTGAACTTAAGTTCTTCCGTGATATCGTATTCAAGGTTAAACAGAAGAAACAGACTGCTGTTGATAGTCGTGATCCAAAGCGTAAATGGTATCGTCGTCTGTATGAACTTGCACACATGACAGGAGATGCTCCAACAAAGGCTGCCATTAAGGGTAAGAACATCACATGGAGTGTTGTTAAATCACAGATTGAAGATGACTTCGACTTTGGTGTTATCCCAAATTCAACATTGGTAATATCATCAAACGACGTAGTCAATGTTAAAGCAAAAACCGGCATTGATCTGTTGAATGGTCATACTGCGACCAAACTGTGTAAAGAGCTTTTCTTGATCGCAATGGTTGTTATCGACACAGATGCAGAATCAATCAAGATTCTTCTTCCTGATAACCATGACGACTATGAGGTTCATTCACTTGCATCTGTAAACAAACAACTTGCAGAGTTGTCAACTGCTGGTTCCAAGACCAGAGACATCTTTAAATTACTTGGATAAGGAGGGAATAAAATATGTTTAAACGCAAACCATCACAACAGGAAATCGATGATATGCAGAATATCATTAAAGTCCTGGGTGAAATATATTCTAATAAGAGTAGTGACGAATTCAAATGCAAAGGTGACATTAGAAAGGTTCCAATGTATAAAGAGATCGACAAACAGATTGCCAATCTTTCGACATTGAAAAAGTTCCCTGCAAACGATGCCAAGGAAATAAAGACCATGTTCTTGTCACTCCATAGACCGATCTTCCCCCAGATGGTCATGGCATATCTGAATAAACCCGATGAACGTAACTCTACATTCACCGCATTGTTTACTGTTGGATATCGTGTCCTCGTTGGTGAGCTTGCAAGAATCTATGCATCAACAGAAGCAACCGACAAGGGTCTTGTATATAAACCTGACAAACGTTCACGCCGTGAAGACATGAGTTGGTTCATCAGAACATTTAACGATGACCTGGATAAAAAGGTTGATGAATATCTTCGTGTTACATATAATGAATATGCAACATTCCATGATGTTGATGGAATCTATTCCGAGGGTGCTGCTGATGCCATCATTGTTGGTGCGGCAAATATGGTAATCCGTGGACTCCAGATATTACCAAAAATCTTCAGAAGTGCTAAACAGCTCAACCCAATATCATTCTTCAATGCTGTGTTGATGCGTTCATATGATAGAAAGGTTGAAAAGTTCGAAGAAGTTTCTGCAATGTATGAAGCTACTAAACAGGCATATGAGGATTATTTAAGAATTCCTGAAAGTGATCGTAAACGTAAGATTGAATCCAACTATAAGAAAAATCTTGAAAAATACAATATCAAGATGAACAATCTTAAAGCACAGATCGACCATTACGATTCACGTGCAATGGAAGAAGCCAACGATACAAAAAAGAAAACTTCTAAATCCACAACAACAAAACCTGATAATCCAAAACCAATGTCAACACCAACATCAACATCTGATGATACTGGATCTGATTCAACTAATTCTTCTGATGGTGAATCCTCAGGAGATACTGGTACCTCCAGCGGTGATGATGATTTTGATTTCTAAAAAAACAACAAAAAAGAATGCTCCCCGTAATGGGGAGCATTAATCTTGATTATAAATCAAACAATATAGTCTGACTTCTTGCCATATATCCACATATGGCAATTGTCAATAAACTGAGCAAATGTCCTTCTTGGGATGGAAACATTGCTCATTACCCATTCACTGTTTCTGCTTTCGAAATCCTTAATTGCTGCTTTAGCAGCGTCTGCGAGGATCGCCGTTGTTGCAGATACTTTCATGTCTTTGAGATTCTCATACGGCAGCGTAGAACTGCTGCCGTAATCTCCGTCCCCAGTTATACTTCCAGACACCTGGAAGCAATACTTGCGAAACGGCTGGAGATAGTAACCGCCATTATTGTCGAAGCATATTTTCAGAGTAGGGATGGCATCGTTATTTACGAGCTCATATCCGACTACTTTCCTTATCGGGATCTCCACGCCATATTTCATTGTGGTTCCATTATTTGTATTCATAAGTTTACCTCCTGGACCTGCATACATAATTTGCAGGCTAGCTGACTAGGCTAGTTACCCCAGTATTTAAAGTGATTTAAATAGATTGAATAAGAAGTTATTTCTTTCTTCTTATTCATATTAATAATATATATATGGAATTTAAGAATTCTAGCAAAAAAAGAATACCCCCGGATATCCGGGGGTATTTATATTATAATAATTCCAATAAGTTTATACCATCGATCGAGAACTCTCTCAAACCATCAATATCAATATTATCAATCATCTGTTCAGACTTGATTGTTTCTATTGATGATTGTTTAACCATATCACCATGGGTTTTCAAATCAATCAATGGATACACCTGTCTGATGTATGAATGATACATTTCATCAACGACACTTAATAATGATTCACAACTCTTTGGATTCTGAGGAATGTCACCTTTTTCATATCCACGAATTATCTCTGTTGCAATACGTGTGGTTCCAATGCCATTCATTCCAAGAATACCACGATCGAAATCACCAACGATACAATTCAACAGATTATAGAACACTTTGTTTTTCACAAATACATCCATGACATCATCATCTATTTGAGAAATCGATTTGGTTATCATGATTGGATCATACACCTGGGATATTCCTGTATGGCGACATTTGGAAAAGATAACACGACAATTGGATTCAAACATGTATCCAGTGAACAGATTATTTCCCGTAACGATTATACGTTTTCTGTTATTCAAATCATATCCTTTGATAACTGTTGGAAATACAAGTGAATCAAAATCTTTACATTTTATCAGATACAAATTCGGTATGAATCTGAATACTTTCTGTGTGAGATTAATTGCTTCTGTAAGATAGTAACGGAAACTGTCATAACGTCCACCATTTATCTTATCACGATACGGATGTAAGTATGATTTCAGTTGTTGATGTTCACAACAATCGGTTGTCTCGTAGTCATTCATGATCAAGTATATTTTAACATCATCCCATCGGCGAGAGAAGTTCTTCCAATGCAATGCAATCTGGACGAATGATGATACAATATCAGCGATTGCATTTTCATTAAAAGGTAATGCTCCAAGATAATTTCTTGATGATAACATTGAACCAATGAAAGTGTTGAGATCGATAAATATATCGACCCCATGTGATGTATCATAGTCATCTCCAAGAAGACCTTTGATTATCAGATATTTTGGTTTAACCATTCCTGACAGACGTCCCGATGGATAATTCTTTGGCTGATAATTATACATGTGATGCACCTCCGATTATAATAACCAACCATGCTCACGCATCGATTCTGCAATCTCTGCGTCAGACATGTCTTTTCTGGTATATCCAAACAGGAAGTCAATGAAACTGCGTGCACCAATTTTGTTGATCTGGTTACGTTTATCAAATACTGCATGTCTGAGATGATGGTTGGTCTGTTCTGATGCAACTGCTTCTGTGAATGAATCTGTATTTGATAATGCAGTTTTAACACGTACCATCTGATATGGTTCATCATAATTCAGCCAGTTTGGACGTTTCATCACATTGTCACGGTTACGAAGTAAACACGCAATGATGATTTCTCCATGGGTTGATAATAATGGAATTGTGCCTTCCATCAGATGATAAAGCTCTGTGACAACATCAGATACATTATCATACTTAACGATATTATTATCCAACAGATGCATCATCTTCAGATACTTCTCAGTCATCATTTTATTGATTGGAGTAAGAGTACAAAGATCATCATCAACCTTGGATGAATTGACTCTGTAATAGTTAACATCATCAATGGTGACAAGCTTTGCTTTTGATATTGCATTCTTACTGATGTTGATATTTGCATAATTAGTAATTGTGATTGGTTCCATGTTTTTACCGATAAACATTTCAAATTTCTCGGTAATGTCATCCATGTAATCTTCTCTGATAAAGATATCAAATTTCTTAACATCTTCTTTGACTGTGAGTTGACCAGAGTCAATGTCGAAATATTCTTCAAGATTCTGGGTGAATACGATAAGCTCTGTGTTTGCCTTCAGGATATGTTTTGCGGATAAAACATTCTGGTTGATTGGTCCTGTCATGAACTGGGTTGTGCAAATGAATCCACCATTGAAATCCTTAACACGTAATGCTGCATTACCATAACAAACATGACAAACATCATTATTGAGATTACATGTGCATGGTGAACGGAACCACAACTGCTTACCAATCAGATGTTTATCGGTATTATGCAGCATACTAATACGATCACCATGTTTCTCCGTGAAATAATAACGACCGTCGAACATCTTGAGAGCAGCTTCATCAACCACAATTGGAATTGGGTTCTTTGAACCACAATCTGTGACCTTTGGTGATATTGTACCATATGTGAGAATCCACAGATTACGAGCAAAGTAACCAACGACACCCATGTACTCAGTATTTAACAGATCTGGAACACGTGCCATAATTGCTGCTGCATAAATTGCCTCAGGGTCTTTGTAACCATCATTGAATCCATTACCATCCATTACAATGTTGACAATGTTTCTACCATCGGGTGTCAACCCCAGATGAATATACAATTCTTCAACCTGTTTTGGTTTAAGAATCTTTGTATATGTATCATCAATGAATAATGGATTCTTGCGTTTGATCATTTCTTCACGAAGTAAACCATAACGTCTACTATTTTCTTCAATGATTTCCGCAGTCTGCATGTTCTTCGGATAATGTGTGTTATTGATATCACGAATCAATGCCGATTCACGATAGTGATCCAGAAACAGATTCTCTGTTGTAAATATCTGGATGCATGCTTGTCCGAATATACGATTCAATTCAGACATATACAGAAGAATGTTTCTTGCGGTTGTTTCATATATTTCCGGCATTGGATGACCAAACTGCTGGAGAACATGACGAACCTTATTGATCAGCATTTTGGTTTCTTTTTCAATAAGAGGTGGTTCAAATATGAAATCTTCCAACTCAATGTCATTAACATAATTTATTATTGGATTGATAAACACGAGGAAGAACATGAATGCATTCAGTGGTAAACTGTATGTGACAGGATCATCAACATCTGCTTTGAAATCAATACGAGTGTGTTCCAAAACATCACCTTCACCATCAGGATTACTCCAACACATTCCGGCAATATCAACAACACGTCTCATGAAAGTTTCAAAATCGTGTTTGTGCCTGTTGAGTATAACAGGCACACCAATAAACTCCAATAACTGTTCTTTGTCAGTTATTTCATCTATACAACGAAGATCATCGAATTCGGATTCATTGACCTCTGTATTGATATTGTAATTAAACATAATCCATCCATCCTTTCAATATTAATTGTCGATATCATTCTTCGTGAAATGGAATCCTGATATGAGATCTTTACGTGCACTCAAAGATTCCTTGTCTTTTGCCAACAGTATCGCCATCTGTTGCATAATCAATGCATCGTTCATTGTCAGACGAATGATTCTTCTAGTCTTTGGATCCATGATAACTTCCTTGGATATGATTGCTGGAGATGAACCCAGACCTTTGTAACGATTCTTGATTGTTGGATAATATTTCTCCATATCAACATAGAAAGTTGACAATGTGTTTGTGACATCCTTATTCATCTTTTTGGATTTATAATTTATCAATAAACCATATGTCATGATTGTTTTGATTATATAATCCAATGATGTTTCCAGATACTTATCAAGTACAACCAACTGATCATGATAATCAATGACTGCATTAATCTGATTGGTATTTTTGTCGAACCACAATTCTTTATATATGTTCGACATCGATTTCAACCATTTATCAATGTTTTTGATAAATGTATCAACACTACCACCATTGTTTGCAATGCCCCATGCAACATATTCTAACAACTGACTGCTGACGTTACATGTGATGGACACATCACGTAATGTTGTTAAATAATCGAATGTTGCATGAACAAATGTCGATGCAGATATTTTGTGTTTTGGTCTTTCTGGGAATGTAATCTGGATATCACCAATTGATTCAATACACTTATCAATGTATTCATTCTGGGTTGCCACATAGAAATGCTTCTTATCATGTTCAAGACGATACAGTGGCGGTTCTGCGATATACACTTTTCCTTCCTGGATAAGCTCGGGGAACTCTTGAACAAACAATGACACATCCAGAACACGAATCTGAAATCCATCAATATCAGCATCAGTTGCAATGATGATTTTATCATACTTGAGCTTCTTGAGATTCTTTGTTGGACCAACACCACATCCGAGGGTTTTTATGAGATCTCTCCATATCTGAGATTTAAGAATTTCTTCAATGGATTTATTCCATGTAGATAACGTTTTACCACGTGCCTGGAATATTGCTTGGAAACGTGCATCGCGTGCAGCACGTAATCCACCTCCCGCAGAGTTACCCTCAACAATATACAATTCTTTCGGGAATTCACATTTTACATTTGAACACGGAATAAAGTTCTTTGGCTGAATCCATTTCTTATCTTCCTTGATGGCTTTATTGATATTACGAGATTGCTCACCCGCAACACGTGCACGATGGTTACCAATAACCATATCAACAAATTGATCAACCAATTCTTTCGAGATGTTTTTATTCAATGATTCATATGTTGCATCAATTATTGCTTTCTCCAGTGTAGGAGATATACAGTTATATTTAGTCTGACCAGAGAACATGTGTGCGAGATTACATCTTGCATTTACCACGATATGAAGATGATTCAGAATGTCCTTTCTCAGATCTTCATCCTCAAGCTTCTTGTTACGTTTGATACATTTTTCTGTGATAAACATCTGATAGCCTTTGAGTACACCGTTCAGATGTGAACCATGCTGGATTGTATTGATCTTGTTCATCCAACTCTGGCATATGAGTTCATCTGTATAATCCGGATGTGCATATATCAACACTGCATCCAATGAAAAGTTTCTGTGATATGTTTTACCCATGAAATCTTCATCGAGTTTACCTTTACAAGTAAACTCCATTGGGAATGTTGAAAATGCATTTTCGTCCATACAATGAAGCTGAACATATTTCTTGAGAGGTTTGTGTTCAACTTTGTAATCTTTATTCTTTATTTTATAATTGACTTTGTATTCACCATTAATGGTATAATCAAAATCTTTCAACCATGCTGCAATATCATCAACGGGGATTTTATCAGTTCCCAGATAAAACTTAGATGGTTCCCAATAATTGATAAGACCATGATCATTTCCAGTGTACTTTTCAAGTTTCTTATCAATCAATTTACCATCATGATATTCAAGAGTCAGTTTCTTTTTCTCATTTGGTCTGATGGATGTGACTATGAGTTTACCGCCGAACGCAGTTGCCAACGCAGTACCAGATCCATTTTCACCAACGGTTTCACCACCCGCACGAAGCATACTAGAACCAGCCTGATTGGTTTCATATACTTTCTGGATGATGTCTGTCGGAATACCTCTACCGTTGTCTCTGACCATCAGATGTTTATCAGTAATCTCAATCCATATTTCATTACCAGGTGAATCTTTCTTAGTGCATTCATCACGAGAGTTATCAATCAACTCTCGACATATTTGACCTGCACCTCCAAGACCAACCTGACTGATGTACATGGATGGACGATGTTGTATGGCATCAATATCGGAATTCTTGATATACATTTCATCGTCTTTGAATGTTTGTATTTTACTCATGTAACATACTTCCTTTCCGTAAATAATGAACAGTACCACACTGTTACCGAAATAATGATATAAATATGAAATATAATAATGTTCCAAAAACCCAAATGTAATCTTCTAATGAAAGAGAGGTTTTAATTATGGCTTTAAACGATTATGCAGATGCAACCAGTGAAGATAGAATCGCGGCGTTGGACCGTATCAGTGGTCGTGATTATTTGATCGATCGAACTACTGAATTGGAAAATCGAGATCAATATATAACAAATGTAATGGAGGAAGAATTACGTGCCCAAATGGTCACTGGTCAGGGTTACGAAGGTGCGTTACAAAATCAACCAATTCAAAATTTGATTGATCGTTTGGAAGATCCAGAAACGTTGGTTCGTTTGCGTATGATTGAGGATTTAAAAGAATACAGTCCAACAACATACGCACGTATGATCGGTGGTAATGATGATACCACGATTCTGTATAAAGCATATCGCAATGCAGAGAAAAAATATTTGGATGAAATCTCCACGGTTAAAACACAAGAACAAGTTACACAAGAAGCACAACAAACATTAACCAATCAGATCACGGGAAACACAACCACATCATATTATATACCAACAGCAGGTATTAAACAATCATTCGCAACTAATGCATCGATTCCAAATCAACCAAATCCATTGTTGCAATTGTATTCTCCACGTTTGTTGGGTGCACCTCCACAGTTAACCAACATGTGTGACATGCGTTTATTATCAGCATACGACAGTGATCACTATGGACCAGTCGGAGATTACTATTTATCGAAAATATTATTGGATGCTCCAATTTGTAATTTCTTTGTAGGACGTGCACGTTTCACTGGCGGTGTTGGATCATTTTGGGGAATCCTAAACCAAGCGAAGAACTATTTAAAAGCATTGCATGATTATCCCATTTATGGAGGAGATTCAACTGAAGTACCCACAATGTCAATGGCAAGTGTTGTTGAACAGGAAACCGCATTTGACTCCTTCAGCATACAAATTGGTGAAGACAATGACGATTTTGAAATCAGTACCGCAGGAGCATTGGGATTAACCGATATTGATAATGAATCCGAACAGGTTGCCAATATCACAGGCGAAACACGAAGCATCATAGACAATATAGAGAAATCAATACTTGGTGGCGCCGCAGGTATAACCGCATCATTGTTAACATCATTATCCGTACAACAACCATTCTACACATTTGAAGCGGATTGGTTTACATACATTAATAATGTTAAAATGATGATCAACACCGCAGTTATCATGTTGGGATTACAGAAAGCACCAGTTCGTATCGGTGATGAGTTACAGCCGATTGGAATGGATGCAAATGTTTCCGAAGAAGGAGATGACGTATGGAGTAATTATCGTTTTATTACACCAACAACAGGTCAAGGTGTTGTAACCGAAAGAGAAAATTCATCTGGTACAACATCACAATATATTTCAGTAATGGTTGATCCAAATTCATTCAATGAAACATATACAAACAATATTGGTGATTCACAATTGTTTGGTATAATGAATCAAGGTACCCAGTTCGGTAATGAGATCGCATTTCTCACAAATGCTTCTACTACAAAAGCGGATGATATAATTATCAATCTTGCCCAGAAGGGAACAAACGCTGCCCAACAAGTTATCTCAACATTGGGTGGTGGTATTGGTCGTTTCACAGCATCAATCGTTGGTGGATTTACAAAATCATTTACTGGTGATCATACAATATATCCACAAATATTCCAATCCGCATCAGCACAACAATCAGTATCATTCACAGTACATCTTGTATCACATGCTGGAGATGCATATTCATATTTGATAAATATACTGGTTCCACTGTTCTATATTATGGGTATGGCATTACCACGTTTATCAAAAAACAACGCGTCCGCATATGCATTCCCACCAATCATCCAAGCAAACGTTCCTGGTTTATGGGGAACACGTTTAGGAATGATAACATCATTATCGATTACGAAGAATCCCGGTTCAACCGATGTTTCTATCAATGGTTATCCATTGGCGGTTGATGTCCAGATAACAGTCGCAGATTTGCAACATGTATTGATGACATCACCAATGAACGAGATATCTACATTCCTGAATAATAACACAATGTTTGATTATATCGCACAGATGTGTGGATGTGATAAATATCGTGTTAATCCCGCAGTGCGTTTGGTATCAAAACTTGCATTAACATCATCTGCATTACGTCATACTGTTGACAACATCGGTGATTCAATAATGGCTGGTGTAAACACATGGATGAATCGTAAATTCGGATATAGTAGTGTATAAAAATATATGTGCGGGGATATCCCCGCACATTATTCATTTTAATTTAACCCAACCTTTATTTGATTTCAATCTACCCCAATTGACACCATACACAGAACGTTTTTCAACGATTGTATATTTGCATGATGTTTTAATGATACCACTCATTCTGGTATTGGCACCTGCGTTCGGGAATATCGGAGTTCCTTTCTTCAAATACACCAATTCATCAGAATGATCAATTTCATTACCATTGTTCAATTCATTTAAATAATCTTGAACTTTCTCTTTGAAATCATTCCAATGTGGTAAGATATATAAAGGACAAAACTTCGTTTTGTTATAATCGGTATTCAAAAAATCAACATCACCACGTTTACCATCTTTGACATTCAACCAATGTGTGTGGGTATACAAATGGTTGATATCCAGATTATATTCATGGAGTAAGTATGCTGCTAATCGAGCTGCATTCAATTCCGATGCTTGATCAATACCATTGTAATTTGGTGACATGATACATTCGATTGCAATTGTTTTTCTGTTACCATCACCCTTACCATCTGCAGCATGCCAACCTGCACGGTTCAATGGTAAATTCTGCCATGCACATTTATCATCAACATAATAATGTACACGAACATCATTCATGTTTCCATTAACCGTTGCACGCGTGTATTGTTCTGCGGGTGTACTACCTTGGATGACAGATATCCAATCGGTATTGTGAATCGTTACACCAATCACTTTGTTCATTTGAGCGGTTGGCATCTCGATATGAAATGGATTATGTAATGTCAATAAGTATTGATTTACTTTAACTCCATTACATGTGATGGTTCGGTCTGGTTGTAACACTGTCGACATATACAACAGCTCCTTTCGTATTAAATTATCATTTCGTGAACAAAAAAGAACACCCGGGGTTTATCCCCGGGAATATTCTTTTCCGTACCAGACCAATCCAGACTGGACTTCGCCTTTACAGAACAAAACAAGACTACACTATGCGTAACCGTCACACGACTATGCCGTGCTATACCATGACAATACGGGGCACCGCATCACCTTGCCGATACGATATGTTACCTTGCTTCACGGCACCGAGACCGGACGATACAAGACTATACGCAACAATACGACACTATGCCTAAGCCAGACATAACTGGACAGTACCATCACGGTACATTGCTGAACATAACCTTGCCAAGACACTACAATACGTTGCTCCACCTCAGCTATACAATACGATACTGTGCCCTCACTGCACATCACCATACTTTGCCAAGACCTTACAACACCTTGCAACACTTCGCCAATGCGTCACAATGCTATACTGTGCCGTAACAAAGCTTCACCTTGCTTTACCTTGCCATAACGAAACCCTACAGCACCTCGCCGAGACCATACGACGCGCAACGCAGCTTTGCCTGTACATCACTGAACTTTGCTTAGCCATTACATTACGTCACTTAACAGCACTTTGCCTACACATCACCATGCGAAACCTTACTCTACCAACACAACACGATGTGTGACTGTACTCTACTTTGCCTAGACAGAACTTAATTGTGCTCTACTGAACCACGCCGAGACGATACGCAACAAGACTTTGCCAAAACAACATGCAACAACACATCACATTACCCTACCTTCACTCTGCATTACATCACTTCACCTCAGCTATACAATACGATACTGTACTGACGCCTG
>JAEIGA010000066.1_pt1 | contig 133151 bp, 155 predicted proteins | sample 9270691 | NCBI WGS metagenome assembly JAEIGA01 (sample SAMN17057246, study PRJNA624740) | gut metagenome | biome: biome; isolation source: fecal sample | host: Bos grunniens | place: China: Xizang | collected 2019 | reverse complement strand
GAAGATGAGTCTTCCTCTCACAGTATATCTCTTATATGACGGTGTAGCTCAGATGGTAGAGCACGGGATTGAAGCTCCCGGTCGCGTAGGTTCGACCCCTACCGCCGTCACCATTAAAAATAAATTCCAAAAATTTGGTAGTGAAAAACTTTACAAATTTTGGATTTTATGATATAATATAAATATAAAGTTAAGAAAAAACTTAAATTAAGTTGCAAATTGATTTAAGTGGAAACTTAGTCCGCTGGACGTACCCAGTATCCGATATACCGCGATATACACCAGTACCTAACAGTGCACAGAATTTCGGCTATAAAATCTCAAGAAGCAGGGAGCCGTGGAAGGAACTAAGTCTTAACTTTATTATATATGGCAGAAGTGCTGGGCACAACTGATCTTCATACGATTGGTGTGGATAGTTCGATTCTATCTTTTGCCACCAGGGCGATGCAATATAAACAGTTTTACTGTTTTCATCAACAAATTTTCGGTTCAAAATTGCTCGAAAGAGGTCGCTAACCGATTTTCCTTTCTCTATGCCGAGAGTGGTATAAAAGGTTATTACGATAGGTTGTGACCCTATAAATCTTGGTTCAATTCCAAGCCTCGGAACCAGTACTATAAGGATGTTATTGCTATTATATGGGGGATTAGCTCAGTTGGGAGAGCGACTGCCTTGCAAGCAGTAGGTCAAGGGTTCGACTCCCTTATCTTCCACCAAGGAAAAACAAATATTCCTCTAACAACAAATGTGTGGCTTGTCAACCTTAAGACTCCCTTCTTTCATATACTTCTCTACGCAAATTGGAAAAGCGGGCTGGCTCAAAATCAGTTGTTTAAGAGTTCGAATCTCTTGAGAAGTACCAGAACGCGGACGGGAAAGCAAAATTCGGCACCGCGATAGAGGGCACTGCAGAGTGTGTTAACAAAGGGCAAATGTGCGGACGTCGAACCTAAACGGTCATTTATATCGGCAGATATGCATAGTTGGCGATTGCATCGGACTGTAAATCCGACACATTAGAAACATCGTAGGTTCGACTCCTACTCTGCCGACCACTTTATATGTAGGTGTAGTATAACGGTTATTATGCGACCTTGCCAAGGTTGAGATGAGGGTTCAATTCCCTTCACTTACTCCATTAAAAAATATCCACTTAGCTCAGTCTGGACAGAGCACTTGGCTACGAACCAAGGTGTCGGGAGTTCAAATCTCTCAGTGGATGCCAAATATGCTCGCTTGACGCAACTGGTAGCGTGTCTCCCTTACAAGGAGGAAGTTGTGGGTTCGAGTCCCTCAGCGAGTACCATTTATATGCCGTGTGTCCGGGTGGTGAGGGAGCGGTCTTGAAAACCGTTGGCTGTAACAGGCTTGCAGGTTCGAATCCTGTGCGCGGCGCCATTGACAGGGGTGAGCGGTGCAAAAAACCGCGAAACATTGGTAGATGTCCCCCTAATATATTTAAAAAAGTTAGGCACTAATAGGAATTACCTAATATGTCGGTTGGCACGGATAGCTACCACTATCCAACAGAGCTTAACCTGACTCATTTGTTAGTTGCGATTAATAAGCAACCGATAGACCAACGGCAAATGAGCGTTGACTGATTATTAGGGTATAAATTAGAAAACCGCATCACATTTTGTGCCGAGGTGTGGACTGTAGGTGTGGCAACACAGACCCCTTAACAATGTTTGGTGTTGGGTAGTCACAGATGATGATGTCGTTTTCTAATTTTATATGGGAGACTAACTCAATGGTTAGAGTACCTGGCTTATATCCAGTTAGTTCGGGGTTCGAGTCCCTGGTCTCCTACCAATTTTATATGGGTGGGTAGTCCAACGGGCAGCAGACAACGGACTTAAAATCCGTCCAGCGAGGGTTCGAATCCCTCTCCACCTACCAAAAAATTTGACAAAAATAAGAAATTATGATATAATATAATTACAAAATAAAGAGAGGAAAGAAAATTTTATGAAGATTGTAAACACAGGCGATAGTTATTCAATTTTTACTGATAATTTAAAAACTTATGATAAATTACCTGCACAGTGTTATCAAGTTGTTTTTTCAAAAGACCAAGGTTTTTTCCTTGTTAAGCAACCTAATATTGTAGTTGGTGAGAAAATTTATGGAGTTCATCTTAATAAAGTAGAGAAAGTTCTTCGTTCTTATAAAGATTTTTCTCGTAATTTAGGTGTAATTCTTAGTGGCGCAAAAGGTATTGGTAAGACTTTATTCTCAAAAATACTTGCTAAGCGCGCAATAGAAGAAGGTTATCCACTCATTATTGTAAATTCTTTCATTCCCGGAATTGCAGACTTTCTCAATTCCATTGAACAAGAAGTAGTAATTCTTTTTGATGAATTTGATAAAGTTTACTCCCCAAAAAGAGGTTCTATGGATAATAATGTGGGAACTCAAGATGATCCTCAAACTCAAATGTTGACTTTATTTGATGGTCTTTCTTTTGGTAAGAAACTCTTTATTATAACTTGCAATGAAATTGGAAAGTTGAGTGAATTTTTAGTAAATCGTCCTGGTCGTTTTCATTATCACTTTAGATTTGAGTATCCTAATCCAGACGAGATTAGAGAATATTTAATGGACCACATTCCAGAATCTTCATATGACGAAATTCAACAAGTGATTACTTTCTCAAAACGAATCAATTTAAACTATGACTGTCTTCGCTCAATTGCTTATGAAATTTCAAATGGAATTCCATTTGCAGAAGCAATTAAAGATTTGAATATCCTTAATACTGATGTTGTTCGCTACTCAGTTAAACTTACTCTTAATAACGGAGTTGTATTTACCGGCGCAAAAGAATACCAACAAGGCAGAGATGGCAGATATGACGCAAAAGTAGGATATAAGGGTTGTTGGATTTATCCTTGTTTTGATGATAGAGATATTACTTTTGATATGACAACTGGTGAACTTTGCGTACCAGGCGATAGAATCGATATTGAGTGGGAAGATGAAAACTATGTCCCAAGAGATATGAGAGAGGAATATATCCAACTCAAAGAAATTGGCGCACAAAAGCTTGAATTGATTAAGGAAGGTCCAAAAAGTCTTCACTTTAAAGTTTGACAAAAATAAGAAATTATGATATAATATAAATATAATAAAAAAGGTGCCACGAAGAAATATTGTTGATATGGGCAAATTTGGTCACTGCTTTCAAATACAATATTTATGAAGCAGCTGTGGTAAATGGAGTTAGATGAACAGCCTTAAAAAGATTGGTGAGCATCAATCGGACGGAAGACACGCTCTTAAATCCGTACAAGGAATCCGTGGTCCTGTATGAGCCAATACAAATATGGTGGTGTAGCACAATTTGGTAGTGCAACGCACTTGTAATGCGTAGGTTGGGGGTTCGAGTCCGTCCACCACCTCCAGTGCATAAAACTTTGGATTAGAAGTTTCGGACTTTTGGTACTCGTACTAAAGGGAGTTTTAAACTAATCCTCTTAAATGCGCCCGTAGTTCAGTAGGTAGAACACCGCCCTTTTAAGGCGGGTGTCGGAGGTTCGAGTCCTCTCGGGCGCACCAAATAAAAGTTAAAGGTGATAAATATGCATTCTCCCTTAATTTTCTAATTCAATATAAACATTAAACCACGAGAGAAACTGTTCCCAAGGGATGTGGTGTCTTGAGGGCAAGGCGGACGTGGCGGTCGGAGCCGAAGTAAGCGCGAAAATCCGACAACAAAATCTTTTGAACGGTCTAACCAACTAAGTAGGCTTCTCTTGGATAGGAAGTGATCAACCCTGGTGCCAGGAGATGTTGTGGTTTAATGTTTGTATTGAATATGGTAGGCTAGCCAAATTGGATAAGGCACGGCGCTGCAACCGCCCGATTACTGGTTCGAGTCCAGTGCTTACCTCCAGTTAAATATGGTGGAGTAGTTTAGTAGGCTAAAACACTGGTCTGTCACATCAGAGAGCGCGGGTTCGATCCCCGTCTTCACCGCCAAATTCCCCTAAGTACACGGGGAGCGTGAGGTCTTGCCTCGACGCCAGTACGCTAAACGCTTCGCACCTATCTACAACGTTACGAAGTGTCCCAGAAGTGAAAAATCTGGCAACTTAAATCTTGACTTTTTTGAAAAGTTATGATATAATAAATATGTAAAATTAAGAAATATGTAGGTGTGGTGTAAAGGCTAACACTTCTGCCTTCCAAGCAGACGATGAGGGTTCGATTCCCTTCACTTACTCCAATTTATATGGGAGCCTGATGGAACTGGTATACATAGCAGTCTTAGAAACTGTGCCGAAAGGATGAGGGTTCGACTCCCTCGGCTCCTACCAGTACATATATACAGATGTAATTCAGTTGGTTTAGAATGCCCGTCTGATACGCGGGTCGTCAGTGGTTCGAATCCACTCATCTGTACCACTTAAAATTTTGAAAGGAGACTTTATCTATGGAAAAACTTCGTATTGAAAATCGTATTGCATTACTTGAAAGCCGCACTCAGAAAGAGAACGGAAAGATTATTGCAAAACTCCAAAGAAAATTAAGAAAACTTTCAAAATAATTATACCAGTTTAACTGGTAATATGGCGCTATCGTCTAATAGGAAAGGACATCAGCCCTTCACGCTGACAATCAGGGTTCGAACCCCTGTAGCGTCACCATAATTTTATAAAAGAAAGGAAGAATTTTACTATGGGAAAACATTATCAACACTTATCAACAGAAGCATTGCTTGAGAAACGCAAATATCTTGAGGAAGATATTGCAGATTGGAACAGAACACTCACTCAAACAAAATCTATGCTTATTACTCTTAGCCTTACTCACGCTATTAAGAGAGCAAAAGAAAGCATCCACTTAATTGATGCAGAGCTTTGCTATCGCAACAGCGGCGCAGTACAAAAATAAGTTTATAAGACCTGTGTACAAGGTCTGAAAAGTAAAATCCAATATATATCTCCGCAGAGATACGCAAATATGGATATCCTTTCCACAAAGCGTTATAATGAAAGAGGAGGAGTCGCTCGCCTTAAGAGCTATATATCGCGGGGTAGAGAAGAGGTCATCTCGCCGTCCTCATTAGTCGGAAATCGTGGGTTCGAATCCCACCCCTGCAACCATCGGCTATGCCGAATACAGTTAAAGACGGAACATCCGTCCAAAGTAAGTGAAAACAGAAACTCTTTATAAGGGTTTCTGTTTTTCGTTTCTTGACAATTTTCCAAAAATATGGTATAATATTTATAGATTAAAAAGAAAGGAAAGATAAATTATGAGTTTAGACAAAGAAATTGAAAGAATTAAATCAGAATTCGCAAATATAAGCAGTAAAATAATGACAGGCAAAACTGTTGAAGAATTAGTAAAAGAAATTATCAGAAAGGAAGTTACAAATGAGTGAAATAAAATTTGGTTTGGAACAATATCTCGAAAGATACTACGAAGACCCTGAGATTTTTTGTCTTGTAATAAATCCACCAACAAAACTAACAAAAGAAACTTTAGGCAATATAGATATTGCTACCGCCGCAGAACAGTATGTTCTTAGGTCAGGTGCAAAACAGTGCAAAGCAGAATTAGTCCACTGCACGGAAAAAGGATATGTATTATGTGTAAGTTGGATAAATTCTTATGGAAGTTTAGAAACATTTTATGACTTATGTTTTAAATAAGGAGGAATTAAAATGAGCAAATTAAAAGTTATCCATTGCGGCCGCAAGGACTATTTTGAAAAAACAGTAGGAGATTTTATCTCCAAACACGGCTACGAAAAAATTGACTATTTAGTTCAAGACGAACAATTTTACGCTTTTATAATTTATAATGAAAAGGAGTGATTCCAATGGCAAGGATACTCGTCACTGGTGATACCCACGGTGAAATTGATATTAAAAAACTCCAAATCTCAAAGAAAATCGCAGAGCTTAACGAAGAAGATTATCTTATAATTCTCGGAGACTTCGGCGGTATTTGGGATGGTTCAAAAAATGACGAAGACATCTTAAATATGTACGCAGATTTCCCATTTACCACTTTATTCATAGACGGAAACCACGAGAACTTTAATCTTCTTGAAAAATACCCCGTAAAAGATTACTGCGGTGGCAAGATACACGAGATTAGACCTAACCTTTTCCACTTAATGAGAGGTTATAAATTTACAATTGCAGGAAAAACTTTTCTCACCATTGGCGGCGCACGATCAATAGATAGAAATCTTCGAGAAGAAGATGTAGACTGGTGGGCGCAAGAAATGATTAGTGATGAAGAAAAGAATAGGGTTAGAAAACTTCTTGAAAAAGAAAAAGAGTTTGACTATATTCTCACCCATTGCGCGCCGACGACTTGTCTCTATTATCTTATGTCTTATGTATTTAAAGAAGACCAAGACGAATTTGTAGAATTTTTGGATAGAGAAGTTCTTCCAGTAGTAGATTTTAAAACTTGGTATTTCGGACATTATCACAGAAATATCGATTTTACCATTGGTGGAGATTTAAATAAACATTTTATCGGACTTTACGGTCTCATTACTGAAATTACAGACTAATAGGAGGCTATTATGGAATTTTTATTTGTACTTTATTTAATTGGTGTTGGTTTAGCAATCGTGAGTATTAAATATCTCACTTCAATGGTTGAAAATTTTCTCTTTGCAAATCCCGATTATGTTGATGAAATTGATCATTCCAAGATTGAAAGCGCAGACACTGCAAAATTTAAACTCTTTTTGTTTTCTTTGGTGCCTGGCTTCGGATACATTCTTGCGTTCGTAATGTCAACTATGACTGAAGATAGATTTATTTTTCTTATGGATTCTGCAATCCGTATGATAAATGGGAGGGGAGACGATGACAGAGAAAATGATGAAGATTGCTAAAGCAGTCCGTAATTATTACAAAAATAATGTTAGACAAGTAGTTATTTTTTTAATAATTTTAACGGTATTTATTTACAGTCTTTGCAAGGGGAATGTCTTTTCAATATCAGGACATCTTCTTGGCTTACTATTATACATTGAAGTATTAGACTTGAGAGGAGAAGTTAGAAGCAAAGATGGCAATGACAATAAAAGCGCTCTATAATTGGGCAGTACAACACGGATGTGAAGATTATGAACTTGTTACAGGAGAAGGCTCTGCAAGAGAAAGATTTGTAGATTGTGGAATTGACTTCTCTAATTCTCATAAAGAAGAAGTTATTCTTTATAATGAACAAGTGTTATGGTAAAGAGTAGGTTTATCCTACTCTTTTTTCTTGACTTTTTTCTGAAAATATGGTATAATATTTATAGAAAATAAGAAAGGAAGATTTTATGGTAGCAAAGACTTTTAAAGATTATAAGATAGTTTCTGAAGTCTACGAAGACGGTAAGAATAAATATGTAAAAGTCCAACATCCTCGTACTGGTAATATACGCCAAGTTCGCTGGTATACAGAAGTTGAATACCTTAAAAAGTACCCAGAGGATAAAGATATCGTAAAAAATCCTTTTAACCAAAAAAAGATGTTGGGTTTTGATAAAGGTTATATTACTATCTTTGAGGGCGCGATTATGAAAAACCAAGACTGGTTTAGCAAATCAATCGCAAGATACCACAACACTTGGGGTTGGTACATTGTTTCAACAGACGAAATCCCAGAGTTACCAGAAGGCATCGTTGCCTTGCAATTGGACTGGGAACTTATTAGTGAAAACGATGTAATGTTCCCTCAAGCAAAGGTTAAAGAAATTCTTAACACAAAAATCTTTGCTAAGGGCGCAGAAAAACCAAAATCAATCTCTCAATTTGTAGGAGAAGTAGGTCAAAGACTTGACCTTACTCTTACAGTAACTAACGCAGAGCATAAAGATGACTATTACGGTACAAAAACTATTCACACTATGGAAGATGGCAATGGTAACATCTTTATTTGGGTAACTGGTGCGAAAGATTGGGGAGTAGGAACTACTCATAAAATCCGCGGCACAGTAAAAGAACATCGCCTATATCAAGACATAGAAATGCACACAATCCTCACGAGATGTACAGAGATAAGATAAGGAGTTAATTATGGATAAATACAGAGCAGTAACATTAAATGGTGAAGAAGTTTATGGAGAATTATTCCATAACAGTGACACAGACCAGTGTTTTATTATAAAGAAAATTTTTACTAAAGACGGCGCAATTCAAGTCGATGCGTGTGAAGTGGAAAGAGGAAGTCTCTGCAGGAATACTGGTTTCTTAGATATGAATAAAAGACTTTTATTTGAGAACGATGTTGTTTATCTTAATCGTTACTTTTTTAGAATTTGTAGAATTGACCACACTGATAATTACGAACTTGTTACTGCAACTGGAATTCTTCCTTTCATTCCTTCGAGAACAAAGAAAGTTGACCAAGTTTTCAAAATCCAAAAAGACGCTGTTGGTACTCATATTATACACTGTCGCCCAAGTCTTACAGATGTAATAGGCGAAAATGCATATCTAACAATAAGAGATGCGGAAGACGCTTTAAGAATAAAAAGAGTTTCTGAACTCTTATAATGGGAGGAATATAAATGCCAGAAGTATTGGAAAATATTCTTATCTTCGTTGGCGGCGCAATGGTAGGCAGTAGTTGTCTTGCATTTTGGCAATTATTCTTTGCTGCACTAAAAGAAAAAGAAGAAAACTCGCGCCTTAGTAAAATTGAAAACGAAGATATAAAAGCACCAGAGCATATTGATACGAAGGTTTAATCGGAAAATTAAATTTATCGTTTAAATTCCTTTAGTTTGTGGGAATTTTATCGCTAAAAATTAAAAATTTTAAAAAGTCAGGAAGTTTTTCTTGACTTTTTTTCTATTTTATGATATAATATATATAGAAAATAAAGAAAAGGAGTAGATGTTATGAGTAAGGTAAATACAATTACTTTCTGTAAAAGTAGTTATAATGATGAAATAGAATGGGAAATGGCTATTGAAAGCACAGTAACAATGTTACTTAAGGCTGATTATATAATGACTGTTAGAAATGAAGAAAAAGGTCTTGGTATTGTATCAATTGACTTTGAGACTGATAAGAAAGAATATGGTGGTGCATATCCTTATTGGTTAGAACCTGAAGAAGTTGAAAGTTTAGTTTGGAACGAGTAAAAGAAGAAGAAGAAAGGAAGATATTATGGATTTTTTAAATTTATGCTTAAGGGCGCAGGAAGAATTAGACTTAGACCCTGATGTAAGATTTGAAGAAGGCGAATTCTGTGCATATCATATAGAAGATGAAATAATTTTTTTAAACTGGGAAGATGCTTTGTCTCAAGGCGAAGAATTCTACTCTTTTGCAGAGGAACTCTTTGCAGATGCGAGACAGTTTTCTTTAAGCTTCTTATCTCTTTTACACGAATTCGGTCATCACTATGACACAATGGAATATGACGAGTTTTTAGAATATTTTCTCCGCGTAAGTGTAACTAAAACTGAAGACTATTATCGTATTCCGAGTGAACACGCTGCAACAGAGTGGGCAGTAAACTTCATTGCCCAAAATAGAGAAAAATGCGAAGAATTAAATAAACTATTCAAAGAATTGGAAGGAAGTGAATAAAATGTTTGAACTAAACTCAAAATATGGTGAAGTAAAAGTTTACGCAGAAACAATAGAAGAAGAAGCTATTGGTCAAATATCTCAAATTGCAAACTCGCCAATAGGTGAAGACGCACATATTCGTATAATGCCAGACGCCCACGCAGGTAAAGGTTGCGTTATCGGTACTACTATGAAATTTACTAATAAAATATGCCCTAATATCGTAGGGGTTGATATCGGTTGTGGCGTGGTTGCATACCAATTGGCTCAACAAAATATTGACCTTGAGCAATTAGATAAATTCTGCAGAACAAAAGTTGTATCAGGTCAAAATGTAAGAAGCAAAGCAGTAAATCTTCAAATGCAAGAAGGCTGGTTACCAGACCTGTATTGCTGGGAGGCTCTTAAAAACCACGACCGTTTATATAAATCTCTTGGAACTCTTGGAGGAGGCAACCACTTCATAGAATTGAACCGAGCAGAAAATGGTTCATATTGGTTACTTGTACATTCTGGTTCTCGTAATCTTGGAAAACAAGTAGCAGAGTTCTATCAAGAACTTGCAGAAGTAACTTTTAAAGATAGAGCTAATATCAAGAAATTAGACTTAATTGAATCTTTAAAACTCCAAGGTCGTCAATCAGAAATTCAAGCTGAACTCGCAAAAATCAAAGAATATGTTCCAAATGGTCTTGATTATCTTTATGGCGGCAATGCTAAAGATTATCTCCACGATATGGCGATTTGTCAACTTTGGGCGAACGAAAATCGTAGAGTTATCGCAGAAGATATCATAAAAGGATTAAATTGGGGCTATACAAATAGAATAGAATCTATTCATAACTACATAGACCTTGAAAACGGTATTGTGCGTAAAGGTGCAATTTCTGCACAAAAAGACGAAACTTGTTTAATCCCTCTTAATATGCGCGATGGCACATTGATTTGTGTCGGAAAAGGCAACGAAGATTGGAACTATTCTGCTCCACACGGCGCAGGTCGTTTAATGTCTCGTGGGCGCGCAAAGAAAGAGATTAAATTAGAAGACTTCCAAGAAACAATGAAAGATGTGTATTCTTCTACAGTTTGCCAAGCAACAATAGACGAGTCACCTTTCGCATATAAAGATATGGAAGAAATTATGAAAGCAGTAGAACCTACTGTTGACATTGTTGAAAGAATTATCCCAGTATATAACTATAAAGCTACATCATAAGGAGAAATAAAAATGAGTAAAGAAATTATTGAAATATTTGATTATATAGGTGAGAAGCTCGGAGTCGCAATCGACTGGACGCAGGAGAATATAATTCCGTATCTTACTGACCTTTTAGGAAGATATGTGACCTTTAATATTGTGATGCACGCAATTGGATTGTTTCTCGGTGTCGCGGGCGTGATAGGTGCAATTGTAATGCTAACTCATATTTACTTTCGAGCAGACAAAGAGAAAAGTCACTTCTGGGAAGTCGACTGCTATGACAACGATATTGTTTCAACATCAGGATGTATCACCTCAGTAGTGAGTGGTTTTGTAGGAGCTGTCTCTCTCTTCGCTTTGATTTATAACCCCGTAGAATTATTGGAATGGGTTTTTATCCCTGAATTCAAACTAATAGAAGATTTAACCTACTATATATCAACATTATAATTTTAAAAGTCAAGAAAATCTTATGATTTTTCTTGACTTTTTTACTATTTTGTGGTATAATATATACATAAAGAAAAGAAAATGGAGGAAAATATATGCCAAGTAAACTTTTAATTGTAGTAGATATGCAAAATGACTTTATCACAGGTGCGCTCGGTTCAGAAGATGCTCAGAAAATCGTGCAAAATGTAGTGGATAAAATAAATTCTTATAATCCAGAAAGAGTAGTATTCACAAGAGATACTCACTATGGAAATTATCTTATGACACAGGAAGGCAAGAAACTCCCTGTACCTCACTGTATAAAAGACACTTATGGTTGGGAAATTATTAAAGAACTTCAAGATACAAAAGCTTATAAACTTGAAAGAGAAGATACTGTTCCAGTTACCTTAGACAAAGATAATTTTGGATATAATAGCTGGTGTCTTTTCTTCGCTTCAAACCGAATTAAAGCCTCAGAAATTGAGATAGTAGGTGTTTGTACTGACATCTGTGTAGTATCAAACGCACTTATTCTTAAAGCTTTACTTCCAGAACTCCCAATTACAGTTGACGCAAGATGCTGCGCAGGCGTTACACCAGAGTCTCACGAGGCGGCGCTGAAAGTTTTAAAAATGTGTCAAATAAATGTGATTGGAGATTAAGATATGTGGTTTGCAATATATATACTAATAGTAGTTCTTTGTTCAAGAACTATGGTTAGTCTTGGATTAGAACTTTCAGACCCAGAGTGGTGGATAATTATAGGTTCAGTGATTTTATCAAGAATATCAGGATTGGTGGGAAGAAAATGATAAGAATAAACGATATGATTTATACATTAAAAAATTTTCCAGACGGGACTTACTTATTAAACAACCAATTTGCAGTAGAAGCCAATGAATTGATAATGATTACTTGGCAGTACGAGAATGAGGCAGAATTATCTGCGATTATGATGCTTACTCGTTACTATCAATCGCACAACCACCCAGTTGAATTAAAACTTCCTTATGTTCCAAACGCAAGAATGGACAGAGTAAAATCAACTGGAGAAGTATTCACTTTAAAATACTTCTGCGAGTTCATAAATTGGTTAAACTTCAGAAAAGTTTATATACTTGATGTCCATTCTAATGTTGCGGCAGCATTGCTTGATAGAGTAGTCGTTGACACACCGAATGGATTAACTCGAAAAGTATATTACGATTCCAATCCAGATGTGTTATTCTTCCCTGACGAGGGCGCAATGAAGAGATACTCTGGTCTTCAAGTTAGCCACCTTAGCCCAATCGCTTTTGGTATGAAAGATAGAGATTGGGCAACAGGTAAAATTAAAGGACTTGATGTTTTCGGCGCAGATGTAAAAGACAAAAATGTACTTATAATTGACGATATTTGTTCTCGTGGTGGCACATTCCTCCACAGTGCAAGAAAACTCAAGGAGCTCGGCGCAAAAGACATTTATCTTTGCATTACTCATTGTGAGAACACAATTCTTGAAGGTGAACTTCTTAAAGGTGATTTAATCAAAAAAGTCTATACAACAGACTCTATATTCACAAAGGAACACGAAAAGATTGAGGTGTATAATATATGAATACTTTAGCAATGTTATTTTCAGATACATATAAACAATGTCACCCAAGAATGTATGTTGATGGATTAGAATTCCTTGCTTCATACTTGGTGCCAAGGCGCTCAATGTTAGAGAATACTAAAGAAATGGTATGGTACGGTTTGCAGTACTTCAATAGACGATATCTCGTTGAGTACTTTAATAACTATTTCTTCAAACTCTCTGAAGAAGAAGTAATCAAACAATATGAAAACTCAATGAATATCCAAATTGGTGAAGGTAACTACGATACTGAGAATATTGTAAATCTCCACAGATTAGGCTATCTTCCTCTCCGTATTCGTGCCCTTCCTGAGGGCTCAAGAGTACCAATGGGAGTACCTTGTGTAGAAATCACAAACACTCACAAGGACTTCGCTTGGGTAGTACAGTGGATTGAATGTATTCTCCAAGTAGAACTTTGGAAGCCTTGCTTCCACGCAACAGTTGGTGACTTATATCGCCAAGAAGCAAACTATTGGTATAATAAAACAGTAGATGATATGAAACCTGAAATGGCTTGTGCTGATTTTGGTATGAGAGGTATGAGCTGTATGGAAGAAGCAGTAAAATGTTCTTCAGCTTGGTTACTTTCTTTCAATAAAACTTCTACAATTCCTGCGATCGAATTTATTGATAAATATTATGATGCAAATTGCGCAGATAACGGTCTTGGTAAGGGCGCTGTATCAGTAGAACACAGTGTTGTTGGTGCTTGGTATGCAGTACACGGAGATGAGTGTTCTCTTATTCATAAACTCTTAACTTCTGACTACCCAGACACTTCATTTAGCTATGTAGCAGATACTTATGACTATTGGGATATTGTGAATAATGTTATTCCAAGTCTTAAAGAAGAAATTCTTGCTCACAACGGCAAACTCTTAATTCGTCCTGATAGTGGCGATATGGTAGATATTGCAGTTAGAACAGTTCAAGCACTTTGGGATTGCTTCGGCGGCACAGTTAACTCAAAAGGTTATAAAGTTCTTAACCCTCATATTGGCATTATTTATGGTGACGGTTGTTCTCTTAAAAATGTAAGAGAAGTATGGGAAAAATACGAGGAATTAGGTTTCGCTGCTAATAACATTTTCTTCGGCGTGGGCGCATTCTGCTTCACTGCGTTAATCGAAAATGGAAAAATGGTTGTGGGTACAAGAGATACTTTTGGTATGGCTATGAAGGCTACATACGGAATAGTAAACGGAAAAGAAATCCAAATCTATAAAGACCCTAAAACAGACACTTCAAAATTGAAGAAATCTCATAAAGGCTGTTGCATTGTGCGCGGTAATGTTCGTCTTGAAAATGGACATTTAAAAGTAGAATATGATTGCACAGACGGTTACTCTTGGAACGAGTCTCTTTATTCTTATGACAACTGTCTTGAAACTGTATTCAAAGATGGAGAATTAGTACAACAACACACAACACAAAGTTTTATGGCAATCAGACATAGATTACACTTAGGAGGAATAGTATAATGTTATTTGGAGTTTTTGTAATATTAGCAATCGTATTTTCATTGGTAGGATATTTCTATAGCTATTGGAAATGGAGTACTGGAAAACATCCCAAGATAAGAGATTTCATTTATACAACAGAGGACTGGGTTCAACCAATGACGATCGCTCTCGCTCTCGTCGGTATTATTGGCTCTATTATCTCTGTACTTGTTATGATAGGCATGCATGCAGATTCCGCGGCACAGAAAGCAAAATTAAATGAAACTTATACTGCGATTGAATATAAAATCACAAGTGGCGCTTGTAGAGATGAATTGGGATTATTGACCAAGGAGGTAATAGATGAAGCTCAAGAATATAATGAAACTATATCTTATCATAAAACTATGCAAAACAGTTTCTGGCTCGGTATATACGTACCAGACATTTATAATGATTTCGAGCTTATTGATTACACACAATACAATTCTGAGCAGAATATTATTAAAGATAATCTGGAGGGTTAAGTATGGATTTAGATGTAAAAAACTTGTTGTCCACAAATCCAAGTTTCCTGCTTATGCGCCTTATCGAGCAATACCAAAAACAAGATCGCCTTATTGTCGCATACGATTTCGATGATACTGTAAAACCTTATTGGTGCGCGGGCTGCACACAAGTGCAATCTATCCTTCGTCGTCTTCGTGATAATATTAGTGCATACTTTATCGTATACACTTGTAATAAAGACCACGACAAGATAAAGAAGTTCTTGGATGAAAATGAAATTCCTTATGACTCTATTAACGAGAATGCCCCATTCGCGCCACAGATAGAAGGTAAATTATTCTATAATGTATTTCTTGATGACAAAGCGGGTCTTGGCGAAGTTGTAAACACATTAGACCAATTCTTGTATTTGGTGAATAATGGGGCGATTAGTAAAGAACCAAAGAGCGATTGCAAGATAATTGTTTCAAGAGAAGATACTGAGACTGCGGTATTTACTGCAGAAAATGTGACTTGGGGACCTGCCTTTGAAAAGATAGTCAAGGCGGCAGAAAAAGCTCGTTCAGAAGAGCTGACCCAAAAAGGTGTGGAAATAATGCGAGAAATCCAAGAAGGGAAGTCTCGTTGGATAAATAGCGATGGAAAAGCACCTTATATTTGCGGTTCTTGCAATGGTGCGTCATCAAAAAATTACACTACTTGTCCGCAGTGTAAGAAAGAAATGACGAATGGAGATTGCGCTTATACAAATAAGGGCTCTGTAATTAAAGAATTCTCTGGAAAACCTTTTATATGCGTTCACGATGGGCTTGTATCGAGAATAGAAATTTCTACTTATTGGAAATGGGTGTTTGGAAAATATAAGTGTCAAAACTGTGGCATTTGTGTAAAAAAGCCTATTCCAGAATGCCCACAGTGTGGCGCAACAATGCGTAATGGAATAATACATTAATGAAAAAAGTCAAGGAATTATCCTTGACTTTTTTCCAATTTTATGGTATAATTATATTATAAAGTAAATATGGAGGTTTTCTGAATGATAGACGGAAAGTCAATAAATGCAAAAGACAGATGTGTTAATTGGATAAGAAATTGGTTTGAAGAAAACGGAAAAGACTGTGTCGCAGTTATTGGTATCAGCGGTGGCAAAGATAGTACTGTTGCGGCAGGTTTATTGGTAGAGGCGCTCGGTAAGGAAAGAGTTCTTGGAGTGTTAATGCCAAATAAAGAACAAAGTGACATTAATGACTCTCATAGAGTTTGTGACTTTTTAGAAATTAAATATATTGAAGTAAATATTGGTTCAACAGTATCACACCTCCAAACTGCAATTCTTTCTAAGGGAGTAGAATTATCTGACCAAACAATAATTAACCTCCCACCACGAATTCGTATGGCAACTCTTTATGCTGTATCTCAATCTGTTAACGGCAGGGTAGTAAACACTTGTAATCTTTCTGAAGAACTTGTAGGCTACTCCACTCGTTGGGGCGATAATGTTGGTGATTTCTCTCCTTTAGGTTCGCTATTAACAGACGAAGTAATGGCGATAGGAGATGCACTTGGTCTTCCTTACGACTTGGTTCATAAAGTTCCCTCGGATGGACTCTGCGGAAAAACAGATGAAGATAATCTTGGCTTCACATATACCCAAATCAATGAGTGGGCGCGCACAGGAAGTTGTGGGGATAAAGAAGTAGACCGGAAAATCTCTGAAAGAGTAAATAAAAACAAGTTTAAAAGAACTTCACTTTCTCTCCCTACCTTTTTTACTTCAGAGTCATATTGGCGTGAAGCGGCACTGGAATAAAAATGAAATAAAAAGTCAAGCACTATTTGTTGCTTGACTTTTTTCCAATTTTATGGTATAATATATATAGAAAATAAAGAAAGAAGGAAAAATAAATGGAAACAAAAGAAGAAGTAATAAGAGACTTTATAAATAAAATCCAAAAAGAAAGCTATCTCTTTAGAGGATGTTATGATGCAAAACACGGTAGTTATCAGTTTATGCTTGGTATTGCATCTGTGTTAGAAAGATTGGCATTTGAAGTATCAGAAGATTATTGTAAAGAAGTAATAGAAGAATTTTATCAAAACATAGAACATTCTATGGCAAAGGAGAGAGATTAAATGAATATGAAGTGTGACAGATGCGGAAAAGAATGTACTCTTTTAATGAATACTTCCCTTGGAGACCTTTGTGGAAGTTGTGTAAATGAGCTCTATAATAACATCTCGGAAGTAAAGGAAAAACTTGATAAAGAAAATTCTAATAAAAAAGGCTATGCAAAACTTACTATTGAGATAAAAGAAGATTCTCAGTCACTCTGCCACCCTGATAGTTTTGAGGAAGGGTTTTATGATTTGGTTGATGACACTATAAAAGAAATCAAAGCCTATACAGGCTATACTGCCAATATTGAGCTTATGTGGGTTGATAATGTTGATGAGGAGGAGTGACGATGAATTTAGAATGGAATGTGTATTTTGAAGATGTATGTAAAGACACAATAAAACCTTTCAATATATTCTCTCATCGTGGTTTTGCCGCAGATTTACAGTTAATCCTTGACAATCCATATCTTTCAAGAGAAGAATTTGAAGAACTTGTAGATGGAATTCTCCATTACTACTTCTGGGCAAAGTGTGAGTATGAAATTGTATTAACCTGCTGGCCGCCTGATGATAAGTTTGATGGCATAAAAGTTGATGTATATAGCCAAATTATGCTTAATAAAGAAATTTTTATGGATTATCTCTGGAGCCACGCAGTTCCAAGAAAAGAGGGTGGGCTCAATCTCAATCTATTCCGAAGAATTTACTGTTGGGAATGTAAAGACCATACTTGCGCAGGCCCAGCACATAATAGAAAATGTAAATATTTACACAGATATCAGGAGGAAAGTAATGAAAATTAAAATTAGACCAAACACATTTGAAACAAACTCAAGTTCTACCCACTCTATGGTAATTGCCCCAGAAAATGAATTCCAACGCTGGATAAGAAAAGAAATTTATTTTCACAACTGGGAAGATAAATTTGCAACAAAAGAAGAAATTTTTGAAGAGGTAAAAAGCAACCCTGAGAAATACACATACTCAGACCTTCCTCAAATTCTTGCTTTCGAGACAGAAGAAGAAAGAGCAGAATATATTAAAGTAACTCACGGTTATAATTCTGTAGAAGACTATATCGAAGTAGAATTATATGAGTTAGGCTGGGTAACTTATGACCAATTCGTAGATAATGATTATCTTGAAGTGGAAACATCGTCTTACACAACCCCAGGCGGAGAAAAACTTTCAATTGTTTGTAAATACGGCTACGACGGCTAAGAAAGAAGGTATAATATGAAGCGTTTCATTTCTTATGAGAATGGAAATTATAGAGTAATTTTAGACTTAAAAACAGGTACAAAAGCAAGAATAACAGAGGCAGATGAATTTATTGCAGACTTCCCAGAGTCTATGGATATTAAAATCTGTAATAAATGCGACTTAAACTGCCCTCAATGTCACGAGTGTTCAACTCCTTTTGGTGAGTGCGGCGACATTCTTAGCGAAAGCTTTATCGACAAACTTCACCCATACACTGAACTTGCTATTGGTGGCGGCAATCCACTTGAACACCCTGACCTTGAAGCATTCTTACTTAAATGTAAGAGTTTAAAACTTATTCCAAATATGACCGTGAACCAAATTCACTTTATGAAAAACTAACCTTACATTAAGGCGCTGTATGACAAAGGTTTAATCCACGGTTTAGGCGTCTCTCTTACTATCCCGTCAGATGAGTTTCTTTCTCTTGTTGCGACAATTCCAACTGCGGTTATCCATACTATCGTAGGAATTACTGCCACCACAGAAATTTTATCCAAGCTCGCGCAGAAGAACCTAAAGATTTTAATTCTTGGATATAAAGATTTTGGTAGAGGACAGAACTTCAAACTCTCTAACTCAACTTCCATTGAAAGAAATCTTAATGACTTAAGTGAAAATCTTCCTCAATTCATTAAGACTGAAATGTTCCAAGTAGTGAGTTTCGATAACTTGGCTCTCTCCCAATTAAGAGTAAAAGACCAAGTCTCAGAAGAGGAATGGGAGACTTGCTTTATGGGAGATGACGGTACTGCAACTATGTATGTGGATATGGTAGAGAGAAAATTCGCATTATCTTCTACTTCAAAAGACCGTTACCCTCTCGAAGCGACAATCGAAGGAATGTTTGCGAAGATTAGAAAATGAAATATTTGAAAAGTCAAGTATTTATTACTTGACTTTTTTGCTATTTTATGGTATAATATTATTAGAAAATAAGAAAGGAAGAAAGTAACTATGGAATATAATTCAGAATTTATCAAACAACAAGTACAAAGATATTTTCGTTTTGAAAGTGTATGTGATATTGTAAATGACCCAGACTTTTTAGGACAAGGCGTTTCGAGAACTGCTTACACAATCCCAGATGAAGAAGATTTTGTATTAAAGTTCGGTGTTGGCGAATGTCCAGATGAGTATGACGGAAACTTATACATTGACGATGAAATTAAAATATACCAAGATGCAGAAGAAGAAGGCTTGTCTCAGTATTTTCTTCCTGTCGAGAAACTTGGAGAAATGAGACTTATTAACGATATTGACGAAAACTATTATGGTTATGAGTCTGATGAATATTCTAATTGTGAAGGTAATAAAGAAGAAGATGATGACGATGGATATATGTATATTACTTATGCAATCCAGCCTCGCGTCTCTCACACTCTTGAGGAAGAAACTCGTAATCAAGAACTTGGAAGATACAATTCAAAATCCTATAAAAAAGAAAAGAAAGCTCTCTCTTTAAGAGGAAAGGATTTTAGAAATTATGAAGTTTATGCTCTTCCTTTTATTCGAGAATATGGAGTAGATGAGTTTCTTAAATTTAAAGAGTTTGCTCTGCATCAAGGTCTTTGCGACCTTCATACTGGTAACTGGGGTTACTATGAAGGCAAACTTGTATGTATTGATTATGCAATGTAAGGAGAAGAAAATATGAGATTATATGAGAAATTACTTGGATTAAGTATAGAAGAATTTGCCCAAGAGATTGAATCTTGGAGCGACTGTGAAGTAGAGCCTTGGCACGATTGGTTTGAGTCTGAGTACTGTGAGCACTGCGCACCTGTGTATGCTCAGTACCCTCTTGACCATGTAACTCACGCCTGCGCTTATTGCGAATTAAATGACAAGTGCCGCCACTTCCCAGAAATGAACCACATCCCCACGGGCGCAGAGATAGTAGAGATGTGGCTAGAACAGGAAGTTAAATAAAGCTCTTTCTTTTTGTTGACAAATTTCCAATTTTATGGTATAATATTTATAGAAAGTTAAGAAAGGAAGAAATTTTATGAAATGGTATAGATTATATGTAGACTCTATCGGTGGCGGCACTGAGGTGGACGGACCAAGAGAATTCAAAGATGAAAGAGAAGCATTAGAATATGCACACGACCTTGCGGTAGAAGATTATGAGTCTTTCGAAGGTTATCACGGCATAGTTGATTGCGGTGATATTATGGATAATCCTGAAGATTATGGAATAGAAGAAGGCGACAGAGATGCTGCCTGGGAAGTATACGTAGGAATAAAGGAAGATGCTCTTAGCTATTGGGTTGTAGAAGCAACTGGACCAGACGACATAGATGAAGACTATCAGTAAGGAGATTAAAAATGGTATATATTAAATTCAGATATAAAGACACCTTCACTCACGGGAATTGGCGCAGCCAGTGCTGCACAATGGAAAGTGTAGAACAATGTATTAAAGAATACGGACTGGATGATCCTGATGTTGAATACGAAATTATAAGTGTAGAAGAAGTATAAGAAAGGAAGATAAGAATGAAGAAATTTACTTGCCCATATTGTAATAAGGAACTTGAAAACCGCTCTCTCCACATAGAAGGCGAGAATGAATTCTATTGCGATGACTGTGATAAAATCTTCTATATAGAAGGCAACTCCCTCTATGAAGAAGGTATTGATGAATACGGTAGTGAGTACGTTTCTGTTCTTACTGACGATTTTATGGCTAAGGCCGCAATGGAAGAACCACTTGAAAGATTAGGGGAGGAAATTAAAATGGGTAAACTATATGGTAACTTCGCAGAATTCCAAAAAGAACTTAATAGAACTTATGGCTGTCCATATGGAGTAGGTGACCAAGAAGATATAACTTCTCCTATGAATCTACCCGATGCGTGGGTAATTTGCCCTCAGTGTCAAGAGCCTATCTATGTAGGTGACCAAGATACAAATAAAGACTATTGGGATTGTCCTGCCTGTTGCTTTGTAGAAGACGGAGAAGCATAAGAAAAGAAAATTTATCCCTAAGGGCGCAGAGAAAGAAAAAAATTTTTCTTAAAGTTGCATCAAAAAAATCGAGAGATAAAAAGTTTCTATTACTTAGAATTAAATAAGAAAATTAAATATATAAAATATATAATAAAATTATATAATATAATTATATAATCTAATATATTTAATTTAATATATTTAATTTTCTTATATATAATAAACCCCAACCCCTCCAACCACCAGAGGATTGCCATTACGACGAAGTCGTAAGCGGCAACAAGGATAAAGTCTGTGAGCGAAGCGAACAGAATTTATACCGTAGTACAAAAGAAAAATAAATAAGAAAAGATAAATAAGAATAGTATATAAGAAGAATAAATAAGAAAAGGGAATGGGAAGGGAAAAGGGAAAAAGAGCTCTAAACGGGATAAAAGTAAAAAGGGGAAAAGGGAAAAGAAAAACCTATTCCTAAGGGCGCAGAAAAAGAGAAACCTAAAAACTTATATATAAAAAGGGAAAAGGGAAAGACAATAGGAAACGGAAAAGGGAAAAGGACGATAGGAAAGGGAAATGAATAGGGGCTAAGAACCTAATTAAGTCGAGATATATATAATTTCCTTATATAATCTTCTTATATAAACGCCCTTAGATGTTATGTCGAAAAATTTTCCTTATCTTACTGGTTCTTTCCGAGATATAGTGTGTGGATTTTTGTTACTGCGCACATATCCCTCTGTAAGTCAATACTTCGCACTACAGAAATTTCACAATAAAATTCTTGTAAAAATAAAATTTTTAAAGGAGATAGATATATATGGGTATAAGAGATGAACGATTGAAGTTTTCTCGAGATGTTGTAGAGAAAATCCGCACAGTTTTAGAACCTGAGTTTGGCGATATCTTCCAGACTAACGACAACTACGCAACTCTTACTTTCGAAGTAGGAGAATTTAAAGGCACTCCTCTGTATGGTAGTATCAAATTCACGCTCCACAAGGAAGATTACGACCTTGATGAAGCTATCGAGACCTTCGAAGACTTCGATATGATGAGAGTAAAGCGTGCCGAAGAATTAGCTCGCACGCGCGCAGAGGAAGAAAAGAAAGCTCAAGAAAGAGAAGCTAAGCGAAAGGCAAAATAAAATTTCCTTTTCTCTTTTATTGACTTTTTTGGGAATTTGTGGTATAATATATATAGAAAAGAAAAGAGAGAGATAAAAACTCTCTCCTATATGGAGGAATGGTGTAAGCGGTAACACAACAGACTTTGACTCTGTTACTGTAGGTTCGACTCCTGCTTCCTCTTCCAAGCGGGTAACCGCCGAGTTCAGTCTCTCTGGAGAAGGCTTTGGAAAGAAAAATGGAAGAAGTCTTCTCTAAGTGGAGAGATAGAAGAAATTGAGAAAAACTCTCTTAATTTCCTATAAATTATGTGAATTTTCGCATAAATTTAGAAAGATTTTTAAAATTTAGACGATTTTAGGATTAAATTTAGTCCTTTTAATCTATATTCCTTTCTTTCTTTCTTTTTTATTGCGCGCCCAGGGGTAAAAAGTCAAGTTTTTTATCCTTGCGGCGGCAAGAAAAGAAAATTCTAATAAGAAAAACTTTACAAAAGTGAAAAAATGTGATATAATATTATTAGAAAATAAGAAAGAAGGAAAAAAATATGGAATTTACGGTGAATGTGAAGAAAGAGTACTACGCAGCTCCAACCTTAGTAATCTTTGAGGAAACTGACGAAGGTGAGTTCCTCGGTCAGAACTATGGTATAGCTTACCGAGATAGGATAGTTTGTCTCCACTGCGGCCACCCTGTGAACCTCAATGATGAGGAACTTATTGTATGGAAAGAGTTTCCTGAGTGGGTGGATATGGCAGAATTCCTTGAAGAAAAATCTCACTAAGGAAAACTTTACAAAATCGGAAAAGTGTGGTATAATATAATTGTAAAAAAGAAAAGATAAGAAATAAAACTTATCTGACTTTTTAATAAATTTTAAATAGGCACCCGAGCCATTAAGAACGGGAGAAAAGGAGGCCACTATGGCAACATTAAAGAAAGCAGAAATGGACGCACTTGTAAGAGACGGAGTTATCGCTCAGCTTAACCTTGCAGAAGTAGGCACACAGATTGGTGCATCAACTTACGCAATCGCAGTTGACACTCCAGAAGGCACTTTCTATGCGAAAGTAGCAGTAACAGCAGCACAGAGAACTGACACTAAAGCTTACCCTGCATTCGACCTTGACACTGCAGTTGAGAAATACGAAGCAGAGTGTGCTGAAAAGGCAGAAAAGGCTGCAGAACGCGAAGCAGCAAAGGCTGCAAAGCTTGCTAAGAAAGCAGAAAAAACAGAGGACTAATAACCTCTAAAGTATCACCCCCTTAATGGGACCTCATTACTTCGGTAATGGGGTCTTCTTTTTTTTTAAAATTGCGCCCGCCCGGTATTGACAAAAGTGCGAAAGTGTGGTATAATAAAAGGGGAAATATAAATATAAATATATACCATAAAATTATAAATTTGTCAATAGAACGTAGCTCCTTTCGGCGGCTAAGGGTAAGTCGTAGCTCCTTTTGTAGCTCCACCCCATGCGGAGGGTGCGCCAGAGCGTAGCTCCTTTGCGTTTATAGCTCCAGCGGACCTAGCTCCTTCGCAGCTCCTACCCCTTGACAAGGGTGCCCAGGCGGAGTGCATAAGAGGGCGGGTGCGAGAGGGCGAGTGCGAAACTTGACTTTAGTGCTTTAGCGTGGTAAAGTGTTGGACCAACACTTTAACCTTCCAAAGTGTTGGGCATAAAAAAAAATAAGTCGGATTTCTCCGACTTAATTTTCACCTTTAATGGTGAGTTCTGCATTTAATGGGGTCACAGGTGTATCCATACTACAAGAAAAAGTAACTCCTGTGGTTAAAACAACTGCGTTAACGGAAGAATACTCATTCCCCATTTTCATACAAATATCACCATCTTCATCTTGGAATACATTTCCAAAATCTAAATTTCCAAAATCAATTGTGTTTGGTTTTTGTCTTTTATCGGTCACTTTCATTTTATTCAACTCCTTCTTCTGCCCATTCTCGCAGATTTTCATTTTCTATTTTTAAAATTGTTTTTAAAAGTCTTGTGCAGAGTTCGTAGTCGAGGTATGTTACATCTTTTAAAAAAGCAACCATATCTGCATTTCTTAAAAGTCTTAAAAGAGCGATTGCACTTTGTATTGTTTCTTTATCTTCGTTTGAGAGAGTAAAAGATTTTTTTTCTTTCGAGTGAGTAATTACCATTTTTATCTTCCTTTCTTCTTTAGTGTCTTTATTATATCATACTTTTATTTATTTGTCAATAGTTTTTTTATTTTACTTCTAAATCTTTTGTAACATAAGCAACAGGAATAAACTCATAACAGTCATCAATTAGACACTTTTGAACTCCTTGTTGTACTAAATAATTTCTTGCTGTTTCTTCATCTTCGCAGACAGTTTCTGTAAATTTAAGTCCACAAGCATATCTCATAATTGCTACCATTTTTCTCAACTCCTTTACTGTAATACTATTATATCAAATAATCTTTAATTTGTCAACCCCTAAATTAAAAAAATTTCCACGCCCAACACTTTAACAACTCAAAGTGTTGACCCAACACTTTCAAAAAATCCAAAGTGTTGGAGGGCGAAAGAAAACCCTATTACCTTATAGGGTAATAGGATATTCTTTCCTCACTTTCACAATTACCTCTGCAACCTCACTATCAATAATAAAACGGTCTTTCGGCACATAGTGAAAAAATGGATTGTTTTGATATTCTCGGATAAAATTTCTTTCTACTCTTACGGGAGTAAACTCTGCATAACAAGGTGAAAACCAAAGAATTTCTATATTTTGAGAATAGTTTTTCAAGTGTTCTTTAATTCGTTGTAAAGGTCGATTTGTAGTACCTATTTTATAAAGTCGGTCATTTCCTATTTTTATAAAATAAACATAGTCACCCGACTTTTTAGGAATTGGAACGCGAGAAAAAATTTTCAATCCATTTTTTTTGTGAGTGTAAATTTCTTCACTCAATGGGATTTCCTCCTTTCGACAATATAAGTATATCATATTATAATTGATTTGTCAATACTTTTTTAAAAAATTTTTTAGCCGCCGACCCAACACTTTCGCACCTTAAAGTGTTGGGCGGCACAAAAAGAAATTGTAAAGGTTTGCACCTTTACAAAGTCTTACTTTCACTTACAAAGTATTTCGCGTTATAATCTTGTAAACATTCTTTTACATATTGACTTTCAAGTTGTGTTTTGCAATAGATGTTAAAAACTGTATATTTGCTATTTAAAACTTCATAAGCACTAAATGGAATTTTTTCTTTTAAATCATAGCAAAGATTTTTTACTTGGTGATTTGGAATTGTGCATTCAATTTTCCAAAGTTTATCTTTTCTTGATTTTTCTTCGACTAATTTGATTAACCATACACACACAAAGTTAGCAAGTGCAGTGATTATCATATTAACAACTATGCTTACTGTATCTTTCGCAGTGAGCATAACTATTAAAGGATAAAAACCATAGCACAAAGCGTTCATTGTTGCAGACAACCACTTGCCACCTTTAATAGTGCATATTGCTCTAACTGTGGATAGTGTCACATTGATTACTGTTGCGATTGAGAATAAAATTATTGGGTTCATTTTTAATTCCTTCTTTCTTTTAAGTTCATATATATAATATCACATTATACTCTATTTGTCAATAGTTTTTTTAAAAAAATAAAAAATTTTTTTTGAAACCCCAACACTTTGAACCCCAAAGTGTTGGACCAACACTTTACTATGTTAAAGTGTTGGGCAGACGAAAAAGTCGCACCCACCCTATTGGGTAGGTGCATTTTTCTTATTCAGAAATTTCTTCTGTTTTTTTGCCTTTGGACTTGGAACGAGCAAGTTTATCTGCCTTTGCTTTTGCTTTGCTTTCGGCAAGTTGTGCCTTGTATTCCTTGTCTGCCTTCCATTCTTCAGCAACAGCAAATGGGTCAAATGCAGGTGATGTTTTTGTGTCCTTAATCTGTCCACATACAACTGTTACCTTTGCCCAATATTCCTTGCCTTCGACTTCCACAGGAACGGCAATTGAGAAATCTGCGAACTGTTCGCCATTTTCTTCAAAGTGATTTTTGATTTCATCAAATACTGTTGCCTTTACCTTTGCCTGAATTTCTGCCATTTTCATTTCTGCCATAAAAAATTCCTTCTTTCATTTTTTTAATTTTTAAGGTTTAGGACTTGGCGTTTCCTTTACCTTACATTTAATATTATATCACAAACTTTTCAGTTTGTCAATACCTTTTTTAAACTTTTTTTAAAAGTTTTTACTAAAATTTACAATAAACAAACACAATTTTCTTTTATCGCATAATAAACAATTATGGTTGCAACAATTATCTACAATATGTTGTGCATAAAAATCTAATAGTTTCATTGTTGTTGTTTTATCTATTTCATATTTCGGCATACTCTCAACTCCTTTATCTTGTCTATATTATATCAAATATCAATTAAAATGTCAATAGTTTTTTTAATCTTCTACACTCTGTTGGATAACTTTTTCCAACCCCAACACTTTGCCATACTAAAGTGTTGACCCAACACTTTCAAAAAAATAAAATCCAAAGTGTTGGGTGGGTCGGCAATGAAAGTGTTGGGTGGTAGAAAAGGGGTGTAAAGGGTTACCCCTTTACACCTTACCAAATCAAGTCAATTTCGGTTTTGTCCTTGTTGATTTTTACTCTTTTAATACCTTCGTATTCATAAGTTGTACTTCTTACATTTATTTTTACTGTTTTTTTTCTTGGAATTGAATTGTATTTTTTATATTCTTTGTCAAATTCGCATCCATTTTTAACACATTCAAGTAAAATTTCAAGTTCAATTTCACTGTCTGCTAATGCTGTATGTTCTTCAATAAATTCATTGTCATTTCTTAAAAATCTTGTCACACTTTCGGCGGTAGTAGAGTAATTTCCACTTTCGGTAAAAAGTTCGTTTTCTTCGCAAAATTGTTGATATTCTTTTGTAAAAGCAATTTTATTGTGTACGAAAGTTGCAATATCTAAAATTTTTAAATTATCTAATGGGTTAGATTTTTTGAACCAATCAGTGTTAAACTCAAAAACTCTTGTATCAAATGGTGAATTATACGCGTATCCAATTTCAACATTAAAATAGTTTATATCATTTTCAAGTTCTTTTAAAATGTCTTTAAAAGATAACATTTTAACTTTTCTTGCTCTCATTCGGTTTATATAAATCTGTCTTTTTTCTGCATAGTATGCAGTTTCAAACAATTCTTTATTCTGCCAAATTTCTTTAACAACAAAATCTTTTTTAAGTAAAGTTTTGTCCGTTTCGGTATCATAGATTAAATAACCTATATTATACACAAATGGTTTATTAGTGCTTATTGTTTCGGTGTCAAATACTGTAATTCTCATTTTTTTTCAAGTCCTTTTTTAAATTAAATTTATAATCGGCAACTGTCTTGCCTTGATTACATTTACAATTATACACGATATTTTCAAAAATGTCAACCCTTTTTTTAAAAATAATTTAAAAAATTTTTTGTATTCTACAACGCCGCCGGGCGTGTCGCCTTTGCCCGTCGCACCCTTGCCCAACACTTTCGCGTAGTAAAGTGTGAAAGTGTTGTCCCCAACACTTTAAATCCAAAGTGTTGGGCGGTAGAAAAAAGTGGTAGATTACTCTACCACTGCCAACAATACAATTCTTGAATTGTATTTGTCGCCACCGTCATTGTACCAACAAGGTGCAAAAACATCTGCTTTCAAAATTGGTTGAATTTCACACATTCCCATTTTATGATACCAATGACCATTTCTTTTTCTTTTCATAAAATGGAAATCATTTTTGCCCATACGATATGCAACTGCATATTCATTTTCTTTTAATTCGTGTAAATCTTCAATTACTCTCAATTTATCTTTAAAAACATCTAACATATAATTAACAGAATGTTCAAGTGACTTTTCAAAATTCTCATTGCCTTTTCTTTTATTATTATAAAAAAGGAGTGGTGACATTATATAAGGAATTATCCAACAGTAAGTACCGAGTGCATAACCACCACAATTATATTGACATCTGTCAGTATTCTTTTCATTTCTGCCCATTTCGTTAAATAAATCAAATTTAAAATTTTGTGTCATATTTAAAACCTTCTTTCTTTGTTGTGTCTATATTATACTATATTATATTGTGTTTGTCAATACTTTTTTTGAAAAAAAATAAAAAAATTTTTTTTAACGCCCAACACTTTGAAAGTGTTGACCCAACACTTTAAATCGGCGGTTAAAGTGTTGGGCGGCAAGAAAAGAAAACTCTCATAAGAGAGTTTTCAAAATTTCAATTATATTGTCTTTTGTCGGGTCAATTGTTTCACCCAAAGACCAACCATTTCGCACTTGCTCATTATCATCAATAAGAATTGCAAGTTCATTTTCTGCGAGATATTTTCGGATACAATTTGCTTTTGTTGTCCCGTATTTTACAAGGTGGATATTGTCGCAAACAAAATTTTGATTTTTCAACCAATTTCTTTTTGCTTGTCGCACTTGTTCATCATATCGGCGGTTACTTTCTTTACTTAACCAACTAATAATACGAATTTCAATTCCTTGTGCTTGAAGCATTTCCAAAACCTTGTTGAGTTCTTCCATATCCCACATAGGCTCTGCTTGTTCGTAAGGTGTAGGATTAAAAGACCTTAAACCTTGCAACCAATTTGGTACACCGTACAAGTCTGCAATTGTTCCGTCCATATCGAAACATACCATTTTTACTTTTTCCATTTTATAACCTTCTTTCTTTAAGTTCATATATATATTAACATATTTTTTCAATTTTGTCAATACTTTTTTTGAAAAAAATAAAAAAAATTTTCCAACTCCCAACACTTTAGCAAAGTAAAGTGTTGTCCCAACACTTTAACCTATTAAAGTGTTGGGCGGTAGAGAAAAAACTCCCTTTCGGGAGTTTCTCTTATTTTGATTTTGATTTTGATTTTGCGAGTTTGTCCGCCTTTGCCTTTGCTTTGCTTTCCTCGAGTTGTCGTTTGTACTCTTTGTCTGCTTGCCATTCCTCTGCGACTGCGAACGGGTCGAAAGCGGGCGAAGTTTTGGTGTCTTTGATTTGACCGCAAACAACGGAGATTTTTGCCCAATACTCTTTACCCTCAACCTCAACGGGTACTGCGAGAGAAAAGTCTGCGAATTGCTCACCCTTTTCACCGAATAAATCTTTGACTGCGTCAAATGCGTCTGCCTTTACCTTTGCTTGAATTTCTGCTTGTTTTAATGCCATTTTAATTCCTTCTTTCATTTTAAATTTTTATATATCAGAGAGTTGGCTCTCTCTTGATTACATATATATTATATCATACTCTTTCGAGTTTGTCAAGACCTTTTTTTAATTTTTTTATTTTTTTTATTTCGTGTCTTTCCGTAACTCTCTCTTGATTACATACTAATTATACATTATATTTAAAAAAATGTCAATACCTATTTTTTAACTTCTACAACGGAGCCGGGCGTGTCGCACCCATCCCAACACTTTAGCAAAGTAAAGTGTTGGACCAACACTTTAAAATTCCAAAGTGTTGGAGGTAGAAAGAGAGGTCGGATTTCTCCGACCTACTCATAATTATACTGTTAAATTGTATAAATATTCAAGCGTGGCGTCAACAATTGCTTTCAAATCTTCTCTCGGCAAGGCAAGTTCCCATTCTTTAATCTCACATTTTCTGTAAAGGTTATCACCCACACGCATCATAACTTCTTTTGTTGTACCTGTTGGTTTAATTATTCCGTTGCGACTTAATCCATTTATCGTGCCACCACATAAGTCAACATCAGTAGCATAGAACTTTGGTTTGTCGCATTTTACAACTGCCATAATACTGTCTATTTTGCCGACGAAGTCGGTAGTGTTACCGATTGCAAATATCACTTGTTGTTGTGCTTTTGGTAAGCAATAAACTGAAAATTGTGATTTGTCGTACTGTGGAAATGCTTTGAATGCGATTTTATTCATTGTTTTGTAATACATAGTTTTTCTCTCTTTCTTTCTTTATTTGGTATCTATATTATATCAAATAAAATCTAAAATGTCAATACTTTTTTTAATCTTCTACACTCTGTTGGATAACTCCCAACACTTTAACGGACTAAAGTGTTGGACCAACACTTTGGAATTTTAAAGTGTTGGGCGGCGAAAAAGAGTGGAATTATTTTCCACTCTTTAAAATTTTCTTTATTTCTTTTTTTGTTAAAAGTTCGGCATCGTAAATATTTGGAATAGATACAAAAAAGTATTTCTTTTCTAAATATTTTCGATAATTAGAAACTTGAAAACCTATTTTCATTGCGTCTTGGTAAATTTCACTTAATTTTTCATTTTCTTTTTGTACTTGTTTTTCTCTTGCAAAAAAGAATGGTGTGCAAGGTGGCGTGTAACTTAATTCTTTTTCTGCTCGACTAACTTGTTCTTGTTGGTGTTTGTATGCGTGATTTATACTATCTGCTTGGGCGGTAAGATTAAAATATTGTTCAAGTTCATTGAAAAAAGTCGGGAATTTCTTTTTAATATATTTTTGAGTGGTATATTCTCTATCGAGAAAACCACATATCCATACAAGGAAGATTACAATACCTAAAAAGAAAGCACTCCATAAAATAATTGAAAGTAAAATATCGTTTTTCATTTTTTAAAACTCCTTTGTTTTTAATTTTTCTTTTTGTCGATTATACTTTTTACCATTTTCTTGTTTTCGTGTTCGTGGGTTCATACCCCACAAATTTCTGCGTTTTTTATTTTCAAGTTTCTTTTTATTTTTTTCTACCACCTTTACCAACTCCTTTACTGTATCTATATTATATCAAATAATAATTAAATTGTCAATACTTTTTTTAAAAATAATTTAAAAATTTTTCCAACCCCAACACTTTAAGAATTGAAAGTGTTGACCCAACACTTTAATCCTTCGGCGGCAAAGTGTTGGGCGAAAAGAGTAAAGGCTTTCACCTTTACTCTATTGCGATGGTAAATCTGCCTTCATCGTAATAAATATTGAAATCACTGCAATTTAACTCGTACAATTCTTCAATAACTTCTGAAAAATCTGATAAAGAGGAAATACGAAATATTCCATCTTTAATTTCTTCTAATCTTGCAATTTGTTTTTTAAGAGTACATTGCCAAGTAGGGAGATTGTCTGCAATTGCTTCTTCTAACTCTTCATTCAAAAATTCAAGAGTAGGTTCAAGATTTATTACTTTAATTGTCATTGTTTCATTACTCATTTTAATTCCTTCTTTCTTTTATCTTGGTTACATTATAACACAATAGTTATTATTTGTCAATAGTTTTTAAAAAAAAATTTTTCAAAACTCCCAACACTTTCCCAAACTAAAGTGTTGCCTTCGGCGGCACAAAAAGAAAATAGACTACCGAAGTAGTCTATCTTCCCCAACAAAAATATTTTTAAAGGTTTCAACCCTTAATTAACCATTCAAGAAAAGTAAAGAAATTCTTTTCTTTAAAGTAATAATATTCTAAAAAGAATATTGGTGCATTAGTCGCAAGTCTTTTGATATAGAAAAATCTTTCATCTTGAATAAATTTCTCATTTTGAACCAATACATCTCTATTCAAAATATTTTCCAAATAAACACAACACAAGTTTTGGTCTTTTTCCAAAGGTTTCATAATATCAATTGTTGTGTTGTATCTCTCGATTTGAATTTTAAGATGTTCAAGTTCTTTGTCTCTGTCTTTAATGGGTTGAACATAAATCTCATTGAAATTCTCAATTGCTTCATCAAACTTATAAGCAAGTACCACAAAAGCAATACCACCAAGAACAAGTACACCAAGTAAAACTAAAAAGCAAATAAAAAATATTTTCATTTCAATAACCTTCTTTCTTTAAGTTCATATATATAATACCATACTTTTTCAACTTTGTCAATACTTTTTTAAAAAATTTTTTAAAAATTTTTTTAAAAGCCCAACACTTTAATCTTCCTTTAATTTTAAGATAATTTCATCGCCACTTAACTCCATTGTTACTTCGGCGGTTTCATTCTCAATGCCTAATGCGGTACGAAATGCCTTTGGAATTGTCACTCGACCCGTAACATCCATTGTTTTTTCTGCGGTCAAAGTGTTGGCGTGGTTTTCTCTTTCTTCGTAAAGTGTTGCCACCATCTTTTCAATTTTATCAACCTTTTCTCTTAAAGCGTCCATTCTAACACCTCCGTTATTTTTAGAACTGCCGTCAATTAAGACGGCAATATTCTATATTTTACTTCAGTATACCCAAAATTGAGCATATCCATATCTGACCAATATCTTTTACTTTTAATTTGTGCCTTTGCCCTTTGTGTCCAATATGATTTATTCTTGTAAAACGAATAAGTGCTTGGAACTTCGACAACTGCAGAAACGGGTTTGTACTTTCCACTCTCGCAGAAATAAGTTATTTGAATTTTAATATTACCCATAAAATCCACCTTTCTTTTTTATTATATTTTATTTAATGTTATACAAATAAGAATTACTGCCCCGATATAAAATAAAAGTCCCATAATTTTCCTTCTTTCTTTTTATTTTCTATAATAATTATATCACATTACCGAAAAAAAGTCAAGTATTTTTAAAAATTTTTCCTATTAACTCCCAATTATAAGTGAAACGCCCAACACTTTACTCTAATAAAGTGGTGTCCCAACACTTTAATCCTTCGGCGGCAAAGTGTTGGGCAATAAAATAAAAGGGTGATTAACACCCTTTTAATAATAATTTTTTGTGAGTTTTAATTTTATTTGTTTGACTAACTCCAAATTCTCTATACCATTTTCTTCTATGATAAGGCAAAGAAAAATCTTCTTCATATTCAATTGCATAAACTCCCATTGAATAACCAAGAATAAGAACAACCCAATTCCACAAATAGCGTTCTTTTTTCTCTCTTTCCCAATTTGAATAATAATCTGTTTTCAATAAAAATTCTAATTGTAAAGCATTTTGCCCCATTACTTGTGCATAGTCAAAGTTTGCGACAAAGTCAAGAAATTTATTGATATGTTTTGGATTTGAATTATTTATTTCAAAGTCGGGCAAAGTAAATAAGTGCATATCACGAATAGCAACATAACCAAAGTTATTAAGAAAAAATGTTTCAAATAGTTTTCTCTGTTCTTCATAATCACAATAACTTAAAATTTCGTGAATAACTGAATTAAGAACTAAAACCGATTTATTTATTTCGTCACATTGAGAAATTGCTTCTTCAATGCTATTGCAATAGTGAGCACGAATAGTCCAACTACTATCCATTATATTTTCTTCTGCAATCTTTAACATTTCAGGGTTATTATCAATTAAGAAAAATTCAAAATGGTCGGGGAACATTTCATTTATAAATTTTGTAAGTGAACCGTCTGCACAACCAAAATCAAAAATGTATTTGATTGAATTATCAATTTTGTCTAAAAACCAAATTTTATCAAGTAAAGTTTTTTGCATTGCTTTATTATAGTCGTGAATATCTACAATATTTTCCATAGGTGTTTACCTCTCTTTCATTGTCTATATTATATCACATATAACTCTACTTGTCAATACTATTTTTGAAAATTTATAAAAAAATTTTTCCCAACTCCCAACACTTTGCCGCGAAAGTGTTGAGTCCAACACTTTAAAACTTTAAAGTGTTGGGCGGCGAAAAAAGAAAGAGAGTTTATCTCTCTTTCTTCACTCGGATATTACTTTCTATTGATTGAACTTTGTAAACTTTCTTAAAAGTACAACCACAACCACAATTGAAAAATTCAATTAGTGTATCTGCACTCCTTTTTTCTTCTTGTTTCCTTGTTTGAGAAGTAGAACCACAATTTGGGCATCTATCTCCTGTTGGTAAATTTAACAACATTTAATCACCTTATCTTTTCATAAATTTTGCAAATAGTTTTTTAAAATTTTGGGTGAAGCGGTGAAGCAGGATTAGCAGGATTAGCCACCCAAGCGGCAACATCAAATTCCTCACCCGAAGGCTCAGCACCTCCAACAATAGCAACGCCGACTACCACGGCAATGGCAACTAAACAAAGTGCAACTATTATTCTATCATACCAATCAAGCATTTTGATTACCTTCCTTTCTTTTGTAAGTTAATTATATCACAACACCTTGAATTTGTCAATAGTTTTTTAAAAAATTTTTTGAAAACTCCAACACTTTGAAAGTGTTGAGTCCAACACTTTCGCCTTTTAAAGTGTTGGGCGGCAAGAAAATAGGTTAGATACTTAATAAGTATCTAACCCCATCATTTCGGCGTATGCCCCATCAACTTCGTGGTAGACAATGATTTCATTTTCTTCAAATCCATAAGTGGAAATCAATCTGTCTATGGCATCGGCTTTAGAATTAGCCTCTACAAATGCCTCTTCCCCGTTAATTTCAATTAAAAATGTTTTCATATTAAAACCTCTCTTCTTTTGTTGTGTCTATATTATATCAAAATATAAATGAAATGTCAATACTTTTTTTAAAAAAAATAAAAAAAATTTTTAAATGCCCAACACTTTACCTTCCCAAAGTGTTGAGTCCAACACTTTCAATCCAACACTTTGAATTCTATCCCTTAAAGTGTTGGCTCGGCGAAAAAAGAGTGGATTTCTCCACTCTTATTCTGAATAACAGATTTTTCCATTAACCACATATATTACGGTTTCAAGTCCGTCATATTCGTTAATATCCCAATCTGTTGCATTGTCGGGAATTTCTGTAATCTCTAAATCACCACAACGATTTGGATTATTTTCCACACAAGCAACTAATTCGGGATTAGTGCGGTCGGTGTCATATTTGTTGATTAAAGATTTTAACTCTTTATCAACTCCAAAACCGTAACCACCATAAGCACCATTAACAACAATTTTCATATTTAAAACCTTCCTTTCTTAAGTTCATATATATAATAACACATATTTACAAAAAAGTCAATACTTTTTTTAAAAAAAATAAAAATTTTTTGTAGCTCCCAGCTCCCAGCTCCCAGCTCCCCAGCTCCTACCCATAGAGCACAGTGCCCAACACTTTGACCCCAACACTTTGACCCCAACACTTTACCACTTTAGCGTACTAAAGTGTTGGGTCAACACTTTACCACTTTAGCATAGTAAAGTGTTGGGCATCCACTTTACCACTTTAGCGTACTAAAGTGTTGGGGTTAGAAAAAAAGTGTAAAGGTTTACACCTTTACACTTTTTTCATTTTCTGCAACTTCAATAACAATGGCATCGTCAAATACATAAAAATTATAAACTATTGTATTTTTAAATGCTTTATTATCTTTTACTAAAAAATACGCATTTTCACATTTACCCGTAAAAAGTACATTTAATTCATTATCACGAATTTTAACATTTTCATTTTCTTGCATTATCAATAAAAAATCAACTAATCTAATCATAGTATACCACCTTAATTTTTATTTTTTTGTAGTTCCTGCAGGGTATTAACCCTGCAGGTTATAGTTTTTATTTTTTGTGATAGATTGCCGAACCCTGTGAAGTGCCTAATGTCATATATTTAACTTCCCAATATCCATATCTGTTTTTATACAAGTCGCCGCCTTCTTTAATGCTTGTTGTAAGACTTGCCGCTTGACCACTTAAGTAACAGATGTATTTTTGTGCCGTTGTTCCGTTATCGGTTGCAGTCGTTTTTCGCATTTTCTTTTTGTATGCTTGTAATTCTTCAAAAGTGCCGATATACTCACATAACTCTGGTACTTGACGCGTTCCTAATGGTTGCAAAATTTTGTCTACACCCTTGTTATGCTTTACGCGTTCTAATGCTAATTCAAGTGGGAAGCAACCACCGTATAAAAGCCCGTCAACATTAAATACAACTAAAAAGCCTTGTAATTTCTCAGTTTCCTTGCTTTTTGTAGCATTAAAGCAATTAAATTCATCGCGGATAAATTGCTGTAATTTAATATCGTCAGCATTTAATTGTTTCATACCTCTGTTGCTTGTTGTAGTAAAGTGTTCTGTTACAAGTGTGTTAATAGTCTGTTTTTTCATAGTTTTTTACCTACCTTAATAAAAATATTTTTGTCGCGTAAAGTGTTGTTTACTAACCCCTTACATTTATAGATTATACATTATATTTTCGTGTTTGTCAACAAAAAATGCAAAAAAAAATTGAATTTTTTAAAAAAATTTTTAACCACTATATATAGGGTATGACTTCGGGATAACCACCATATATTGTATGTTGCACCAACATCCCCTGGAAACTAATCCGCATAAAGTGGAAATTTTAAAAGTGAATTTTAAATCCGCATAAAGTAAAATTTTTAAAATTTAAAACTTTCGTTTTAAAAACTTGACTTTTCCAAAAATTTATGGTATAATAATATCCATAGGGGATAGAATTTTTTGGACTCCAATTTTCTCCGTCCAATTTTCGTCCCACTCTTTTCCCAAAGGTGAAACCCAATGTTAAAATTAGACTTTTCAATAGAAACCGCTCAAGGGCGCGCAGACTATATAAACCAATATATGGACCCGTCTTCTCACTTTACCCAAAAAGAACTCGAAACAATTTCGAACTATCTTCTTTACGGTAAGGATGAGGACGGGGCTTCGTGCGTGGACAAAAAACTTGTCCAAATCAAGCCGAAGCATAACTCCTACACTCGTAAAGATGCCGAGTCTCTTGACGCCCTTATGGAGAAACCAACTTTTGACGAGCGCGCATTCCAAACTGGACCTACACGCTACAAAACTCCAAAACCTACCATAGACCGTACTCTCGATGCGGACGTCCCTGGACTCCCTGAACTTTGGGAAGTTATAGACTCCATTCAACACCAGATAGACGTTACAAAAGGTAAAGTGGAAGACCCTTCTGTCCGTAAACTTTCAAGTTCCGAACTCTACGAATTCCAACACTATCTGATTGAATTGCGCCGCCAGCAATTCTCTCTCCGCGACGCAGTTAAACCAACGATTTGTAGAGCGAAAACTAATATAAAACCCGTTTACAATGAACCCCCAGACAACATAATCTGGGACTCTATGGAAAACGATTCAATCTTTTCCATTGCGCCGCTAGGACTCTACTCCTTCTATCCACAGAGATTTGATGACCCGCGCGCACTACAAGAAAAAGATTACCACTATAATGAAAACGCAACCTACATTTTAGATTTCAGAAATCCTCTTCACATTTACGAAATTTACGAAGAATATGAAGAACTTAAAAAACAAAGTCTTCTTGACTCAAACTCTACTACGGGCGCTATTTTAGAAACTCTCGATTTCTATAAAATGCGCGCGAACCTAACCGAAGAACAAGAACTAATCTTAGAACTTAAAATATTAAAAACCCCAAATCAACAAATCACCGATATCGTAAAAGAAAAATTCGGCTCAACCCACTCCGCGAACTACATCTCTACAATCTACAAACAAAAGATTTGCGGCAAGATTGCAGATGCGGCAATTCTCCATTACGACTACTATAAAAATCGAGAAATTGCAACGGAATGGAAAAAATGTATTTGTTGTGGAGAGTTTAAACTTAAAGATACACGCGAATATGTGAAGAGAAGTCGTTCTTCAGACGGTTTATCTTCTACTTGTAAATTGTGTGAGAAAAAGAAACGACAATCAAAGAGGTGAAGATTATGAAAGGAGATTTAACTTTTGAAAGATTAGGATATCTTTCTACTCGTGAACTTTGGGAACTTATGGCGAAGTTAGGAGTCCCATATTGTGAGATAGAGGATACTGAGAAAGAAAATCTTGAAACAGGAGAAAAAGTCATAATTCCTCGTTTTATTCCTCGTACCGATTACGAAGAAATGAAGAGTGATATTATTGTGGCTTACTCGAAACTTAATAACCAACAAAGACGTTTACTTTGCGCGCCTTTGAATAAAATTATCGACAAGAGAAGAAAAGAAGTAGACAAAAATGGAAGTGGAAGTGAGGAAAATGAGTAAGAGATTATTTGTTACTTGCCAGTATTGTAATGAGAATAAACCTGTTGCTTCCTTTTTGAAAGCTAAAAGTCCTTTCTTTCCTTGCGGCACTACTGATATTTGTATTGAGTGTTTGGAAGATTTTATTGCGAAGGAAAATGGGAATTTAAACTATGTGGATAAGTTAATGAGATGGTTAGATGTTCCGTTTTATGTGGACAAGTGGGTTAAGTTATATAAATTGAATGGCGCCCTTGCCCTTAGAACTTACGTTGACCAAGTTTATGAACAAGATTATCCTATGGTGGATTGGAGTGAAGTGAATGAGAGATATAAAGCACTCCAAGAAAAAGGAATTTTAGATGATGAGCTTGAGGAATTAAGAAGAGAAAAACTCGAAGTTCTTTTCAACAAATGGGGAGAAGAATATAGCGAGAAAGAAATTCTCTACTTGGAAGACCTATACCAAGGTATCCTCCAAACTCAAAATGTTAACGGTAAACTCCAAACAGACGATGCTGTGAAACTTTGCAAAATTTCTCTTATCATTGATAGAAAAATTCGTGATGGAGAAGATTTTGAAAAGCAACTTAAATCTTACGATACTCTCCGTAAAAGTGCTGACTTTACTCCTAAAAACATTAAAAATGCTTGTGACTTCGACAGTATTGGAGAACTTTTTGCATATTGCGAAAAGAAAGGATGGGAAAATGCATTCTATGATAATACTCCAAGAGATACAGTTGATTTAGTTATGAAAGATATTCAGTCTTGGTTGAGGAATTTGTATAAAAATGAGACTGGTATCGCAGAAGATGTTGAACGTCGTATCGAAGCTCTTAAAATTGCCGACGCAATGGAAGATTCTATTATGGCAATTGAAGATGACGGACTTGACGATTTCGATGCAGAGGGGTACGATGTTGAGGAATTTAACGAGGAGGCGAGTCTATGAGTCAGGGTATAATTTACGAAGAAGTCCTGTCGGACCGTGCCAGAATCGTTCAAGAAGAGAGTGGAAAATACCATTACTATCGTGATGGTATTGAACTCGAAAAAGGTATTATGTTGACAAAAGAAAGAGTAGAAGCAAATCTCGAAGTCTACAAAAAGTGGATGGAGTATTTTACGGCATATCCTGATAAGTTTGTGGAAATGATAACTCCGAGTGAGAGTAACTTTAAACTCTTCTTTTATCAAAAGATTTTCTTGCGCGCCTGCCTAAGATATAGATATCACTATTGTACTGCGCCTCGTGCGTTCTCAAAAACATTTATTTCTATCTTAGGAATGTTGTTGAAATGTATATTCCAACCTGGTAGTAAATGTTTCATTTGCGCGCCTAAGAAAGAACAGTCTGCAAAAATTGCAAAAGAAAAGTTGGATGAAATTTTTGACTTACTCCCTCTTCTCAAAAAAGAATTGGTAGGAGAAAGATTTAATGCGGGTTCTGACTACGTTAAGTTAACTTTTAGAAATGGGTCTATATTCGACGTTGTTGCGGCGTTGGACTCTCAGCGTGGTGGTCGTCGTCACTTCGGACTTGTAGATGAGGTTCGTGACCACGATGGTGATATTCTTAACGAAGTTGTTATTCCGTTGATGAATGTTAATAGAAGAACAAGGTCTGGATTGGTTAATCCAAAAGAACCTCACCAGGCGCAATTCTATATGACATCAGCAGGTCAGAAAAACTCTTACGCATACCAAAAATTAATCGAACTTATTACTCTTGAAATTATTACTCCTCGTTCTGCCTTTGTATGGGGTTGTGATTATAGAGTTCCTATGCACTTCGGTCTCTTGGATAAGAATTTCTTAAAAGAAATTAAAATGAGTGCTACTTATAAAGATGATACTTTTGCGCGCGAGTACATGGGCATATGGACTGGCGGTGGAAGTGATAGCTGGTTTGATTATGATAGAATGATAAAATATCGTAGACTTGTAAATCCAGAAAGTCATCAAAATATTAGAGAGGGTGACGAAACTTTCTACTTATTAAGTGTAGACGTGGCGAGAATTTCTTGTCAGTCAGTTGTAACAGTATTCAAAGTACATCCAAGAGAGAATGATTTTCTTATAAATCTTGTAAATATTCATATTTTAGGTAAATCAAAAGAAACAAAATCTTTCCTTGCGCAAACCTTAGAATTAAAGAGACTTATTCACGCCTTTAATCCGAAAGAAGTCGTAATCGACGCCAACGGTTTAGGTATTGGATTTTTAGATTTTATGGCGCAAGAAACATATGACCCATTGGAAAGCACAACTTATCCTGCATATTGTAGTATAAACTTGGATTCCCACAGTAGAAAGATGTATCCTAATGCTATTCCTATTATTTATGGTATTAAAGCAAATGCATCACTACAGCCGCAGATTGATAGTAACTGTTATGCAAAAATCTTCAGTGGTAGAGTTCAGTTCTTAGCAAGAGAGCAAGAAATAAAGACTCGATTAATGGAGAGTAAGAAAGGTCAAAAAATGAAAATTGAGAAGAGAATTCAAAGACTTCTCCCTCACGAATTAACCACAAGACTTTTCGAAGAAATGGCGAATATGAAATTAAAAGGTGTTGGTAACGATATTAAACTCGAACAGATTAACACTAATATGGGAAAGGATAAATTTAGTTCTTTTGAATATGGATTATGGAGAATAAAAGAAAAAGAAGAAGAATTCTATAAAAAGAAAAGAAAGAGAGGAGTTGCAAGAAGACTCATTCTCGTTAACTAAATGGAGGTGAGTATGTGGAGAATACAAGACAACCTGAATTAAATGGGATTTTTTCAAGTCCTGTAACAGCAGAAGAAAAATTGGAAATAGTAAATCGTTTTAGTAATCTTAAAGGTGAATTAACAGATGTAAGTGTTACTGATGATAGTTTCTTTACTGCGTCTGGTTTTTCTAGCGGCCGTAGCAATAAAAAAGTCACTAACTACTCAAAAGAAGAAGCACTTGAAATTCTTGAGAGCGGTTCAGATATTCAGTTAAGACAACTTTCAGAGTCTTTTTACTACTCAAGTGGCTTTTACAGAAGATTGCTTACTTACTATGCCACAATATTGTATTATACTCCAGTTGTAATTCCTAGGATGATAGGAAGAAAAAAGAAAATCACCGATAAAAAATATGGTGAAAAACATTTCCAAGCACTTGACTTTGTGAATGATTTAAACTTTGAACAACTTTGCCGCCATTTTGCGCTCTCAACATTAAAGTATGGCGCATACTACGGAATGTTGAAAGAGACCGGTGGTAACTTTGTTGTTCAAGACCTTCCATATAGCCACTGTAGATCAAGACTAAAAAGCTACACTGGCGTGGATATAGTAGAGTTTAATGTTGAATGGTTTGATACAATTAAAGATGCAGACTTAAGAAAAGAAACTCTTAATAATTTCCCAAAAGAAATTAAAAAAGCTTATCTTTCTAAAGGTAAAAAAGGAAAATGGGTAAGACTTCCTGTAGAGCAAGGTATCCACTTTACTCTTTACGAAGACAAACCTTTCTTTTCAACAGTAATCCCTGCGATTATTGATTCTCAAGCTTACATTGAACTTGAAAAAGTAAAAGATGGACAACAAATGAGGTCTGTCGCAATTCAAGAAATCGACCACACTTCAAATGGTGATTTAGTTCTTGAACCAGAAGAAAGCGTTGAACTTCATAAAGGTCTTACAAAAATAACACAAAACAATCCTTATCTTGATGGTATTACTACTTATGGTAAGATAAAAATAGAAAGAGTTTTAGATGATGAAACTGCTCAAAAAGATAATGTAGAGAAAATGTCAAAGATTATGTATTCCGAAAGTGGTACAAGTAAACAAATATTCTCTGCGGAAGGTAATGTATCTCTTGAGCGCTCAATCCAAAACGATATCTCAACAATCTTCCCATTAGCAGAACAATTTGCCATTTGGTTAAAATGTTGTTTAAACCACCACTTTGCAGATAATAATATGAATTTCTCTGTAAAGATTTTCCCAGTTGGGCAATATAACTTCAAAGATTACTCAACTCAAGTTCTCAGTATGGCGCAATACGGATATAGTGCAATTATTCCTGCTATGGCGCTTGGATTAAGACAGGATGAACTTCTTGACCTTAAAGAACTTGAAAATAATATCTATAAACTTTCTGACGTATTAATTCCTCTCCATTCTTCTTACACTGAAACTCAGGAAGAAGAAACACAAGGAAATGGAGCGAAAAATACAGAAGCTGAAGTTAAACAAGCTCAGAAAGATGGCGCTTCCAAAGCAGAAGAAAATCGTTCTGAAAAGACGATAAAAAATAGAGAATCAAGCGTTGGAGGTGAATAAGGTGGATAATAAAATGCCTAATATAGTGAATTTTTCTATTGAGCCAGTTACTGAGTTTTCTGCGCTTTCGTCAATAATTTCTAAAGCAAGGGTACGAATTTTTTATACTGGTCTTAATAGAAATCTCACTTATATAACAGAAGAGTTCGCAGAAAAATTACTTTCAACTCTTCCTTACACTCCCGTAGGTGGACTTTGGGATGGAGATAATGAAGACTTTACTGACCACGGTGGTGCTGGCGAGAGCGAGCGCGAAAAGTTCCGTGCGTTTGGTGTAGTACCAGAAAATCCTAATCTTGCCTGGGAGACTCACTTAGATAAAGATGGAGTATTGAGAAGATATGCTTGTTGCGATGTGTATCTATGGACTGCACGCTATCAAGCAGCAAGAGAGATTCCTAAAAAGACTCAATCAATGGAATTGTATCTTAAATCTGTACAAGGAAACTGGAAAAGAGACGGTTCATTAGAATACTTTGAGTTTACTGATGGACAGTTCTTTGGGCTAACTGCATTAGGTGAAGGTGTAGAACCTTGTTTTGAGGGTGCGGCATTCTATAGTCTTCAAGATGCGGATGCGAAAGAATTCTTTACAGAATTAAAAAAATATACTTTATCTACAGAAAATCAACTTATAGGAGGAACGGAAAAAATGGAAAATCAGAACACTCCTGCAACTGTAGAACCAAATGCAGAACCAGTTGTAGAACCAGTTGTAGAACCAGTAGCAGACCCAGTTGATGAACCTGTTGCTGAACCAGTAGAACCTACCGCTGAGCCTACTACAGAGCCTGTAACTACTGATGAGCCAATTGATGAACCTGCAGACCCTGCTCAAGAGCCTACAGAAGAACCAATTGACGAACCTGCTCAAGAGCCTGCTCAAGAACCAGCTCAAGAACCTGCAGAACCAGTAGTTGAAAACACAGTTTCTAAGGCAGAGTATGACGCTCTTGCAGAAAGAGCTGCTCAACTCGAACAAGAAAATGCGGACTATAAAGCTCAAATTGAAGAATACGTAGCTTACAAAAATTCTGTTGAAAAAGCAGAAAAAGAAGCTCTCGTAGAAAAATTCTCAAGCCTTCTTTCAGAAGAACAAAAAGAAAATCTTCAAAATGAAATGGGTAATTATAGCCTTGCAGAATTTAAGAGAGAAATCTCTGTAATTGTTCTTGAAGCTCAAGAAGAAGTATTATTTAGCAAAAACGACACATCAGATGCTGTAAAGATTGAACAAAACAATACTTACACTGGTGCGGCGCGCTTAATGCAAAAATATAATAAAGACTAATAGAATGGAGGTTAGATCTAATGGCAGTTATTAAAGATGGCTATGGCCAAATTGAACTTACTCGAGTATCTTTTACTAAAGATGGTAATATCGAGGCACAATGTGTAGCTGAAGAGGCTCTTGAAAACGGTCTTATCGTTGCTGTTGACAAGGCAGAAGGTACTGTTAAAGCAGTAGCTAAAAATGATGAAGCAGACGCAAAATTAGTTTATGGTGTTAACTATACAACAGAAAAAATTTATAATCAATTTACACCTGGTAGAAAACACTTCAGAGTTGAAGAAGGTGAATATCCTCGTGTAGGTATCCTTAAAGCAGGTGACGTTTTCACAACAAACGCTTATCTTGTTAACGGAGCAGAAGCTCCTGAAAAAGGTACAGTTGAAAAATACGGTGCAATTAACCTTTTAGTTGCAGAAATCACAGATACAGCAGACGGTCAAACAGCTGTAAAATATCAAGTTCTATAAGAGGAGGTAGAAAAGTATGAATAAAAATCTTCAAGATATCAAAGATTTAGCACTTCACGCTGCAAAGAAAACAGTTCCTACTGAATTCGCTAACAAAACAGTTGAAGATGTTAACGATGCTCTTCGTGAAGAATTAAAAGCACTTTGCGGTACTTATAATCTTTATCGTAGAAACAAACTTGATTTATTCGAAATCATGCAAGAAACAATGGATGCAGTGGCTCCAAAAGAAGTTGAAGCACTTATCTCTGCATTCGCAGAAATCAAAAACTATCCAAACAACGTAAAACCTTCTTTCAAAATTAAGAAAGGTAAAAACAGAGCTAAGAAATTTGCTACACGTGCTGCAGCAAGTGGCGTTTACGAAACATTCCGTCTTGACTCAGATACACTTGAAGTTAACACATTCGTAATCGGCGATGCAGCATACATCGACTTCGAAAGATTCCTTTCAGGTGAAGAAGATTGGGCAGATTATATGGAAGCTCTTATGGCTGGTATCATCCACAGAATTTATGTTGAAATTTGGGAATGTCTTACAAGTGCTGCAACACTTCAGGCTCTTACAAATTACAATATGTATGAATGTGATGACGTTTACAGACAAGAAAACTTCCTTGCTCTTGTAAGCAAAGTTGCAAACTATGGTAAACCAATCATCATTGCTTTCCCAGAATTCATTGATGCTATGGGTCCAGACGTAGTTGCTTATACCAACGATGGTAATGAAGTTTATTCTCAAAAATCTCTTGAAGAAATTGCTAATATCGGAAGAATTCGTTCTATTCGTGGAAACACAATTGTTGAACTTCCTCAATCAGTAATTGATGAAAGAAATGCTGAATTAGCTTTTGATCCTTCAATGGCATTTATCCTTACAGCTGGTAATGAAAAAGTTGTTAAAGTTGCTTTCGAAGGCGAAACAATCGTAAAAGATTGGGAAAACAGAGATAACTCAATGGAAATCCAAGCTTATAAGAAAATGGGCGTTGCTATCATGTCTTATAACAACTGGGCTATCTACAAAAACGAAGATCTTTCAAAAGACCTTATGATACCTAATTTAGACGACTAATTTCTATGAAGTAGACCGACCGTTAGTTCGGTCGGTCTATTTTGAGTAAAAGGAGGACAAGTAAAATGAGTAAAATTAAAGTTGTTAGTATGGTTCCTTATGCAGTGGGACTCAATATTCCAGAATTTAGAATCAGTAAAAGATTCACACAAGAAGGGCAAGTTGCTCTTATTGAAGAAGAAGCTCTTGCAGAAGCGATGTATCGTCGTGGTACAGCAAAATTATTCTCTCAAGGTATTTTAAAAATTGAGGGAAGTGAAGAATTTAAACTTGGCGCAGGACTTGCAGAAGTAAATGAAAAAGAAGAAGTTGTAGACACTGTTCTTACTCTTAACAGTTCACAAATGTTAGTTCTTCTTAAAACAAAAACTCTTGAAGAATTCAAAGAAACAGTAGAAAAACTTTCTCCTGAACAATTAGAATTACTTGCAGGACTTGCAGTTTCTCATAAAGTAACAGATTATGAAAAATGCAAAATTCTTCGTAAACTTACTGGAAAAGATATTATGAAAACAATTTCACTTACAGAAGACGAAGAATAATTCCTGGAGGCGATAATATGACTCCATATAACGATGTCTATAGCGCATTTTTTAGCAAAGTGAACGCAGATGACTGGGCAAATGAATTTGAGATGGTAGGAGACGATATCGTACCTTCTCAAGATGCCCTTGATGATTTGCGCCAGATATTAGAAAATGCTTTACCATATTTTAAATATCCTCGTACTTCTTTAGCGCGAAATGAAGAAGGGTTTACTAATACTTTAAGCCCAGAGGAAATTGCAATTATTTCCGAGTATATGAAAGTTGAATGGTTAGACAGAACTATCCATACTTGGGAAAATGTAAAAGTTATGTATGATGAAAGAGATTGGTCTCCTGCTAACTTGCTAAGACAATTCCTTTCATTACTTGAACAAAGCAAGGAAAAAGCTCTTAAACTTGAAAAACTCTATTCTCGTTCAATTACCGACGAAGACGGTATGAGAAAACCTTTCTCTTTCTCGCAGTTGGCGGGCAAAGAATGAGAGATAGTCAAGAAGGCTACCGTAATAAACTTAAAAACAAATATTTTGGTTTATTAAAAGAAAAAGAGAAAGACGGAGAATGGGAGAAGTTTCTCGACACTATCCTAATTGAATTATTAGGATATAAAGAAGAAGATAAAACAATTAACTACTATACATTGTTTTATAAAACTTCTTCATTGAGATATCTTCGATATGAGTATTTCCGAAAAACGATTTTTGAATGTATGAATTTAATTGGCGCCATAGGTGAAAAATGAGTACTTATGGCGCTTATTTAAAAAGAGTTAATCGTTTTGGAACTACTACTCAAGAGAGAATTCAAAATAAAAAAGAGCACGATTTTCTTGTTTTTATGGAAGAGTCTCCTAACCTAGTTCGCGCGTGGAGTGGAGATAGTACTGATGAATATAAAGCCGTTTTGCAAACAAAAACCTACGACCAAGACGAGGTAGTAGATTATCTTTTAGTTCCGTTAGGAACTGAACTTCCTTTTGGTACAATCATTACAACTGAAGATGTTAGACATAAAAAAGTTGTAGATGGAGAGAAAGTTCCAGTAAGAAGAAAATGGATAAATTATGCAAAAGACCCTTATACAAGTAGTGGCTATGACCGCCATACTGTGGTGGAATTAGACTATACATTAACTTGGGTTATCGACGGTTTAAAATATGAAACTCTTTGTCACGGCGTTGGCGCGGGTGGTGACTTAAAGAACATTGGTCTTGCGTTCAAAACTCAGTTCTCTGAGTCAGGGGTTTATCTCCCAAACAAGAGATTTAATGTTATTATGCCTGCGAATAAAAATATAAAGAAACATACAAAGGTTTCTTTAGGTGATGAAGTATGGAGAGTTACTGGTATAGATAATATCAGTGTACCAGGAGTAAGTTATATTACTCTTGAAGAAACTTTAGTTGATGAACAAGACAAGAATATTGTTAACGAAGATAGTTTCTATAATTGGACTATTAGCACTAATCTCGGAGAAGATTTTACACTTCCTTCAGGTTCAGAAAAAGAGATTATTCTAACTTTCTATTACAACCAAGAAGAAAGAAAAAATGTAAAATTCTCAATTTTAGAGGACGAAAATTTTATTGCTTCTATAGTTTCGGAAGATAAAATATCGGTTAAAATTAACGATAATTTTGTTGGAAAATCTTCAATAAAAGTTAATATAGATGGTTGGGAAACAGAAAAATTTATTTCAATTCCGTTTACTGCGGCCGCAAGGGTGGTAGAGAGTATCGCTATCATTGGTCCGAAGACTCTTTATATGGGAGACGAAGTTGAATTTAAATTTGAGAACTTATCTCAATCTGAATTTGAGAATATAAAATTAGAAAGTAATAATGCAAAAATTCTTCCAGGAAGAAGTTGGGAGAATAAAACTATCACTATCCAAGGAACAAAAATCGGCAAAGAAAGTTTCTTGATAGTCGAAGATGATACTCAAAATGAAATAAGATATGAGTTTGATGTATTAAGCGCATGGTTGAGAGGTGGTAAGTAATGGCGATTAGAAACAGTCAAGAAGTTGGCGAATGTTTATTAAAAATTGTTAATTTACTTGCCACAAATCAGCGTTTGCTTAGACTTTTAAAATACACTGATGAAAACCCATTTTCAAAAGACCACGAAGACCTTAAATCGAATGCTATTCTTCACGATAATATTAAAATCGTTCCTTTAGTAAATGAGAGCGAGGATACTACTGAAAGTACAGTGGTAGTTACTATTAATAGTGGCAGAGTAGAACCTGAAAATAAAGAATTTAAAGATTTCTATTTTTCTGCATTGGTTTACGTTCCTTTAGATAAATGGTTATTGAATGATATAAATTTGCGCCCGTTCTTAATTATGTCAGAAGTAGAGAAGAAACTTAAAGACATTAGAGTTGAAAGTATTGGTAAAATAAAATACCACGGTTTTGAACTTCAAACTATTACTGATTTAATGTCTTGTTACCGAATGGAGTTTACTATCGAAGATGTATACAATTGATGAAGAAAAATTGATGATGGGTGCGGCGCAGAGCTATAATGACATTTGCTGGGTATATCAGTTAACTTTAGCAGAAATTACTGGAATGGGTGGAGATACTTTTAACGAAATGTTGAGTTTAATTTCTACTACTACGAGAGATTTACAGCGCGACTTCACTAAAAGAAAAATTCCACCAGAACAAATTCCAAATTCATATTTTGAGTATATTTTAAATTTGTGTCAGTATGATAGCAACTTTTTATTGAAGTTGCAAAAAGCATTTTTTACTTTTATTCGAGAAGAAGTTCATATTTCTTATGATGAGAAGCTTATCTTTGTTGGAGGAAATTTTAATAAAGATAAAGCGCTTGACCAAAAGAAATTTGAAGAACTTCAATGTATAATTCGCGTTCAATGTAGATTACCTGTTCCAGAACCAATTCCTGAAAAGGAAAACGCTATGCAGAAGAAATTCCGATTAAGAAGAGAACAAGTTGCAGAAGCAAAAAGAAAACAAGCGGAAAGAGAAGGTTCTATTAATAGACTTTGCGACTCAATGGCGACTTTGGTTTGTTTTAATATTGGGTATACTTTTGATAATATAGGTAAATTAACTCTTTATCAGTTTAAGGAATTACTTGAGCGCGCACACGTAAAATATAAGTATGAATTGGACATTCGCATGATTGCCGCAGGCGGAGATCCAAAGAAAATAAAGCCAAAACACTGGTTTGGCAAACTAGAAAATTAACTAGGAGGTAAATTAAAATGGCAGATATTCTTCAAAGATATGGTATAAAAGAAGTTGCTGACGTAACATTCTACCACATCAATAAAACTACTAATGAGCCAGATTACCCTGTTCTTGTACTTGACAGTTTAAAAGTTACATCAATTGAGCAAACAGCAGAAACAACTGAAGCTCGTGGTGGTAAGGGTAATGCAAAACTTATTGTTTGGGACTTCGGTAAAGAAATCACAGTAAACATCGAAGATGCTCTTTTCTCACCAAAATCTCTCTCAATTATGTTCTCTGACAGTCGTGTTCTTGAAGACACAGACGAGACTCAAAATGGTTACATTAAAAAATCAGCAAGAGTTGTTGCTACTGTAACAGGTCAAGAACCTACTCTTAAAATTGATGGAAGAAAAATTGATACTTCTGAAGTTTCTGAGCTAAAATGGTATTATGCTGAACAAGGAAAAACTGAACTCACTCCTGTACCTACAACTGAAACTGGTACTACAAATGAGAAAGTTGATGTTAGCAAATTTACTCAAGGTACTGTTTATATCGCAACTTGGAAACATCCAGTTTCTGCAAAATCTATTATCACTATCACTCCAGATTCATTCCCAGGCACATACTATGTTACTGGTGATACAATGATTCGTTCAGAGCGTACTGGTGAAGACGAATACTTCCAATTTGTTATTGCTAAAGCTAAAATGCAGGCAGAACAAACTATCTCAATGGAAGCTGAGGGTGATCCTTCAACATTCAACATGAGCTTACAAGTTCTTCGTCCAGAAAACGGTGAAATGGTTAAATTTATCCAATATGCTTTTGCTGACACTGACAACGAAAGCGACGCAGATGATCCTATTTCCGGTTCTGCAGATGGTTGGTATACTAAATCTACAACTGTAGGAGACTAATCTAACCCAATCAGGGGAGGGAGAAATCCCTCCTCTTTTACTATAAGGAGGTAAAGGAGTAATGAATAACTTCGGCATGAAAGAATTGTACGGTGTCACTTTAAAAACCACTTCTATTATGGAAGTAAATGGAGAATTTTATGAAGAGAATGAACCGATAATCTCTTTTGAGAAAATTCAAATAGGAAATTTTGAAGAATTTAAAGATAGACGAGTTGCTCAAGGCGGCTATGGAAATCAAACTCGAATTATATGGAATGACACAAAAGGAATGAGTATTCATATTTCTGAAGGAGTGGTTTCTAAAATGGGGTTAAGCTTAATCTCAAATTCTAAACTACTTACAAAACCTGCAAGAATTACTATTCCATATAATGAAATTTTAGAAAGCGAAAAAGATGAAGAGGGAAATTACATTTTAAATCTGCGCCATCCTCTTGAAAATCAAAAACCTTATGTGCGCAGAAACGGACAGAAGATTACCGATATTGATTATGGTAACTTTGAAGGAAAAGGAAGAATATTGATAAACGGTGTGGATGATGATGCTGAAATTGAGCCTCCTCAATACATTGTTTATTATAATTATATATATGACGGCAATATGTCAAATATGCGTATTGGCGAACGAGCTGTGAGAGGTTGCTTTTTATCTCTAACAGGTCGAATGAGAGTAAAGGACGATCAGACTGGAAAGGAAGTGACTGCATTAGTTAACTTTCCAAAAATAGAACTTGTATCTGATTTAACACTGAGACTGGGTAGTGAAGTTACTCCATATGTATATGGGTTTAATTTACTCGCGCACCCAGTAGGAGAAAGAGGCAATCAATATGTTGGAGAATTCATCATATTGGATAAAGATATAGATTGCGACATTTAACACTGTTAGACCAGATAATATATCTGGTCTAATTTTTATTTAGAGGTGAGGAAATGGCAAAAAACAAAGAAGTCTTTGAGTATCAAGCTAAAGTTAGCCTTGATTTGGGAGAAGCTTCTAAAAAACTAAAGCAGGTAAAAGAAGGTGTTATGAGTTTAGGCGGAGATTTACGTCTTCCTAAGCATTTTATCACGGACTTATCTGAAGCGCAAAATAAATTAGAAGAGATGCAAAGAAACGCTCCTGGATCAGGACACAGTGAAAAAGACATTAAAAAATATGCTTCAGAAATGCAGAAGCTTGTTGGAAAGATCTCTCTTGTTTCAGATGAATTAAAAGGGGTTTCTTTTTCTGATGATAAATTAAGAAAATCTTTTAATGACTTGGCAGAATTAGTTCGTATGCTTGAAGAAGCAAAAAGTTTTGGTGAATCTGATTTTAATATTCGTAAGTCAAAGATTTCGGCGGCGCCTTCAACGAAGGGGTATAAGCAAGGATTAGAAAAAGCAAGGACAGCTGCTCTTGAGGCGGCGGAATTGGGATATAAAGGAGGAACTCCAAAAAGTTTCTTTAGAGAAATTTCTCAACAAATTAAAAATGAAAAAGTAACAGCAAAGGAAAAAGGGAATGATGATAGAGTAAAAGAGCTTGCTCTTACAGAAGAAAAAATTGCTTTATTGGAAAAAGAGATTGGCGCGTTAAGAACTTTGCAGGAGAATAGATTAAAAAGACAGGCTAGCCTTACGGAACAGTTAGAAACTAAGACGAATGAAAGAAGAACAGAAGTAGAGAAAAAATTCGGAGAAGCAATTTCTCCTCTCAGCGGGACGACAGAAGATTTAAAGGGAACGGTAAATTTGACTTATTCCCAAGCAGAAGCGCAAAAAGAAGTAGAAGAGTCTGCAAGAGCTTTTGATACGGCTTCTCAAAAAATTAAAAATCTATTTAGTGCAACAACAGTTTTTTATACATTAAGAAGAATTGTTCAGGGAGTTATTCGTGATTTCCAAGAACTTGATACGCAATTTAATGAAATCGCAATTGTATCAGAATATTCTACTCAAGAAATGTGGAAAACTTTTGGCAAGGTAAATGCAACAGCACAAGAATTTGGTGTTACCACTAAAAACGTTTTAGAAGTTCAAAACTTGTACTATCACCAAGGTAAAGATATAGCAGAGGTTAATAAACTTACTGCACAAACCCTCACTCTTGCAAAAATTACTGGTATGGATTATGCAAAAGCAACGAGTAATTTAACTGCTGTTTTGAACGCTTACAATATTGCGGCAGAAGATGCAGTATTGGTTACTGACTCTATTGCGGCGATGGATACTAACGCGGCAATTTCATCAGAAGAATTGACGGTTGCGTTAACAAAAACTGCATCAATTGCGGCCAATGCGGGTATGAGTCTTCAGTCTACTGAAATATTCTTAACCAAGATGATTGAAACAACTCGAGAAGCGCCTGAGAACTTAGGTACTGCTCTTAAAACAATTATTGCTCGTTTTGGTGAAGTTAAACAAGAAATTGACGGTCAAGAAATTGAATTAGCAGATGTTAACCGTGTTGATACTGCGTTGAAATCTATTGGTATTTCTTTATTAGATACGGCGGGGCAAATTAGAGACCTTGACGATGTATTTATGGAATTATCTGCAAAATGGGATGATTTAGATAGAAATACACAGAGATATATTGCTACTATGGCGGCAGGTTCACGTCAACAGTCTCGTTTCATTGCTATGATGGAAGACTATGATAGAACTCTTGAGTTAACCAACATCATGCAATCAAGCGCAGGAATTAGTGCAAGACAGTTGGAAAAATCAATGGAGAGCTTAGAGAGTTCTCTTAACAGATTGGAATCAACTTGGCAAGAGTTTTATTCTGAGGTTATATATGCGAGTTGGTTTAAAAATGCAATTGATGGAATAAATGCATTGTTGAAAGCATTGAACAGTTTGCCTGGACCTATTGGGCAAATTACTGCTGCACTTGGACTCTATGCGGTAAAAACACAAATTGTAGATAGAGTTTCTGCGCGACTTGCAGTTAGTTACGATGTACTAAGAGGAAAAATTACCGAAGAAGCCGCCGCGCAAGCTTATAAAGATAAATTAGAAGCAAAAAGAAAAGGTCATCTTCTCTCCCGAATTAAGAGTCATTTGACTGAAACAGCTGCAATAAAAAGTAAAACAAAGGCTATGGCAGAGCAGGCTATTGCACAAAAAACTGTTGAAAATTCAGACCCTGTCTTTTCAAAAGACGAAGTTATTAAAATGTTAACAGAGCAAGGAATGGTAAAAGAACTTGCGGAAGAATATTATAAACTAGCCCTTGCTAAAGAAACAGCAGATATGGCCGGTGACGGTTCAATTCATTTAGATAGTCTTAATAAGGTTGATATCAATGAGCTTTTTAAAGGAAAACTCAACTTTGATGTTGAATCACCAAAAGGCTTTAAAGAAAATTTTAAGGCTAGTAAACTAAACACTAAACAGGCATTAAAAGGCGGACTTACCAATACAACAAAAGAAGGGGGTAAATTAGCAAAAGCGTTTGAAACCGCGTCTTCTTCTGCGGGAAGTTTATTAGGTTCTGTTACTGCGATCTTGCCTTATATTGCGGCGGCCGCAGTAATCATAGCAGCGATTGCGGCAACAATTTATATTTGTTATAAATCGTGGGCAAAAAACAATGAAGTTGTGACCGATAATACGAAGCACTTAGAAGAACTAAGTGAACAAACAGAAAAGTATAATAAACAACTCGAAAAAACTCGTAGTCTTTTAGATTTATCTAAAGAATACAAAGAACTTCAAGAGTTATCTGTGAAATCTGCGGACGAAATCGAAAGAGAAAACGAACTTGCTAAAGAAATTGCTCAAGAATATCCAAATCTTTTAGATTACATAGACGAAGAGGGTAACTATCGTTTAAAAAATATTCAATATTTAGACGAAGAAATTGCAAAACAAAAAGAATTAACTCTAGCAATGGGAGCAACCAATGCTGAGCTACAAAAAAACCTTGCGTTGAAGGGTATTAACCTTACAGACGATACTCAGGTAGAAGCAATAGAGACTAGGCTCCAAGGTATTGTTCAAGAAAAGGGTTGGACAGATAAAACCACAAAAGCGCAGGCTGGAAAAATAGCACAATTAATTACTGGACAAAGTGGCTATGGCACTCACCAAGGAAACGAGTTAATTCAAGGTTTCTTAGATGGTAAAAAAACGAGTCTTTCAATGGGAGACTTGAATGAGATTTTTGGAACAACAGATTTATTTACTGAAGAAAACATTGCTGCTTTCTTTGAGGCGGCAAAAGGAAAAGATTTATCAAATAGAGATGATCTTGAAACTGCTCTTAATGCTATAGGATCAAATATTTACGAAGTAGACGCTTCAAGATTTTACAAATATTTAGATTATATTCCTGAAATTGGCACTTTCATTACCGAGCAATGGGGAAAAGTTGAAACTTCAAGTAAAACAGCATTAACTAACGCATTAAGTTTAGAAGATTTTGATTTTGAAATGTCTGCTCAAGATATGGCAAAAATTGGAGAAATCTTCTCGACTGCCGAAACCGATAAAGTTGTAGATTTCTTTTCTAATATGGGCGCGGAAGAATATCAATCTTTTGTAGACGACTATTTTAATTTAGATAATAAAAAATTAAGTGATTTAAAAGCAAAATCAACAGAAGGATTATCTGATATAGAGAAAATCGCCGCGGAATACTATAATAAACAAAAAGTAATTTTAGAAAAAAAAGCAAATGAGTTAAAGGATCATATTACAGATGATGACATTATAGGAAACTTAACTTCTGAACAAGTTAAAGCAATGTCAAAACAATTCTCTACTCTCGCTTCTAAAACAAATGAGATGTACGCAGGAATGGTGTTTGATGACTTGTTTAAGATTGGAGAAGAAGAGTTTGGCAAGAACACAGAAAAATTTAATGATTATATCAATATTATAAACTCAGCAGATTTATCTTCTCCAGAAGGAGTAGAGGCTTTTCAGAAAAAACTCTATGAGCTAGGCTATTCTACCGATGAAGTTTATCGTATTACTCTTCAGCTCGCAGGAGGAATAAAAAATCTTCCGCTAAAAAGCTCTGCGGACCAAATTGACAATATAAATAAAAAACTTGAAGAAACTCAAAAAATTGCAAGTAGTATTGCAAATCTTTTTAAAGGAGAAGGAACCTTTGAAGATATAAATGCTCTTGCAAAAGAGATGGCAAACAATGGCGCGACTGCGGCAGAAATAATGTCTCTTTATCAATCTCTTACTTCTACAATAAATGGTTTTAAGGTGTCACAGGGAGTTCTTGCAGATTATACTGAAAAGTATTTGGCTGCGCAAAAGAAAATTGTCACTTCTTCAATTCAAGAATATATGACAAAGAAAAAAAGTCTTGAATTAGAAAGAGATTCTTTAGACTCTCAAAAAGACACTCAAAAAATAGCAGAACTAAACGCTCAAATAGAAGAATATGATGCTCAAATTCAAGTAGAAAAAATAGGCTATTATGCTTTGCAAATTGAATATAAAAAAGCTCTAATAGAAGCGCAAACTGAATTGCTTGAGTTAGAAGTTGCTGCAGCGAAAAATCTTGCTGATTCTTTAATGGGACTAGACAGATTTAAGAATTTAAACGAGATTTTAAATAGACTTGAAGGCTTAGACGATATTTACACTTTTGAAATTGAATTTTCAACTAATCCTGATGTAATCGCTGACGGCTACAAGGATTTAATAAATAATACTAATCAACAGTTAGCAGTAAATTTGGCGGGACAAGATGCAGCTCAAGATGAGATGGCTAATTGGGCAGATTTCATCAGCAAAAACAGTTTAAACGAATATATTACGCTAGAAGATAATGTTGCTTATGTTGACCAAAATAAAATAGCAGATCTTTATCAAAAAAGATATGAAGCTGAGATGGCAGTGGCAAATGGCACAGGTACAAAACATGAAGTTGAAAAGCTAGACTATCAAATCAATGTGATTGAAAAAAGTGCCGAAGGATATAATAAAGCAAGTCAGGCATATACTGATTACACAAAAAAAGCGCAACAAAATGCCGATAAACTGATTAAGATAAATGAAGAAGTACTTAAGGCACAATCCGATGGAATGGAACTCTTTAAAGAAGTTGTTATAGAAGCGGAAGATGCGCAATTAGAAGCGGTAAAGAAAAAATATGACGCAATGAAAGAAGAAGACCAAAAATATCTTGATAGCGTTAGAAAAATGGTTGACAAAGAAAGAGAAATTAGAGACAGAGATAATAGTATTAAAGATATTAAAGACAAAGAAAAGAAACTTGCAATGATGAAAATGGATACTTCTGGTGTTTATGCAAAAGAAATTAGGGAACTAGAGGGAGAGCTTGATCAAGCTTACCAAGACTTTGAGGACTCAGAAGTCGACCGTGCAATAAGTCAGATGGAAGAAGAGTTCAATGCGAGAGCAGAAATATGGGATAAAGAAACTGCTTATATGGAAGGAGTCTTTGAAGGTAGAAGAGTAACAAATGAATATTATTGGGAATTATATCAAGAAACTGCAAAAGGAGGTACTCAAGCAGTTGTTGATTTTATGACTCAAAAAAGCACAGAATATCAATCTAAGGATCAAGCAAATCAAGAGTTGACTCGTCAAGAATGGACAAAGACCATTGCCTCTGCGCAGGCGGCGGGAATTTTAATTCAAACGTCTCAAGACGAGGTAGTCATTCCTGCAATGGACAGAGCAAGAGATTCCGCAGGAGGGGTTGAAGGAGCAATTCAAGGCTATGCAAATAAAGTAACTACAACAAAAGGAGGCATTGTTAATACAATTGATGCAATTTCGCAACGATATGGAACTCTTGCTACTAAGGTTACTGGAGTTGCAAATGCATATCAATTGGTGCTTGATAAGTTTGATAAGTTAATTCCTCAAGCGAAAGAATTATTAGGGATTATGCAAGGATTGGACGATATTGAAATACCAGAAATTAACGATCCTGTTTTATCGTATACTGGACAGACTCGAAATATGGTTACAGGAAAAATAACCTATGTAAAGAACGAAGATGGTACTATTACAGAGACAATAGACAAAAGCAAGACAACGGCGTACTATCAATATCAAGATGCACAAGGACAAACTTACTGGTCCACGAAAAACAGTAAAGGAGGATTGCTTTCAAGCGATAGTTCTCTTAAAAGCGAAAAAGACATACAAAGTACTGTAACCCAAATGGATTTTGCCCCCGACGGCACTCATGTTGGAATTGGAGACCTCTTTTGGCAATTTAGTAATAAACAAATAGAAGAAGACAGTATAGAAGTAGGGACAAAAAAATATGTTTTATCACCATATTACAACGAGGGTACTGGTCACGAAAACCATTACATATGTATGGATGATCTTACTTATGACTCTTATAATAGCGTTTGGACACTAGGTAAACTCAGAGCTCCATATTATACTTTTCAATACGCAAAAGGCGGTTATGTAGACTACACTGGTCCAGCATGGGTTGACGGTACAAAATCCCACCCAGAGTATATGCTTAACGCAACCCAAACTGCTCAATTTGAGTCTTTAGTTGATGCACTTTCTATGGTTTATAAAACGCCAAAACTTTCCAACCAACCAACCGCAAATTCTCAAAAAACTGGAGATTCGCATATGGAATTCCACATAAATATAGAAGGCGGTATTTCAAGCGACTACGATGTCGATAGAGCAGTAGAAAAAATTGAAAAGAAAATTCTTGACTCTGGAAAATATCGTAACACAACAGTAATTAAAAAATCCAATTAAGAGTAAAAGGAGGTAGAAGAATGGCAGACTTTACGGGATTTTATTTCGATAATGTCCATTCTTCTGCCTACGGCTTAGTACGAACAAGTGATGGAAGCAGATATACAGAAGGTCTTATTCCAGAATTTGAAGATCGTGAAATTGAGCTTGTAGGCGGAGATGGGAGTCTTTATGAAGGAAGAAGATTTAAAAAGACATCTTTTAAAATTGAAGTAGCATTCGACCATATGACAGAAACCCAATTAAGAGATTTAAGAAAATGGTTGGGGACAGATGAATTAAAACCTTTCAGATTTGATGAAAGACCTTATAAAACATATTGGGTTAAGCCTTCAAGAAAGCCAGAATTAACTTATGTATGCTTTATGGAAGAAGATGAGAGTTATGAGGAAGGTACTTATATAGGGTCAAGTTCAGATACTCATAAAATTCGCATTTACAAAGGAGAAGGTGAATTAGAATTCACCGCATATGATCCTTATGCTTATTGTGTAGATGAAACTACTTTAATTGAAAATGGAGAGTGGAAAGAACTGTCAGGAGTTAATTGGCAAAGCTCAGACTCATACAATCCTTTAGTTGAAGGAGGAGTGGATCATAGTAACGAATGGGGTATTGCAGTAGATTTAAAAGATTCTTATGCATTACAAGATTATAATGTGTTTACTTCACCAGAAGCTTATCGTTGGGAGGCAAAAACTCACAATCCAGGAGATTTTGAAGCAGACTTTTTATTGCGCATTCCATTAAAACCAGATAATGAGGATTGGCCAGAAGGAATTGATGCATATATAATAATTTATATTTCTCAAAATGAGCAAAATCTATATACGTTTTGTTTTAGTATAAAAGGATTAACTTCAAAAGATATTGTTGTCCTTGATACTAAAACACATTCTTTAATTGTTTATAGTCCTCTTATAGAAGGTGGCTATAAAAAGACCTTAAGATATGATTTGGTTAAATCTACTGATTTTCCTAAAATTCCAATTGGAGAAGGGAAAATAACAGTTGGAGGTCAAGCGAATGACTTCCCAAATATAAAATATAACTATAAATTTTACTAAGGAGTTGAAAGGAGAATGAGAAAGAATTACCAAATTCTTCTCTGTGAAAGCTTTTATGAAAATGAAACTTTCATAGAAAAACCAGTGTGTGAAGTTGGTTCTTCAACTTCCACATTTTCTGGTCAGGCGTTCAATGTAGAGTTTTATACTAAAATAGATGGAACTCACGAATTAACTTTTAATCTTCCAAGATATTATTATGATGAATATACTGGGAAGAGAATTAAAAACGATTTGGTTGAGTTAATTGTTAATAAAAGTAGGCTTGAACTTACAAGAACTAGTCGAGATGGAGAACCAAAAACTTTCTATATGGTTGTAAATAGCAGAAAGGACAAAGAAGAAAAGGGTGTATTTTCTTATGAATATTCTTGCGGCGACGCATACATTGAAGAACTTGGAAAGAATGGTTATGGTGTTGTTTTTGATGACGATGTTGAAGGCAATGGATTAGGCGATATTCATCACTTCGCGCGAGTAATAGAAAAAAGTTCTGGTTGGGAATATGATGAAGAAAAAACTGGGCTATTAAGAGAATATACTACCGATATGAAGTGGAATGTTGCGCAGAATAGATATGATGAAGTTAAGACTTTAGCGCCTGTTAATGAGATTGAGTATATTCCTGAATTGGAAAGATATTGTTACAAAATGTCTGTCTATAAAAAAGAATTACATCGAGTTCTTGCAGATGGGGAGCTATTACCTTATATGCATCAGTTATATTGCTATGATGATAGCAGAACAATTACAAACTCAGCAATAAAAAATATGTTGTATAACGGAGATGATTTTACCGACACGGTAGGTTGGCAGACTTATAAAGAAATTTGGGAAGATAAGAAATGGAAGCGCAATGACCCAAATGGTATTATAGAATCAATAAAAGTAACAGAAGAAAAAACTAACGATTCTGGAGTAAAAGAAAATGTAGATTATTACTATATGAAAATTTCTAAGGCATCAAGCTATCCTTTTCTTTTGTTAAATGACACTTGCGCAGACGCGAATCATGCAATTATTGCAGATAAACCTTATGTATTCCATTTTTCTGCAGCCAATATGAGAGTTAGTAAAATTAAAATTTACGGAAAAAACCCCTTAACAAATCATAGTATTGCTCCAGATTACATTATTGAAGCTTCAGAAATTATTCCTGAACCTGATTCTAATAATGAATATTTTTTAGGAGACAATTATTATGTAATAAAAACTAATACTGGAATAGCAACTCCTTACTTTGTATTTGAAACAAGAAGTATTAGTGGAGACGAGATTATTATTAAAAATATTGAATTCTTTGAGGCACAAGGAGAAACAGAAGAAAGTAATTTAGAGCTTTTAAAAACTTTCTACAATGGAAAATTATTGAGTAAAGACAAAGATATTCCTTTTATTCAGCCTGATTCTTCAACTTTTAAAAGTTATACTGAACAAAAAATTCAATATTTTATTAGAGATAATTATGCTTACTTCTCAGATAAAACAAATGATTATACCAAAGGCTGGTTTGAAGATTTTGGTCTAGAAGAAAAAACAGTCACTTATCTGAATTTTGATGAAGAAATAAACGCAGAACAAGAAGCGATTAAAGGAAATGCAAGTATTTTTACTTATAATCAAACTACTAATGAGTTTGATATTTACAATGCTCAAAAAGACATTCTTGAAATAGAGGTTCTCAATGACGCGCCGGAAAAAGAATTAGAAGATCCGCAAAGCCAATTAAATCAAACCAATGTTTCAAAAATATATAAACAGAAATCTACAGGAAAATATTATCAGTATTATCGACTTCCTGCAGAGCCAGGTTTTGAGCAAGGAGGTGCATGGGATTACGCACTTCTTGGCGACGGGAAGAATGGAAAGAGAAGAACTTATAAAATTTCTAAATCTAACCATTTTAATATAATTCAAGATATTGCGGAATTATTTAAAGTGTGGCCTGTGTTTGAAACTACTAAAGACGAAGCGGGTGTTGTTAAAAGAAAATTCTACTTTAGAGAAGAAGCTTTAAAAGAAAATTTCTCTGGTTTCCATCGTGGAGTTAATCTTGTAGATTTAACTCGTACAATGAATTCTGATAGCGTAGTTACAAAGATTTATGTAGAAGACCAAGAAAACCAACACGCAAACGATGGTTTTGTTACCATTAGAACTTCAAAATTCAATCCTTGGGGAGAGAATTATTATTATAACTTCCAATATTATGTTGGACAGAAATTGATAAATGTTATGGATGGTAGCGAACCCCTTGTTGACAAAGAATTAAAAACTCTTTACTCAACTGTGAGAGGAATGAATGAAGAAATTAGAAAATTAAATTACGAAAACGTCGATTTAGAAGTGGAAATTAAAGACCTTAAAAATCGTCAAAAAGTTTTATCTGTTTATTTTGCTACTGCGCAGGAGAGAATTGCCTCTTTACAGGCAGAACAGGCTAAAAATGATGATGTAAAGAATGAGTATAAGCTTGGTCCAGAAGATTTAGAAACATTGAAGACTAATCTTTCCAACTATCAGGAAAAATTAGATAAATGGGATAAAGAATTACAAGACCTGGATAAAAATTTGAATGGGTACGATGAATTTAATAATAAAGGAGAATTCGTACAGCATATTGATGGTATTCAAGATAAATATGATAAAAACGCAGAAAGAATAAATAAACTTCAAAACAATCCTTCTGATAAACGAGAAGAATGGGGCAAAGTTCAATTTATCAAAGAATTTGAAGATAAATATCGTCCTTATATAAAAGAAGGAGTATGGTCTGATAGTTCTTACATAGAAAATGATGCTTACTTCATTGATTCTCAAAAAGTAATGAATACTTCTTCAAAACCTCAGCTAGAATGGACTATCAATGTGATTGATGGCTCATTCGCAACAGAGTTAGAAAACTTTGAATTTGAAGTGGGAGACAAAACAATTCTTGTAGATAACGAGTTCTTTGGTGTTGAGAAGAATGGAGAAGAAAATTATGTATTTGAAGTTCTTATTTCAGGTGTCAAAGAAGGTCTTGATGACGCTACTAAAAACACTATTGAAGTAAGAAACTACAATACAAGTTTTGAAGAATTATTTGAGCGTATCAGCGCGGCAACTCAAACTCTTGAGTTAAACGAACAAACCTATAATAAGAGTGCATACTTCACAAGTGACGGGGAATTAAGTGCAGATATTCTCCAAAAAACACTTCTCCAAAACTCTTTAATTTTAGCTAACGCTTCGGATAATAGTTATGTTCTTGATGAAACAGGATTGTCTTTCCAGTCTATTTTAAATCCTAAAAAGAAAGTTAGATTATTGGCAGAAGGATTATTTCTTTCAAATTCGACCAATTTATCTACCGGCGCGCCAGAATGGAAAACTGGTGTTACTGCAGAGGGAATTAGTGCTAGTTTATTAACTGCAGGCGAAATCAATACTGCAAATATTAAGATTTTCTCTGATGCACAGCCAAGTCAATCTTGGAATAAGCTGGGTATTACAAGTTATGGAATCGATTCCAACACGGGCAAGGTTTTGGCTAATACTTTTGTAAGATTAGACCAGTTTGGATTATATTTAGTGCAAAATAGTTCAGAAAATGTAAATTGGCACTTAGATGCGGCAGGAAAAGCTTGGTTTGAGGGATTGCCTAGAAAAGATGCAATATCACAAATTAAAGAACATTCAACAGTAAGTATTACTGAGGATGGGTTTGTATTTAATTATACTCCTGAAATTGACGAGACGGGAAGTAAAGGACGTTTAATATTGGGAGATCTTGGGGGCTCGTTTGGTCTTTTGATTGGTAATAAAGATTTGAGTGAAACTTATGTTCGACTTGATAATGAAGGTAATAATGAAATTGCTGGTTGGAAAATAAATAAGAACTCTTTAACTAAGCAAAGCAACATAATAGTTAGCGATGGTACTAGCGCAGGTTTGGAATTTAATTTATATAGTGAATTAACAAATAATACCGCTTCTAGTACTGCAATTTCGCTAGGAGTCAAAGCAACAAAAGGCAATACATCTCAATCTTATTCAACTTTTAAGGTGCAATATGATGGAAACGTTTATTGTAATGATATTAATGTGGGAGGAAGAATTCGTTTAGGCTGGAACAGTACACAAAATTACATATCAGTTAGTGACACAAAGCTTCAAATAGCAACTATTGACAATTTATCAGTATCAAACTTAACAATCAATGGAACCGTAACTGGATTACCTACCATTGACAGTGTAAAGTCTGCAGATTATGCAAAAAAAGCTGGATATGCAGATACAGCAGGCTCTGCAAATTCTGCGACAACGGCAGGAACTGCGGCTTCCGCAGCTAAAGCAGAAACTGCGACAACGGCAGGCACTGCGACATCAGCAATTTCTTCGATGACTGCGACAACCGCGTATAATTTACTCTATAGCGCTAATGGGTGTGGAATTAGTACGGGCACAAACACATCAAGTACTTCTGTTGGTTCGATAAATCCTTGTTTTATTTTTACAGATACAAATTCCCCAGTAAAATGCGCTCTTGAAGTTGCTTATACAGTAAATAATACCTATGAATTGCGTCTCGGCATTCAAGATAATCCAAATAGTACTCACTATACATATACCACTATTGGGTCATCTCCTGCTTACAAATCTTGACAAAAGTTTCTTAATGTGATATAATAAAATTATAAAGAATAAAATAAGGAGGAAATTCCCAATGAAACTCGGTAATGTAGAAAAACTCTACACAGTCGTAAAAGACTTCCAAGATACAGAAATGCCATTAAAAATCGCATATAAATTCTCTCAACTTCTCAATGCATCAGAAGATAATTACCAATTCTTCATCGAAAAGATGAGACAAATTCTTAACAAATATGCGATAAAAGACGAAAATGGTCAAATCGTAAACAACGAAGGTACAATTCCTATCCAGCCAGAATTTCTCGAGCGCGCGGAGCAAGAAATAAAAGAACTCCATAATATCGAAGTAGATATGCCAAAAGTAAGATTTACTTTTGAAGAACTTGAAAGTGTGAGCTTCAAACCTTCTGCACTTCGCACGCTTGTGGACTTCATTGAAGAATAACGATTCATAAACTAAAGAAAACCACAGATTACTATTCAGAGTAATCTGTGGTTTTTCTATTTTCAAAAATTCGAAAATAAAAACTTTGAATTTTGTACCCAAAATTTTGGAGAAATTCTTTCCAAAATTCACCTATAAATTGGAAGGAGAAAAAATTCCAAAAAGGAGGAAGAAATAATGAATAATCAACCAAATACTCAAATAAATCCCCAATTCGCAAATTACAACCCATACCCAATACAGCCACAGGTTGGCTCTCAAACTCCATTTTATTCTCCACCTCAACCTGCAGGAATGGTGTATTCTATCAACTCCTCACAAGAACTTAACACCATTCCTTGCTCGATGGGGACATCGTTCTACATAGTGGCGCCAGAGAATAAAATCATAATGAGGACCGTCAACGGTGGAGGAATAGATTTTAAAGAATTTACCTTACTTATCGCGCAAAATGAAAAATGCACCCAAGCGGGCGCAATGGAAGATATAATAAAAAGACTTGAAAAACTTGAAAGTCTTTCAAATCCAACTCAAAAAGGAGGTTCACCTGAATGGCAAATCTAAATCCTATGCAATTACTTCAACTCTTAAAATCTAATGATCCTCGCACGGTTGTAGAACAAATTATCCAACAAGGATATCCTAATAATCCTACTATGAACCAATTACTTCAACTTGGTCAACGAGGAAATGTAACTGAAATTGAGAATTTTGCTCGACAGTTTTTTGCAGAACAAGGCAAAGATTATGATGTTGAAAAACAGCGTCTTATGTCTGCAATTAACCAGTTGGGTAGATAAAAATTTTTTTTAAAGGAGGTTTTTTAATGAACGAAGGTATTTCTGTAGCAGATGCATTGGCATTAAGAAACACAGGAAGCGGAAACAATGATGGAAACGGCTTTGGCGGAGATGGCTGGTGGGTTATTCTTCTAGTTCTTTTCGCAATGGGCGGTTTCGGTAGAGGTTTTGGCGGAGGCTTCGGCGGTAACGGCGGAGGCGGAGAAGGATTTTCTCCTTGTTGCGCACCAGCGACTGCACAAGGTATGGCAGATGCGTTTAACTTCAATCAGTTAGACAATGGCATTCGCGGTATCCAGAATGGACTTTGCGACGGTTTCTATGCTCAGAACAACGCAATTAACGGTGTTCTTGCAGCAATTCAGAACTGCTGCTGCCAAACTCAACTTGGTATGACTCAAGGTTTCCACGGCGTGGATAATGCTATTTGCACACTTGGTTACAATATCCAACAAGGCTTCAATGGTGTAGATAAATCTATCTGCAACCTTGGATATCATAACCAAGCAGGTTTCAATGGTCTCGCAACACAGTTAGCTTCTTGCTGCTGCGATATCGAGAGAGGTCAAGACGCTATTAAATACGATATGGCGGCTAACACAAACGCACTTCTTGTAGCAAACGACAAGAACACAGATCGTATTATTAACTACTTGACACAGACAGAGATGGATAAACTTCGCACTGAGCTCCAATCAGCGCAATTCCAACTTTCTCAACTTTCTCAAACAAGTAACATTGTAAACCAGTTAATGCCAGTTGCTAAACCAGCTTACTTAACTTGCTCTCCATATGCAGCAGCATTCGGCTTTGCAGGTCAGTGTGGTTGCGGTTGTGGCTGTGCCTAATCTAAACGAGGGAGAAGCAATTCTCCCTCAATCTTAAACGAGGTGATATAATGAGTTGTCCAACTCACAAAAGATTATGTGATAATCTTGTAATTTCAGAAAGTGTAACTTTCGACGGTGGTGTACTAGTTGTTAATCTCCCTCAAGCAACCTACACTAATAAATGTAAGTATTGTATTGTAATTGCTCAGGCAATTCCTACTACAACTACTATTGAAGCGCCTGTAGTAATCACTATTGGTGATGACACTACTCAATATCCGCTTCAAGATTGTAATTGCACTCCAGTGCTCGCTTGCGCAATAAATACAAGAACAAGATATTCTACTGTAGTTCAAACCAACACAACAAGTGGCGTGTTTAAACTATTAGGAAAAGTACCTTGCTCTCGTTGTGAAAATAACCTCGCATCTCTACCAGTTGCGACAGTTACACCATAAGCTTAGGAGGGTTAGTAAATGCACAAGTTATATGATAATATTAAAAGAGAGTTAGAGAAAATCGAAGAAACAGGTCTCAACTCTGGTAACCTTGACACTGCCTATAAGCTTTTAAATATGGGTAAGAATGTCAAAAAAATTGATAAACTCGAGAAGGAAGAGAAGGAGGGTCGTATGATGAGATACGAAGACGATTACGGCGCAAGAGGTCGCTATCGTGGTGACGACTATGGTGCAAGAGGACGCTACCGTGACGGAGAATACTCTGCATACATAGAAGGCAACTACGAAAGAGGTGGCAGAGGTCGCTATCGTGATGGTCAGAAGTACGAAAGAATGTACGGTCACATTGAAAAAATGGAAGACGGTATAGATATGTATTCTTACGGAAAAGACCGTTATCGTGACAGTGGTGACACCTCAAGAGTTATGGAAGGTCTCGAAAAACTTATGTATGGTGTTTGTATGATGGTTGAAACCGCTATGGATTTTGCAGAGACACCAGAAGAAAAAGAGATTATCCATAAACATATTCAGAAACTTAAAAGTAAATAATGTATAAGTATTATAACGCCAACCCCTTACAAAAACGGGTAAACGATTGTACAGTCAGGGCGTTATCTTGCGCAAAGGGTATGAGCTGGGATGAAGCATATAATCATCTCAGCTTAATCGCGCAAGAGAAAGCAACAATGCCAGATGATGTGGAGTATATTGACGAATATTTGAATGAAAATTTCAAACGAATATGCGGCTGCAAGGGTAATATAAGAATTACGGTAGGAGAGTTTGTAGACACTCATCCACAAGGAACTTATTTGATTACTATGCGAGGGCACATCACCTGCGCCATTGATGGGTGTATATATGATACCTTTGATCCGTCAGATCGCTATGTTTGGGGCGCATACAAAGTAGAATAGAGAGGCAAAAGCCTCTCTATTTTCATATCCATTCAGTATAAGAAGCCTTTTTAAAAAGAGAAAGACCATAGCGCCCAATACAGATTGCATCTGCCTCGTCTTGGGACACTTTCTTTCCGTAGAATTCTTCTACTAATAATTGCGCACTCTTCTTTTTATCGGCACGACTGCGACCTTTTATTCCGCAGTGTTTTCTCCAAGTGCCGGTATGAGCAAGTCTGTATTCTACGCCCATTTCATAAAAGAGATCTATTAAAACTCCTTGTAGCCAAGCAAGAGATTTGAAAGTAGTAACACCAATAGTGTTCACAGTTTCGTCTTCGAAACTCTGAAGTTGAATATCTTCAAGAACTATATAGTCGGCGCGCCAAGCAATAATCATACCTCTAACTTTATTCTTTACAAAGTTAATTTTTTCTTCTGAAGTGCTACCTTTAGAAGAGAACTTTCCATACTGGACAAGCGCATTATCATCAAATACCGCCCAACCAGTTGTATTTACCGCTTGGTCAAAAACTAACAGTCTTTTTACTCCTGCCTTCTTAGGAGCAACCTGCTCGTCTTTTAAAGACACTGCATCTACTTCTTCTTTGGAACAAGTTGGACAAGTTTTATACTTTCTCCATTTATCGTATGTCATAAAACACAAATGGTTTTTTGGACATCGACATTCCATTATAGTAGATAAATTTTCATATTTATCGGCAAGGAGTACCCAGCCTTCAGCTGAGTACTCTTTTTTTAAATCTTCAATATTAAACTTCGCCATTTTCCTTCACTCCGGTCATCTCAAAGAGTCCACTTGAACCGAAGCCTCCGTTTCTATCTTCTCCAATAGATTTTACATCATCAACAACATAGAAATCCATTCCAGGAGATGGCATAATATCCATTTGCGCAATTCTCATACCTTTTTCAATATGATAGGCGCCTTCGCTTGTATTCCAAATAAGAACCTTAAGTTCATCTCGATAGCCTGCGTCAATAATGCCAGTGCTATTTGCAAGACGAAGACCAGTCTTCATACTAAGACCGCTACGAGGGTAAACGTGACATACGAAACCATCTGGGATTGCGAGTGCGATACCCGTAGAAACTGCATAAGTTTGACCTGATGCAATAGTAACATCTTCGTCTGCGTAAATATCGCAACAAGCGTCTTGTTCGTGCGCGTAAGTTGGAATAGTTGCAGTATCTGTTAAAAGTTGAATGTTTACTGGAAATACTTGACGACTTGTAAGAGTTTCAGTAAGATTCATACCAAGAAGATTAAACAAACCTTCCACTCCCATTCCAGAGTCCATCATTTGTTGTTTTACTTCTTGAAAGTCTGGCTGGTCTGCGCCGCCATCAATATTTCCCATTAAATCAAGGAGAGATGACATTAGTTCTTTTTCTGAATCTTGGTTTTCAATTAGATGTGCATTCATTTTATTTCACCTCAAGCCCAAAAATCGTTGTAAACTTTTACAACCTTTACTAAATATCCATAATCAATTACTTCACCTTTAGCTTTCTTCTCTTTGTAAGTATAGCTTGAGGAAATAACTGTGTATCCTTTTTCTTTTGCGTCTTGAGTGAAAGCCTCAATCGCTTGTTTTGCTTCTTCTTCTGTACCTACTCTGTATTCTTCTGTTTTCTTTAATAGTTGCATAGTTTTATACCTCCAATCTATTTTAATTTTATTATATCACTCTTATTCTTGAAAATCAAGAATTTATTTTATACTATAACCGTATTCTTTTGCGCCAAAGAACTGTTGCCAATATTGTTCTCTTTCGTTTAAGTCTTTCTTGTCGCAAATTTCTACAATTTCAAAAGTAAAATACCAAACTCCATCTTCTTGCATTGCGGGATAGAGCTTGTTTTGAGTTAGCGGCTCTGCGCCAAGTGCGCGTTTAATATGTTGTTTCCATCGATCGGCAATGTTGACCGCTTGACCAATGTAAACTTTTTGATTAAGAGTATTGGTGATTTTATATATTCCAGTTTTAGTTTCTTTTCCAACGACTCTACCGATTAAATCGGTATAAGGTTTTTCAAAGTAAACTTTGTAAATGAGTTTGTTAAGAACTTCTTTTTTAGAAAGTTTCTTTTCGACCATTTTTAACTCACGAATGTCTTCGAGGTCGGCATTAGATATTTGAAGCATATAGAAACTTGATTGAGTTTTCTTTTCTTCTACTCTTTTCGCGTCCTCGACTGCCGCAAATACCTTAGCCTGCATTTCATTTAGCGCGGCATTACATTGCTCTATGTGTTGTTGCATCTCTTGCACTTTTGCTTCATAATCTTCACGATTTTGTTGTAAGCTTTCTTCTAATCGATTGTTTTCTTTTAGGGCAAAATCTGCGATTTTTTGTTTGATTTTTTCACGAGAAAGTTGGTATTCGAGCTCAACTTGCTGGTTTAAATCGTCTAATCGAAGAGCCTTGTAATGTTTAAGTTCTTCTTCGATTTCCTTTCTTGTGACTTGGCTATAATTAGTAAATTGTTCAAGATAACTCTCGGCATCTTTTCTTTGTTCTCTTAATTGAGATAAGAGAAGATTTTCTTTTTCAATATTTTCTTTGAGTAATTGTTCTTCTTGAAGAAATCGCCTGTCGACTTTTCTTTCTTCTGCGGCGACCATATCTTTCCTTTCCTTGCGCCCGCAAAGAAAGGAGATAATAGCCGTAATAATTACAAGAAGAATAACACCAATAACTTCCATTAGAAAGTTTTGTATATATCAGGAGTTACAATTTTATCGGCAACTTTAAGTTCAATCGCTTCTTTTGCGTCAAACCACCAGTCGTCTTTCTTGTGTAACTCATATTCCTCCTCAGTAATACTAGTGTTTGCGAGAATTTTGTCTTTCATAACTAAAACTAAAGAATCATAGAATTTAGCATAGTCCATAAATTTACTTTTATCCATATAGCCGCCTAAGCGAGTAGCACCTTCGTGAAGAAGGAATGTTGCACTTTCATAAGTGTATCTTTCGTGACCGCAAAGGAATACCAATGCGCCACCAGAGTGAGCTTTACCTTGGTTAATTGTCCAAACAGGAGTTGCGCTCATTTTAAGAGCATCGCAGATGGTAAGCGCAGACTCAACACAACCACCAGGAGAGTCGATGAAGAGTTTGATAGGTGTTCTTTTCTCAACAGGAATATCAAGTTCATTATCAATTTGGTTGTAGAAACGAATTGCAGTTTCAATGATACTGCCTGTATCACCATCGATTGCGCCAAGATAGATGTTTCTTTTTGCGACACTTGTCTTTTCAATAAGTTCTTCATAGTTGGAGATAGTTGTTTCTCCAAAGTAGGATTTTACATATCCTTCGATTTTTTCATTTAATTCTGAAGTTGTTTTGTTCTCTAACATTAGTTATTCTCCTTATCGTTAATTTCTTGTGATGCGCCGCAATAGATACATTTTAAATCTTTTGGGCAGAATGAATGTGGACATACTGACTGTAGTTCTTGAACCTCTTTTAATAGGTTTTGCGCCTCTGGGTTCAAAACTCCGAAATTCACTTGAGTGGTTTCCTTAAAAAGTGCATACTTTTTCTTGATTTCTGCTTGGATTTCAGACCCTGTCATAATGCCAAACACCTCCTTTTTTCTTTAGTTCGTGGGGTTCTATTTCAAAGAGCATCTCGTGTTCGGGGTACTCTTTTATTAACTTTTCATACAGTGCCTTTCTTGACGCCGTAGTACAACAGAATTTTTTAAAGCTGGGTTGGATATATAAGTAATTCCACCTTGCTATATCTTCTATAAGAAGTTTTTCTGGACTATTTCTAAAGGTCGGCGGCAAGTTAAGAGTTACTGGGACTTGGTTAATAATACAGAATAAGGTTTTATTAACTCCTTGTATTACTTCCCATTGGATTTCTTTTTCTCCAAAGAAACGATTTTTATTTGTGATGTAAGCGGTTATTTTAGTTCTTGCATTGAAGCCTTTTATTTTTTGTAAATCCCCCAATGAGACGGTGTTTTCATAATAGACTTCTGTTTCGCGGTGTAACCATTCAGCGGTACTCCATTTCTGTACTAGTTCTAAAGAGTTACAATGGATAGGATAACAGCAATTTAATTTTCTAAATAGACCGTTTTTGTAGAGTTCTTCAAGTTTATTAAAATCTTCTAAAGAACCTAAATCGTGGTCATAGATAAAAGTGTTTCTTAAAGAAAATTTTAAAGTTTCTTCTCTTTTAAGAGAGATAAAACTACTATTTAAGAATTTAGTCTGACCTTTTATCTTGTTATTCTTTAAATAACGAAAATACTTATCATAGATTGAAACATCAGGCGGATTTTCGTAATACTCGTCGGGCAAAGTAAATACCCTATTATTTGAGAAAAATCTTCCACCGATATCAAGACCAGGATAGTTTATAAGGTCACGCGGAACTTGCTTTCTACTTTTCTTTTCTTTCCGTAAATAAACCTTATCATAAACCTGCATATCCTTCCCATTCAAGAGGAGATGAACAATATCTCCTCTTTTTTTATGGTAAGCAGATATAAGCATTACATCGGGATTTGGAGTAAAAGATTTTTCGCTTGTAAACAGATCGTAATCTATAATTCCTACCAACATTAATCTTCTTCTCCATATCGTTTCTTTTGAAGTTTAACTTCTCCAAAATCATCAATTTCAGTGATTTTTTCAACTACTTCAAAAGGAGTGCTTTTGTATTTCTTTAACTGGAATGTGTCATCTCTTCTCATACCAGTCACGATAAGTTTTGTGCCACGAGAGAACCAAGACTTTTCCATAACTTTCTTCGTTCCGTCTGCAAGTCTTTCACTTATCTGTTTATCGAACTTTGCGTACTGCGCTTGGTAAATCTTTACATTCACCACTCCGTATTTAGTAAGCAAAGTTATTGAGTTTTTATTTTTATTCTTATCTATTACTGTGCCCGCCAAACGAGTTAATTGATAGATAGGAATTTCTTTACCTTGAATTGAGAACCAGTTTTTAACCTCTGGAATTGGAGATAGGTTATTGAAGTTACCTATTTCATAGTCAATCTCATTCATATGCGCCAATTCGTGCGCGTGGTAATAGAAACCAATTGAGTCCATTTCCCATTTTGAGACTGTACCGTCACAATACTTATTCCAATTTTCCATAAAGATTGTGTTATTTAGTTTTTCAAGAATTTCGTCTTTGTGCGCCTTGAGATAATCTCTCACAGGATCCATAAGTTTCTTATATATATTATCCCAGTGAGACATCAAGATTAGTTTTGTATCTCCTTCATACCAAGGCAAATCTTGGTCAAAGTGCGCGTTATAGAAATTATCTGCAATCTCGTCTAACAAATATGCGCTATGAGCTGGAACTTTGTGGTTCTTTAAATATTTATTGAAGTTAAATACTTTTACTTCAAATTCAAGTTCAGGTGGCAATAACTGATACTTAATCAACATTGCCATATTTTGGAGAGTAAGTCTTTGTTTCTTATCAGAAATTTCATCAATATACTCTCTCATAATTTCTTCTCTGTCTCCGAAACAATCAAACGCACCTGACTTAATTAAATTCACCATTTGAGGTTTATTTACCTTTACTTTAGATAAGAAATCCCAAATACTTTTGAATGGGCGGTTATTCATAATTTCTTCAATTACATCTGCGCCGACTCTGGTGATACCTTTAATACCATAAATGATACGATTGTTTTCTGCATCAGGAACGAAAGTGAAGGAAGATTTATTGATATCTGGAGGGGCAACTTGGATACCTGCCGCAGTCATTTGACCGATAGCAGTAGAAATTTTACCGTAGTTGGTATTTCTTTGTTTTTTCTTTTTCTTATCATCAGTTTCCTCTTCATCATCTTCTTCAACATCTATATCGGTGATTTTTGTTTCTAACTCTTCATCCTCTGCGTCCTCATTACCGCCTGAGTTCGTGATAAGACAACCGCAGTTCCAATAAAGAGACGGATAAAGATTAGATAACATTAAAGTTTGGATACCAACGAAAGAGTAAGCCAATGAGTGAGGAAGTGCGAATGAGTATCCCATTTGCGGACCCATTGTTGTTTCCCAGATATACTCACCAAAATTCACATCTTCACATTGAGAGATAAATTTTTCTTTTAACTTACCAATCTGATCCATTTTCTTTTTCGCAACAATTTTTCTCGCTTCGTTTGCTTCTTTAAGCGTAAAGTTTGCGATATCTTTATCCATACAAACTTTCATCAAGTCTTCCTGGAGTGCAGGCACGCCAAAACGAGGAACATAATATTTTTCAAGTGTTGCTATTTGTTTTGAGGTTAACCCTCTATTTTGAACCTCTTTATACCATAAAGAGAAATTATTTTTTAATCTTACATAACGCTCAAGAGGTCTTTCTTGACCTTTCTCGCCCATAAGTCTCATAAGCGCATTAGCCATTGTCATTTCGATTGGGTTTCTTGGTTTAATTGCCTTCGCCGCTTGAAGTCCAACATCAGAGTTAAACTGGAATACATCTAATGTGTCTCCACGCGATAAAGAGTCCCAAATACGAGTATCTTCCAATGGAATAACTGCAGGGTGGAAATATTTTTCATATATTGTTCTAAGTGAACCACACTCAGAAAAGAAACCGTCTTCTTTCAGAAGATTAATTCCGTTTGTAATTTTATCACAAACTTCAGTTACCAAGAAGTCGAATTTTGTATCTCCAAGTGCTTCCGCATCGTGAAGAGAGAATTGAGTTACTAAGTCTCCGTTAGGGCTTCTCATTAATGCGTCTGTTTCAAAAGGAGAGTTATTATATAAGATAACACCTGAAGCGTGCTGTCCTCTTTTATTAACAAGTCCTTCAATCGACATCATAATATCAAGAAGACCAGGATACTTATTTACTTCTTGAATGAAAGTTTTAATAGGTTTACGATCTTTTTCTTCATTACCATTTACTACATCTTCGAGCGCCCATAAGAAACCACGCTCTTGAGGAATAAGTCCACTTAAATATTGCGCCACATCGACATCAATACCGTTTGGATATTCATCACTTCTATAGCCACGGCACGCAGTTTGTATTGCACTTCGAGTACCCTCTGTACCAAAAGTCGCAACTTGAAGAACATTAAGTTCTCCACGCTCTTCTCTTATCTTTTTAAAGATAAGTTTACGCTTTGAAGGGCTAAGGTCAGTGTCGATATCAGGAAGCTCAACACGCTCTTCATTTAAGAAACGCCAATAGTCAAGTTCCCATTCTACTGGGTCAAGTTGAGTAATACCAAGAAGATAGTTTGACAAGAAACAAACAGATGAACCACGGCCTGGTCCACTTAAACTACCACATTCCCAGAATAAGTCAATATAATGTTGGAATGTGTTGAAGTATGAGAACAAACAGTTACCAAGTTTTTGACCAATAATGTCGATAACTCTTGCTTCTGTTTCAAGTCTTTCGCAATAAGTTTTATTTCCATCAAGATTTATCTCAACAAGTTTTGAAATACATTGATTAACCCAATATCTTTCTTGAATTTCATCGGATGCAAGAAGCTTTGTAATTGTGGGATACATTTCCCATTCCCACGCAGAAGTTTTTGGATAATCCTGTACCGCAACCTCTGGAATAATAGGGTTATGGAATATATCATAAGTTGTAATTTTATTCATAATCTCAATGGTATTCGCGCACATTTCAGAAAATTCATTAAGACTATATCCTGGGAGATTACTATAAGCTTCTTCATTATCCATTAAATGAGCATAACGATAGAAGTCATCAACCTCTCTATCACCGTCTTTTGAGTTTAGGTATGCTTTGTGAACTGTTCTATCTTTCTCTGTGAGATAGTGTGCGTCAGTTGCGAATATCATTTTTACGCCGAGACCTTGAGCAATTCCTTTTACTCTTTCATTAAAAAGAATCTGGTCAGTGCTCTTTGCAGGCGCGATTTCTATATAAAAATCTGTACCAAATAAATCTTTACAGAAGCTAATAAAATCAAAAATCTGAGATTTTATTCTATTAATTTCTTCATTGTTTTTTGCCTTTTCTGCGATAATAAGTTCGTGAGTTAATGTGGCTAACTCACCACCTAAACACGCAGTGGATGCGATTAAGTGTCCTGGATACTTTCTTACAATTTCTTGAAGTTCACTTTTTAAAGTCGGAACTCTTTCCATACCTCTATCGTAGTATGAGTTATACCACGCTTTTGAACTTAATTCTCTTAATGCGCGATGACCGATAGTGTCTTTTGCTATAAGAATAAAGTGGAAATATTTTTGAGATTTATCTCTTGTATTGGTAAGATATATTTCATTACCAAGTCCAACTTTAAAGTCTTTTGGAATTTTGCCTTTTTCTTTTAGTTCTTTTTCTAATTGTAAGAACTTTACGTGAGATGAAAGACATTCGTGGTCTGTAATTGTAAGACCGTGATATCCAAGTGCCGCCGCAGTAATCAACATATCTTTTGGTCTATTGATACAGTCTAACAGTCTAATGTTTGAGAACTCACTATGAGAGTGGGTTTCAAATTTTGGAATTTCATTGATTGCTCTGATGTCAAAGCCTAGTAAATCTTTGGTGTTCATCGCATAATCCTCCTATTCTTTTATAATTATATTATACCACAAATATGCAAAAAAGTCAAGTAAAAAATACTTGACTTTTAAACTGTTTAAAGATAATTTTCTTAGAAATCTAACAATGTATTTCTGAAGTTATAATCTTCAATAATAATCTGTGGAGTTACGTTGCCCATCCACTCGTTTAAGTTTGCGCGCCCAACAATTTCAAGAGAGAACTCTGTTTTATTCTGAATTTTCTCAATTAACTCTGTCGCCTTAAACATAATATAAGTAATTCCATTCTTTGTGAATTTTAAAGTATCGGCATTTTTACCAATCAAATTTACCTCATCACAAGAAAGAGAAATATTTTGAACGGCAAAATAAGGCTCATCATTGCCTTGTCCCCAAATATCAGGACGGGCGCCAATCTGATGAATTGCTGTACTTAACTCATCATCGTCTGCAGAGAAACAAAAATCAACTTCATAAACGCCTTCGTCAAACTGAACATCTTTTAATTTCTCATTAGCATATTTAATAAACTTGTCCACATTGTTTTTATGGATTGAGCCGCCGAATGCATTAGCGTGTCCTTCTGCATAATCAAAGAAACCACTATCACTTAAGAACTGTTTAAAGTCTTTTAATTCACTTTTATCAAGTCCGCGCCCAGAGCCTTTTAAGAAACCTTCGCTATCTTCTCTTACAACGAGAACTGGTCTTTTATATTTAGAAACCAAATTCATAGCAACCAAACCTGTAAGAGTTGTATCAATAGAGTCGTCTTCGACTTCTACCAATATAATCTTATTTTCATCAAGTCCGTTTTTACAAATCTCCATCTCCAATAAGTCCATAGCCTTTTCTTTTGCACGATTTTGACGAGAGCGAGCGTTAGTACAGTTTCTTGCATTTTGTTCTGCAATACTTTCTGTTTCACCTGCGCGAGCGCCCCTCTTAGTAGAAGGCACATATCTTTCTCCGTCAATGAAAGATTCAAACAGAGTTTTCTTTTCATCTTCTTTACCAACTCTAATCATTGCATTGATTAGCGGCGCAATATAGAAAGAAATTTTTGTTGGGGTTAAGTGGTCTGTGTCTCCAATAGAGAAGGCTTGTTTTTCTACGAGTTTCTTAAGACCAAAGTTATTTATTTGGTCTAAGCCTTTTTTGAATAGACTTCTGTTTTCTAATGAAGTAATCTTCATCATATCGCCTATCATACCAACCGCAACTAAATCATAATATTTATTTGCATAGGAAGTTTGGTCTTTCAGGTCAATATATTCACAGAACTTAAATACAACGCCTACACCAGAAAGAAATTTATTAGAATACATTTGAGAAAGTTGGTTGTTTACAATACAAGCATATTCACTATATTTCTCTGCTTCGTGGTGGTCTAAAATAATTACAACTTTATTTTCTTCGTTAAGAATTTTAAGATATTCTTCGTCATTTGAACTTGCGTCAGGAATGATAATAAGTTTTTTATCAGAATCTAAAATTGTGCGCCAAGTATCTTCTAATCCGTGTTGCTTACCAGTATGGAGCAAGTATTCCATTTCAATCTCTGGATACTTGTCTTTTAAATAATTCCACATTAGCGCCGCGGAAGTATATCCGTCAGTATCACAGTCAACAAGAATTAACACGCCTTCTTTCCAATAACGAGTTAGCAAGTTATAAGCTTCATCAATATTGTCCAAGAACTCGTGAGGAAGCTCGTTCATTGAATGAGGAGATAGAAAGGAATTACTGTCTTCTATTCCTCTGTCTGCGAGAAGACTTAGCAGATAATTATCTGTTGATTTCACTTCTCTTGTTAGTTTAAATTTCATTTTACAATCACTCTACCTTTATACAATTTTTTATATATATCAATTCCTTTATCTACTGGGGCGTCCTTTAATTGTAAAAGGTTATCCCTATCAAAGATAAATGAAAAATTTGCGTAGTTTTTATATTTTTCACACATATTATAAAGTTTAAAGAAATATTTTTCTGCTTCTGTTGAAGTATATATGGTGTATTCTTTATCAAAAGCAATTACAATTTCGTCTGGTTGGCAGTTCTTTAATAAAAGGTCAATTTGAACTTTATTCACAGACGAACCGCAACAAGCAACTGCATTACTATCTTCCCCAAAGTAAGCCTTATGAAGCAGACAAGATTTTTCACCTTCGAAAATAACAACTTGCTTTGTTCTTTTAATTGCGTCTTTATTAAGATTTAACCCATAAAGATTTTGTGATAAGGGATGCTTGTACCACTTATCTTCAATCTCAACTGGCATATACTTGCCAAATAGATTTATCTCATCCTCATTGAGGGCGCGCCCTCTAATTCCAATCAATTCATTGTCTATATTATAATGAGGAATTATGATTTTGTTTCTGCTTATCGAATAACGGATATTAAATAAGTCCATTGATTCTTTGGTAATGCCTTCGTGCAACCAAATGCTCGGATAACTCTTTTCAAAAATAGAAAGCAAGTTCTCTGAATACACAGGGAGTTCTATTTCTCTTTTCTTTCGTCTGAATTTATCTCTTTGGCTTTTATATACTTTATCTTTTCCCGAAAATGAAACAACATCAACATCTTCCGCTTTATTTAGCACATATAATACTGTATCGTAAAAGTAAAAATCATTTGGATTTTTCTTATCTTCTTTGGTTTCTACTTTATTGCCGCCGCGCAGTAAGAAAACTTTTTCTATTAAAGTAAATAAGTTAAAGTTTGAGTCACACTCTGTATAACAGTGGAACTTCTTATTTTCCTTATAGTAATAAAGTTTCATACTTGCATCTTCGGCATTCTCATTATGACATATTGTTGGAAAGATAATTGACTTATCCCCTTGTTCATACCTGTCCGCGCCAAGAGAGCAAACGATATTGATAATATCTTCATCAGTTAAACTATCTAAAAGTTCGTTTAATTCTATCATCTATACTCTCCTTATAGCACCCAGTTGTTCGGATTTGTTTTATCTACGGAAGATAAAACTTCTTCTACATTCTCTTGCTCTATTTCTTCAATCTGTTCTTCTTCCACTACTCCGTTATTTAAATAATCTAATAACTTTTCGATTTGTTCGTCTTCATATTCGTAATAGAAATCTAAAGGGAAGAAATCTATAACTGGTTTCAAATTCACATCAGTTACAAATAAGTCTTTAATTCGACAAGTACCTAAATCCATTTCTGTCCAAATTCTTATATCGTTAAAGCGACCTCGTCTCATTTTATAAATATCGCTAACTTGGTTGGGTAAAATTCCTTTCCCTTTAATTAACTTATCCAAAGTTAATAATTCTTGTGGCAACACTTTCGCTGTAACCATACCACAGTCAATCTTATCTGCAATACTTTTTGCGCCACGAATGCATCGCTGGTCTCGGATGCCTTTTATTTCCATCAAGTCACCATTAACCTGTGTCGCACTTCGCATAAACACATCTAACTCCACTGCAATATCTTTTAATGCAGTAGAGAGCATACCGAGTGCAACATCTTCTCTTACTCTCAAATCTCTAAACTCACTTAACAAGCCTGGACTTGAGAAAATATAGTCATAAAACACATACTCAATACCCTTTAACAAGCACTCTTTACGAATGGTTGCTTTTACGAGTTGAATAGTAGGGTCTGGTAATTGTGCGATTGTAAAATTCTCTTTATACTTTTCCATAACCAACAAGGTTTGGCTAAGAATTTCTTTTTCTTCTTCGTTATACTTACCGTAAAGAATTTTCTCTTCATTTATGCCGCTAAGGTATGCTAAAATTAAGGTTTGAATTTCTGAAATAGTCTGCTCTGTACCTACATACAAAACTTTTTCACAACTGCCTATTGGCTCCCATTCTTTTTTATTCCAATCATATCTAATCGGATAGGCGATATAACACGCTTCACCAACCATTCTACGAGTTTTACCTACACCAGTACCACTCGATTGGAGATAGAATTTTCCTTTTCTCGCGCCCCTAACAATTGTATTAAAGATATGTCCTGGTAAGTTCATGCCCACTTCAGGTGTTTTCTTAATACTTTCAAGCAAGTTCGAGATATTTTCTACTGCAAGACAAACTTTTGTACTTGCGCCCGCAGCATAGTCACCTTCGAGTTTAGCTAACTTACTTTTAACCTTATCGAAGATTTGAACTACGGTCATTTCATCGAACTTCTTCATTTTCTCTTCTCGTTTGTCATCGAGAGGGTCGTCAGAAAAGAATTCAGAAGTGTCAAAGCCTTCTTTCTTTAAATCCTTTATAGCATTGTATTTCTTTAGAGTCGTATAGTAGTAACTAAAGTTTTCTACAACTCCAAAATCTTCTGCATCTTGAAGATACTCAATTCCATTGTTATCCATAAAATTCTTATGAGCAACAGGGTGGGCTTTAAAGTAATCTTCAATATCCATAATAGTAACTTTTTCTGCCCCGCCGCTGAATAAGTTATAGATTGCGGCAAAGATTTGTTTATCTAATGGACGAGAGAAGTCATTTGGAGTAAGACAATATGTGTTTGCCTCTCCCAGAAAGAGAGGATTTTTCATTAAGCAACCTAAAAGTTGCATAACTATACTTCTTTTCTCCATTTAATCCCTCTTTCTTAAAATATATTTTCAAGGTCGTAAAGTTCTTTTTTCTTTTTTGGTTCTTTTTTAATTACTATTGTTTGTGCCTCAGGCTGAGCAGAAAGAGCATCCGAAATTTCTTCTGCAACCCTTTCTTGTCTCAGTCTGATATTTGTAAAGTATTCTTGCGCTTGATCGTAGACTTTTGGAACAATTGCTATGCCCCATTGTCGAACTTCTTCTTTTACTGGTCTTTTTAAGACTTCATAAAAATAATATAAAGCTTGTTGTATACCTTTATAAGTATAATGTGGATATTGGCTAAAATATTGGTTCAATTGCCTAAAAACAACTGGTCCAGGCGCCTTAAACTCAAGTATCTTACAGATATAAGCCAAAAGCTCATCTCTTTCTTTTCTTGGTTCTACGCATTGAGGGTGATAATTCTTCCCCTCATATTTTACTGCTTCTTCTTTGCTTACAAAGTCATCACAATGCGCGCAAAGAACACAACCTGGTTTACTTCTTCTTTCTCGTTTTGTTGTTCCCATAAAATTCACCTAACTTTCCATTTATACTTATATTATACCACATTTTTGTAAAAAAGTCAAATTAACAACTGTTCAAGATATGCACTCGCCTGTGCAGTTTTACTTCTTTCAATAGAATTTAGTTTAACTGTGCCAAAAATTTCTGCGTATTCAGGACTTTTTGATAAATGTAAAAGAAGTTTAAGACCGTTTTTATTTTTGAAAACGTGACTGTCACTTTGTTTCACATCACCGTCAAAGAAAATTCTTGTATTTTCGCCGCATCGAGCAATAAGTAACTTAACGTGTTCTGTAGTAAGGTTCTGAGCCTCATTTACAAGAACGATCGCTTTATTAAAACTTCTACCCCTCATAACTGCAAGTGGAACGATTTCAATTTCCCCATTCATAATCATATGTCTCGCACGATCTTCTCCTACAATATCGAGGATAGGCCCCATATATGCGAGTTCTTTGTCGGTAGTATCTCCAGGCAAAGTACCTAGCTCTCTTGCATTTTCTACAATAGAGTTATTTGGAACATAGACTATTTTATTGATTCTTCCTTTTTGAAGTTGTTGGAGTGCAAATGCAGTAAGAAGATAACTCTTACCAGTTCCATATTCTCCCATTGCCGCAAGAATAGAAACTTTTTTATCATATAACAACTCCATTAAACAGTCTTGCTCAAGATTACGAGGAAGAACTTTTCCTACATAATCATTATTGATAGTGTGACCATTTAATAACTTCAATTTACCATTTTTACAAACAAGATTGCATACGCCTTTCTCGTTCTGATCTTTAACAATCAAAAACTCATTCTCCCTCATAGGGAAGGGTGGGTCTAAATGGTTAAGAAGAGAGTCTAACTGAGGATTATAAAGATTTTCGTCCAAATCGTACTGTAGATATCTCACACCAGTATAATTTGTTTCTACTTTATCATAGGTTTGACATTTAATTTTCTTCGCTTTACATTTTATAATAACATTTATATCGTTACTTACTAAAGTGTATTTTTTTCTTTTTGCAATTCTAATTAAATCATCATCTACAGAGAGTTTATCCTTTCTATCTAATTCATATGTTATAAGGTCGCCCGCCTTCAAGATTTTATGACTTGCTCGGCGCGCCTCGTAAGCAACCTCTGGATTAGGATTTTTCTTTAATCCATCAAGTTCTTCTAAAACACGAATAGAAATTACGATTAAACCTTCATAAGTCTTTAAAACAGAAGGATATTTTAATAACACATTTGTGTCTAATAAATACATTTTCTCACCTACTAAAAAGAAAAGAGGGCTCGCGCCCTCTCCTTTTTATTTTATCAAGCTTTTCATTTCAGTTACAACAAGCTCAAAGAGGTCTTTTTGAGATTCAGTGATATCAGAGAGTTTCATTTTTCTACCGAATGTTTTTTCGATAATGAATGAAATCTTTTGAGCGTTTTCTTCGCTATTGGTTTCAGTTACTAACTTATTCCATAGTTCTTTCGCTTCATCTCTAATCTCCTCAAAAGTTCTTTCTTGTTCTTTTTGATAGAATGGGTTATACTCTTCTGTTGCCGCGCCAGTTCCATCCGCTTCAACTTGTTTGTCGATAGCAGTGTAAATCGCATTTGCAAGAGATTCGTAAGTAAACTCTATCTTAGGTTCAATATATTTAAATCTTGAACCAGCAACAAATCTGTCGTCACCGCGCAAGAATACAAATGTTTTTTGTTCACCTGTTTCTGCATTTTTTACTGCTCTGATATAGCCAATAATATCTACCATCTTATTGATAATATCATAAGGTCTTGAAGGTAGAGCAGGAGCAAGAGAAATATAATCATTACCCTTTTCATCCTTCATTGTCTTTTCAGCACTGTGGGATACGAAACAAATACCGTAGCCAAGTTGAGCAATTTCTCTAAAGAAATCTGCAAATTCTTGTTTGCAAAGAGCATAACCTTTACCCCAAGGAATTTCTGCCAAGTTTTGAACTTGGTTTTGTTGACAAATGTATTTTTCGCAAAGTTCCCAAGCGATATCCGCAGTATCTACGCCGATAAAATGGAATTTTTCTTGTACAGGTTCTTTTCTAAGCTCTCTTAATACTGCTTTTGCATCAGTCCATTTTTTGATAGGCTGAACATAAGCATTATTAAGTGCATTAGTACCAGCTTCGAAAGCAAGGATAAGAGAGTGTGGAAGTTTACTCAAAAGAGTTGTCTTACCACACTTCGGTAAACCGTAAACTAACAAGAATTTTCCTCGAAGATTTCTACTAATCTTAGTTGGCTCAAGCGCCATTAAATCAATTCCTGCCATTATCTCTTACCTCTCTAAATTAAAATCCGAAGTTTGGAGTAGATGGTTTCGCTGCTGCACCTTTCTCTTTTTCTTTCTCAATACGACCTTGTCTTTCTTGAAGAGCTTCAGCAATTAATGCTTGATCGTAAGCGCCTTCTTCTGGAGTAAGTGGATTTTCACCGCCACCAGTGATAACAAGTTCTCTGATGCTCTTTGTTTTGCTTGAAGAGATTGGCTCACCAAAAGTATCTCCTGAGATTGCAGATACTTGAGTTTCTGATGTTGTGAAGTTAATGTAACCACCAACTAAAACTGTGTCGCCTTTCTGCCATCTGCTCTTGATATGATCAACAACTTTAACATTTTGTGCGATAAAGTTTACAACATCAACCTTGCCGCCGTATTGTGGAAGAATACCTTTAAGAATAAGTCTGCCAGTTTCTACGCCTTCGCTATCAACTTCATCAATAAGATCTCCAACAACTACGATACATTTAAATTTAGCACCGAGTTTAAGTTCTGATTTGCCTACAAGAGATGCAAAGCTTGAACGAACTTTTGTTGTATAAACTAATTGACCGCCATTCTTTGGCATAAAGATGTTCTCTTGAAGAGAAGTAGATCTTTCTGTGAGACGAATACCGCTTGCTTTTTCGTCTCCGCCTGCAGCAAGAGATACGCCATCAGCAAGAAGTTTCTGCATTGAAACATAAGCAGGGTTTTCTTTTTTATTTTTTGTAATCTTTGATTGGTATACACTGATTGGGATTTCAACAGGGTATGTTACACCATCGATTACATTCTGAGTTTTTATTCTGTATTCACCAATAATTGCAGGATTGCCGTCTTTGTCTGTGCTTTCCTTTAATTTATTTTCGCTAAGAATACCTTCAATACTAACTTCATTTAATGTGCCTTGTTCCCATTTTTCCATTGTTATTCACTCCTGATATTTTTTGATGAATTTTTTGTAAAATTTAAGGGGAAGAAAATCTTCCCCTATTCGCTAACTTAATTACTTAAATTATTCAGCGTCTTTCTTTGCTGCTGCTTTTTCTGCTTTTTTAGCTTCAGCTTCTGCTACGTCGTGAGCAAGAGCAGCTTCGTGATCGTATGTACGACCTTCGTCAGTAAGAACAACATATTTAACTGTTACAGATTTGCCTTCTGCGTCTGTAGCAGTAGCTTCTTCACGAACACAGCAACCTTTTTTAACGATACCGTTAACAAGAACGTTGATTGATTTTCTATCAATGTTGATAGCATCAGCGATCTGATAAGCTGTGAATTTTTCGCCGTCTGTTTCCTTTAAGAAGTTGTGGATAGCTTGTTGTTTTTCTGTGAGTGCAAGTTTCATTTTGTTTTCCTCCATTTTATGAAAAAAGTTTTTATTTTAAATAGCCGACAAAAAATTTTTATCTGCTATTTTTTAACAATTTTATTATACCACATTAGACTTAAGAAGTCAAATTTTTTATTAACTCAGAAAGTTCTTTGTGCGCTTTTGCCAAGTCTTTAGAACGCTGTTCCATACTTGACGCAGTATATTGAGATGCCAAAATAATATGGACAATTTCCGATTCGTCTAATTCGGCATCATTTTTAATTTTCTTTCTTGTCATTTCCATAGACTTAATAAGATCTGTTACGGTTTCTTTTACTTCAGAGGAGAGACCCTCTGAAGAGCCGCTATATAAAAAGTCTAACATTTTATTACAAACAGCAAAGAAAACATCTTTATTCTCGTGAATAATTTTATTTTTTTCTTGTCTTTCTTGAAGTGCTTTAATATCTTCCATTATTTCACCGCCTTGATAATATACTCTTTTTCTGCAAGGACTTTCGAATGAACTCCTTGTGTAGTTTTACTATGTTCTTCTAAAGAGTTGAGCGGAATTTTTATCATACCGATATTGGATACTAAAGTAACATCTGTATCTTCTGATGTGACCGCAACGAAAGAAGCCATTTCATCTCCGTCTTTGAGCTTTTGAATAGAAGAACCTTTTGTTGCTCTATTTGCTATTGAAAATTCTGACATTGGAATTTTCTTTGTAAGAGCCGATTTAGAAATCAATACAATGTGAGTTGTATTCTCTGGTAGTGCGGCCGCACAAACAACTTCGTCGCCTGGGTTAAGTTTTATACCACAAACACCTGCGGTTGCTCTACCTGTTGCATTTATTTCTTTTGATTTTATTATAACAGATTTACCCTGTTTTGTCAAGAATTTTAAAGTCTCCTCGTTCACAAAGTCAATGCCCACTATGGAGTCGTCGTCTTTTAATTTAAGCGCAATAACACCTTTTGATTTACGAATGCGATATTCTTCCAATTCACTCTTTTTAACAATGCCGTTTTTAGTAGTAAATAGGATATACTTGTATTGAGAAAGTTTATTGAATGGAAGAATTTTTGTAATTTCTTCATCTGCGGCAAGTTCAAAGAACTCTCTTACATTTACTTTTTGACCTGGGGTTAATACCGCCATATTAAGAGAATATACCTTACCTTTTGTTGAGAACGCAAGACACGCAGATTTATTAGAGTCTGCTATTGAATCAATAAGATACTCATTCTTTCCAAGTTTTACTTTCGCACCCTTGCCGCCACGGCGCTGAACAAGAAGAGTTGATTTTTCTTCTATGTAGATGTTGCCGAGATTAGATAAGTGGAGGATAAGTTCTTTTTCTTCAATAGGTTCTTCGTCCTCTCCGTCACCCATTTTAAGATTCATAATTCTTGTTCTACGAGCGTCTCCGTATTTTTTTGCAGTTGCTTCTAAGTCGCCTTGAATTACTGTTTTAAGTTTATCTTCATTTTCCAAGATTTCCTTAATGCGACTTGCTTCTTTTAAGAGACCTTCTTTTTCGCTTACAAGTTTTTCTACCTCTAAGCGCGCCAAACGAGCAAGTTTTATATCGAGAATTGCTTTGGCTTGTTCTTCTGAGAGATTATAAATCTTTTGAAGAGAATCTTTTGCCGCCGCGGCAGAAGAAGATTTCTTAATAAGTTCTACCACACTATCAATATTTTCAAGAGCAATAAATAAACCGTCGATAATGTGAATTCGTTTTTCTATTTTATTTAAATCGTATTTGAAACTACGAATATAAATTTCTTTTTGGTGAGTTAAGTATGCTTGAAGCGCTTCTTTCCAAGTAAACACACGAGGAAATCTACCGTCTTCCAACATTGTAAAGTTAATTCCGTAATAGTATTGAAGAGAAGTATCCTTGTATAATCTCCTTAATACTTGTTCTGGATTTGCACGACGAGAAAGATAGATTTTAATAAGCGGAGTTTTACCCGTTAAGTCATTAAATCTATCAATTCCTATATTTTCTTCAATGAGTTCTTCCAACTGCCCGCAAATAACATTTGTATATACGCCGTATGGAATTTCTTTTACAACAAGACAATTCTCTTTATCATCATATTCCACCACAGAACGAAGTCTGCAAGATTTTCCGTGTCCATTTAAAAGACTTTCTCTTACCTCATCCTCGTTAAGTAAAATACCACCAGTTGCAAAGTCAGGCATACAAATAAGTTCTTCGTCTGCAATATCTGCGTCCCATAAAAGTTTCACAAGCGCGCCATTTACATCTTTGATATTAAATTGTGGCAAAGAACAACTCATACCGATACCGATACCAGTACTACCATTTACAATATTATAGAAGCCTTTACTTGGTAATACCGAAGGGTATTGCTCATTATTTGCATAGTTATCTCTCCAGTCAGAGATAGTATCCTTATCAATATCAGTAAAAAGATTTGCGGAAAGTTGAGATAATCGTGTTTCTGTGTAACGAGGTGCAGCCCAGTTACCAGAAGAAAGCAATGAGCCACCATTACCTTTTACTTCAATAAGAGGGTATCTCATAGCAAAAGGTTGTCCTGCACGCATAATAATACCTTCGCAAGAGCTATCGCCGTGGATATAAAAATGCTTCATCGCATCACCTATTGGCGCCATAGTCTTTTGGAATGGTTTATTTGCAGTATATTTATATTTGTCCATACAATAGAATATCTGTCTTGCAGACGGTTTTAAACAATCTCGTACATCAACAAGCGCACGAGACTGTAACACTGCACCAGCATATTGCGTCATAGATTGTTCAATAATTGGTTTAAGTTCTGACATTATTTCACCTCTATATTACCTTTCTTATTCTTTTATTTCAGAGAAATCTACATTTTCCATAATGAATTTTCTTCTTGGTTCTACGCTTGTGCCCATAAGTGCATATAAAAGATTGATAGCTTCATCAGAGTATTCCATAACATCAAGTCTTTGGTGTGCAGGGTCAAACATTGAACTTTTTGCTTGTTCAGGCTCAAGAGAACCCAAACCTTTGTTTCTCTGCACTTCACCTTTAATAGAACCTTTTGCTTTATTATATTCTTCATCGGTAAAGTAATAAGTTTCTTTACCTTTATCTGTTACGATATATAAAGGAGAACGAAGCCAGCAAAGTCTACCTTCTTGGATAAACTCTGGTGCAATATGAGTTAATGCCGCCATAATCAAAAGTCCGATGTGATAACCGTCAGAATCGGCATCAGTACAAATCGCTAATTTTCCATATCTTAATTTCTTACTATCATACTTGCCAGGAACAATATTCATAGCACTTAATAGTAATTTAATTTCTTCATTCTCATAAACTTTTTCGTCAGGGTTACTTAACGCATTGATGATTTTTCCTCGAATTGCCATTATACCATATTTGGTATAGTCTCTACCTTGCGCAAGTCCGCCAAGAGCAGAGTCACCTTCCGCAATAAGAAGAATTGAGTTTTCACCTAAAAATTCTGCGTCTTTTAATTTATCACTTGCAAAAACCTTTTTTCTTTGGTTATTTACAATGTCTTTTGTTGCTTTCATAACCTGTTCTCTCGCGCGCTCAGCAGCGAGTTCTGCTTTTCTTTCTCTTGAAAGAAATTCAATTATTGCTTTAAATTCGTCTGGTCTTTGAGATTGGAATTCTTGTAAAGCCTGACCAGTCGCGCGCTGTGCAAGACCACGAAGACTTGGGTTATTGATTTTTGTTTTTGTTTGGTTTGCAAAAGAAGGATTTGGTGTTTTACAAGAAACCGCAAATACCAAACCTGTTCTTGCCATATCTCCGTCAAATTCACCTTTAAATTGTTTTTTCATAAAGGTTGTGATGGCAGTTTTAATACCAGTTAATGGAGTACCACCTTCGGAGTTATGAAGACCATTTGTGAAAACATAAGATCTTTCCTTGTCTTTTGTCCATTGAAGCGCGACCTCAACTTTCTCGTTCCCATCTTCAAGTTCAAAGTAAATAGGAGTTGAGTGGATTGGAGACTTTGCATTTTCTTCTACAAGGTCTAAAATACCATTCTTTGCACAATAAGTATTGCAAGTTTCTTTACCGTTCTCATCAACGTGGTATAATTTAAAAGTAAGACCTTTTGTCAAGTAAGAAAGATTTTTACATTTCTTACAAAGTTCTTCATACTTAATATCAATTGGCTCAAGATTATAAACCTCAGGGTCAAGGATAAATTGGATTGAAGTGCCATACCTACAATTTTTTAGTTCCATTTCTCTGTAAGATACAAGCTCTCCTTTATGCCACTCTGCCATTGCATTCTTCCCTTCACGACTAACACTTACCGAGAATTTAAGAGAAGATAAACAAGTTGCTTTCGCACCGATACCATTTAATCCTGCAACAGAATTATAAACTTTATCATTAAACTTGCCACCTGTGTGCGGCTTTGAGAAAATGTCTACAAGAACATTTGAGCCATCTTCTTTAATACCAAAAGGGATACCGCGCCCGTTGTCAGTAATAGTAACTATTTGACAATCTGACTTTTCAGTTAAAGCAATTGTAATTTCTTTTCCATATCCCATATAGAACTCGTCAATAGAGTTTGAGATAATTTCTTGGATTGCATTATATACACCTTGCATATCTGCAGAACCAAGATACATAGCAATTCTTTGACGAACACCGTCTTTAAAAGACAGCGTCTCAATATCATTTATTCCATAATTGGTTCCATTACTCATCATTATCACCACTTTCTATATTGTTATTTTCATTTTCCATAACTTTTAATGCATCTCTTATACCATCGCTAAGAGTTTGTAAAACAAAAGCCATAGCAGGAAGGCTTAAGCCTTTATCATTCATAAGAGCAAAAAATCCACTATCTTCAATAAGATTTTTAATATCTTCCATATCTTTTTTATAAAGAGCAACTTTTATAAAATCTCCCATAAATTCACCTCAATTCAATTCTTTATAATTAAATTATACCACAAGTTTCAAAAAATGTCAAATTTTAAGCATTTTCACATAAAATTCTTTTAATATATATTTATATATATATTTTTTTATACATTATAAAAATTATAATTTAATAATAATATACTTAAATAAAAAAGTCAAGATTTTAATTATCTTGACTTTCTTACTTATTTTCTTATTTATTGATTTGCTCACATTAGCGCACTTTTCTGTAAAGTCCACAGTGACACAGACCTTCTGTTTGTTGTTCACGGAACTCTTTACACGGACATTTTGTATCTTCGCTCTTCTCAAGCGCGCAAGGACAATAACCGTCATTCTCGTGAACTTTATCTCTTATTGCCTCAAACAACTCTCTATCAGGATTTGGTCTTATTTTCATCTAATCTCCTCGCATATTGATTATTACTTGCAAGTTTTACCCCAAGCACCTCATCATAATGAGGTTCATCGCCTGGGAAATATCTTCCAAACTTAACGATAATATTTGGGAACTTTTCAAGTTCCAGTATTCTATCTGTAATTTCTCTTCCATAGTAACCACTATAGATTACAATATCATCATCAGTTATTTTTCTGAATTCAGTAACAAGTTTAATTAGTTCGTCCCAACTATCAAAAGGTTCTAAACCTCCTATAACCAGCGCGCTTGTGATTGGATTCGAGCAATATCTATCTATAATATAACTCACAGAAACTTCTTTACTGGGCGCGCAGAATAAGGAATAGTTTTGACAAACCTGTCTTCCATTGTCTTTATTGCATTTAAAACTACAATTTGGAAAGCCAATAAACATACTGGCTTTCTTGTAGTTTACAAAATCTTCTTCAACAAGGAATTTAATTTCCATAATCAGATTCCCACTCTCTCATTGCATATTCTGCTTTTCTTTCTTTTGACCAAGTAGAAATAGGAACATAGAAACCTACAATTCTTGTATATTCTGTTGCTACATCTCCACCACAAGTTGGACACTTAGTACCGAAGAAAGCGTGGTTCTTTTTACAAGCTTGAATTCTCACATTAAACGCAAAGTAAGTAAGACCTTGGTCAGCGATATATTCTGTTAATGCCCAAGCTTGGTCAAAACTTGTAAAAGGTGCTTCAATATTGATATGAGCAATAGAACCACCGTTACAATAAGAATCAAATAAACTTGCAATACGAATTCTTTCTTGAAGAGTTGTTTTAATACCAAGAGGAATAAATTGATTACCATATAAAGGCAAGTCCTGAACTACAGTATCACTGTAAAGCATTTTATCTGCTTTAAGCATTTTCATTGCGGCAGTCTCACCAGGAACTTGTTCGAGGTTAATTTTATAATCTTTGTCTTTCATAAATTCGTCTTTTACACTATGAATAACTTCAAAGATTTTTCTGCCGAACTCATCTGCTTCTTTTGTATAATAAGTATTACCAAAATCATCGGTAATTGTATAACCATAAGTCTTTATAGCCTCATAAACACCGATAACACCAATGGTATTGTATAAGTGTTCAAAATCTACCAGTCCCTTTGAGAAGTTTGGTAATAAACCTTTTTCCACATTTCTTCTTAAGATATGGCGCACTACATCAAGAACTTTACAGTTCAATTCAGTAACGCTTCTTAATTTTTCAAGATACTCTTCCTCAGTCGCGCACTCAAGAGCAATTCTTGCAAGATTAATTGTAGAAACTTTAACAGAACCTACTTTTAATGCAGTACCACCGATACTATTAAAGTAAAGTTCTTTAATATCAGATTTCAATCTGCAACAGTTTGAAAGACTTGAAACACTGTCATCAATAAAGAAGTTTGAATCATTCCATTTCATATTATGTCTTACTGCCCATTTTGCAAATTCTTCGTCAGCAAATTTTTTATCTTTTCTTAAAAGTGAAATAGACAATACAGGGAAAGTAAACATATTTCTTGAACGGATTTCGCTAATTTCTTCCATAAATACCTTTTGGAATTCTTTGATTTCCTCAAGACTATCTATCATAAAACTTCCATCTGGGAATTTAGAACCTCCAAATAAAGCCTCTAAATAGTCTCTGTCATATACGCTCACATTAGTGAAAGCGCTCTGAATACCGTCTCTTACATATGGTTGATTAACCGCATATACAAATCTCTGAATTTGTTGTTTTGCGTAGTACTCTGGAGATTTAGTTGCAAAACCATTCTCACAATCTTTCTTCCAGAAGTAATACATATAAGGAATAATATTTGGAAGACCTACTGCGCCCGAACTTCTATTTGAAGCAAAGCTAATAAACTCTTTCACAAAGTCAACAAAGGTAGACAAGTGCTTTGGCGGCTCAGAGTTAAAATTATCTAAGAAATACAATCCCTTTTCTGCAAGTTCTTGAAGGTCATAAGCAAAACAATAGTGGATATAAGAAGAAGTATCTCCATCGTGAAGATATAAAAGCTTAGTCCATTCACCTTTTAACCACTCGTTTGCAGTCTTGAAACCATATTTCTTATTCATTTCATAATAAATTTTATTAAATGCCAAAAGTTTTCTGTGCGGTTTAGGCATTTCATTCATTAAAGTTCTCATATCTTTATTACCAACATTTGAACTTCCATCTACTGAAAAGTCTGCAACAGTTTCTTCATCAATAAAATTATCAATAAAGTCGGTGTAACTTAACTGTTCATCAGCAAACCCGTTTAATCTTGCAAACTCTTCTCCATATTCACTCTGCATTTTATTATACTGCGTAGTGAAATTTTTATTCAATCTTACATTGATATTCATTTACTTCCTCCTCATAGACTACCAATATATTTATTTGCGGCGGAGAAGTCCAAATAAGTGTCTCCGTCGACCTTTAACACAGGAATTCGTGTAAAGCCTCTTTCCTCAATTTCTGAGAAGTCTTCTGACTTTTCAAAAACAACGCCTTTTTGAGTGAGCTTTTCTTCAAGCACCAAACACAAAGGACAACCTTTCGTGAACAAAACCATAAAATCCCTCCTATTATAAATAATAAATATTGTATTTTATATTTAAATTATACCAGATTTTGTATAAAAAGTCAAGTTATTGAAAATTGAAAGTTTGACTTTTTTGAAAAGATGCAGTAAAATTTAATTACAATATTAAAAAAAAGAAAAGGTGCGTGATTTTGTGAAATATAAAATTTATTGTGACGGTGCGGCGAGCAATAACGGCTACGAGAACGCGATTGGCGGTTGGGGTTTTGTTATTCTTGATGAAAACGAAGAAATTATCGCTGAGGGCGCAGAAAGAGTAGACGGAGCAACCAACAATAGAATGGAACTCTACGCCGCAGTAATGGGAGTTTTAAGAGCCTCAGAAATTATTGTTGAAAAGAAACTTGAGAATGTAGAGCTTGAAGTTTATACTGATAGCGCTTACCTTCATAATTGTAAAGAACAGCACTGGTATGGAAACTGGATAAAGAATAATTGGAGAAATTCAAAAAAACAGCCAGTCGCAAACAAAGATTTATGGGAACACATCATTCCTTTATTTGAAAATCCAAAAATAGAGTTCTTTAAAGTTAAAGGACACGCAAATGACAAGTGGAACGAATATGTAGATAATCTTGCTGTTCAGGCAAGAAAGTCGGAGGGATAAAATGTTAGATATAATAATTCCTGTTTACAACGCAAGTGAGACTCTTCCAAGAGCACTTGCTTCAATCTTGGCGCAAACTGAGCCGAGTAAATGTATTGTTACTGTTGTAGACGATGGCTCGACTGAAGATATAAAATCCATTGTAAACAGATTTTCTCCTTTTCTTAAAATAAATTATTATCGTATGCCAGAAAATACTGGCTCCCCAGGAACAGTAAGAGGAGTTGGATTGGCAGGAACGAATGCTCCTTATGTAATGTTTCTTGATGCAGATGATATGTTGACAAACTTTGCAGTGGAACTTGCGAACAGAGAAATGAGATATAACTGCGCCGATGTAATGATTGGTTACTTTTATGCGCAAAATAAAAATACTTATGAAATATTAAATGAACAAAACACAACTTGGCTTCACGGAAAAGTTTATCGCAGAAGTTTTCTTGAAAAATATAATATAACTTTTTCTTCAGGCTATAATGAAGACGGCGCGTTTAACACAGAGTGCTTCTTACTGGGAAGAAAAATTGCATATCTTGAAGAGCCATTAAGTTTTTGGCTTGAAAATCCTCGTTCACTCACAAGAAGAGAAGACAGAGACGAAGCAAAATTTATTGTAGACCTTATAGAGAATTTAAAATATGCCTATCTCAATGTTTTTAAATACAAAAAAGATGATCACGTCTATAGCAATATTGGCAAACATCTTTTTTTATTTTTTAAAAAGTATTATGAGTTTCAAGACGACAAAATAACCTGTGAAATACAAGATTTTGTAAAAAAACTTGAATTAGATAAGTGCGATGATGAGCGCAGAGAAGATTTAAAGAAAGGATTCCTTCACAAGCTCGCACAACAAAAATGGCATTGTGATAAATATAAAATCGACAATTTCTTTTGGAATATAGATTTACAAATACTTTTTTCTTTTGACGATATAAAATTAATCTTGGAGGGAGAAAATGAAAGTAATAATAATTAATGGCTCGGGCGGCTCTGGTAAAGATACTATTGTAAAAATCTTAAAAACTAAACTTAACGATAAATTTAATATCTATAATATCTCTACGATTGATAAAGTAAAAGAGATTGCAAGAAGTATGGGTTGGGACGGCAAGAAAGATGAAAGAGGTCGTCAATTCCTTGCTGACTTAAAAGAGTTATGGACAGATTATAATAACGGCGCAAATGAAGAAGTTTTAAGTCGAATTTGCAGACTTGCTTCTGACGAAGAATATGAAACACTCGGAGAAACGCTTGTGTTTGTTCACTGCAGAGAACCTTTCTCTATCCAATGGTTTGTAGATATGCTCGCCGAGCGCAATATAGATACTCATACTATGATAGTAAAAAGAGAGAAAATACAAGAGTTTTTCAATGAAGCGGATCAAGGTGTGACCAACTACACTTACGATACAAAGTTCTTAAACGATTATGACTATGAAGAACTTGTAGTCCAATGCGAAGAATTTGCAGATTTAATCAGAAATTGGAAACACGGCACAAAATTTACCTCTTTAATTGCTTGACTTTTTCTCTATTTTATGGTATAATATAAATATAAAATAGAAAAGAGGTAATGAAATGTACGGTTATGTAAATGGTTATGATTTTTATAATATGAAGGCAGAAAAGTACTGGGCGCCAACGAAAAACACTAATATTCAAGAACTTGTAAAAAACGCAATCCAAAGCGGAGACTATATGGGTTCTCGAAAAGTAGACGGTCACTGGTATATGATAATTAAAGACGAAGACGGAGAACTTATCTTTAGAGGTCGTACTGAAAGTGTGAACGGCGGCTATCATAATAAAATTGGACACGTGCCACATCTTAAGGCTGAATTTGATAAACTTCCAAACGGAACTGTTTATATTGGTGAACTTTACTTTGCAAACAAAGAAGGTTCTCGTAATGTAACAACTATTATGGGTTGTTTAGAAGATAAAGCAATTAAACGCCAAGAGAAAGGTGAGAAACTTTCTTTTTATGCATTTGACTGCTTAGCTTACGACGGTCACATTATAATGGGAGACTTTTTAGAAAAAAGAATTTTTATGTTAAATAAACTTCCAAAGCACGATAATATTTCTCTTGCAAAATATTATGTAGGAGAAAAACTTCTTGAGTTTATTGCTTACTGTCGTGCAAAAGGTTGGGAGGGTGTTGTTCTCCAATTGAAAGACGGAGTTTATGAACCAGGTAAGCGTCCCGCAAGAAAATCTATTAAAGTTAAGAAAGAACTTGACAATGAAATTGACTGTTTCCTCACTGGAAATTATAAACCTTCCACTTGGGATTATACAGGCAAAGAAATTGAAGAATGGACTTATTGGTATAACGATAAAACAAGTGAAAAGTTAGAAGGTAAATACTATCTTCATCACATAGGTGGCGATCCAATCTTTCCAATTACAAAAGGTGCGTTTTATGGTTGGGCAGGCGCTGTAGAAATTGGTGTATTAAAAGGTGATGAGGTTTATCCTATCGGTTGGATTTCAAATGTGACTGAAGAAATCAAAAAACAAATTACATTAGAAAACTCTCCATTAAAAAATAAGGTATGCAAAGTATCCGCAATGTTGATTGAAGAAGACACAAAAGCACTTCGTCACGCAAGAATTATGGAATGGAGAGACGATATTTCTTACGAAGATTGTACTTATGAAAAAGCTTTCGGAGGTATGGAATGAAAAAACCTATTGTAATAAATTTATTTGGACCGCCAGGTTCAGGTAAAAGCACTGGTGCGGCGGAAGTATTCGCTGCACTTAAGAAATTAGGAATTAACGCAGAATTGGTAACTGAATTTGCGAAAGATAAGACTTGGGAACACAATGCGACTGCTCTTGGATGCCAAGAGTATGTATTTGGTAAACAATCGTATCGTTTAGCTCGTTGTAGAAATGAAGTAGATGTGATTGTTACAGATAGTCCTCTTCCATTAAGTATTATCTACAATAATAACCCAGCGCTCAATGAAAAATTTAACGAAGTGGTTATAAGTGTATTTAACACCTATGGCAACTATAACTATTATATAAATCGTGTAAAACCATATAATCCAAAAGGAAGAAATCAGACTGAAGAAGAAAGTGATGCCTTAGGCGCGCCAATAAGAAATCTTTTAGAGCAATCTAATATTCCTTATAAAGTGGTTAATGGTGACGATGAAGGATACCAACAAATAATAAATGAAATCAAAGGAGTAGTTGATAAAAATGACTCTTGAAAACTTAACTCAAGAAATGTATAAATCAATGAAAGAAAGGGATAAAATAAAAAAAGACACACTTTCAAGTGCTATCGGCGCGATAAAGAAAGTTGCGAAAGATAAAAGAATAGAAAATCCAAGTGAACAACTTGTAGCAGAAGTTCTTTTAAAAGAAAAGAAAACAATAGAAGAAATGATCGCAACCTGTCCTTAAGATAGAGCAGAACTTCTTATGGAACTTACTCAAAAGAAAACTATTCTGGAAGGCTATTGTCCAAAGATTATAAGTGACGAAATTCAAATTCGTAACTTAATTCTTGAAATTGCAGAAACAATGGAAGATGGACTTGACCTTTCTAACAAGGGCGTGGCAATGAAAGTTCTAATGCCAAGATTAAAAGGCAAAGTAGATATGAAAGTTGCTAACCAGGTTATTAGCGACCTTGCAAAATAAATAAAATAAAATACAGTAGTTTGGAATGACTCCAAATTACTGTATTTTTTTATTTTCTCACTACTTATTTTTAGAGAAAACCGAAAGAGGGATAATTATGAGTAAAGGTGAAGATAAAGTTTTAGGAATTTTAAAGAAAAATAAAGTTGCTTTTGATAGAGAAGTGTCTTTCCCTCGTTTAATGGGAAAGAAAGGCACACCATTAAGATTCGACTTCGCAGTTTATAAAAGCGGAAGAATAATTGCGTTAGTTGAATTCGATGGTGAACAGCATTTCAAATATACTTCCCATTTCTGCAAAAATAAAAGTGACTTTATGTATCGGCGCGGCTGTGATAGAAAAAAGAACGAGTGGGCGCTGAACAATAAAGTACCTCTCTATAGAATTCCCTTTTGGGAAATTGACAATGTAAATAAGCTTTCAGACTTGTTTCGTCAAGATTTTCTCGTAACTAGCATCTACCATAACGACAGACTAATTAAGGAGAAATTTGGAGGGAGTTAATGGCATCAAAAGAAGTAACCTTATCTTTCTCTTTCACCAACAGAGAAGCTGCGCATTTTGTACAAAACGCAAACAAGTATTTTAAAAACGCTGCTTACTGTAGAAAAGATGGAAGACAGGTCAATGCAAAATCTTTATTAGGAATTTTATCCTTAGGCGCGCGAGAAGGAGAAAAAGTTACATTTTACTTTTACTCTGATGAAGATGTAAAGTTCCTTAATAAAGCATTAGAAATCTCATAGGAGGCGGTTATATGACTCAAGAGTATCAATTACTTATCATCATTGGCTTACTATGTATCGTAGGAATAGCACTTGTTTTTATTTTCTATCCAAAGAAAATAAAAGAATGGCTTATTTGGGCTTGTTCACAAGCTGAGTTAGTTCTTGGAAGCGGCACAGGAATGTTGAAATTAAGAGAGGTTTATGATATGTTTACTAAACAATATCCTCTTGTTGCAAAAATAGTTCCTTTCTCTGTGTTTAAAAAATGGACAGAAGAGTCTTTAGTAGTCTTTAAAGATTGGCTCGAAAATAACCCAAAGGCGCAAGAAATATTCGGTGGCGATACAAATGAAACAGAATAAGAAAAAAGAATTTTCAAAGAAACTTTGTAAATTTAGTTTAGCTATTTTTACAATAGTAACGGTTTTAGGAATTCTACTTTGCTTTTCAGAAAGAGCTACTGATTTCTTTGCGTATGCAATCCCGTCAACAGGCGCGCTAGCGGCGGCATCAATAGCATTTTACTTTAATAAAGCAAAAGCAGAAAACCTATCAAAACAAAAACTTCGCAATGTGGTGTTGAAACTCTATCTTGAAGATAGACTCGACTCCGAAGATGCAGAAGAAATTTTAACCGAAATCGAATTTATTGACGAAACATTGCAGAATAAACTTAATTCTGACTATGAAGACGCAGTAAATGAAGATACAGAAATTGAATTATGAGGTGAATAAAATGGTTAAAATTATTAAAATGTTAGCACCAAAAGGCTCAAAATGTAGACCTGGTTATGCTTTAGACCCAGAATATGTTACAATCCATAATGCAGGCAATAGCTCAAAAGGAGCAGACGCGGATAACCACGGCGCATATCTTCAGAACAGTGGTCAATATAACACTGTTTCTTGGCACTATGCAGTAGACGAAAAACAAGCAGTTCTTTGTATTCCAGAGGATGAAAATGCTTGGCACGCAGGTGATGGCGGAAATGGTACTGGTAACAGAAAATCTCTTGCTATCGAAATTTGCGACAACTCAGATGGTGATATTAGAAAAGCAACAGACAATGCAGTTGAACTTACTGCATATCTTATGAAGAAATATAATATTCCATTAAAAAATCTTAAACAACACTATGATTGGAATGGAAAAAATTGTCCTCATATGATTAGAAAAGGAATTCCTTACGACTGGAAAACTTTTGTTGCAAAAGTAGCAGAACTTCTTGAAGAACCAAAGAAAGAAGAACCAAAAGCACCAGCTACTAAAAAACCTACAACAGCAGCAAAAACTTATGGTAAAGCTGGTCAATTAGTAAATCTTGTTAATGTAAACTTCTATGCTTCATCTGATACAGAAAAAGCTTCAGGCAAACCAAGAAAAGGTAAATACTATCTTTGGAGCACTGATGTAGTAAATGGAAGAATCCGTATTACAAACAATAAGAAATATGTTGGTGTAAGCGGAAAAGTTACTGCTTGGATTAATGTAAAAGATATTACTGCAACTAAAGAAGAAGAGCTTGTTATCAAAGCAGGCGCAAAAGTAGTAGTAAAAGACAAAATATATTACTCTTCTTCTTCTCAAAAAACATCTAACAAAACAAAAACTGGTACTCTTTATTTCTATGACGGCAAAGCTGTTAATGGAAAATACCGTATGACTTCAAAGAAAGAATACTGCGGCAAGAAACCAGTTGGTATGTATACTACTTGCTGGATGAAATTCTAATGATAGTTTTAGAAATCCTTATACTCCTACTCCTTATTGGAGTGGGAGTAGGCGGTTATTTTATGTGGAAAGACTTGAAAAAGTCGATTTCTATATATAAAGAATCAGAGCAAGAAAGATACGATAGAATGTTTTTTGAGCCATATCTTGGGTTAGTTACTCAAGATGCAAAAATTTATGATGAAGAAGGAAAGGAAACTGGTGGAATTCTCCCTAAAAATTCTTTCCAAACAGTTATTTTTGAAAAAAATGGAATGTGCGAATTATTCTCTGGCGCGGGCTGGCTAAAGAGTTATGAAATCTCTCAACACTACGAGAAAAATCCTTCTCAAATTCCAGCAAGAGTTAAAGAGACTGCCGCAGTAAAAAGTGGACCAAGTCTTGGATATCACACCATTGCAAAACTTCCTGTTGGAACAGTTGTAGAGATTACCGATAGGCAAGGTTGTTGGTGTAAGGTCAGAGCAAAAAACCTTAATGAAGGCTATGTACTTGCAATTCTATTAGACAAAAATTAAAATATAAAGAAAGTCAAGAAAACTTGACTTTCTTTTTTTATTGTGGTATAATAAAAAAGAGAAAAAAATAAACTGGTATAATAGTTTTTTCACATAAATTTTAGGAGGAATATAAAATGGTAGTAGAAATTTCTTTAAATGGAAACGATTTAAGATTTTCAAAATGGACCTCTTTGACTTTTTATAATGGATTGCCCGAGACATTGGAGTTACAGATAGCTCATTCTGATGTTTGGACGCATTTAAAGAAAAAAATAGTAATACTCAATGGAAATGACGAATTACAGATTGACTTTGAAAATAATGATATAATAGAAATTCCAAAGAGTTTATTAAAATACCCAGGTGTCATTATCTACTGCAAAGGTCAAAACGAAGTAGAGAAACCAACTTTTTATATAACTTCAAATTATATGGTAATAGGAGTTGATAAATATTGCAAGATTTAATTTTTCATATAAACAAACAAAGTCTAACGGTTGAAAAATATTATGACGAAATTGTAGCAAATAGTGTCAATTATCTTTATGCTACTTTTATATTTGATGATTATGAAAATTCTGACTGGAAGAATTGTAAAAAACTTCACGCAGAATTCTCTTGGTCAGGCAATAATAAATGGGCAGCAATTGCGAATGGTGAAAGAGTTGCAGTACCGTGGGAAGTTATTAAAACTCCTGGTTTTACTGTAAATGTATTTGGCACCGATTACGAAGGCGCGTATGTAGACAAGCAAATCAGAAAGCGTATTACTACGCGACCTATTCCAATTATTGTAAAACAATCAGGCGATATAAATGGAGTACCTGGCGCGCCTTTTAGTGATGAGATTAATATTCTTATTATGGTTGACGAAGCGCATACTTATAGTGAAAAGGCGTTAAGAATAGCAGAAAAATGCGAACAACGAGTAGATGAGTTAGAAGATTTAGTTTACGATAAAGAAGTTTTTGTTGGTGGGGTAAATATACTAAAAAACAGTAAAAATATTCCGCTTTACTCAAATGATAGCAGTAAATTTCCAATCTCAAGAGAAGAGTTACAAGAAAAAGAAAGAACTTTTTTCAGATACAGAAGAAAAAATACTTCTCTGAATTCATATACTTTATCTTTTTATAATAATATTTATTATAAAGATTTTACTGAAAATATTACAGGACGACAATACACTTACTCTTTCTTGGCAAGAGCGCAAGAAGAGAAAACTTGTTCTTTAATGGCATATGTGACAGACCCAAAAAGTGGAATTGAAAGAATTGATTTTTCTTCAACAACAGAAACAATTAGACTGTCTACTAATTGGGAAAGATATTCAATGACTTTTACTTTAGAACAAGAGCTTTCTGAAGAAGCAATCTTTAGATTTTGTCCGTTAAATATGTATTTTACGGAAGAAGATGATGCAGCGACCTTTTATTTAGATATTTGTGAATGGAAAATTGAAAAAGGAAATACTGCTACGGAGTGGACACCATCTTTGGCAGAAACAAATGAACAAATTACAGAAGTAAAAACTTCATTAAGAGAAGAATTTGGAAAAATTGTTGGAACCGTAGAAGGAACAGTTGAGACTTTAGACGGAAAAATTATTAAAACTAATAAACAAGTTCAATCATTAGAATCTACTACTTCTCTTATTACTTCAGAAGCCTATGGGGCGAATGTACTTGAAAATAGTGGTTTTCATACAGACGCGGAAAAATGGTGGGGCTATACAAAGGATACTTTAGAATTTATAGACCAAAGCGCGAAGATAGCAGACAAAAACAATATTATTTTAGGACAATCGATTCTTGGAAAATTACAGCCAGGAGAAACATACACTGGTAGCGTAAAAGTAAAAGTAGTAAAGCCTAGCCTGACAGGTAAACTTCAAATGGTAGATAATGGAGCTTATCAAGGAAGCTGGTTCGCACACCAATCAAAGGATATTCTTGTTGGAGAAGTCTATGATTGGACTACTTTCCAATTTAGTTTTACTCCTAATGAGAGAATAAAATTTGCAAGTGAATATCATTTTATATTTACTTGGAAAAACTTAGATTTAGATTGTGAAATTTATTTTAAAGAGTTGAAACTTGAAAGAGGAGAATGGGCAACACAATGGTCGGATAGACCGGAAGATAATGCAAGACGATATTCTAAAATAGAACAAACCGCGGGTAAAATAACTTCTACTGTGGAAGACCTTGAAAAGGATTTAAATACTAAAATAGAACAAACTGCAGAAGACTTAACTGTCAAAATAGGAGAAACCTCAAACCTTACAAATTACTTAAATTTTTCTAAAGAAGGATTGATTGTAGGCAACAATACAGCAGAGGTTTTAAAAGGCAATGTAAGAATTTTTGATGAAGGGATAGAAATTCGAGATGGGAACGATGTCTTTGCGAGTTTTTCCAAAACAGAGATTAAACTTGGCGCGATATTTGGGAATGAAACTGGCTCAATTGTTATAGGAAATAACTGGGGAAAAATATATGGACAATACATAAAGAATACGCTGGAAGGAGGAGAATATCTTTGTATAGAAGCGGACGATCTTGTCTATTTAACAGGACAATGTGGTGCTATACAAAGGTCTACCTTTGAAAAAGATGAAAAAAAATACACTTCTTCTTTAGTAACACAAGTTGCCACAAATATGAGAGATGCTGCGGGATTAGGAAAAGAACTGCGTCCTGCGCTAAGAAATGAATTTATAGGGCAAGTTACGAAAAAAAATGAAATAGGAAGAAGTGGTATTAGCATTGCAGAAATCGAACAGAAACTAGAGAATTCTAAAACACAATTGTCATTATTTTCTCGCATTTCTCCAGATTTAAACTTATCAGACACAGAGAAGAAAGAAATTAGAGTTACTCCTGATCGCATTTACTATTGCGATGAAAAAACAGATAATGAAGGAACAGATATATTAACTCCTTTACACTATAAAAAAGGAGATTCTTTCGATGTTTTATGGATGGGAGCTGGGTTTATTACTTCGAGCAAAACACATATCCATTTTTGTATTCCAATATCAAAGTTAATTCCAAAAGGTTTAGTTCCAGTTATTACTTCAGAATTAGGCGGAGGTCTTATCATAAGGCAAGATGACAAATATCTTTATGGTAGTGCGTCGTCTTCATATATAATACCCACTAAATTTGTTGCACGATTGGACAATGATAATAATTTTATTCGAGTATACGCAGAGATTGATACGTATCCTGCGGAGACAGAGAAAACTAAAATTACAAATAATTCAGCTTGTGGTGTTCAAGCATCTTTAAAAATAGCTTTTGAGTAAAGGAGGAAGACAACAATGGCACTAAAAAAAGATATAGAAATTCAAGGCTTAACATTTAATTATCATAGAATTGCTTTTGTTCAATCAGCAACAAATAGTCATAATTCAATAGTAGTTCTTTCTTATCCATCTCAAGAAGTAAGAGAAAAAGAAAAAACTACTTTAGATATAATTAGATTTGCGACTACTTATGAAAAAGATTATTGTGAAATTTTTTCAATAGAGGAAGCATATGAATACTTAAAAACGCTTAAGGAGTTCAAGGATGCGGTCGACATATAAGGAGGAGGTAAATTTGGAAGAAAATATTTTTATAGTTGACTTTAAAATCAATGGGCAAAAATTAACTTGCATTAAACCTTCTGTTGACCTTACTGAAAATTCCGTAGGATATTTGCGTGCGAGATTTGAATTTTCTGATGATTGGAATGGGTTATATAAAATGGCAATTTTTCAATCAAGCCGAGGGACTTATGCGATTCACGCTAATGAGGAAGATGCGGTATCAGGAGATGGAACTTTTATTATTCCTTACAACGCAATTATTGCACCTGGTTTTAAAATTTCTTTGGTTGCAACAGATATAAAAATTGCAGTAGGAGAAGATAGCAGACTCCTTGACCCTTACTTAAAAACAAGAATTACTACAAATCAAATTTTTATAGGACTAAAACAAAGTGGTCCACTTCTAAATGAGCCTGGTGATTTGGTTAGTGATGAAGTAGATGTATTTTCTATGGCGAGTCTCGCACTTGAAATTGCAAAGAATGCTTATACAATCGCTTGGGACATCCAAAACGGACTTGAAGAAATCTCTGGTATCTTAGGCGGCCCTGGTTATATGGAATATGTGGATATTCAATATAAAGAAGGTAATATAATTGAACTTACGGATGTAAATGGTGTAGTTCATATATTAAAATACGAGCTTGAAAATGGTAAAGTTATAAAGACATATCTTGACGGTATTCCAACAGAAATGGCTTATGATGAAAATAAACTCTCAAAAGTTGGAAATGCAACCGTTGATATATCGGGAATTTTTAATTAAGGAGGCGGCGTAAATGGAAAATAAAAATACTCCAAATCCTGATTGGTATCTTGAGGGCGAAAGTAATTTTCGCCCTAATCAAGAAATCCTCTCTACAATTTTAAATGCGAAAACGCGCGCAAAAAGAGATCAGGAAGTAGGTCTTAAAAACTTAGAAGATAAGCACATTTATCTTAAAGAGCCTAATAATACAATTTGGGATATTGTAAATGCGATTGGACTTATCCCAAGGTCTGATGGTAGCGCAGTAAGACTTCCTAAAGTAGAAATGGAAGTAAGAAATCTCCCAATGGAAGCGCAGTATAAATGTTGGGTTACAAGTCTTCCTTTTATAATTGGTACTGAAGCAGGAGTAAGAAACTTGTCTATGGGAAGTGGTAAGGAAGGTTTAGCTACTCCTTGTTATTCCAATTTTATGAGCGCGGCCGCAGGAGAAATAAAGGAAGCAAGCTCTCTAACGAAAGAAGGTGATTCGATTTTCTGTTTTGTTTGGTACTCAATTTTAAGTACTGATGAAGGTAATGTATTACCTTTTGAAATAGAAGACGGATGGGAATTATTTAAGATTACTGAAAGCTTAGTTATTGACACTTTAAGCCATAGAGTTGCTTGTTTTATAAAGAATGAAAAAGGGACAGGAGAACCTGTTTCAGTAGTGATAAATAATACTGGTAGTCGTTTAGTTAATTTTTGCTTGTTTGATTACTGGAATTATAAGAAAGTACCTGAAGTTGTAGGAGAATATTCAGGTACTGGAAATCAAGTTATTAGTAAAGACTATGACGATGATTATTTATGGATATGCAGAGCTTACGAGAATAATAGTTATGAATTTAATATTTCTCCAGATTCGATAGAGAAGAATAGAATTTATGACAATAGTATTAAGCAAAATGCAATTATTATAGACAGAGATGGGAAAGGTAGTAGAACCATATCGTTCCAAGGTTCAAAAACTTATTCCTTCTTCTCTGTGAGATTTAAGGAGGAAGGATAAAATGTTTTTGAAGAATTGGGATATGCAAAAAATTTATCGTGCAAATGGAGTAACTCATGGAGAAAATAGAACAATTAAAGACAAAGAAGTTACTCTTAGATTTTATGATGGCTCATTTTCAACAAACTATATAGAAGATGATGCGATGCGCTCTTGGGGCAACGGATATTATCAAAATTATCCTACTGATAGAGATTCTTATTCATATTATTTACTTTGGCCAGGGGGAGATATTGAAGATACGCGCGCGAGAACAGTTTCTTCTATAGATCCTTTTCGAATAGACTATGAAGATTATAATTTAGCTTCTCCTTTTTATGGAGGAAACTCTCCTGGCTCAGGCACAATTTATGGACAACAACACGTTGTTTCTGGTGTAATCTATAATGAAGAAAAAGACCAATGGGAAAGAACCGTAACAAGAGAGTTTAAAAATATTAGTGGAAAAGAGATTACGGTAAAAGAACTGGGTGTTTTTAAAGGCGCGGGATTTATAGTGGCAAGAGAGATACTTGATGAGCCAATTATTATTCAAGAAGATAGCTATTTTAAATTAAGCTTTACTTGGACGGTTGAAAATCCCCATGAAAACAGAAAAGAAAAACGAATTAGACAATATAGTTTACCTTACTATAATAGACGGTCATCAAGTTCATCAACCCCTCACTCTATAACACCAGACCAAAAAAAGAAAATGTTGTTGGTTCGATTAGGGTCAATACATTATCGTTCGAATCCTGGAGATGCAGATACTTGTATGGAAAATTTTCAATTAACGGCAGAGGGATGGGAAGCAACCCATTTAACGCATTTTTTCTTAGACCAAAGAACTTCTTCAAACAATTATAATGAGATCGATTTTGTAAGTATTGAACTATTAACTCCAGACCCAGAAAATCCAGATAAAAATACTCTCTCTATGCCTCATTATCGTACAGATTTTAACTATAATTTTGAAATTACAAGTTTCTGCTGGGTTTATTTAGAAGATGGAATTACTAATGTTACTTATTCTAATGATGAAAATAGTCTTATTCGTCAATTATCTAATCCAATTATTGTTCAAAAAAAGGAAAATGAAAGTAATATTCTTTGGTTAGGATTAAACAACTTACAGCATCAAAGTCCCTGGAGTGCACAAACAGATACGAAATATTGTGATTTCTATTATGTAAATAGCAATCAAAATGCTTGTTTCTTCTTTGATCAAACAGACGCGACAGAACATTCTTTCTCAATTGGAAACACTTCAGAGTATGAATCAATTGCTATGGTAAGATTAGACTTAACGCTAAAAGACGGAGAAGTCCTTTATAAGGATGTCCCAGTAAATAAATAAAATCTCTAAAGTCAAGGAGAAATCCTTGACTTTTTTACCTTTTTATGCTATAATTTTCTTATAAAGTATAAAATGGAGAGATAAGAATGGAATTAAATCACGAACAAAAACTTGCAGTTGAAACTATCGCCCCAAAAGTTCTTGTTGCCGCGGGCGCAGGTAGTGGAAAAACCCATACTTTAATGGAAAGAATTAAATATCTTTTAGAAAACGGCGTAGAGCCTTCAAAAATATATGCAATAACTTTCACCAATGCCGCGGCGGCAGAAATGAAAGAGAGACTTGATGAAAGCGCGAAAGAAGTTTTCATCGGCACAATCCACGGTCTTGCAAACCGTATTCTCTTAATGAATGGAATTGATACTACAAGAGAAATTGAAAGAGAAAACTTTGACTGGTTATTGGAACAAATTTATGAAAGAGATTTGAAAATTCCCGAAATAGACCATCTTCTTGTAGACGAATTCCAAGATATTTGTAAAGACGAATACTTCTTCATAACTAAAGATTTAAAACCGAAGAACTGGTACTTTGTAGGTGACTCTCAACAAGCGATTTATTCCTTTAAAGGCGGAAATTCAGACTACTTTCTTGGATTAACTTGCGACCCTTCAGTTGAAGTTTTAAAACTTTCTAATAACTATCGTTGCGCAGAAGAAGTTATTAGTTACGGAGAAAGTTTCCTTTCAGGTATGCACGATGTGTATAGGGTAAAAAACATTTGTCAAACAGGCAAGAGAGGATATGTAGAGAAATCTTACTTCTCTGTGGACAAAATTCTTGAAGAAATTGAGAATGACCCGATTTATGGCGACTGGTTTATCCTTTGCCGAACCAACCAAGAGATAGAAATGGTAGCAACTATCCTTAAGCGCGCAGAAATACCTTACGATACTTTCAAGAAAGCAGAACTTGATACTGCAGAACTTCATAAGAAAATGAAAGAGAATACAGTAAAAATTCTTACAATCCACTCTGCAAAAGGTTTGGAAAGTAGAAATGTTATGGTACTTGCTTTTAATACTTATAATGAAGAAGAGCGCAGAGTTGCTTATGTTGCCGCTACCCGCGCGAAAGAAAACTTAATATGGTTAACAAGCGCGCCGAAGAAAAGAAAGAAAACTTACGGCACACAATCTTATACACCAAATTTAACTTTTAAAGAGTTTTAATGGAGGGAGAATATGGCAAATAAAGATTTTCAGAACGGTTTTGCTTTAGGATTATCAGCAAGGCAATCCTCCAAACAGAATAGTAATAATTATAATGAAAGCTTGGAAAAATACATTACAGGAGAGATAACGAGCTACACTGATGACAGCGCAAAGACTTTCCGAGACTATGCTTTTGCAGGCTGTAAAAAACTAAAGACTATTAAATTTCCAGATGATTTTGAGACCTTCGGAAAGCATTGCTTTGATGAGTGTGATTCTTTTTATGCTTTTGATGTGTCTGATAATTCTGAGAATTTCTCGACAGTAGACGGAGTCTTATATACAAAAGATAAAGAAAAGCTTATTTACATTCCTCAAGGAATAGGCTCAAGTTTTGCTATTCCTGACGGAGTAAAATCCATAGAAAAAGAATTTTGTAATACTCCAATGCAATATTTTTATTTTCCTGCTTCAGTAGACTCTATTCACGAAGATGCTTTTATGTGTTGTGATAATGCCATAATAGTAACGGATAGTATTTCTTCTTATGCATATTCTTATGGAAGAAACAAAGATTTGATTTATGTTTTAGCAAAAAACTTTGCAGATATAACTAAATTACAAATTCAAAAGACAATCTACACGGTCTTGCAGGTTGAAAAATGTTTAGACAAAGAAGCCACTTCCATACATATGCCAGAGCGAATTAACGATGCAATGGGATATTATATAAATAGCTATGCTTTTAAGGACACAAAAGTAGAAGAACTTATTGGCTATCCTGAATATTGGCAACTTAGTAATTACTGTTATGCAGAAAGCAATTTAAAAACGGTAATTTTAGGAGAAAACAGAGGACAGAATTTATGCGTAAATAGCAAAAATTTAGAGATAGCTTATGTGATTGGTCAAGAAGACTTACTGACAGGTCATTTCAAAAACTGCACGTCTTTAAGACATTTAGTATTAAGAGATGGCGGACACGATAGTAGTGGAGGTGGATTAGGGCCTTCATTTGGAACTTCTACTAATAACGGCTACTCTTATGATGATACTAGTGAAATCGTATTGGAAAATACTCCTATTTTAAAAGGAGAAGGATATGTATATGTCTTAAAAAAACACGTATCTTCTTATCAGAGCGCCTGGCCGAACTTAAAATTTAGGGCTGTTGAAGATTATACTGTTGATGGTACTAATACTGGATTGCTAAGTCCAAACAAAATTTAAGGTGAGTAAATGGATAGATTAAAAAATATAATTTCTTTAGAGCAAAAGCTTCGAAATAATGAAGAGTTATCTGGTTACTCTCTTTATAAAGAACTTGAAAAAATAGCTCTTGAAAACAATTTTAAAAATCTTGAAGATTATTTCTGTTTAAAGAGAGATTATCTTTTTTCTTTATGGAAACCAGAAGTTTACCATATTCATATTTCAGAATATGCAAAGACAGTTGAAGCCGCGCTGGAGGAAGGAAAAGACGGAATTTATATTTCTTACGGCGAGGGAATTCATGCGTATCACGGCAATAAAGAAATAGATTATGAGCTTTGTGAAAATCTTAGAGTAAGAGTTGTTGAACTTAATTATTCTGGAGGCACTATAATTGGAAGTGGAAATGATTTTTCTATCATAATTATCTTTCCAGTTATGATGAGTATGTGTCACAATTTTATCATAGAAAATTTTGAAAAAATTCTTTCAAAATATCTTGATAATATTACAATAAATAATAATGATATTCTTATGAATGGAGATAAAATCGCAGGTTCTATGACAAGAGATTGCAAGAATGGTTTTATATGGGCAACTCAAATAAGTTTCCAAGATTATACAGAGTATATAAAAAAAATTTGTAATAAACCACAATTTAAAAAACCTTCTTATGTAAATAGTTCTATTTTAACAAGAGATTTATTAGAAAAAGAAGTGGTTGCTTGGTTAAGAAAAGAAGATATAGATTAAAGAGAATTCTAATTTTTAGAGTTCTCTTTCTTTTTATCACTTACAATTGTGGGTATATAAAGAAAATCGCCCACAGGAGGAATAAGAATGACAAGAGAGGAAAAACCTAATGCATCAAAGGTAGTTCGTACACAATATATGGATAAACCACTTATTGGTTATAGCGAATACTATTTCTATGATAATGATGCAAGATATGCGGTACAACCAATTCCAGGTGACAGATGTATTATGGCTAATGGAGATGTGTATTTTTGTTGGGACAAAGACATCGGTTGGGAGAAAATAGGAGGCTAAGATAATGGATTTTTTTGGATTAGCTTTATCTAAATCTTCTACTGGAAAGGATACTACTTCTAATGACTTATCTGGTCATAAAAGTGGTGCGACAGGTTCAAAGAACAAAGTCCTTGGCGACTATGGTAATGCAAATGGATTGAACAATACCGTAGAAAACTCTGGCGGGACAGCGAATGGGTATAATAATACTTCACAAGGTAAAAACTCCCAAGCAAACGGAATTTCAACTACTTCAATCGGAGAAGCTTCTTCTGCAAATGGTATTGGAACTATTGCTACCAGACGTGCGCAAACAGTAGAAGGTACTTACAATATTAAAGACGAAGAAGAAAAGTATCTCCATATCGTAGGAAATGGAGAATATGGGAAACCTTCAAATGCACACACAATTGATGACAAAGGAAATTGTTGGTATGCAGGCACAATTTACCTTGGCGGCGCTTCACAAGAAGACTCAGTTGCTATTGACTTACTAGCAAAAATACAAGAATTAGAAGAAAGGCTTGCAAAATATGAAAATTCTTTATAAAGAGGTGAGATAAATGGACGTTATTGATATTGCCTTATCGAAGGGGATAGCTCAAACTGAAGTTAAAAAACTTGAAGGAAAAATTCTTGACGATAATGGACAAATCCAAAGTAGCTTACTTCCTAACTATACAGAGATCCCAATTGAATACGAAACAAGAGAAGACTTCCCTTTAATTGGAGAGACTGGATATATTTATATAGATAAATCATCAGGTAGAAGATATAAATGGAGTGGTTCTATTTATATTGAAATTGTTGCAGATTTAATTCTCGGAGAAACAGAGTTCTCTGCTTATCGAGGAGATAGAGGTAAAATTGCATATGACCACAGTCAAACAGAAGGAAATCCTCATAATACTACTGCGGCACAAGTAGGTGCAGTACCTAAAGGACGTACTATAAATGGCAAAACCTTAGAATACGATATTGAGATTAATGCTTCTGATGTTGGCGCGCTTAGTGATGAAACTACTATTAATGGGAAGTTATTGAGTGGGAACATTAGTCTTACTGCAGAGGACGTGGGCGCACTAAGCAAGGACGCAGATATTCCTTCTTTAGAGAATTACGCCACAAAAGAATATGTAGATAAGACTGTAACAGATAAGAATACAGAACTCTCAAATACTATTGGCGCTCAAATCAAAACAGTTAGCGATAAAGTTGATTCATTCGACGGCGCGCTAGAGGATAAAATAGATGCGTCAGAAGTAGACGAGAAACTTTCTCAATTAGAGAATAAAATTCCTACTGATTATGTTCCTTCAAGCAGAACTATTAATGGGAAAAGTTTAGAAGATAATATCTCTATTAATGCACAAGACATAGGCGCAGAACAAGCAGGGGCCGCAGAACAAGCACTACAAGCTGCAAAAGATTACACTAACGAGCAAAATGTTGATATCTCAAATCAAATTGCTCAAAAGTCTACTGTAATAATGAGAATATGGGGAGCTGAGGACTAATGGCAATTTATATTGGAAAAGGACCAAGGCTAAAAATGGCAGTGAAAGGACAAGAACAACTTTCAGAAATAAATTTTGTCATTCCCGTTTTAACTGACAATTTTCTTTTATCAAATGACGAGTTAGTTCTCTTTGATAAAAATGGAATAAAATTACTTTCAAAGGAGGCGGAGAATAATGGCTGAAGAATATAGATTATCTTTTACTGCAATAGAAATTGACGAAAAATTACAGAAAATAGATGAACATTCTCGAAGTTTATTAGAACTGAAAGAAGATATTGAAAATCTTCCACAATCTGAACCAATTATTATTGATTCAGTATTAGATAGTGATAGCGAGAACCCTGTTCAAAATAAAGCAATAAAAGCAGAGCTTGATAAAAAGATAGAAGAAAGTTCTCTTAATGGTTTAGCAACAGAAAACTATGTAAATAATAAATTTAATGAAGTAGAAATTCCTACCTCTTTACCTGCCAATGGCGGCGATGCCGATACTTTAGAAGGTAAAAGTGCGAGTGATTTTGCGCCAATACTCCATTCTCACGACAGTTATGAAGAAAAAGGAGTTGCAGATATTAAAGCAAACGATGCGCTCGCAACCGCAAAACAATACACTGATACAGCGATAGCAGAACTTACCCCAGAAAAATTGAGTGTATATACAATAGAAGAAGTCGACGATATGTTGCTCGACTTATCTCAAGATATTCTCACAAACGAAGACGAGATTGATACTCTTAAAGGAGAAGGCGACGGCTCAATAAGAAAATCAATAAATGATGCAATAAATGAGTTTTCTACAAACATTTCTAACGATGGAGTAGTAAATACTTATAAAGAACTTGTAGATTATGCTGCCTCTCACGGAGCAGAATTTACAGAATTGGTTGGAGAAGTAGACAGTAATAAATCAAACTTAACTGACCATATTAACAATACAAATAATCCTCATAGAATAACTCCTGAAATTATTGGCGCAGAGCCTAAGGGAGCAGAAGAGAATGCAAAGAATTATACTGACAGCGCGCTAGAAAATAGATATACAAAAGAAGAAGTAGATGAGAAAGTTCATATTTTCCACGCTTCAATAGATAATTCTAATTTTCAATATGTAAAAGGCTCGGCAGATTTCACTTACGAACAAGTTGTTAATACAGAGAACTGTGTTGTTGAAGTCCAAGTTGCTAATGAAAAAACCTATTTAATAAAGCAAGAACATAAAAATATAAACCCTCCAGATCCTATTGCGGGTAGATATGTAGGTTTTTCAAATGTTATAAGAACGGCAGGAGAATATGCAGAATTATTCTTATTTGTTTATGACGCAGAAAATTTACCAACAGATGAAGTAAGCTTAGGAAGACTTGAAGATTGGGGAGATTATCAATATTGTGTTTCTTCTTATCAACCAATAGTAATGGGGAATTTCCTTGTTACAGATATTACGACAAACAGGACACACAACACTAACGCCCCATCTGCTAAGGCGGCAGGAGACTATACTGATAGCCAATGTGGAGTTGTTCTTGATTATATGCAGACAACTTTTGCTACTAATATTATGGCTCTTATGGCAGATGCGTATGGACCACATATTATTTATGATGACCCAACAGGATTTGAGTCTAGTGATAAGGACGTAGGAAACTGGCAATTAACTGGATTAGACTTAACACCATATAAAAGAGTTAAATTCTACATTAAAGCAGCCGAATCAGGCAGTACTGGTTCGCCATCTCATATTGTAGAAATACATTTAGATGATAGAGCAAAAAATGCTCAAGGTCATTTCACTGGCGGTCATACATCCATATTCCCCGATGCAGACAGCAAGTTCCATAATGTTGTTTGTTCAATTAAAGGAGATAAAACCGCAGTAGGTTTTAACAGATGCCATAGATATAGTGCATCTACTTCAGCTACAAGTTCTGGCGGAAGATACTGCTATTTAATTGAAGGATATAAAAATTAAGAGGTGAGAGAATGGAAGATAGAAAATTAGACCAACTAATTATCAATAAGCTTACTGCAGCACAATATCAGAAACTTGTTGAAAATAACGAGATTGCAGAAGATGAGATTTATTTGGTTCCAAGTATTGAAGAAGAGCTTCAAACTGATGTTGAGAACTTAAAAGGTCAACAATCTTCAGTTGATACAAGCTTAAGTGAAGTTAAACAAAGTATCCAAAACAACTCTAATAAAATTCAAGAAAATTCAGCTATAATTAGCGAAAACACTCAAAAGATTGAAGAAAATACTGCGGCGATTGAAGAAAATTCTTCTCAAATTTCACAACACAAGGAAGAGGTAAACGAAAAAATTTCTTTAGTAGAACAGTCTCTTGCGGCGCAAGGGAGTGAAATTGAAACTGTAAAAGGAGACTTAACTTCTCACGCTAATTCTTCTAATGCTCAATTCGGCGCAGTTAGAGAAGAGTTTGCGGCGCAAGATACAGAAACTCTTAAAACTGCAAAAGAGTATTCTGATGCAAATAAAGAGTCTGCAGTAAGCAGTGCCAATTCATACACAGACCAAAAAATTGAAGAGCTAGTCAACGGAACCGGACTTGAAGGCGTAGTTGACACTATTAAAGACATTAACGAAGCTATGGCAGAAAGCTCTGATATGATGGAGGCACTTGAAACTGCAAATAGTAAAAAAGTAGATAAAGGCGCGAAGGGTTCAACTACAAAACCTATTTACTTTGATGAGAATGGTGCGCAAGAGATTGCTTACTCTATTGAGAAAGACGTTCCTGCCGATGCGAAGTTTACTGATACTACTTATACACTTATCAAGGATGCGACTAATAAGAAAATCCAACTTATGAGTGGCGAAACTCTTATCAGCGAAGTTGATGATAATAATACTACTTATGAGTTGGCATCTGCAACTAATAATGGTCTTATAAGTAAAGAAGATAAGACAAAACTTGATGGGATTGAAGAAGGTGCTAATAAAACTGTTATAGATTCTAATTTAAGTACCACAAGCACAAACCCAGTCCAAAATAAGATTGTTAGTGAAAACTTAAATAACGCTTGGACAAGAATAGAAGAAAACTCTGACTCTATTGAAGAGTTAAGTGCTAAAGATATTCTTGAAGTTAAAGAAGCAAGTGGTAAAGTAATTGCCGTGGATGATAGTGCAAATTCACATCCAGCGGAATTAGTGTTGGAAGGTGAGACTACGCAGTTTACCACTACTGGTAAGAACTTACTTAATGTACCACAAACAATCGATTTATCGAGTGTGGGTTACGCTTTTCAAAATGTGCCTATAAAACTAAGTAAAGGCACTTATGTTTTCTCTTTTGAGTATAGCGGAGATAAAGGAGAAAATACTGCATTATCCATATGGGACGAAAATACAACCACTTCAAGAATAAATAAAACAATTTATGTTTCACCTAACTCAAAAGCAACAACAACATTTACCATAGATATAGAAGAAAATCAAAGAGTATATTTCTATCAAAATATGGCATCAGGAACAATGAAAAATTGCCAAATAGAATTAGGCGAAACTGCAACCGATTACGAACCTTACACAGGTGGTATTGCCTCCCCTAACCCAGACTATCCACAAGACCTTGAAAGTACAGGTGATAGTGGTAGTTTTGAAGTTGGGGTTTATGGTAAGAATTTACTTGAAATACCTAAAGAGGCTGGTTTCGTAACAACAAACAAGGGTGTTACATACACAGTAAATGATGATAAAAGCATTAGTGTAAGTGGTACACCAACAGATACAACAAGTTGGAAAAATTTAGATTTAAATTCACATAAAAAATTTTCATTACCTATTGGCAATTATAAGTTTGTTTGTGACGGACTTAAAAATGCGGTTAAATTGCACCCAGTATTATATTCTTCAAAAAGTGGTAGTGCGGTGGGAATTGTAAGTTTTAATACTGCAACAAGTAATGTAAAAACATTTACAATAACTGAAGAAAATAACGATAACATTTATTTAGTAATTGGTTGCTACCCTGATTACACACCACAAGGCGAAAGACTTTATATAAGCATTATACCTGAAAGTATTACAGATTTAAGTTACAAACCTTACAACAAACAATCCTTAACAATCCCTCACACCTTGCGAGGTGTAGGCGATGTAAAAGATGAGATTGACTTTGAGAGGGGTGTGTTGATTCAAAGGATTGGTATAGTTGATTTAGGGAGATTTAATTGGACTGTGTTCGAAGACACAACAACAAAAAAAAGTTTTTTCTATTCTGATGCCCAACTTAACCGACCTTATAGTTATGGAGCAGGCACAATGTTGTGTGACAGTTATATGGTAGTGGGTTACAGAGGCGACCTTAAAGACAAGTGCCTTTCTCCGTTCAACCAAACTAATAATAATCATATATGTATATTAGACTCTACATACACTGATACCGAAACTTTCAAATCTGCTATGAGTGGGAAAATGCTTATTTACGAACTCGCAACACCAATCGAAACACCACTCACAGAATCCGAACTCAACGCTTACAAAGCTCTTTTAATGAACTCACCTTTCACAACTCTCATATCCGAGGCAAATATGGAACTCAAATATGTAGTAGACTCCAACACTGCTGAATATTTAGATAGAAGATTCGAGGAAGTTGAAGCCCAAATTCCTACAAAAACTTCTCAACTTGAAAATGATTCAGATTATGTGGATAAGGCTGACTTGGATAATGCAGTTGAAGATAAACTTTCTTTTGATGAGGAAGTTGTTAATTCTACAAGTGATGTGAGTAAGGTTGTCCCTGAAGGTAGTGGAAAATACGCCGCAGTTAATAAAGTTGGTGGAATGAGTTATAAGAGTAGAAACCTTTTAAAAAATGTTAGAGAGTCTTTTTCTTTGAATGGCTTAACTTTTACTGTAAATACAGACGGTAGCGTAAGAGTTAGTGGGACTACAACAGCTGCACCTACACAAATTTGGTATAACGGAGCAGCTCACGAATATTTAACTTTAGGAAAAACCTATAAAGTGTATGACGGAATAGTACAAATAACAAAAACAGATGGTACTTATGAATATTTAACTACTTTTACTTATGACAGTACAGTATCAGCAGTCAAAGCCTATAGAGAATGGGGAAGCGGAGTAACAGTAAATACTACTCTTTATCCAATGATATTAGAAGCTACAGAAACCAATACAAGCTATGTACCTTACTATGAGGGTATTAGAAATGCGGCAGTTAGTGAAGTTAAGAGTGTAGGTAAAAACTTGTTTGATGGTGAAATGACACAAGGACACACAGCAAATACTACCATATTAGCTACCAGAGTAAGAGCAATAAATGCTATTCAAGTTAAAGCTGGTAAAAAATACACTATTACAAAATATGGAGATACTAATAACGATTTTGCTTTTGCAGTGAATTCAGCAATTCCTAATGCCACTCACCCTCTTGACGCAAATAATCTGGATTATGTAGGAAATAACCAAGCCTTTATGACTGGCAGAACATATAGTTTTACTGCTACAAAAGACGGAGTATTTATGTTGTTATTCGATAGACAAAATGGAGAGGCACTTACACCAGATGACTTAAAAAATATTCAATTCCAAGTTGAAGTTGGTAACTCTACAGAATATGAGCCATACAAAGAAAGTATTTTAACTATTCCTACAGAGGTTATTTCTACTACTGATTATGGTTTAGGAATTAACGAGAATTACTACAACTACATAGACTGGGAAAGAAAAGTCTTTGTTAGAAGATGTATCAAATTAACTGGCTTTACTAAAGCTCACAGTTACTCTACTGTAAGCGCTTGGACTACTCCACGCCCAGCAGAAGTAGAGAATGTTTCTTCGGTAGGACTATGTAGTTTTAATGTGCCTTACCAAACTACAGATAATGATGTGCCGCACTGGTATAAAGGCAATGGCTCAATTTGGATTTATGCGCCTATTGGGGTAGACGTAAGCAGCGAAGAGGTTATTGTGCCTTTAGTTGCTCCAGAAGAGATAGACATAAGCGACATATTACAAGACGATAACTTCTTAGAGATTGAGGCTGGCGGCACTATAACCGCAGTAAACGAATACAACTACGACGCTCCTACTGAAATTTCTTTCTTTACAAGCGAAAAACCTGAAAAGGTAATCGTTGCGGATAAACTTGTAGGCGACCTTATAGGTGTCGCAGAAGAAGCTCAAACCCTTTCTGGATTAGAGAGTTCTATTACCGAACTTAACTTCCTTAAAGGCGCAAAAGGCAATCTTCAAACCCAAATTGACCAACTTGATGCGGGTGCTTCTTCTATTATCATAGACAGTGAATTAAGCACATCAAGCGAAAACCCAGTACAGAATAAAGTTGTTAAAACTGAACTCGATAAAAAAGCAGACAAAACTGAAATTCCTTCAATTAGTGGTTTAGCTACTACAACTTATGTAGACCAAAAAGTTGGAGAAATAAAAGTTCCTTCAATAGAAGGTCTTGCTACTGAAACTTATGTAGACCAAAAAGTTGGAGAAATAAAAGTTCCTTCAATAGAAGGTCTTGCTACTGAAACATATGTAGATGAAAAAGTTGGCGGAGCAGCAAGTACAGCGGAAACAAACGCTAAGACTTATGCAAAAACTTACGCAGACGGAAAAGATACTGCAATCGCAGAAGCAAAAACTGCAGGTACTAACGCACAAACAACTGCAAATGAAGCAAAACAAAATGCTTCAAAAGTTGCAAGTGATTTAGCTACTGAAATTACAAATCGCACAAATGCAGACGCTTCTCAAAACACAAGAATTTCAAATCTTGAAACTACTATTACTGGTCTTTCGGGTGCAATGCACTTTAAAGGAGTTATTAATACAAATCCAACAACCATTACTTCAGGTTACTCTAATGGTGATACTGTAATTTATGGAAATAAAGAGTTTGTATTTAATAATGGAAAGTTTGTAGAGTTCGGTGATGCAACTGAAAACGCAACTGCAATTTCTAATTTAACTACAGAGGTTAACAAGAAAGCTAATAGCAGTGATTTGGCGGCAGTAGCAAAAAGTGGAAAGTATAGTGACCTTTCAGGTACACCTACTATCCCAACTAAAACATCTCAACTTACCAACGATAGTGGTTTTAAAACTACTGATAATAATACAACTTACACATTAACTCAGGACGCTTCTGATGGACATAAGATTACTCTTACTCCATCATCTGGAACCGCAACTACAATTACTATTCCAGACAATAACACAACTTACAGTGATGCAACCCAGTCAGCTCGAGGATTAATGTCTGCGGCAGACAAGAAAAAGCTTGACGGTATCGCTACGGGCGCAGAGGTAAACCAAAATGCCTTTAGTAATGTTAAGGCAGGTAGTACAACAATTAGCGCTGATACAACAACTGACACCATTGAATTTGTAGCGGGAAGTAATATTACTTTAACTCCTGATGCAACAAACGATAAGCTTACTATCGCGGCAACAGACACAACTTATGGTGCGGCAACTACAAGTGCTGACGGTCTTATGAGCGCAACAGACAAGACAAAGCTTGACGGTATCGCCACTGGCGCAAATGCATATACTTTACCTGTTGCTTCATCATCTGCACTTGGTGGTGTAAAAATAGGATATACTGCGAGCGGTAAGAATTATCCAGTTGCTTTGGACGCAAATGGAAAGATGTATGTTACTGTTCCTTGGACAGATACAGATACAGATACTAAAGTTACTAATTCTTTAGGACCTACAGTAAAAGCATATGTTACAGGTACTCAAGATGATAACAATACTCATACGGGAACTCAAGTATTTGACACAGGAGTTTATCTTGATAATGTTGCAGGACGTTTGGCAGTAACTTCACTTAATATTGCCGGAGGTTGTGTTTTAGTGTACGATACTACAAATAAGTGTGTGAGTTTCCAATTTACATAAGAGGTGAAGAGTTATGAGTTTACAATTATGGCTCCCTCTTAATGGGGATTTAACTAATAATGGGTTAATGAACGCAGACGCAACATCAACTCGTTTAACATACGCGGAAGATGGAAAAATAGGAAAATGTGCAAGATTTAATAATAATACTTATATAGATTTAGGTTTAGTTTCAGTTGGAAAAGAATTTAGCATTTGTGGGTGGTTTAATATCATCACCCACAATGTTAACTGGGCAACTTGCGTGGAGCTTTATTATGATGACACAAATATAATTAAATTTTGTAGTTTATACAATACGACACAAAATTTTACAAGTTTTAATATTATGAAAAATAATGTTTATATTTTTGATAAATACCAGTTTCCGTTTACTTTAAATCAATGGAATCATTTTTGTGTAACAGTAAAAGATAAAAAAGTAGCTATGTATATAAATGGACAGATTTCTTATCAAGGAGATATGACAGATACTCCTTTATATGGAGAATACAAGTTAAGAATAGGAAATCGCTTTACTGGTTCATATTATCCAGATTTTAAATTAAACGATTTCCGAGTATATGACCATTGTCTTTCTCCAAAAGAAGTGAAGGAGATTTCTAAAGGGTTAATGTTGCATTACCCTTTATCATCTCCATATGATATTGGATTTGCTAATAAATATTCTGGAGTAATCGCAGAAGGAAAGTGTATTAGTCAATCTGGGTTTGCTGTCACTAAACTTTCGAACGAACGAGGTTACAATTATAAATTAATCTATACTGGAAATGGAACCAGTATATGGTATACAATTCGCTTTCCTAATTTTAGTTTTACTGCAGATAAAACCTATCAATATTCTTGTAAGGTTAGAAAAAACAAACTTAGTAATGCCACTTTAGAATTGCGAGCCTCAAGAATAGCTAATGACTGGGCAAGAAAAGCGTCTTTTTCAATGCAATATATTCCAGCAGACGGAGAGTGGCATACAATATCTATTGCGACAGTTATTCCTGCTACATTTTCCGATAGGACAGGTTCTGTAGAAAACTCAGTGCCTTGCTTAGAATTTTATACAGGTTCAAATAATGTAAGCGGAACACTATATGAAATAGATGTTGATATTAAAGATGTTCAAGTTGTCGAATGTGACGGTCCAGTAGAGTTCATTGAAAATGAATTTTTAGATAGTACAATTTATGACACTAGTGGTTATAAAAATAATGGCGCAATTTCTGAAGCCAGCAAACCTGTATTGGGAGCAGATTCACCTAGAAATCGAAATAGCTATTACTTCAAAGACTTGCAAAGACTTGAATTATCCAATACTGCTTATGAAAATATGAGTAAAGGTACTATATCTTTTTGGATTAAATTTAATGAAAAATTTTTAAATTGGTCTCATTATTTAAAAATTGCTGATGGGTTTAACTGGACTGGTAGAGACATAGATTTTATTATTGTAGCAAATAACGCTACTGTTACAAGCGCGGTGACTTCTACTCCAATAAATATTGCAACTTGTTCTTACATCACCGCTTTTACTGCAAGTCTCAATACTTGGTATCATATAGCTATAGAATGGGATGCGGAAAATTATATAATTAAAAAATATTTAAATGGTTCTTTACTAGGTACTATTGATGACTCTTCATATAAAAGATTAGACACTTATCGAAACAACCATTATTATCATCACATTGGAAATGCTACTTTAAATTCTACTTATAATGGTAATTTCAATATCTCAGACTTCCGCATTTACGCAACTTGTCTATCAGATTCTGACATTCAAGAGCTCTACAATAAACCAATCTCAATAGATAACCAAGGTACTATGTTTGCGGTCGAGGCGGCAGAGGAAACTGCAAGTCCAGTAAAATTCAATAAAACTGGAGTAGTGGAAGCTAACCAAATTGGAGAATACTCCCACAACTATTTTGACTATAATGGCTCAATGAATACGGGCATTCAAAAAAATGTAGATGTTGAAAAATTAATAGAAAATAATGGATTAAAATTGACTTGCAATTCTGCAGTTACCACCCATATGATTCTATACAGAATGCAACAACTAATGTTTAACGGAGCAAGTGGAGATTTTAGAGTGGAATTCGATGGTTGGGCTACCAATCCAGTAGATATTAGATTTGATATATGTGACAAAACTGTTGCAACACATAGTTTTAATTCTACAAAACAACACTTTTCTGGCATAGCTTATAGTGTAAATCAATATAACACTTCTTCCGCATATAATGGATTCTTTGATATTGAAGCAAGCAGCATACCATTAGGCACAGAAATTTATATAACAAATATAGTAATAACTAAAAATACTCCAAAGAGTATAGGAAGCAACTATATTGTTATAGATGATATAATTGAAAACTAAAAGGAGGAACTAAAATGGGATATTTTAATAACTTAATTGTTGGAGGAACCGCCAAGTTCCTCCAAGATGTGAAAATAGCAGGTTTAGATAGTACCTGGGAAGAGCTTAACTATCTTCATAAAGAGTCCGTAACTAAAGAAGGTTGGCTTGTTCCCGAGGAAGGAACGGCAGCAGTAGAGTCATTATATGGCGCGCCGGGAGTAATAGGATTTAAAATTGGAAATCCTTATACTCTTACTATTACTTATAAAGATGGTACAACAGAAACCGATAGTGTGACAGCTATTGATAGTGCTGATTGGGATTACGATGCAGGCGCAGTAATTGTACAAGGCAATATAAATGAGAGTATAATGATTGTAGATAAAGCTAATGTTGATTCTGATTATAATATTACAGTAGGAACTAATCACTATTGGTATCCTCCTTCAGTCATAGACGAGGAAATTGAATCGATCTTAATTACTGGCACTAAAACCGATGGAACCTCTCTTACTTATGTTGAAGAGTCTTATAATAAAATTCCCGAAGGTCATTTACCTGATAATATAATTGCAGACCCTCCAATTAAACAATATTGGGAATGGACAAGTAGTGATGAGGATTCATTGGAAGACAATTTAGGTTTTGAAAAACCCGATGGATATAATAGATGTAGAATTTTAATTTATGATAGAGCGTTCACATCAGATGGCGCATTAGGAGTAAGTATGCCTGTAATTTGGCCAATAGCCAACGAAAAAAGTAGTAATACAATGTGGTATGATCTAGATTCCGTAGGTCGCACTTTAGCAGACGTAAAATTAGGAAAAGGAGAAGGAACAGATCAGACTTGGGGTGGAACCGAATGGGTTTCAACAGTATCGATAGATGTGTACTTTACGGACAAAGGATATATGTGTAATTATGTTTGTGGTACCGACGCGATTTCTACAAAGACAGTTACTGCAGGAGAAGGATATCCAGAAACATATGCAGGACAGATAAGTGGAGTCTTGTCAAAAGATGCGGATGTGGATTCTGTCTTAGATCCTTCTTTAGTTTGGATTTTAGGTATTTTTCCTCAGAGAAATAAAGGTAATTATGTAGAAGTAACTTGGTATAAAGATTGAGGAGGTAATAGAAATGAAAAATAATTTTTTAAAAGTAAATAAAGTCGAGCAGACATCTAATGCAATTTATCACGGTTGCAAATCTCTCAATCTTACCGAAGCTCAAATTACAGAGCTTTCCGAAAGATTAGGTTTTAATAAACCAAAAGAACCAACTACACAAGAACAAATAAAAACTCTCGAAGCAAAAATAGCAGCAACAGACTATAAAGTAATAAAATGTTACGAATACTCTCTCGTAGGACTCGAACTTCCTTATGACCTCACTCTTCTTCACGAAGAGCGTGAAGCAATTCGTAACCAAATTCGAGAGCTTGAAGATTCACAACTTTAATTTCCAAAAATTTGACTTTTTCCTCTAAATCTGATATAATATAAATATAAAGTAAAGAATAAGGTATTTATTTACCCTATTCTTTATTTTATATAGCCCTAAAAAACTATAACTCACCATATAAATTACCACTTCCTATTGGAGAAAAAATGGAATGGGAGGTGTTAGTAATGACTTTTGACCTTGTAGAATTACTACAATATCTGGACTTAAATGGTAGTACAGCAATTCTTGCAATAATGACAATGTTTATTTGTTGGGTTTTATTCTCAAGTAGCAATATTGCAAATAAAATTCGCATTAAAGTTATAGAAGGGTTTTCGATGGCATCGTCATCGATTCATACAGACAAAGAGAGATTAGCAGAACAGATTAGCGCAGACATAGACGAAGTTCTCGAACATTTACAAGTAGAAACTAAAGCAGACAATGTATTGGTTGTTCGTTTTAGAAACGGAAGCTACGATAGTGTCGGAAACTCAATCTTAAAATTCTTTGCATCAAATGAAAAGACAAAACCTGGATATCTTCAAATTGGAGACAAAATTCAGAATATTTCTCGTTCTTTATATGGAACTTTTTGTGATACTTTAATCAAAGAAAAGAAAATCTACATAAAAGACCGAGATTCAATTAACCATAATAAAGCAGAGTTAATTGGTCTTATGAATTTATTTGGTAATGCCAATAGATTTTACGCTCGCGCGCTAATTACAACAAGAGGAAATCAGCACGTAGGTTTTATTTGTGCAGTATATAAAGAACCTCATCGTATTTCAGAAGAAAAACTTGATTTACTTCTTTCTGACGCAGGCGCGCGCATCGTAGGAAAAATTGAAATGGAAAGTCTCTCTACATCAAAAATAAAAAAGAAAAAGAAAAAAGATAAATCAGAGAGTGATACATTTTAAGGAAAGACTCTTCCTTATTCACGGAGAGTAGCAAATATAATAATAGAATTGGGTAAAGACAGAATGCTGTCAAGGCAACGACAATAAGACCGAGGACACTTTCTTTCTTTCCAATGGAGTATCACTCTGGCAGAAAGTTTATCTTTCTGCCTTATTTTTTATAGGAGTTTTAGAATGAAAGTTTACATCACCCTTTTAAGCACAAATGAATATTTAGATGGCGTACTCGCCCTCGAACAAAGTCTTAAAAATGTAGGGGCGAAGTATCCTTTAGTAGTTGCGGTAACAAGCAATATTCTTCCTTTCGCGCGCGAAATTTTGCAGAAAAAGAAAATTGAAGTTATAGAAGTTGTAGACCATTCTTATACAGAAGAGTGTAAAAAGAAATTTAAAAATTTCGGCACTCCACACTGGTTCTACACAGCGGCTAAATTAAGAATTTTTGGACTAACTCAATTCGAGAAAATGATATTTCTTGATGCAGATATGTTTTTATTAAAAAACATAGACCACTTATTCGACAGACCGCATATGACTGCCGCAATTGATTCTCCTATGATTATGGATAATGATGTAGAACAACATTATAATTTAAACTCAGGCTTGTTGGTAATAGTGCCTGACAAAAAATTAGAACAAGACTTAATAGAAATGTCGGCTACGGAATGTTTAGCAGACCAAGATCTATTAAGAAAATATTATCCTGATTGGCGCGAACATAAGGAACTTCAACTTCCTGTGAATTATAATTTCTTTGCGCGCTTTTGGGATAAATATCGTATGAGAGGTATTGCCCCTACTGACTTATATGCACTCCACTTTGTGGGCAAAGAAAAACCTTTTATGAAGAATGAGTTAAATAATACCACTGTAAAAAATATGTTACAGTATTTTGAAGGATTGTATATTAACGCTATTCGCGCTTCAATCCGCGAAATTGATGATTGAAAAATTTGACAAAATTAGATATATCTGGTATAATTTAATTACAAAATAAAAATTAAGGAGAGAAAATTATGGAACTTTTAGGAATAAAAGAAAATGGTAATCTTGTAGAAGCATACGACAAGTATTTTGATTACTATATTAACCTTGAAGAAGGTGTTGTTGCGGCGGTTATGAGAGACCCTCTTACTTATTTTGCGAAAAATCTTGATGATATAGATAAGAATTTAAGCGTTACTTTCCCTCATATAGAGCGTCACGCAGTGCCTCTTGTATATCTTGGCAAACCAATTCGTGCGAAAGCAACTTGCCATCCAGATGATGAGTTTGATTTAGAAAAAGGCATTCAAATCGCAAGAAAAAAATGCGTATTAAAAGCAACTCGTAGTCTTGGTCAAGTATATGTAAAATTTAACAATGTTTTAGACCCTGCTATTTCTTATGTGGAAGATACTTTAATAACTCTTTCAGAAAGAATTAACAGAATTGAAAACGAGCTTGCAGATGAAAAATAAAAATTTAACTTTCAAAAATTTGACTTTTTTCGAAATATGTGATATAATATAAATATAGAAAATTGGTAGACAAGAAATAAAAGTCGCCAAGATAATAGGTATCTCGTCCGTGGAACACTCGGAGGTCCAACTCCGCTGAAGATTTTCCTTTGGAAATTTCTTTCTAAACAAAGGTTGTGAAATCCATAGAGATTTCGTGAGATTGAAACTGCTCACCCAATTTTCTGCGTACTTTGAAAATTTAATATCTTACTTTATTTATGAATATCTTGGTGAAGAGCCTTGTCAAGGTGCTAAGACTATCCGTATAGAAAGAGCCTTATCGTTGGGATACTTTCGATAGGCAGGTGCAATCTTTAGAATAGAAGCGATTCTATTCTGGTAGGAAATAAACAGTTTCCAAGTCTAAGGATAGGTGCTAATGGTATTCGCAATTAAAGGTCTGTAGTTCTCCGTTCTCATAATACACGCCTCGAGGAGAGGAATAAGCCAAGAAGGTATGGTTTGGTCACCATAACTGGACGGGTAATACCAAATAAGAGAATATGCAATCGTCGTTGAACCACGAAAGTGGCTATAAGGAGAAAAGCAGGGCGAGTAGGACAAACCGACGTTCATAAAAAGATAATCTAATAGATGATTAATATAGTGTGAAAGATGTCTGAAAGTTAGAGGTAATCAATCCTCTGCGAGAATTAACTAACTACGGGTTAGCAAGAGAGTGGAAAGCTCTTGGGGTAAGTAGCCTAGGGTAGCTCCCGAACGCTCACACTTATTTCCTCGGTGACTGAATATAGATGAAGTATATCAAAGGTAAGACGAAGGTCTATTTGTAAATAAAGTAAGGTGTTGAATTTTTAGGTACGCATCTCTTTTTAAAACCACTATCAAGAGATAGTGGTTTTTATTTTTATACGGAGTGATTATTTTGAAAATGAAAAAAGAAGGAAAAAGGATAATTTCAACCGCAATACTAATCCTGTTCATTGCGGTCTTCTGGGCACTATCAACGTGCGCAGCACAAACAGAAAAGAAAGATTTTATCTATCCAACTGTTACTTGCGCGCCTGGAGCAGAGTATATTCCTACTACTCTTGACCTGGAGGCAATAGGAATTACAGAGACAACAACAGAGACAGTGACAGAAACTACTACGGAAGTTGCTACTACAAAAGCGCCTTCCACTCGCGCGCAAACCACAGAGACGGTGACAGAAACTACCACAAAGAGTATTGAAAGCACAACTCAACCCCAAGTCCAATCCTCAAATTTTGGACGCTTTAAATCCTATACAGATTATCGTATGCTCTCCCGCTCAAGCGCGCAATGGAAGTTACAAGAACAAGCGTATACTGACGAGAATGGATTGAGAAAAATTGGTGACGCGTATTTAGTTGCTATGGGTAGCTATTATGGAAAAACTTTAGGCACTAAATATCAAGTTACTCTTTCAAGTGGAAGTAGTTTTACTGTGATGTTATGTGACTTTAAATCAGACCGTCATACTGATGCGGCGCACCAAGTTTGCACTACTAACGGAAGTGTGATTGAATTCTATGTAGACACCGATGCAATGCCTTCTATTGTTCGTCAAATGGGTAGCGTGGGCGCGCTGGATAAGTTTAGTGGTGGAATAGTAAGTATTGAAAAGATAGCGTAATGCTATCTTTTTTTTATACAATTTTAAAGATTTCTCACTTATTTTTAGAGAAAAATTCACTTGTTAGGAGGTGGAATTTATGAAAAATATTCTTTCTAATGGATATAATCTTGATGCACATCGATATGATACAAAAAATATATATCTTCATACTTTTGCTAAATATTGGGCATATGGAGAAGCGCCTAATAGAACGGATTATTTAGGATGGGCAGAAAATATAAGTTCAATTGGAAATCCCGTAAAGACTTATGCGTTGGAACAACAAATAGAAAAATTACAAAAAAAAGAAAAAGAATATTATCGTCAAGTTCTGGGAGAAGGTGAAAAAGCAGAAAATTTTAAAGTTTTTATGGAAAAATTAAAGGACAAAATTGAAACAGTACAGCCTTGCTTAAAAAGGCTGAGTAATTATGATGTAGTAGGTTCTTTATTCCGAAAAATTTTAAATGAAATTTCAATAAACGGGACAACAGCGAAAGATTTAAAAAATGAGATGACTCTTGGAAAAGATTTTTGGGATAATTTTAAGCAAAATCCTATTGAAATAAAATTTAATCGAACAACAATAAATCTTACAGACATAGTTGACAAATATCTGATAGACTGGTTTAATAATGAAAAAGGCGTGATAGAAATAACCGCTTGGGAGATAGAACAAGTAATTTTACCAAAAGTAAGAGATGAGGTTGTTGCTCAGGTAAAATTAAAGGGAGCTCAAGGACAAGAATCTTTGTTTGTTCCTCGTTTAATAAGCGATTTAAAACCTCTTTTTGTAGAGCTATCAAAACAAATTTCAAAGGACATTTATAAAACAGCAGAGGATGCTTATAAAGATGTCTTTCTTTTAAGAAAACAATCTCAGATTTTTTCTTCTGGTCCAAGGGGAAAAGTAAGTAAAGAAGCTGAAAAAGATTTAAAAAGTAAAATGGGAGTTAAGAAGGCCGCAGAATTAAAAAAAGCATTAAACACAAGCATATACGAAAGACAAGTAAGAGAAGCCATTTTTGAATACTTTTTAGGAGGAGTAACGGATAACGATAAAAAAATTAGAGTTGCTTTTATGCGAGCCTGGCAAATGAACAAAGATAAAATTATAAAAGACTTTGCGCGAGTAGCAAAAACAAATAGTAATAAATCGCAAGGAAATAAATACAATCAACTTGCGGGTACGCTTGGTGAACTTTCAAATGTATTTTTATATTTTTATCTTACTCCCCATAGCTCAATTGAATGGTCGGGTAATACCTTTCTCAATGGAGAGCAAATGAGAGCAGACGTAATTTTAAATAATATGGGTATTCAAGTAAAAAACTTTAAAGAAAGTACGATTAAAAATTTCTCTGTTTCTGTAAAATTGCACCCTTACCAATTATTAACAAGATTGGAAAATGCTGGTTTTCGTGATACAGGAATGATGGGAGAAATAATGTCAAATATGATGTTTAACTATGATTTCATTGATGATGGGCACGCAGATGTATATATAGGAGCTTTCAAAAAAATCGCAGAAGCATATATGGGAGCTTTTTTAAATTTCGATTTTACTGATTTTACTCATTTAGTATTTAACGATACTGTGAATTTTTGGCAGGTTGGAAATATGATAATTCCAGCCTCCCATATTTTAGAAGCATATATGACTGCCATATTTGGGGAAAAGAAAGGAAAACCAAGAACCCCTCCCAGAGTAAGTTTCCAGTTCCCTGAGCCAAATATAGATGACCTTGGATTTCACACTGCTCCTGTCGGAGAAGATGGAAAAAGACACGCTCCTCCATTTACAAAATATTGGGGATATAGCGGAAATGGAACATGGAGAAGAAGAAAAGCAAATCAAAGTGGAGTAGCAAAAAATTTGTTAACAAAAAGTACTGCGACTATTCATACTTCATTTAATTTTAATAAATTATTTATGGAAGATCTTGCAAAACACGCTTATTTCATTTAAGAAGGATTGAAAAATCCTTCTTTTATTTTTTGACTTTTTTACTCTTATGTGATATAATAAAATAAAAAGAAATAAGGAGGAAATATATATAAATGACACTTGACGGCGATTCACACGAAGTCCACTTAATAGAGGCGAAAGATACCTATCTTGGTCGATTAGAAATGTATATTCACGGAGACAACGGGTTAATTTTAGTTCTATTAGATATGAAAAATTCTTTTATTCCTCTGTGGGTAGAGAATGATGTAGGTGCTGCATTCTTATATTTTGACCTTTTCAGAGCTGCAGCAGCAACGCGTTCTATAAAAAAGTTGACAAATATTGAAACTGGTGATATAATATATTTATAAAGAAAAGAAAAGAAGGTGACGATATGTGAAGCTTAATAGAAGTGACGAAATACTCCAAAATTGGGAAAAGGATTTAAGCACAACTATTCCCATAACTCCAGACAAGCAAACATATGCGAAAGTTAACCCAGAAGCAGTAGAACTAACATACGATAGTGACGGGTGTATGTATGGTAGTGTAGATTTTAGAGTAGATAAAATTATGGCTGTTGAAGCAGTACAGTCAGAAACCCAAACTATGTTAGAAGAATTAAAAAAAGAAATTCAAAAAGAAGTAAAAAAAGAATTTGTGAAAGGAGAACAAGAGAAAATGGGTAATTTAGATGACTATTTGGTATTGCAAGTTCGATTTCCAAATAGTAATACAAATTATGAGTACCTTATTGATAAAGCGTTTTTACAATCAAAAATGTATTATGATTGGAGTAAAAATATAAATAAAGAATACTTTATTGTAAATGAGTTTGGTTATGCATACTCCTCTCCAATAAGAATTGTGAAAAAACCTTATCCTTACACTTCTTCATCGGAAGCAACAAAGAAAATTTTGTGTATTTGTGAAAGATATGGAAACCTTTACCATACTGATCATATTCTTTGCTGGGAAAAATCTGCAGAATCATTAGATATTGCTTATCTCAATCTTGAAAACGCTAAAAAAGCTTACAATAAAATCAATGATACAGACAATATGTATGAAATCTTTATGGACGAATCAACAATGTCCAGAATGGGTAAAAATCCAATTAAAAAATCTAATAATAAAGGAGAAGATACTATGAATATCTTTGGTAATTTCGATTTTGGTCAGGTAAAAAACACACAAGAATTTAAAATGACTCTTAAAGGTATCGCATACCTTTCAACAAATGGTGCAACTGAAAAAACAAGCGAAAGAACATATGTGCAGTATGATCCAACTACATCTCAAATCGAAGATGTAACACCTTTCATCATCTCTGATATGGACGCAACAGAATTCTTATTCAAAATCCCAGTTGCATTGAAAGATGTAAAAGCAGGTGACATCATCTATGATAATGGTGTACCAGTATTCGTAAGAAAAGTAGATAAAAATGAACTTGAAGTTGTTTCACCTCGTTCAAAAACAGTAAGAACAATTCTTCCTGCAAAGAACGCATTTGGTTTCAATTTTGTGACAAAACTTGTAAACCTTATGGATAACTTTAATGTAATGGGCGGCGCAAATGCAGAGAATCCTTTCGGTAATATCCTCCCACTTATGTTGCTTACAGGTAATTCAAGCTCAAGTTCGTTAAAAGATATGCTTCCATTTATGTTAATGGGTGGCGGCGCAGTGGATATGAGTAACCCAATGATGATGTATTTCTTATTGAAAGACGGCAGTGGTGATAATCTTCTTCCACTTGTAATGATGAGTAATCCTAATATGTTTAACTTTATGAACAATAAGGTGACTGATACTCAGGAGGATGCATAATGAAGAAAAAAATTATTGTAAGAGTTTTAAACGAAGAAGCAAATAAAAATTCTTGTGATGTTAAAAATTGTAATATTGGAAGAATAGAAGAAGAAAAGGAACCTTCATTTGAAGAAATCGTACACGAGTTTTTACAAGACATCATCTCGGACGTAAATGAAAGCCCAAAAAGACAAGGTATAAAACCAGAAGAAGAAAAAACCTTTGATGTAGTAGAGGAATATCGTCTTGCACCAAAAGGTTGTCTGCTTCTTGCTCTTAGTGAGATAGGAATTGACTACTCTATTGCTTACGATCTCGTAGAAGAAGTATGGCCTGTCTTCCTTGAGAAACTTAAAAACTCCGATTGGGGTTTTGTCCTTACTGACAAATGAGAGTAAGAGAATTAAAAGAAAAACTTAATCAATTTTCAGACAATGATTTTGTTTGTATAGAAAGTCACGATGAAATACTTCCCCTCACTCACGTCTATCAAGGCGTGAATGAGGCGGATTGTACCGTCTTTCTTACAGACTATACTGAAGAAGATTAAGTGGAGGGATAATGGATTTTAAAGTTGAACTTCTAAAAATTCCAAGTGAAAAAGATTGGATGATAACAAAGTTAATGACATTAAACACAGTGGGCAAAACTTCAACAGCTCTTCCTACAGAAGAATGGAAACATAAGCTTATAATGTCAGAACATAGTCCAATTCGTACATTAAATTTTGTAATAAAAATGGAAATTCCTTATTGGGTTTCTGTTCACTTCTGCCGCCATTTTATTGGAGTAACTCACTGCGTACAATCACAACGCAATGATAGACAGGAGAATTATGACCGTACCACTGCGCCGCAAGGTGAAATGGTATCTCATATGATGTATATAAACGCGCAAGAACTTATGTTTATGGCGCGAAGAAGACTCTGTATGCAAGCTTCTAAAGAAACTCGTGAAGTTATGAAAGAGATTTGTAGGCTTGTTGAGGAAGCTTGTCCATATATGAAAGGTGCGCTTGAGCCAATGTGCAGTTATCGTGGCGGCCGCTGTACAGAATTTACTTGTTGTGGATATAATGAGAAATTCAAAGTTTCGAAAAGTGAAGAATTTGAAACTCAAAAACTTGACTTTTTTAAAACTATGTGGTATAATATTTATAGAAAGTTGAAAAAACTTTCAAAATAGATTTTATTTTTAGGAGGAACCAGTTATGGGTATCAATGTTAATTATAATTTAACAATGGCTTCAGCTTACTCACTATGTGGGTTTAGTTTCGTGCGCCCTAATTGGGATACTAAAAATAAAAACAGAGGACAATTGGAAATTAAGAAAGTAGAAGAAACTTCGGGAGTAAACTGCTATATTTAATTTTTAATTTAATCAGTTAACTGAGTCCTCTGGAGATAAAACTTCAGAGGGCTTTTATTATATCCAGGCGTGAGTCAATTGGTAGACGGCGAGTTTTGGGAACTCGTAGGTGTGGGTTCGAGTCCCACCGCTTGGTCCATATACCGTCGTAGCCTAATGGATAGGCAACGAGCTTCTACCTCGTACCATCTGGGTTCGAATCCTAGCGGCGGTGCCAGTTACTGTAGCATCCACCTACGGTATCCCTTGCTTTGGGGAATTAAAACATACAAAGTAGTTGCCCTGGTTGAGGGAGGAGTATCAACCGTGGATACAATCTCTTGCCTTAGAGTATAACTATGGTCTGGTTTTCCCACTTCCAAGTTAAAAAAGTGGTTATATGCAGTCTAAATTAAGAGGGTTCTTAAGGCCGCCTGCTAAGCGGTTCGCTCGGTAATACGGGTGTGTTTCGAATACACTGGACTGCGCCAACATATACAGGAGTGCCCGAGTGGTCGAAGGGGCTGGTCTCCAAAACCAGTTGTAGCTACGCATCGTGGGTTCGAATCCCTACCTCCTGTGCCAAAAATTTCCCACGAAATTTATTGACAAAATTGATAATTCGTGGTATAATATATACATAAAATAAAATAAAAAAGAAATATGGGAGCATAGCTCAGTTGGTAGAGCGACCGGCTGTTAACCGAGAGGTCGTAGGTTCGAGCCCTACTGTTCCCGCCAAATAGCGGGTAGAGTTTTTGGACTCTTCGAAGGATGAAAACCACTTCCGTTGCCGATATACCAATAGTTAGTTGATGAAGATGAGTCTTCCTCTCACAGTATATCTCTTATATGACGGTGTAGCTCAGATGGTAGAGCACGGGATTGAAGATCCCGGTCGCGTAGGTTCGACCCCTACCGCCGTCACCAAGAAAATAATATCCCAAAAAATTGACAAATTTGGGAAATTATGATATAATATAAATATAAAGTTAAGAAAAAACTTAAATTAAGTTGCAAATTGATTTAGGTGGAAAACTTAGTACGCTGGTCGCACCCCAGTACCCCAGTTTCACAGGGGTATACAACAGTACCTAAAAGTGCACAAAATTTCGACTATAAAAGAGCAGGGAGTCGTGGAAGAGACTAAGTCTTAACTTTATCATATATGGCAGAAGTGCTGGGCACAACCGATCTTCATACGATTGGTGTGGATAGTTCGATTCTATCTTTTGCCACCAGGGCGATGCAATATAAACAGTTTTACTGTTTTCATCAACAAATTTTCGGTTCAAAAT